>Ga0068707_1001472_pt1 | contig 16429 bp, 15 predicted proteins | sample YNPNPMetaG_FD_66600 | JGI IMG/M metagenome (GOLD analysis project Ga0068707, IMG submission 66600) | Anoxygenic and chlorotrophic microbial mat microbial communities from Yellowstone National Park, USA - YNP NP MetaG | ecosystem: Environmental > Aquatic > Thermal springs > Hot (42-90C) >...
CAGCTAGCTTTACGCGAAAATTCTTTGCGAGAAGTTCTTTTGAACGCAATCGAGCGCTTGCCTAAGCTGCACCGCGACTTTGTTCGCAACCGCTTCGGTTTCGTGGACGGCGTGGAAAAAACGCCTTACGAGGCCGGAGAACTGCTGGGCTTGTCTCAGGAACAAGCGCGCAGCATACAAAGAGAGGCGTTTGAAATGCTGCGCAAGACATTAAAGCAAACGCGTTGATTTACTATGCAAAAGGTGTTTAGTTTATGAGGTTGCTTGAACTCCACTGTGATTACGCCCAATACTCTGTTCGTGAAAAAGCAGTCAAAGCTGCAGAGGAAGCAAGTGAAGAACAAAGGAAGGGCGTGCGGCTTGAAAACGTGTTAGTCGTTTTCACCACAATAGAGGCCGGCGACAACGACGTTGTGGTAAGCGATGCGGCTGAGCAAGTCCAGAAAAACTTTTTGGAAGTGAAAGCAAAAAACTTGTTGATTTATCCTTACGCGCACTTGTCGCACGACTTGGCCAAGCCAGCCGAAGCTATTGCGGCGCTCAACAAGTTTTACTCTCTTTGCAAGAGTTTTTGTCCCGCGGCTCACAAGAGTCCTTTCGGGTGGTACAAGTCTTTCGAGTTAAAGTGCAAGGGCCACCCGTTGAGCGAGTTAAGCAAAACGATTTCCGCCGAGGCGGGAGGCAAGACTAAAGTTGTTTCGCCGAAGGGGAAAGTGCTTGAAGCACGAGAAGTAGCGATAGAGCCGGGCAAGAAACCCGTGCTGGAAGCAACTGTTTCAGAGTCGCTTAAAAAAGAAGAAAAAATGACGAGTTCTTTCTACATTCTTACGCCTGAAGGAAGGGTTGTTGACGTTTCAGCGTTTGACTTCAAGGGCCACGAGAACCTCAAGAAGTTTGCCGACTACGAGATAAAGAAAGTCCGCGTCTACTCTCAAGAACCGCCTCACATTAAGTTAATGAAGGAACACCACTTGGTTCAGTACGAGCCAGCAAGCGATTCCGGCCACTTCAGGTGGCTTCCCAAGGGAGTATTAATAAAACGCTTGCTTGAAAAAGCGGTTACGGACTTGGTGGTGGACTATGGCGCAATGCAGGTTGAAACACCCATAATGTACGACTACGCGCATCCCGCCCTCAAAAAGTATTTGAACCGTTTTCCGGCGAGGCAGTACGTAGTCAAATCGGATGAAAAAGAATTCTTTCTGCGTTTTGCTGCTTGTTTTGGCCAGTTCCTCATAAAACACGACATGACTATTTCGTACAAGGACTTGCCGCTTAAAATGTATGAGTTGACGCACTACTCTTTTAGGAGAGAGCAGTCAGGCGAACTGGCTGGACTGAAGCGCCTCCGCGCTTTCTCGATGCCAGACATGCATACTCTGTGCGCGGACTTAGAGCAAGCCAAGCAAGAGTTCGAGCGGCAGTACAGAAAATCAGCGGAATGGAATATTGACTTAGGCATTCCAGTTGAAACTGCTTTTCGAGCGCAAAAAGACTTTTTTGAGCAAAACAAGGAGTGGTACGTTGGAATGGCCAAGCACTCGGGAAAGCCAATCTTGTTAGAGCTTTTCGACGAGCGCTATGCCTATTTCATCACGAAGTTTGAAATGAATTTCGTTGACAACGCGGGCAAGGCCTCTGGCTTGAGCACCGTGCAAATCGACGTAGAAAACGCCGAGACTTACGACATTTCTTTCGTGGACAAAGACGGAAGGAAGAAGAGGCCGCTTATTCTTCACGCTTCGCTGCCTGGAGCAATCGAGCGGGTTGTCTACGCCTTGCTTGAAATAGAGGCCAGCAAGATAGCGGCAGGCAAGACTCCGTCTTTTCCGTTGTGGCTCGCGCCAACGCAAGTGAGGCTAGTTCCAGTTTCAGACGCGCAAACCGATTACTGTAAGCAAGTTGTTGAAGAACTCGGCTCGCTCGGCGTGCGCGTTGACTTGGACGACCGCCAGGAAACGCTTCAAAAGAAAGTGCGTGAAGCCGAGCGCGAATGGATTCCGTTTATCGCGGTAGTTGGAGACAAGGAATTAAGGGAAAGAATGCTTAGCGTGCGCCTTCGCTTGACGGGCAAAAACGAAAAGCTTTCAGTCAAGCAGTTGGCCGAATTGGTTAAAGACGAGTGCCTTGGAAAGCCGTTCGAAAAACTTTCTCTTCCAGTCCTGCTTTCAAAGCGTCCCGTGTTCGGCGGATAATTCCTGTACTAGCCCGTGGTGACGAGGGCGCCGGCAGCAATTCTAGTGTTTTCTCCCAGGTGCACGCCTTGGCCTATCACGCTGCCCAGTTCGGCTCTACGCGAGTCAACTTCTACTCCGTTGAGTATTACTTTAATCGTTTTCTTGTCTGGCCGCTTGCAAGACAGCACTGTTTTTTTGTCCACGCAAACGTTTTCGCATAAAACCGAGAAACCGATTTCGGCGCCGTCAGCCACGCGCGTTTTCCGCATTATTACTGACGAGTTTACTTGCGCTGCTCCCACTACGCAATTGCTTTCTATTACCGTGTTGCCCCTTAATTCTGCGCCGCGGCCTATAACACAGTTTTCGCCGATAAAGCAGTTGCCTTCAATTGATGCGCCGGCGTGGACGACGCTGTTTCTTCCAAGGAAAAGCTTGCCTTCTACGCGAGCGCCTTCTTCAAGAGTTCCTAGCACGGCGGAAGGCATTATTTCTTGGCAGGCGTACGCGTTGGCGTCCAAGTAATCCCAGTAAGTGCCGATGTCGTTGAAATACCCGTTTAGTTCTACTGCCCTCACTTTTTCTTGCGAGAAAAATTGTTGGAGTGCGTCGGTTACTTCGAGTTCGCCGCGCACCGACGGCTTGAGCTGCGTTAGCAACTCGAAAAAGCTTTTCGGGGCGTGAAACAAGTTTATGTTTATCAAGCCCGGGCCCTTCTCTGTTTTTTCTCTCACTTGCTTTATCAAGCCGTTTTCCACGTAGTACGCTCCGTAGCGGCTGCGGTCGGCCACTCGCGGCGTTACCGCAAACCATCCTCCATTCGCGCATTCCTTTGCGACGAGGGAAAAGACTGACGGCGTGAAAAAATTGTCGCCGTTTAATACGACGAACGAATTGCTTTCAACGGCGTCGCGTGCTTGCAATAGGGCGTGACCCGTTCCTTTTTGTTCTGCTTGTTCGACGAACCTTATTTTTTCGGCGTACGGCTTTGACTTAAACAAGTCTATTACTTGCTCTTTTTTTTGGCCGACGACTATGACGAGTTTATTGGCGTGGGGAAGCACTCCGCTTGCAATCCATTCTACCACCGGCTTTTCCAGTACTCTTGCCATTGGCTTGCAAGTGCTTTCGCTGATTGGCCACAAGCGTTTTCCGTGGCCTGCCGCGAGTACTACGTAGTCGGGCCGCATGTTGTTTTCCCTTTTTCTTTATTTGCCGACTGCTTTTATAACCAGCAGCGGTTTCTTGTTGTGGTGGTTTTAATGGAGACAATTGCTTTCGAAGACTTTGCCAAAATTGATTTGCGCGTTGCACGAGTACTTTCAGCGGAGAGGGTTAGTGGCGCCGACAAGCTTTTGAAGCTCCGCGTCTCGCTTGGAGCACAGGAACGCGTGCTTGTTGCCGGCATAGCGCAACACTATTCGCCCGAAGAACTCGCAGGCAAAAAAATAGTGGTGGTGGCAAACCTTGCGCCCCGCCTAGTGCGAGGAATAGAGTCGCAGGGAATGCTTTTGGCTGCCTTGACTGACGACCAGTCAGTAGTAGCGCTGTTGGCGCCAGACAAAGACGTTCCCGAGGGGTCGAAGGTAAGCTGAGGCTCAAAACAATACGGTTGCTTTGACGCCCCTCGCTTCCAAGAGGCGGGCCAACTCTCTTCCTTTTTCCGCGGCCCACGCTCGGGAAAGGCATTGACTCAAACCGTTTTTTTCAAGTAACTGCTTTAGCGGTGGAGTTGCATAATTCAAGCGGTCAACGAAAGCAAAATCAATTTTTTCTTCAAGCGCGTCGGCAAGGGCTTCGGCATTCATTGGAAGCAGGGGGCCAATGAAGGCGTAAGTAGTCAAGCCAGCTGTTTTAAGGCGGGCAAGTGCTTCAACGCGCTTTCCCGGGCTTGCATTGTTTGGTTCAAGCGTTCCTGCAACTTCTTCGCGGTCAGTAGTAATTGTTAGCCCAACGGTTGCGTTGGAAAACCGTTTTAGTATGCCTACGTCTCGCGTTATGAGAGTGGACTTGGTCAGCACGGTTAACGGAAAGTCTTTTTCTGCAAGCACTTCAAGGCATTTTCTCGCAATTCCGTATTTTTCTTCAAGCGGCTGCCAAGCGTCTGTCGCGGTGCTCATCATCACGGTTCCTTTCCGTGCTCTAGCGAGTTCGGCGGCAAGCACTTCCGCGGCATTCGTTTTGACGGCGACTCTTTTTCCCCACTCACTGCATTCTTTGTTCCACGGCATTAGTGGAACGTAGCAGTAAGCGCAGGCGTGCGCACAGCCAGAGTAAGGATTTACGCAGTAGTCGGCCAGCCTTGACTTTGTTAGAACGCTTTTTGCTTTGACTTCGCTTGCAATCAAGTTCTCTCGCCTTCGCATGCTGCTGGCCCCGCTTTTTTCAAGCGCACTGAAACGAATTCGCCTAACCTGCCAGTTGCCAAGAGTACTGGCGCATAGTTTTCTAGGCGGGCAAGCCAAGCGTTTTCAGTGCGCTCAGTCACTAGCGCGATTCCCTTCATGCCTACGCGTTCAACGTTTTTTTCTGCCGCGATTTTCTTGCATGCGGCGCTGAGCACGCGAGTACGGTTTTTTATTACGTCGTCGGGCAATTGCTTCATTTCGGCTGCAACAGTTTTTGGGCGCGCGCTGTACCGCGACACGTTAGTAATGTCTGGCCTAACGCGTTCTATTACTTCAAGCGTTTTTTCAAAGTCTGAATCTGATTCTGTTGGAAAACCGGCTATGACGTCTGTCGCGATTATTCCTTCAGGAAATCGTTTGCGGAACAAGGCTGCGACGCGTTCGAAGTCTTTTGCAGAGTGGCTGCGCCGCATTGCCTTGAGTACTGCGTCGCTTCCGCTTTGAAGGGGCGCGTGCAAGAACTTGTAAGCCTTCTCGCTTTCGAGTGCTTGAAGGAGCCGAGGCATTATTTTTAGGCAGTGTTGTGGGTTAGCCATGCCGATTCGCACGCGAAAACGGCCTGGAATGCGCGTTACTTCCTCCACTAATTCTGGCAAGTCGGCGTGCAAGTCGAAGCCGTAGCACCCAGTGTCTTGCGCTGTAAGCCTGAGTTCTTTAGCGCCTTTCGCGACTGCTTGTTCGCATAGTTGAAGCACGGTCTTTGGAGGAATGCTTTCAAGAGTGCCTCGCGCTAGCCTGGTTTGACAGAAAGAGCATGCGCCGAGGCAGCCGCGAGCAATTTGAATTCGTGCAATCACGCCGTCAACAACGACGGTTGGCTCGAGAAAGTTTTTTCCTGCGAGCCAGCATACTCGCCTGCCTTTATTTATCGCGTTGACTGCCGCCACTACTTTTTTTTGGTTGAACGTGCCGAGAATGGAGGCGCGTGGATTGGCTGCCTTGACGCGTTCGGGCGTCGCTTGCGCCAGGCAACCGGTTACGAGAATTTTTCTTTCGCGCAGTTGCCGCAAGCGGCTCATTATTCGTTGCTCGGTCGCGTTTTTTACTCCGCACGTGTTTACTATGACTACGTCGGCGTTTGACTTGCAGGCAAGAGAGTGTCCTGCTTTTCTGAGGGCTTGCGCTATGGCGTCCGAGTCGGCTTGGTTGAAGGTGCAGCCATATGTTTCAATGAAAACTCGCACACTTTTTTTGTGAAGCACGAATTATTTAGGGCTGTGCATCATAAGTCATGTTTATAATTCTTTTTTTGGCAACTACTATTAATGTCAGAAGAGCTTTCCGCGCGCTTTAGTGAAATACTGGCCCTGCCCGCAGAAGAAGCGGCTCGGCACTTGAAAAGCCTTGCTGCCAAGCATGGCGAGCGGCGGGTATCGCTTCAAGCGTGGAATGCTGCAGCGCTTTCACGTGCGGCAAAGCAAGCTTCCTTGCTACTCTCTGAAGCGAATGAAATGCAGGACGCCAAGTTTACTGTTGAAATAATTCGCGATGCACTAGAAAAAGCTAAAAAAAGCGCGAGTGTTTAACCTGCGTTTGTTTTTTTGCAACGGTGGTTTTTCATTGGATGACCCAAAACAAGTTTCAAGGAATGCCGGCGAATTCGTTCCGTGGGTGGAAAAATACCGCCCGAAAAAACTGCGGGACGTTATAGGCCACTCTTCAGTTGTGAAGCGGCTAGAGGCATACGTGAAAAACCGTAACTTGCCTCACATGATTTTTTCTGGCCCGGCGGGAACTGGAAAAACTACGTCGGCCCTTGCACTTGCGCACGAGCTGTACGGCGAGCAGTTTAGCCAGTGTTTCTACGAGTTGAACGCGTCGGACGACCGGGGGATAGACGTCGTGCGCGGCAAGATAAAGGATTTCGCGAGGACCCTGCCGTTTACCGAGGTTCCTTTTAAAATCATTTTCTTGGACGAGGGCGACGCCATGACGCAGGACGCCCAGCAGGCGCTGCGGCGTACGATGGAACGCTTTTCGTCCAATACGCGCTTCATTATTTCGGTTAACTACAGCAGCCGTTTGATTGAACCAATTCAAAGCAGGTGCGCAGTATTCCGTTTTTCGCCGTTGTCAGACGAGGACGTGAGGAAGGTCATCCGACTTGTTTCGGAAGGCGAGGGACTCAAGCTGGACAAGGCGGCGGAAGACGCCGTGGTTTACGTGGCTGAAGGAGACGCTCGCAAAGCGATAAACTGCCTTCAAGGCGCGGCTGCGGTGGGCGAAAGGATAGGCGAGGCAGATGTTTTCAAGATAAGCTCGCGCGCCAAGCCAGTTGAAGTAACGAAAATGATTGAGTTTGCTTACAAGGGCAGGTTTGGCGAGGCAAGGCAGTTGCTTGACGACCTCATGATCAAGTATGGAATGTCGGGCGAAGACATTATCCAGCAAATGTTCAGGGAAATAACGCGGCTGGACATTCCGGACAAGAAGAAGGTAGCACTCGTTGACAAGGTAGGCGAATACGATTTTCGCATGGTTGAAGGAGCAGACGACAGAATACAATTGGAAGCACTGTTAGCCCAAATAATGCTCTTAGGCTCCTCCGACTAAAATCGGCATTGACAACGGTACAAATCCTTTTTTTTGTTTTTTTAACCCATTAAAACGTTTTTTGGAGCGAACAAGGTATTTTAAGGCGTGTTTTAGCATTTTAAGGCTTTTTCTACAGTTGTTTTTCTTTTCGTCCAAATGGTTTTTATATTGTTTTTGCTTAGCTGTTTTTGAATAATTTTATGGTGGAACGGGGCGTCGCGGCGTGAGGGTGGCTATGCTGGGGTGGGAGTTTCCGCCTTTCATGAGTGGCGGCCTCGCCACTCACTGCTTTTACCTTTCCCGTGAACTGGCGGCGCAGGGCGTTGAAATTGATTTTTTCATGCCTAAAACCAGGCAGCCAGTCCATGTTCCTTGGATGAACGTTGTTCAAGTGGACTATTCTTCTTTCAATGATTTTGGCACTCGAGTTGAGTTTGCGAGCTTTGGTCCTTACTACCAGTTTTTGAGGAAGCATGAAAAAAGTGGCTTGCAGGGCGAGTGTGACGAGGCGCGTTTGGACCCAGTTGGCCTTGATTTTTTTGAGGCAGTAAAAAAATACAATTACTTGTGCGGAAAACTCGTTCGATTGTGGCACGCTCGCAGGCCTTATGACTTGATTCACTGCCATGACTGGATTACTTTTCAGGCTGGCGTGGAGGCAAGCCGCGCCTGCAACATTCCCTTGGTTGCCACGGTGCACAGCACGGAGTACGACCGAACAGGAAACTTGTGGCCTTTTGACTGGATTCTTGGAATAGAAAAAAGCGGCGTTGCCGCCGCAGACTTGGTTCTCACTGTAAGCAACCGCATGGCCAGCCAGCTTCAAGAAAGGTTTGGAGTGCCAAAGAAAAAAATACGCGTCTTTTATAACGCGATTGACGCCGCGCCATTCAATTGTTGTGCGGCGAGAGAAGAATTTGGTTTTCCCCTTGACTCCAAGATAGTGTTGTACAACGCGCGGTTGAGCGTGCAAAAAGGCCCCGAGTTTTTCTTGAGGGCGGCCGCCAAGGTTGCAGAGAAAGAGCCGAGGGCACGTTTTATAGTAAGCGGGTCAGGAGACTTGCTTCCGCGGCTTACTGAACTGGCGGTGGAACTCGGCATTGCAGACAAAACCAAGTTTTTAGGCTTCACTCCTTTTGAAGAAGTTCCATTGCTTTACGCGATGAGCGACGTCTACGTTCTTCCAAGCGTGAGCGAGCCCTTTGGAATAACTGTTTTGGAGGCAATGGCTGCGGGAACTCCAGTAATAGTTTCCAAGACGTCGGGAGTAAGCGAGGTGGTGAAGCATTGCCTGACAGTTGATTTTTGGGACGTGTACGAAATTGCTGAAAAAATTATTGGAGTCCTCAACTACGGCGTCCTGAAAGAAGAAATGGGTTCGAACGCCCGGAGCGAGGCAGGCCAGCTTTCATGGGACAAGGTGGCTTCTCAAGTGAAATGGTTTTACGGAGAAGCTTTGGCTGGAGGGAGAGCGCGTGCCTAGCGTTTGCCTTTACTTTCACGTTCACCAGCCTTTCAGGCTAAACAAGTTCCGCGTGCTATCAAAGCGCGGGCCGTCACTGCATGCTTCTTACTTTAACGACGAATTGAACAAACACTATTTTCAGAAGGCGTGCCGCCAATGCTATCTTCCGGCCAACAAAATTCTTTTGAACGCCGTGAAAGAAGGAGGGTTGAAGGCAAGCTTCAGTATCACGGGAACGTTTGTAGAGCAAGCCAAGCGTTTTGCGCCCGAAGTTCTTGAATCATTCAAGGCGCTGGCAGACACTGGCTGCATTGAATTCGTTGCAGAGACGTTCAGTCACTCGCTTGCAAGCTTGTACCGCGACTCAACAGAGTTTCGTGAACAAGTGCGGCTTCACTCGCGCATGCTGCGCAACGAGTTCGGGGCAAGGCCGACCGTTTTCAGGAACACTGAAGTAATTTACAGCAACGACGTTGGCCGAGAAGTGGCCTCGCTTGGTTTTTCCGCTGTTCTTGCAGAGGGCTTTGAAAGCGTGCTTGGCTGGCGGTCTCCTAACTACGTCTACCGCGCCAAGGAAAGCAGCTTGAAGATATTGTTTAGAAACTATCGTTTGAGTGACGACGTCGGCTACCGGTTTGGCGCGCGGTGGTGGAAAGAATGGCCGCTTACTGCAGACAAGTACGCGGCGTGGCTTTCTGCGGCGGAAGGCCACACCGTCAACCTGTTCATGGACTACGAGACCTTCGGCGAACACCATTGGCCTGGCTCGGGAATATTCGAGTTCCTTGAACACTTGCCGCGCGAAGCAAGAAAGAGGGGACTGGACTTTTTGACGGTAAGCGAGACTGCAGCGCGTTATCCTGCAGTGGACGAGGTTGACGTTCCGTTTGCTTTAAGTTGGGCCGACTTAGAGCGCGACACCAGCGCGTGGCTTGGAAACAAGTTGCAGCGCGCGTGCTTCGCTGAACTCGAGGGCCTGAAGCCGTTGGTTGAAAAAGCAGTTGAAGCAAGCGGGGACGCCGGATTGCTTGACGTGTACCGCTTGCTGCAGACTTCCGACCACTTGTATTACTTGTGCACTAAGTCTTGGGCTGACGGGGACGTGCACAAGCATTTTTCGCCTTACAAGGAGTCGAATCCTTACGAAAACTTCATTAACTACATGAATATTCTCCAGGATTTCAAGGAGGAGTTGAAGCGGCGCGTTGAAGCCGCGGGGGAGAGCTGAGTGAAAAAAGCATTGTTTTTGATTACCGAGTTGCAAAAGCCAGTGGGAGGCTTGTACCGCTATGCAACCGAGTTGCTTTCTGCTTGGAAGAAGGCAGTTGAAGAGAAAAGAGTTGACTTGGAGCCACTGGTTCTGGCAATGCGCGATCCAGGAATTCCGTTGGGTGACTTGAAGCCAAGCCAAGACTTTGCGGGATTCACGGCCGCTCACCCCGAGTTGAAGGTATACGAGGCAGTGCGGGGCAACGTGAAATGCTTTTTCTTGGAGGCCTCGCTTTCACTTGAAGAACGCAATGCCTTTCACAAGGAATTGTGGGAAAAATTCCGCGTTCGCTCTGAAAAAGCGGCTGGCTGGGAGTTTTACCAGAAGCTCAACGCTTTCTGGAAGTATGCTCCACTAGTTGCCGAGTACTGGCAACAAACTCGTTCAAAGGAAGCAATTGCCGTTATTGACGCCCAGGACTGGCTGGCTTTTCCAGCTGGTTTTCTGTGCAAAGAGCGCTTGAAGCTGCCGTTGAACTGCAGGTTTCACTCGGGAGAAGTCGGGCGCAGCCTAGGAAAAGCAGACTCAGACAATCCCGCGTTGTTAATAGAAGCAGCTGCGCTGCAGGAAGCTGACTTCGTGCAAGGCGTTTCCATCAGCGAAGCCAAGTTCGAAGTATTCAACTTGCTTCCTTTAAAGCAAAAAATTACTGCGGAACTCGCTGGCTTGAAGCCCCAAAAATGGAGTCAAGAGCAAGCATGGAAAGACGAGTGCTACGAGGAATTCATGCTGCTCGAGCCCGAGGACTTGGAACTGGTTGGCACGTGCATTGGCGGAATAACGAACGGCATAATCCTTGACGGCTGGCGCAAGGTAACGCCCGAGCGAATCAAGTTCGGCAAAACTGTTTTCAAGAAGCTCTTGCCTGACAAGAAGAAATTCGTTTTGTTTATTGGCCGCGCAGAGTGGCGGAAAGGAATTGATCACTTGCTTGAAGCGTTTGCCTTGCTGCGCGATTCTTCAGTGGGGCTAGTGGTGAGCTCGCGCTTGAGCGAGGAAGAGTACCAGAAGTATTACAGCAAAATAGTTTCGCTGGGAATAGCGAAGGACGTCGTCATATACAATGGATGGATTGAAGAGGACTTGAAGAAGTCGTTGTTCTGTGCGTGCGACGTGCTTGCCTTGCCCTCGCTTTACGAGCCTTTTGGACTGGTTACGCTTGAAGGAATGGCTGCAGACTTGGCGGCTGAACTCAATGGATTTACTGGTCCAGTAGTAGTAGTGGGCGGCACTGGAGGAATGAAGGAAGTAATCAAGAACGGCGTAAACGGCTTTAAAGTGCCAATGGAACGCGAGTTTGAGTTAAAGCCCTCTCTTCTCGCCAGGGTCTTGCGCATTGCGTTGACGAACGAAAAGCTCAGGCGCCGCATTAGCGCGGGGGCTGCAAAGCGCGTGCAACAAAAATACTTTGACTGGAACTACATAATCGAACGCGTTTTTGAAGTGTACGCGCGCGCGATGGACAACTACGAGTTGTGGCGTGGAAGCGGGAGGGAGCCTCGGAAGACGCCTGAAGAAATTCAGTGGGAGGTTTCGCGCCACCAGCAGGCGATGAAGCAAGTTTTTCGTGAAGCGTTGAAGCAAGCGCGTTCGAAGGGTGGTTAAAGTGGTTTCAGTAGAGCAATACTTTGGAGAAAACGCTGGCGTTGTGTGGCGCGCCCTAAAAGAAAAAGGCGCGCTTTCGGCTGCGCAGCTTAAACGCGTTTGCAGGCTTAGCCCCGCAGAGCTTTACGGCGGCCTCGGGTGGCTTGCGCGCGAAAACAAGGTTAGAATAGAGGGCGACAAGCCGCTTCAATACAAGTTTTCGTTGAACGGCGAGTAATCAAATGAACGTGCGGGAAACTTTCGTCGACAAGGAACCAGTTGAAAACGCGGACTGGGGCTACGCCAGGAACTGCCGCGTACTCTTGCGGAGGCCGTCGTGCGAGTTTTCGCAATCGGTTTTTTCAGTTGAAGTCAATGGCTTGACCGTGCCTAACCGCGACTACGCTTTTGAGGGTTTTTCAGCCGAGGTGGGAGGCGAGAACTGGAAGTTTTTGGACGCCCTGCCTTTCGCGTTGTATGACGCGGGCGGAGAAAAAATTTTTCTCAAGCCGCTGCGTGCAAGAATTTTTCCTTGGAAAGCACAGTATTTTTACGAAGCTGGAGAAAGCGTTTTGTGCGTAGAATACTACTTGTTTTCCGCTGTTCCGCGCATGCTCACGATTTGTTTTTCGCTTGACTCCCGCCGCGGAAGACGGACTGTTTTAGTAAAGCCTTTTGCAGACATTCGCCACATGTACGCTGCTTCCGCGCCTGCCGAGCATTCTTCTTTTGAGGAAGGCGGCCGATTGATGATAGAACGGAGTGGTTGCAGGCTCGTGTTGGCTAGCCCGAACGTGTTGCGAGCTGTTGCTTTGAAGGCAGCGCAGCAATGGTTTTACAAGCTTGGCGACGGAAGGCGTTGTTTTGACGGCGCAGTGCGTTTTGCTGGCGAGGAAAGAACGCTTTTTGTTGCAGGCGAACTTGAACTCGACTTGTCGAGTGGCTCTGCCAGACTGTTTGCCTTCGTTGACAACGCGGGCGGCAAGAAGGCTGCAGTGGAAGTTGTTGGCGCTGACGAGCGCAGGGAACTTCTTCGGCTTGGGCGTTACGCTAAAGCGTTTTCCCCGCAAGTAAGCGAAGCCGAGCGCACGTGGGGCCGCGGCGCCGCCGTTGCCTTGCAGGGCCGCTTGCTTTGCTTGCTTGACAAGTTTGGTTGGAGGGCGGGAGGCCAAGAGTTTCCGGATGCTGGGGCGTACTGGTTTCGCAACGCGTGGTTTCGCGATGCTTTCGAGGGAATAAACACTAATTTTGGTGTTTACTACTTGTGCCGCAAGCGGGCTTTGCGGTCCATGCTTCTTGCCGCGCTCGAACTAGAAAAAAATGGTTTGGTGCCAACAAAGTTTTCCGAGCATGCCGGCGGCTTGCCCGCCTATAACTCGCTTGACGCTACTTTACTTGTTTACTTGGCTGCCTTGAAGTTTTTGCGGCGGCAGAGGGACCGCGAGTTGCTTGAGTCGCTGCGCAGGCACGCGCGTGCCACGATTTCTTCTTTTGCTGAAGGAAAAGCACTAGTTTTCATGGACGAAAAAGGGTTGTTGAAGTGCCCCGCAAATTTTGGGTGGATTGATTCAATGCGCTCGCTTCAAGTTGGGGGCGAGCAAGCAGTGTTTCCGTCAAGGGTTTCCGAAGAATGTGTTTCTAGGGCGTTAGCCGAGTTTGGAGGAAACGCGAAAAAATTGTGTGCTGCATTGAATGCTCCAGTCCACTACTTGGCTGAATGCAATGCGTTGTGGCTTGCTTTCTTGCGGGAAGTGCTCGAGTTTGTTCCGGAAGACGACTTGCCGCAAGTAAAAAGCATTGTGGAGGGAGTGGAAGCTAATTACAAGCAGTTTTTCGTTCTGCCCAACGGGTTTGTGGCGCACGATGTTTGCGAGGGAGTCAAGGCTGCCGACGAATCGAGTGCCGGACTCGTTTCAATGGCGTTGCTGCCAAACTTGTTTTCCGGCGCCGAAGTCGAGAAAGCGCTTTCCATTGCAGAGGAAAAGATTTTCGTGCGTCGCGGCGAAAGGCTTTTCGGCGTCCTCTGCAGAAACCGTGGCAAAAGAATTTTTTTGGGAGACGAGGAATACCACGGCGCAGTGGTTTGGCCCCGCGATTCTCCTTACCTGCTTTCTTTGCTTGAACGCCTTGGCAAAACAGAGCTCGCCGAACAACTTATACTCTCTAATTTGGAGCACCAGCAGTCCGAAGCAGCGGTCTTCTTTAACTCGGAACTTTTTTCCTTGCCGGAAGGAGTCAATCCCTCGCCTGGCTCCGAATCCTCGTTTCCAGTTCCAGTAAAAAATCCTTGCCAGTACTGGAGCCAGTGGACCCAACCAATACTTGAATTTCTCGACAAGCGTCGAAACAAATTGGGGGCGAAGGGTTTATAATTGGTTTAAGAGTTGATTTTGTTACCCATCAAACCGGTTTTGAGGTGAGCATAGGAAATGGCTGCAAAAAATAATTTGCCAATGATTGGAGCCTGGCTTTTCTTGCTTGGCTTAGTCATTGCAGTAATAGGCGGTTTCTGGTCCCAGTCTTGGATGCCGTGGTTGCTAGGCATTATCGGAATAGTTGTTGGACTAGTAAACGTAAGCGAAAAAGAAGTCAATTCGTTCCTGATAGCGGCAGTGGCGTTCTTGCTGAGCGTGACTAGCTTGGCGCAAGTGTTTATGCCGCTCGTCTACCAAGTGGGAGCCATTCTGCAACTCTTCGGAGTAATGGTTGCTCCCGCGGCCGCAATAGTTGCCTTGAAGGCAATCTATGCTTTGGCCAAAGAACAATAAAAAAATCTTTGTTTTCAACGCGGGGCATTTTTTTTGCCCCGCAATCATTCCCTTGTTTTTTTTCAGTGTCCAAGCTTGTATCGCAGTAGTGCCGCTATCTTGAATGCCTTGAACTCTGCTCCAGCGTCGTCTTCAGAGTTAAAAATAGTTATTTGGGCGCCGTACCGCCTCGCGCTTTCCAAGAGTTCGAGTGCTTCCTTGTTTTTTCTCACGAGCTCGTCTGAAACCAGGAGTTGCGCTGCCGCGCCCGACTCTACTGCTGAACGCACGTCGTCCAAGCCGTACGCGCTCAAGCCGTCTCCGCGTCCCAGGCTCGCCTTTAGTTTTTCGAGTGCAGCGAATTCTTCTTGAAGTTTTTGCTTTCCAAGCACTCGGTCTAACACGCCTTTTTTCAAGAGTTCGTACACGCCTGTTTCTTCGGCGCTGCTAGCGTGCTCCCACGAAATACTTTTTGCAAGGCTTGGCTCTTTGACTGAAACAAATTTTTTGAACTCGTCTTTAGTGAAGCCAGGCCCTGCAACGATTATTGTTGGCTCGACTGCGCGAGAAAGCTTTTCCTTTAACACGCTCGTTATTTCGGCGAAGAACTGTTTTCTTTTTTCCTCGAATTCTTGGGGACTGCGCTTGTTGGCGTGGCAACGCAGTTCCGGCCCGAACTTTATTCCCCTCGTCTGGAGTTCGGCGAACAACGCTTTTTCTTCGTCTACGACTACGACGATGGCGTGCGCGTGCTTGGCGTGCTTCCGCGCTTCTGCGAGAATGCTTTCGTGAAACGCGTTTATTTGCTTGCTTACTTCAATGCGTTGGCGTGGCTCTACGTCAAGCGTGTGGTGTTCGCCGTGCGGACAATATTCTTCAGGAGTTCCAGCAATAATTGGGCCAGTAAGCCTCAGCTTGTTTGCTTCTTCGGCAAACTCTGTTTTTTCCAGTCTTACTTGTATTTTAACTGGCTTTTTTTCGCCGGACGTGGCTTGCACGCTTCCCGGCGGCTTGAAGCGGCGGAAAGACTTGGCGGTAACCAAGTCGCCTGGCTCCAGCACTTTAGTCAAGTACCACAAGTCTTCAAGGGACTCGGGCTCCAAGACCAGCAGCCCGTTTTTTTTGTTGATGGTTAATACCTTCACTTTCGAAACCCCGCCTTTTTTTTCGGAAAAACTTTATTAATGGCGCTTGCTTTAAACTCTATCACGAACAGCGTTCTAAAGGTGTTTGGGAAATGGCTGAAGTAAGCAAGGCAGGACTTGGCTCGCTTGCAATAGGCTTGACAACAATGTTTCTCGTGTGGTACCTGGCTTTCTTCAAGGGAGACGTCGTGGCTAGCTTGTTGAGCTTGGCGGTAACCGCCGTGTTGGGCGGCGTTTTCTTGTTCGGCTTGTTCTTGTTCGTAATAGGCGTGCTCATACTCGTTCTTTAAACTGCCTGACTTTCCCTTTTTTTTGGGCTATTGCTTGCGGCGTTGGTTGAAATGAGGGTTGCAGTAATTGCGAGGCAAAAGTGCACGCGCGAAGTATGCGGCTACCAGTGCATGAAAATATGTCCTGGCGTGAAAATGCGTGAAGAAGTGGTAGTGGTTGGAAGCGACGGCTTTCCAGTGATAGACGAACAACTGTGTAGTGGCTGCGGATTATGCGTCAAACGCTGTCCCGTGAACTGCATTAAAGTCATTAACTTGCCGAAAGAAAGGGGAACTCCTTCCTTTCAATACGGTCCAAACAGTTTTCGGTTGTACGGCTTTCCGCTGCCGAAAGAAAACTCGGTTGTGGGAATAATTGGAGTCAACGGCATAGGCAAAACCACTGCCCTTCAACTGCTTTCGGGCGCGCTCAAGCCAAACTTCGGGCACTTTGCCCGCCAAGCTTCACTGGAGGAAATAAAAAACGAGTTTAGGGGAAGCGAGTTACAGGCTTACTTGGAACAACTTGGAGAAAAAAAGATTCGTGTTTCAGTCAAGCCCCAGTACTTGGACAAGCTCGCTTCAGCCAATGCCGGCGCCGGCGAACTATTGAGAAAATGCGACGAAACCAGTTCCTTTGACTGGCTAGTGCAAGCACTGGAGCTTGCGCCTTTCCTTGAACGCCGGCTAAGCGAGTTGAGCGGCGGAGAACTGCAGAGGCTAGCAATTGCCTGTGCCGCCGCGCGCGACGCCCAAGTATATTTTTTCGACGAGCCGTCGAGTTACTTGGACGTGCGCCAGCGCTTGAAGGCAGCGAAAGCCATTCGCT
>Ga0068707_1001476_pt1 | contig 16410 bp, 11 predicted proteins | sample YNPNPMetaG_FD_66600 | JGI IMG/M metagenome (GOLD analysis project Ga0068707, IMG submission 66600) | Anoxygenic and chlorotrophic microbial mat microbial communities from Yellowstone National Park, USA - YNP NP MetaG | ecosystem: Environmental > Aquatic > Thermal springs > Hot (42-90C) >...
TGGGATATCAGGAACCGGCTCAGGTCCCGCAATACGGCCCGGCGCAGGCCAGGCAGGTCGCCGTACACCTTCCAATCGAGGAGGGCGTTCTCCTGCAGGAAGACCTGGCCGGCAGGTGTATGCATTCCGTTGGCCCGATAGGCCAGGATCGGTTTTTCGGTGCGCCGCGCCCACCATAGCTCCAAACCTACCGGGGCCCAGATATCAGGCCCCATCAACAACATGAAGAGATGGCACTCGGGCACCGCTTCTATATTGGGGGTGCGCTTGATCACCCACCCCACGTTGACCGGCAACTCGGCCAGGGCGCGGCCCAGCAATTCGCGCGCCGGCTCCTGGTCCGGGCCGCCGCTGACGAACAGACGCACTTGGGTGGCCACTGCGATGACCTCCGACTTATACTAACAGCCACGCTACCAGGCCCTCTCGTACTGGAACGGGATCTCGGTCTCGTATCCCAGCTCGCGAGCAACCCGTAGCGGCCAGTAGGGATCGCGCAGCGATTGACGGCCGATCAGCACTGCATCGGCCCGGCCCTCGCGGATAATGGCATCGGCCTGCCGGGCCTCGGTGATCAGCCCTACCGCCGCGGTGGCGATGCCAGCCTCCCGGCGGATGCGTTCGGCAAAGGGGACCTGGTAACCAGGCCCAGTCTGCACCTGCTGGTCAGGCGAGATGCCTCCGGAGGATACATCCACCAGGTCCACGCCTTCTCCCTTCAGACAGCGAGCCAGCTCCACACTCTGCTCTACATCCCAGCCGCGCGGAAGCCAGTCGGTGGCGCTGATGCGCACGAAGAGGGGCAACCGTTCGGGCCAGACCCCCCGCACTGCGCGCACCACTTCCATCAGCAGCCGGATGCGGTTAGCAAAGCTGCCGCCATAAGCATCCGTGCGCTGGTTGCTGATCGGGGAGAGGAACTGGTGCAGCAGGTAGCCGTGGGCCGAATGGATCTCGAGAGCCTGAAAGCCAGCTTCTTCGGCCCGGCCGGCCGCATCACGAAAGGCCCGCACCACTTCCGAGATATCTCCCTTGGTCATGGCGTGGGGCACGGGGTAATCCGAGGAGAACGCCAGGGCACTGGGGCCCACTGCGCCAGGCACCCCGGCTTTGCGGCCGGCATGGGCTAGCTGGACGGCCGGGATCGCGCCCTGGCTGGCCAGAAAGCGTACGATGCGCACGAACCCCTCGGCCTGGGCATCGTTCCACAGCCCCAGATCGCGCGCGCTGATGCGGCCGCGCGGCTCAACTGCTGTGGCCTCAACGATGATCAGACCTGCGCCGCCCACCGCGCGGCTGCCCAGATGGACCAGATGCCAGTCAGTGGGCACGCCGTCCTCACTGAAAACCGAATATTGGCACATCGGTGAGATCCAGAGCCGGTTGCGCGCGACGACGCCGCGCAGCCGTATGGGGGTAAAGAGGTTCGGTGTTGCCATCGCTTTACCTTATACCACCTTGTCCTGAACGTATATTCAGGCCGATTGAAATCGCCCTATGGGCATCAAGTTAACGGTCATAGGTCCCGTCTGCATGTTCTCCCAGCTTCCTGCTTGCGAGGGCTGGGAGGGTGGCCGCAGGCCGGGTGGGGTCACCCTCCCCTGCCGCGCCCGTACGCGGGTAGCCGAAGGCATTGCCTTCGGCTACCCGGTGCGATTTCCAATCGCCCGCCCCTTAAATTGATGCCTATTGGCGATCCGCCGGATCGCCTCTACGCCGACACCCTTCATGTGTGCATCATGAGAGAGGTCGGCGAAGGCCGACCACCCCCCCTCGCCTTTGGCGGCAGGGGAGGGGAGAAAAGGGTTTTTGCGGCAGCGGCCTTTGGCCGCCGCCGCAAAAAACCCCCTCTTATTCCCCCTTCTCCCCTGGCCGCAGGCCAAGGGCCACGGATAGATAGAACTCACCCCGCCCGAAGCCCAGTGCCTCGTAGTAACGACGGGTGCCGATAGCCGAGATGACGGCCAGCCGCGCGTAGCCGGCTGCCCGGGCCCTTTGCCGTGCCTCGGCCACCAGGCGGCGGCCCAGGCCTCGATGTTGTGCCTCGCCATCGCTGACGTTCCCGATGCCCAGCGCCGGGCCATATACATGCAACTCGCGGATGATGGCCGCGCCGTGCAGCTCGGGCAGGGCATCGCATACTTCCCTGACAGCGGTCACCTCGGGCCGGGGCAAGGAAAGGCGCAGGAAGGCAGCCAGGCGTCCCTCTCGCGTTTCGTAGCTCAGGAATTGCTCCTGGCTGGTATCGGTGTCATAGGAGTGCACTACCAGGCGGATGTCGTCCTCAGAGATAGGCACCCCGCGCACCTCTCGGCAGCGAATGCAATGACAGACCTGCCCGGTTTCGGCCATGCGCGCGTGGACCAGTTGGCGCAGATTGGAGCTCTTGACGCCAGCCACGATGTCGTCGGCCGGGATGTCGCGGAAAACCCGGTTGACCCGGCAGTAAGGGGGGATAGTCGCCTTACAATCGGCAACCAGTGCGATCAGCTCGTCGTCGCTATATGGCCGGTACGCACCGGCCTGCCACAGGCGAAAGAGCTCAGTGCCGGCCACGATGGAGCACGGGTAGATCTTCAGCTCATCCGGCCGCAGCGCCGGGTCAGACCAGAGCCGGGCGAAGTCCTCCCGATCTGAGGCGGGGGTTGCCCCATACAGGTTAGGCATCCAGTGGAAGAGCAGCTTGAACCCGGCACTGCGCAGCAATGCCGCTGCCTGCCGCGTTGCCGCCACGTCATGGCCACGCTGGTTGAGGGCCAGGATGCGGTCGTCCAGGCTCTGCACGCCCAATTGTACCTTGGTAACGCCCAGTTGGCGCAGATGACGTAGTTCGGCCGGGGTCACCAGGTCAGGTCGGGTCTCGATTACCAGGCCGACATTGCGATGCGTGGCCGTCTCGTTGCTGCTCTGGGCCAGCTCAAGGGTTGGGGCATCGAAGCCGTTCAGCGCGTCCAGGCAGCGCTGAACAAACCATTCGCGGTAAGCGGGGGGATAAGCGCTCCAGGTGCCACCCAGGATCAGCAGTTCCACCTTCTCGGCGGTGTGGCCCATGCCTTCCAAGGTTTCCAGCCGACTGCGGACCTGGCGATAGGGGTCGAAGTCGTGTTGGGCAGCGCGGCGCGCCGCCGGCTCATCAGGCAGATAGCTCTTCGGCATCCCCTGCGCGTCGGGACAGAAGATGCAACGACCAGGGCAGGGTGCCGGCTTGGTCAGCACTGTCACCGGCGCGACCCCTGAAGCTGTACGGATCGGCTTCATCTGAAGGCGGCGCAGCACTGCTCGCTCGAAGGGCAGTTCCCCGGCTGCTGTCAACTGGGCGTAGGCCCTCACCAGCTCAATTTTCGAGAAGTAGCCTTTGCTGTCCCTGGGGTGCTGTGCTAAGATGCGCGTCAGGGAGTCGCGATCCCAAGTAGACGCTTGCCGGACCGCCTGAAAAATGGCCAGAAGCGTCTCCCGGTGCTGCCAGGCGTCGAAGTCCCGGCCGCGGGGTTGCCATTCCCGGCCGGCTGTTTCGGTTTCCAAGCAGAGCTGATCCACCATGGATGCCAAGACCTGCGCGATATTGGCCGAGCTCAATCGCGCTTTCTATGCCGAATTCGCTACCGATTTCGCCCGCACGCGGCGCAGTTGGCCGCCAGGGTTCCACCGTATTTTACCCCATCTTCGCCCTGCTGCCAACGTGCTGGACCTGGGCTGTGGCAATGGGCGCCTGCTGACCTTCCTGGCCGGCCATGGTTGGCATGGCACCTATGTGGGCGTGGATGCCAGCCCTGCGCTGCTCGCCGTCGCCGAGGAAGCAGCAGGGGCGCTATCAGGGATTGTGGCGCGCTTCGTGCTGGCCGACCTGCTTGACCCGGCCTGGCCCGCTGCCTTGGGCGGTCTCGCCCCTGACGTCATCCTGGCCCTGGCAGTTCTGCACCACATCCCTGGGGCCACTAACCGGGCTCGCTTCGTGGCCGATTGCGCTGGACTTCTTGGCCCCGGCGGCCTCCTGATCCTCACCACCTGGCAATTCATGACCTCGCCACGGCTGCGCAGCCGGATCCTGCCCTGGGAGACCGTCGGGCTGAGCGCGGACCAGCTAGAGCCGGGGGATTATCTGGTGAGCTGGGGCGAAGGAAGGGCCGGCCGGCGTTACTGTGCTTTCATCGAGCCAGAGGCCCTGAATGGGCTGGCTGCGCGGGCCGGGCTGGAGACCGTGGATACCTTCTTCGCGGATGGGTACGAGGGCAACCTGAACTTTTACGGGGTATACGCCAGGCGTGTCACTGCCAGGTGAAGTGTCGCAGCGCGCTGGGCGGACTGGACGGCACCCCCGGCTGTTCGGGGGAGCCGGTGAATACCTGGACCTGCCAGGCAAACTCGGTCACTGCCTGGCCAGGGAGCCGATAATCGGGAGTCAGGCGCCAGGAAGTCCCCTTGGTCCAGAAGGACAGGCTGGGCTGGGCGCCGCCCACAACCTCTACCTTCACCACATACCACTCGTCCTGCTCCAGGACCCCTACCGAAGCCCAACTGAGGAGCACCTCGTCCACCCCGCTCACGATGTCGCCGTCGGCCGGCAGCAGCAGGTCGGGCGCGGAATAGCGCGGCCCTTCTGTTGGCGTGGGTGATGGGGAGGGAGTAGGCGTAGGGGTGGGCGTGTTCGGGCTGAGGGGCACGAGCAGCGACTGATTGATCTGCAACAGGTCGGTGACCTTCAGGTTATTGGCTGCTGCAATCCAATCCACACGCGAGCCAAAGCGCATGGCGATGGAGTATAGTGTATCCCCGGGCTGAACGGCATATACAAGCGTGCCCCCAGAAGCTGTGGGAGAAGCTGCGGGAGCGGCGCTGCCCTCCGTTGCGGGGATCAGCAGTTCGTCGCCAGCGCGAATGAAGCCGTCGGCGCTCAGTCCGTTAGCCTCAATGATCGCTTTGACGGTACAGCCGTAGAGGCCGGCAATCAGTTGAAGGGTGTCGCCTGGCTGAACTTTGTAGCGAATGGGTGTGGGGAGCGCCGTAGCTGTAGGCAAGGGGGTTGCTGTGGGCTCAACGGTAGGGGTTGACGAGGGTGCAACAGTAGGAGGCGCTGGGGCCTCGGCAATCATAAGCTGTGCAGATGAGCCTCCAACCCCTGCTTTGGCCTGGCTCGCCTCGAACGCCTCCTGGGAGGGCGGCTCCCGTGTCCACCAGAAGACTATGATAGCACCGACGAGGGCGAATACCAGGAGGTTAACCCAGGGGATCGTAGGGCGGCGCCGCAGGCCGGCATCCAGCGGCGCGCCGCAGAAGAAACAGGTATGGGCTCGCTGGGCTACCCGGGTCCCACAGTGGGGACATAACCGCTCACGACCGTAGCGTGACGAGGGTATATCGGGCTCGCTCATACGGCTTTGATTCTACCACATGGCCCACCAGAGGGCAAATGGCTGCCCGGTCGGGGGGCCCTGTCGGCCACCATCAATCCCAGCCACACAATTGCCGCAAAGCCCGAGATGAACCCCGCGGCGCGACGCAGAGGGGTGGACCCAAAGCGCAGGCGCACTTCATGCTCCCCTGCCGGCAGGTCAAGCCCGATCAGGCCGTTGGGCGGATCGGCCGTTATCGTCCATGGCTGGCCGTTGACCGTAGCCTGCCAGCCGGGGAAGTAGTAGGTGTAAAAGCGGAGCCGGACCGGGGTTTCGGCCAGGACGTGGGCATAGGCTGAAGCACCTGCGCTGCGCTGGCTGAGGATTCTTCCTTCGCCGGCGATGATGGCAGCCCGGCGCAGTGGCTCCCCAGCCAGGTATTGGGCTATCAGCGGCGAGTCGGCATCGGTGGGCAGGCGTTCCGACCAGCGGGTCATCCCACGCATGTCAGGGTATTCGATCTCGAACTCAACCACCGCGCGCGGGGTCTCGTCTGCGGGCCGTACAGGCAGCAGCTCGGGCCAGGTGTAGGGGAAGGCGGCAGCCACGACAGCCAGGGCCAACAGGCAGGTGTAGGGGCCGACTTGGGTCGAGGTGGCACCCTGCCCTTCGAGCCAGGCGATCCCGGCCCCTGCCAGCAGTGCCAGGGTCACGGCAGTCAATCCTAGCAGGCGCCAGGGGAACTGGATCAGGCTCACCAGGGGCAGGGCGGCCCAGGCCGGCTGGGTGATGGGCATCATGGCCAGGATGGCGATCGCGCTGGTTCCGGCCAGGAAGAGGGCTTCGGCCCGCCGTGGCAGGGGGCCGGCCAGCGCAGCGATGGTGCCTGCCGTGGCGGCCACCAAGGGCAGCAGGCCCAACTGGAAACTCATGGCATCCTTTGCCCCTTCCACCGAATAGCCAAACCCCCAAAACGGGCTGAACAATTGGCCGGGATAGACGAAGTGCAGACTATAGTCGTAGGTGGCGTGGACCCATTGGGCCTCGCTCACAAAGCGCCGCTCCAAGACCATGGGCAGGAGGAAGATGGCGGCCAGCAGCCCCCCCAGGGCCAGGCTGCCCGCGCTCCACACCGCCCGCCGGCTGAGGCCTACGCTCTCCCCTGGGGCCAATGATACCTGCTTCCCGGCAGCATCTCGCGGGTGGCCGGCACGCCAGGTGTGCAGGAACCGAAGTAACAGGAAGGCGACCAGCAGGGGGATGAACACCAGGGCGGAGACAGTATGGGTAAGCAGGAGGGCTGCCAGCCCCAGGCTCGCCAGGCCGGCTCGCCATGGCCGCGGCTCTTCCCACAGGCTGGCCAACGCCAACAGGACCCAGGGGAACCAGGCCAACGCGACGAACTCGGCCAGGGCTGCCCGCACATAGATCTGGACCAGGTGGTAGGGCGCATAGGTATAGGTCAGGCTGGCGATCAGCCCTGCGGCCGGCCCCCACCAGCGCCGCGCCAGCCGATATGCGCCCACCCCTCCGACCACAAAGGCAGCGGCCCAGGTGGCCTTCACCGCCGCAGTGAACCCCAGCCCTATCAGGTGGAACAGCTCAGCGATGAAATAGGCTAGAGGTGCGTACAGCAGCCACAGCGGATAGCCGAACCCGACGGCCTGATCCGGCGCCCAGGTCGGCCACCATACCCCATCCCGGATGGCCTGGTCGAACTCGACCAGGAAGAATACGCTGTGCCGGGCGTCATGGGCATGGAAAAAGTAACCGGGAGCAGCCAGGGGCAGAAGTGCCGGGATGGCCAACAGCAACGCCAGCCACAGTTCGCGCTCGTGAAGCGATCCGCCCTGCCCGGCACGAGGGCGTCCGAAGCGAGCCAGGCTGGTACTTATCTGTCGCAGGTGGGGGAGGAGCCTTGGCATGCGGACTTCGATTGTCCCTTCACCTCTGCCACAGCAGCCATCATCTCGGCCACACTGGCCCGCCCAGCCTCCGAATCGGAGCCCAACATGCGTGCCAGCTCGGCCACGCGCGCTTCACCATCCAGTGCCTGGGCGGTGGTCACCGTGCGCTGGCCGACGATGTGCTTGGAGACGTAGAAGTGCACGTCACCGTAGGCAGCCAGTTGTGGGAGATGCGTAATGCACAGGACCTGGTGCCTGACCTGTTCCCCTTCGCCATTGCGGACGGTTAGCCCCCACAGCTTACGGCCCACAGTACCTCCCACCCGGCCGCCGATCCCCTGGTCAATCTCGTCGAAGATCAGGGTAGGGGTCTCGTCCGCGCGGCCCAGCACGGTCTTGAGGGCCAGCATCAGGCGCGAAGTCTCGCCGCCCGAGGCGACCCTGGCCAGGGGGCGCAGCGGCTCGCCTGGGTTGGCCGAGACAAGGAAGACAACGTTGTCGAGCCCGTGGCTGTCGAAGGCATAGCGGCCCGGAGGTTCGCCTGCCATGGCCGCGGCTGCCTCGCTGACGATCGCGCCGGCCGGGTCGGCCTGCCAGGTGATCTCCACCCCGAAGCGCGCGCGGGCCATTTGCAGGTCGGCCAGTTCGGCCTCGATGGCCCGGGCCATGCGCTGGCCGGCGCTGCGGCGAGCGGCGGAGAGCTCGGCCCCCAGGTCGCCAATGGCCGTGAGCAAGCTTTCCTCCTCTGCCTCCAGCTCCTCGATGTGCTCCTCGGCGTGGGTGATCGTCTCCAGCTCTTGGGCCGCGCGCTCTCCGTAGGCCATGATTTCCTCGATAGTATCGCCGTACTTCCGCTGCAGGGTATGGATCAGGTGCAGGCGGTCCTCGATCTGCTGCAGGCGGCGGGGATTGAACTCGATGGTGTCGCGGTAGTGGGTCAGTTCGCGCGCCAGGTCGTCCAGCAGGGCCACTGCTTCACCAAGCTGCTCGACCAGGTGGGTAGCGCCCGGGTCAATGCGGGCCAGCCGGGTCAGGGCCTGCTGGGCTGCGCCCAGGGCATCCAGCGCGCCAATCCGCTCCGGGTCTTCTCCCTGCAACAGCAGGCCAACCTCTTCGCTCAATGAGGCCAACTGTTCGGCGTTGGCCAGGCGCTGACGCTCTATCTCCAGCTCTTCCAGTTCCCCCGGCCGCAGGCGGGCGCTGCGGATCTCCTGTACCTGATAGGAAAGCAGGTCAATGCGGCGGGCGCGTTCGCGCTCGTCGCGGCGCAAGGTCTCCAGGGCACGCCGAACCTCACGCTGCCGGCGCACGAGCTCGGCCATGCGGGCGACCTGCTCCTCGAGCCCGGCGTAGCGGTCCAGCAAGATAATGTGTTGACGTTCGCGCAGCAGTGACAGGTGCTCGCTCTGGCCGTGGATGTCAACCAATTGTCCGCCGATCTCGCTCAGAAGGGCGATGTTGACCGCGCGGCCGTTGACGCGTGCTACCGAGCGGCCCTCGGCACGCACCTCGCGCGCCAGCACCAACACGTGGGGATCGTCCCCCTCCAGGCCGTGTTCGGCGAGCAGGGGGGCCAGACGGGCTGCCAGCCGGGGGCTGAGCAAGAAGGTGCCTTCGATCTCCGTGCGGTCGGCGCCGGCCCGTACAATCTCTTGGGAAGCCCGGTCGCCCAGGAGCAGGCCCAGAGCATCAATGATGATGGACTTGCCGGCGCCGGTCTCGCCGGTCAGCACATTGAAGCCGGGGCCAAAGGTCAGGTCCAGCTCGTCAATAATGGCCAGGTTACGGATACGCAGTTCTTGCAACATGGCAACTTGGTTATTCTGGTCAGGCAGCAACGTGCCGGAGTGACGGCACGTGCAGGAAAATGAACAGCGCGAAGAGCAAGGTGATGCCGGCACCGAGGAGCACGCTGCCCACGGGGCCCCACGCCTGGGCCACGCTGCCGGCCAGCAGCGAACCGAACGGCGTGGAGCCGAAGAACATCAACGAATAAATCCCCATTACCCGGCCACGCAGGTCGTCGGGCACCAGGCTCTGGACAATGGTGTTGCTGGTAGAGTTTTGGCTGACGAATCCAAAGCCGGCCAGGGCCAGGAAGAAGGACGACCAGGCAAAGGAGCGCGAGAAGGCAAAGCAGATCAGGGCGGCCGGGAAGATGAAGCTGCCGGCCGCGAGCTGGATCCCTTTGCGCTGTGAGCGGCTGAGGGTGGCCACGATCAGCGCGCCAAATAGAGCACCCACGCCCACAGCAGCGTTCAGGCCGCCCAGGCCAGCCTCCCCAACATGTAATATATCCACGGCATAGGCCGGCAGCAAGACAGCATACGACATCCCAAACAGCCCCGACACTGCCACCAGGGCCACGATGGCGCGTATCTCTTTGTGCTGCCGTACGTAACGCAGCCCCACGCCGACCTGGCTCATCAGTCGGCCGCTATGCAACACATTAGCCTGCTCAGGGAGCCGCATGCCGGCCAGGGCGATCAGCACAGCGCCAAAACTCAGGCCGTTGAGGGCGAAGCACCACGTGGCACCCAGGCTGGCCAATACCAGCCCCCCGACAGCCGGCCCTACCACCCGCGCCAGGTTGAACATGGTCGAGTTGAGGCCGATCGCATTCTGCAGATCGCGCCGGTCTTCGACCATCTCTACAGCCAACGCCTGACGGGCCGGCGCATCGAACGAATTCGCGATCCCCAGCAGAAAGGCCAGCAGTGCAATGTGCCAGACTTGCAGGATGCCAGTCGCTGTGAGGATCGTCAGGACAAATGCCAGGGCCATCATGGTGCTCTGGGTGATGAGCAGCATCCTCCGCCGCGGGATACGATCAGCCAGTGCGCCGGCCGGCAACATCAGGAAGAAGGTCGGGATCGAGCCAGCGAACGAGATGGTGCCCAACGCCAGTTTCGAGCCTGTCAGTTGGTAGACCAACCATCCCTGGGCCACCGATTGCATCCAGGTGCCCATCAACGAGAGTGCCTGGCCGATGAACCAGCGACGATAGTTGGGATAGCGCAAGGAGGCAAACGTGGCCGGCAGGCGGTCAGTTAAGGTCATGGATTTGGATGTCATAGTGTCAGTGTAACTATTCAGGCCGATTGAAATCGCCCCTCCTGGGCACTTTGTGCCGGTGGGGCGAGCAGGCTGGCTCTGCAGCTGGCGACGCCTGTTGGAGACCTCACACCTCCCAACGCAGCCGTTCCATCAAGGTGCGGTAGAAATAAGCGCGGTCCTGTGTGTGCAGGAAGCGGCTGACATATTGGCTGGCGCACACCTCGACGCGGTCCTCCTCGGCCAGGGTGATCTCGAACTGCCCATCCACGGTCAGGATGGCAGGGTAATCCGCCTTCACTTGCAGCGAAACGGTCGAGCCCTCAGAAAGCACTACGGCACGGTTCAGGCTCAAGTGCGGGCAGATGGGCAGCAACAGGATATTTCTCAGCTCCGGGGGCAGGATCGGGCCGCCAGCAGCCATCGCGTAGCCTGTGCATCCGGTCGGGGTGGCCACGATCACGCCATCTGCTCGATAGCTGGTAAGGAAGTTCTGATCCACCCAGGCGTTCACGATGATCATGCGGGCCAGGCTGCCGCGGCTCACCACCACGTCGTTGAGCGCCAGGTAAGAGTGGTTCACCGGTGGCTCGCCCCCACGTGCCACCGCGACGTCCAGGAGCATTCGCTCCTCCAGCCAGAAGTCGCCGCTCAGGAGCTGGGTCAACGGCTTGCGCCAGTTATCGGGATGCACTTCCGCCAGGAAACTGACGCGGCCCAGCTTCACCCCCAGGATCGGCACGTTGTAGCAACTGCCCATGCGTGCGGCGCGCAATACCGTCCCGTCTCCGCCCAGGGTGATCAGCAAATCGAGCTCTGCCACCCTGGCCAGTGCCGCCGGCTCGTCCCAGGCCGAGCCAGTCCAGACCGTGCAACCGTGGCTTTCCAGGAAATCCGCCATCTCTGCGGCGAGAACAAGAGATTCGGGTTTCTTCGGGTGATGCAGAAGCCCGATGCGCCTGGGAATCGAAGGGTTCATAGGCTCAGTAGGGCCGGTCATCATTCAGTAACTGCCCCAGCTTTTCTGCGAAGTCTGCCTCGATGCGCTGGACCTGACAGCCGCTCATCCGCAGCCCTTGTTCGACCAGTGCACTCACCGCGCTGACGCCCCCCAGGATCGTCACATGGCGAGCCTGGCGAGCTGCTACTTCATCGGTGCCGACGACAGGTTGAAAACGGGCGACGTATTGCAACGCGGCCAGAAAATCCTCGCGCGAACGGGCGGTGCTGCCGACCAGCAGGTAGTGCTCGATGGTCTTGCCGGGCCCCAGGGCGTCCAGGTCGAAGTCCACCTGGACGCTGTTGAGCCCATCCAGCTCGATGCCGGCCTGAAACTGGGTGATCCCGGTAGGGGGGTCGGTGTCCTGGACGATGGCCCGGTAGATGCCGGCCGGCAGCCCGCTGAAGCTATATAGCTCATCGGGGCCGACGGTGGTCGTGCGCACCTCGGCCGTGACCTCGCCCCCTGCCTCGGGATCGTGCCAGCCTGGAGGGAGGGGACCCTCGAGCGCGACTATCCTGCCCGCGCCGCCCCGCACCCGGCCCCAGATCCTGCTGCCAGCCCCGGGCGCTGTGACGATGACGAAATCCACGATCACCGGATGCAGGCCATCCACGGTGACCTCCTCGCGCACGGCCGCCTCACCCTGAGCAGGATCGGCTGCCAGGACCGCCACGCGATAGGTGCCGGCAGGGAGGCCGTCGAAACTGTAGCGGCCATTGGTCACAGACACACGGCGTTCACCTGCAGGCCCGGAAAGCACGACTTGAAGCCCCTCGCCGTTCACGACCGCGCCGCCGATAGTGCTGAGTCCAGCTTCGGCGGGGGGTGCAGGTTCGGGCCCCTGCGGCTCGGCCGGTGATGGCTCGGGAACCACAGGTTCTGGTTCGGGTATCAGGGTGGGCGGACGGAAGCGGACCCAGGCCAGTTGGTTCTGCTTCAGGTGCACTTCGGCCTGAGCCTCCAGCCCTTGCGGCGCCACAAAGTAGATGCCGGGCCCCAGAGGCGCAAACTCGCAGACATCAGGCCCGTATTCCGGCTTGCTGCCCGTGCGCTGGGTGATCCCGCTCCAACCCGAGGCCCAAAGCCGCACATCCCGCCCGGGCTGGCCAGCCACCTGGCAACGCACCAGGGAGAAGCCATGCCCAGGACCGCCGTCCTCAACTTCCCAGCGCCATCTGGCGCTCGGAGGCGGCAAGGCAAAATCGGCCTGGGCCTGGTTGGTGCCATCCACGACGATATCGGAGCGCTGCCCGGCCACCCTGCCTTCTGGTCCATCTGCCACCACCTGGATCGTATAGAAGCCGGCCGGCAGGCCCGTGAAGGAGTACCGCCCCTCCTTATCGGCCTGAACGGTGGCAATTGGCTCAGTGGAGCCCGCGCGCAGGAGGCGGACGATCAGGCCCGCGCCGTTGGTAATAGTCCCGGCGATGACGCTTTGCTGGGGCAGCTCGGCTGTGATTTCGTTGAAAGTTACCCAGATCACCCGCCGGCCATCCAGGGTGATCTGGGCCTGGACGTTAAGCCCTTCCGGTTGGATAGTATAAGTGCCGGCCCCCAGGGGCGCGAACTCGCAGACATCGGGGCCATACTCGGGTTTGCTGCCCGTGCGCAGGCTTATGCCAGACCATCCGGTAGCCCGAATCCGCACGGGCAGCCCGCTCCGGCCTGCTACCCGGCAACGCACAACCCCAAAGCCTGGGCTGGGCCCGCCATCGCTGGCCTCCCAGCCCCAGCCAGGGACTGCCAGGTCAACTACCGCCTCGCTGCGGCCATCCAGCTCGATGCCAGCCCTGGCTACCTGTGCCTCCTCCAGGCTCAGCATATAGGTCCCGGCCGGCAGGCGATCGAACCGATAGCTGCCATCCGCGGGGATGATGAGTTCCTGTTGCCAGCCATCGGCCGGCCGCGTCAGCCTCAAGTGCATCCCCGCGCCTCCACGCACTACCCCGCGCAGCACGCTTTCCGCAATGATGATCGTGATGCCGCTCAGGTCGAAGTTGGCCGTGGCTGCCGGCCGCTCTCGGGTCAGGCTGACCATCTGACCCGGAGGGGTTTCCTCTTCCTGTGCGAAGTCAAGGGCCAGGGCAACCGTGTACGTGCCCAGCGGCACGTCCAGGAACTCATAGCGGCCCTGGCTGTCGGCCCTGGTGGTCAGGTTCCAGCCGTCGGCCCTTTGCAGCTTGATGGGGAGATTGGCACCGCCTTTGAGAGTGCCGCTCACCCGGCCGGCCACCCCGGCATCACCGCGCCAGACACGCGCCTGTTTGGGTTCTGCCTTCAGGGCTGCCACGATGGGCAACTGGCCTCCAGGCCAACGCGCGCTGTACCAGGCCTGGCCTTCCCATTGCGGAGCCCAGTGCCCCAGGGTGTAATTGCCCAACAGCCAGAACGCGGTGCAGAAGTAGTAATCTGGCGCGTGATCGAAGCGGCTGCTGGTCCCCATCATGATCCGGCAGGCTTCCAGCGTCTGAGCCATATGCAGTTGGGGCGTGGTGGCCGGGTAGCGCGGGTCGGGCCGCTCGCCGACGACGTACCCATTTTCGGTGGACAGGATGGGTAGGGAACGGCCAATCTGGTCGCGGATCAGCTTGTCATAGCGCTCGTACGCGCGCCAGCAGGAGGGATCGTCGAAGGCCGTGGCGCCGGGATTGGCATGCTCGCGGCGTTCCTGGTTGACCCGCTCCAGGCTCCAGCCGCCCCACGCATCGCCCCCCCATTGCTCTTGCGCCAGGCGATCGTAGAACTCGCGCGTGTAGGGCGCGCCCTGCTGGTTGCCCGGGTCATAAGGATAGTCAAGGGGATGGTTGAGAGAATAGTTGTGGATTGCCTGCCATACGGGTTCTGCCAGCAAATCGCGGCGCCCCAGCCGGCAGATCTCGCCTACCAGGTCCCACTTGGTGCCCACGGCCAGGGCAGGGATGCCAGGGTATCCTCCGCGCTCGAGAATGGCCTCCATATCAGTGATGGCGTTGTGGGCAACGATCTGGGGTGCATCGGGCGGGACAAAGCCGTTCTGCCACTCGGCTGGGAGATCAGGTTCGTTGTTGAATTCGAAATAGCGCACGCCGGCCGCTACATAGTTGCTGACCATGCGCAAGGTCTCTTCGTCGAGGGTGCCTGGGTTCGGCCGGGGCCGATACAGCCGCACGATGGGCATGATGTCGTGCTTCAGTAATAATTCGCAGAACTCCAGCCCACCGTCGTGCCGGGTAATCTTGACCCACTTGACCCCCATGGCGATCAGCTCGGGTAGCCAGATGTCGCGGATCTGGCCCAGGCCGATCGCGGCCGGGAAGCCGGCATTCCAATGCACACCAATACCTGTATCGCCCGGTGGCCTAGGATAATCACGCAGGTCCATAGGCTATCCCCATTACTTGCTACAATCGTATCTGTAGCCATCCGACGATATCGGCCAGGGGCACAGGCGTTTGCTGGCCCGTGGCCATCTCGCGCACCCCTACCGTGCCCGCAGCTAACTCCTCGTCGCCAAGGATCAGCACAAAGCGGACGCCGGCCCGATCAGCGCTCTTGAGCTGGGCTTTCAGGCTGCGGTTGCCGAAAGCCAGCAGGGTGCCGATCCCTGCGGCTCGCAACTGGTGCGCTAGCCGGACGGCAGGCACCCGCGCTGAGTTGCCCACCGGTGACACCTGCACCTGGGGCGCTGGCAAAGGAGGCGGGGTGATCCCCTGCTCCTTGAGGCTGAGGATCACCCGCTCAATACCCATGGCAAAGCCGACCCCAGGCGTGGGCGGGCCACCCAACGCCTGGATGAGGCCATCGTAACGGCCGCCGCCGCATATCGCCGCCTGGGCACCAATCCCCTCTGCCCAAATCTCAAACACCGTCTTGGTGTAGTAATCCAGGCCCCGCACCAGCCGGTAGTTGATGGTGTAAGGCATATCCAGGGCCTCCAGGTAAGTGCGCAGGGTCCGCAGATGCTCGGCGCATTCCGTGCACAGGTAGTCGGCACTATGGGGCGCAGCATCTAGCAGTGGTTGCGCCGCCTCCTCCTTGGAGTCCAGCAGCCGCAGCGGGTTGATCGCCAGGCGCCGGCGGTCCACGTCGTTGAGCTTGTCCTCGTGGGCCTGGAAGTACTTGACCAGCTCTGCCCGGTATGCTGGCCGGCATCTGGGGCATCCGGTGGAGTTCAACTGGAAGGCCAGGCCGCGAAAGCCCAGCCGGGTGAGAAGGGTCCAGGCGACCGACATCACCTCCAGGTCCACGGCCGGGTCCATCTCTCCCAACGCCTCGACGTTGAACTGGTGATGCTGGCGGAAACGACCTGCCTGGGGCCGTTCGTAGCGGAAGATGGGCCCGATGGAATAGAGCTTGACCGGCTGTGGCCAGACGTGCATGCCGTTCTCGATGTAGGCCCGCATCACCCCAGCCGTGAACTCGGGGCGCAGGGTGATTTCATCCCCACCCTTGTCCTGGAAAGAGTACATCTCCTTGTCCACGATATCGGTGCCCTCGCCCACACTGCGCACAAAGAGCCCGGTCTCTTCGAAGATCGGTGTGTCAATCTGCTGGTAGCCAAAGAGGGCTGCCACACTGTGCATCTCTTCGGTAACGTAGCGCCAGAAAGGGCGCTCGGTGGGCAGGATATCTTGAGTGCCGCGCGGGGCTCTGTACATGATCACCTCCACATACCCCTGCCCATCCCCTTTCCGGGAATCACTCTCCTGATGAGGGGATGACTGGGGTGTGCCATGAATTCATCCACATTATAACGTATTCTGGGATGGTTGTCTAAGGCCGCCACCCGTTCTTGGGCCTATACCACAGAGAAGGGCGAGGTACTGTTAGCCCTCGCCCTTCCCCATCTTGGCATATTGACTACGAACGAACTCTCAGACACGCTCTAGGACTTTGGAGCGCTTCCGGGCTACTCGCCCCTCCTCTCGTGCCCCCAGCCCCGTTGCGTTCAGGGCCTGGCAGCCAGCCGGCCATCCAGCCCCAACTCGGCGGCGATCCCCTGCATGGCTTCTAACACCACCCCTACATGCTCCCAGAGATCCACCCCCAGCTCCGCTGCGCCTTGTTCAATGTCTGCACGGTTGACCGCGGCGGCGAAGAGTTTGTCCTTCCACTTCTTCTTCACCGACTTGACTTG
>Ga0068707_1001477_pt1 | contig 16405 bp, 12 predicted proteins | sample YNPNPMetaG_FD_66600 | JGI IMG/M metagenome (GOLD analysis project Ga0068707, IMG submission 66600) | Anoxygenic and chlorotrophic microbial mat microbial communities from Yellowstone National Park, USA - YNP NP MetaG | ecosystem: Environmental > Aquatic > Thermal springs > Hot (42-90C) >...
ATTTACCGGCAATACGAGGCTCCTGTTGATGGCTTTTATATTGATTCTGCCATTGTACGCTCGTTGATCCATCCGGGGGAGAACGTTTTTGCTATCGAAGTTCACAACGACAGCGTAGCCAATGACTTGTCATTTGCTTGCACTGTTTATAATTTGAAGAATAACGGCTGGTACAATATATATAATTCTGTTTTTCGGTATTACAGGCAGGTCCCGCTGGATAGTTCAAAATTCCCTATAGTTGTTATTGAAACGGATGAAATGGGGATCCCCCAGATACATACCAGGGTGCGTGCCAGAATGAAGGTTATTGATAAGCCTGGACTAAAGCGACCAACGGATTTGCCGGTGTATGAGGGTTATATTTCCATTGAACGTAAAGGTGAATCATCGGCATGGTTTCCCAAAATGTCGTACAATCTGGAAACACAAAATGCCGACGGATCGAATCAGAATGTATCCCTTATGGGGATGCCAGCTGAAAATGACTGGGTACTTTTCTGTAGTTTTGCCGATAAAAGTCTGATTAAGAACGAATTGGTTTTTATGTTGGGACGTAAAATGGGACATTACGAGCCGCGCACCCAATTCTGTGAATTGATATACAACGGCGAATACATGGGATTGTATTATTTTGCCGAAAAAATTAAACGCGATAAGAATCGTGTAAATGTTGGAAAACGCGATACGGTTTTTCCCGAAAATGGCGGTTATGTTTTCAAGTATGACAAACCCACCCGAAAACTTGTTCAATTTATATATCCCGATAAGGATGAAGTTACTACTGCCGAGAAGAATTATCTTACCGGGTATATCAAGAGTTTCGAAGCAACGCTGAAGTCATCTAAATTTCTGGATCCTATTGAAGGATATCGTCGATATATCAATCCCTATTCCCCGATAGATTACATCATTATCAATGAACTGACAAAGAACTGTAATGCATACCTGTACAGTACCTATTTTCATAAAGACAGTCGTGGAGTAATCAACTACGGTCCATTGTGGGATTACGATCTGGCCTTTGGAGGTGCAAGCTGGCAGGAGGGAACGCTAACGTACAAATGGCAGTTTGAGTTTAATACCGACCTGAATATCAAGCTCATGCTGCGCGATACAGTGCTAAAAAACAGACTTGCTGAACGTTGGTGGAAATTGCGCAGTAATTTTCTGTCGAACGATAGCCTGATGCATTATATTGATTCGCTTTATCAGGCCACTACCGATTCGCGTATCTTAAATTACAAGGTATGGCCGGTTGAAGACAAATATCTTTTTGGTCCCGATCATTATGTGGCTTCTGCTGATGAAGAGGTAGCTTTTATAAAAGATTGGTTGCGGAAAAGGCTTGCATGGATCGATGCAAACATTGATAAAATATATTATTCCGCTCGATGTTAATGCGCCTACGTTTGCTTATAGTACTACGGCCATCGAGGTTTTTCCCAATCCGTTTGTTGATCGTATACTGGTACGTTTGCTGGGATCAGAGGGTAACTATACGGTAGCGATATATTCGCTCGAAGGGAAAAGAATGTATCAGCAGACTTTCTATGCCATTGATGGCGAGGTTAATACTTATGAACTTTCGGATATAGCTATTGCTGACCTTCGGCGAGGGATGTATGTGTTGACGGTTAACTACCATGGTACGGTGGTACAGGCTGAAAAAATTATTAAGCAGTAAAATAAGAAAGCCGCAGGATTTACCTTGCGGCCTTCTCACCAAACTAACCAATTATTAACCACTCAAACTATGAAATAGTCATTACACTGCTGCTTCAACTAGCGAAAGTCTTTCTGCCAATAATTTTTTAAATTCGGTAGGGGTTTTACCTGTGATGTTCTTGAAAACCCTATGAAAGGTAGCTTTTGAATTAAAGCCGCTTTCGTAAGCCAGTACAACAATATTAAACCGATTGTAGTAAGGCTTCTGTAGTTTCTCAATAACCGCCTCGACACGATATCGGTTAACAAAATTGTAAAAATTGGTTGAAAAATAAATTTTAAGCACATGTGAAAGTTCATAAGGTGGAACCCCGATTTTCCCTGCCAATTCGTTCAGGCTGAGCTGGGGTCTCAGATAGACTTTTTCCTTTTCCATTGCCCAATAAAGTCTTCCTGCTATTTCTCTCACTTTTTCCATACTCTATTTTTTTCTTTTATTAATGTCGAAATTTGGGAAAAGGTAATCCTATGACGAACAAATGTTTTTCAAAGTTACAGGCAATAAATTATGCCTATATTTTGTAGATGTTAAATTTGAAATAAGTTGCCTGATGATTATTTTTGGGAAAGTAATTCTGCACACAGCAGGAATGTAGGAGATTTCCAACGGGATAAATAGGCCAATCAAAGATTTTTTTTGACAAAAAAAATTACTGCACTACAGGTGAGTGCTGTTGGTGCAGTAATCTATAGGGTGGTATGTGGGAAATCAGTGCTGGGGAAGCTTTATTGTTGTTTTTCTGATATTTGCAGTTGATCGTTATTCCATTGGGTTGATGCCCAGCGATTTAAGGAAGGCATTTTGATTAGGTTCACGGCCAAGGAAATTGCGAATAATTACGTTTTCATCCTCGGTTGAACCCTTACTGAGCACTTCGTTTTTAAAACGAAGGCCTGTCTGAGCGTTCATTACTCCTTCTTTTTCGAATACCGAGAAAAGATCTTCGGCATAGACCTTTGACCACATGTAGCCATAATATCCGGCAGCATAACCCACAAGGTGATCGAACGAGGCTTCGATGTGGGTTCCCGGCGTGTACTTAAATACGCCGATTTGGTTTTGTAGTTTGGCCAGAGCGTCTGTAGTAGTTTCTTTGCCGTCAGGTTCAAATTTATCGTGATAGGTCATATCGAGCATGCCATAAAATATTTGTCGGCTGGCATCGATACCCGAACATACGTTTCGGGCGGCATGCATTTTATCATAGAGTGATTTGGGTAATATTTCACCTGTTTTGTAATGTCGAGCAAAGAGTGAAAGGGCTTCGTAATTCCATGCCCAGTTTTCGAAGAACTGCGACGGCACTTCTACAAATTCGTGAACATTAGAAATACCCGACTGGGATGACAGTTCGGAATGGCTAAAAACAAAGTGCATCATGTGGCCAAACTCGTGGAAGAAGGTAACCACGTCGTCGTGGGTGAGGAGACCGGGGGTTGTATCGGTCGGACGGGGAAAATTGCACACCAGAGCTGCGGTAGGAATCTGATAGCTGTCGCCTACTTTTACACCATTGTACAATCCAAAGCAAGCAAAATGTTTGTACTTGTCATCTCTGGGATACAGGTCGAGATATATGCGGGCTAAAACTTCGCCATTGCTTTTCATTTCGTATAGTTTCACGTCGCTGTGCCAAACGGGAGCATTGGGTACCTCGACAAAATTAACGTTGTAAAGCCGCTTGCAAATCTCAAGTATGCCGTTTATTACATTATTTACTTCAAAATATTCACGGATTTTCTGGTTATCGACATGATATTTTTCCTTAAGCAGCTTATTCATATAAAAACGGTATTCCCATTCATTGATAACGTTGGCCGAAGCATCACCTGTATATTTTCTTTTAATTTCGAGCAGTTCGTTATAGTCGGCTTCAACTTTGGGTTTAATTTTTTCGAGCAAACTGTTTTCGAATTCCCAGACTTTTTGGGGCTTAACGGCCATATTGTCGGCAATAAAATATTCTGCGGCGGTTTTAAATCCAAGAAGGTTAGCCGCTTTTTTTCGTTGCTCGAGGAGGCGGGTGAGAATTTCAAGATTTTTGTCAGCTGCCCTGTTGTTGTAAAGCATAAACAGCTTTTTTCGTGCATTTTCGTTTGTGGCAAGTTGAAAAAAGGGCACGATGGAAGGATATGACAGGTCAATAATATACTTGCCGTTCTCACCACGGTGTTGGTCCTTGTATTCCTGAGGCAGCCCGTCCATTTCGGCTTCATCCAGTTCCAGCACATCCTTAACAGCAGCAATGTTTGAGGAAAATTCTAATCCCAGCGTTGTAATACTGTCGAGGATAGTTTTCAGCTGGTCACGCTTTTCTTTGGGCAGGTTAAAACCATTGAGGGCGTAAAAGCGCATCCGGTCGTCGAGGTATTTCTTTTTAAAACCGCTGAGCTGTTTAGCTTCGGTTGTCTTGGCATATTCGGATGTAGCTTTGTACAAATCCTCGTTCAGGGCTATTTCGTTATCAAATCTACTTAATGCATCTACAGAGGCCTGACATTGATTGCGAATAGCAGAATCGGGATGGGTGTAAGCCATCAGATACAACGTATTGAAAATATTGGAAAGCCGATGATAGGCAAGGTCAAACGCCCGCATCGTATTATCGAAGTTGCGCTTTGAGGCAGGAATTTTACTTATGGATTCTATCGCTTCACGGGTTTGCCGGATTATTTCATCGGTGGTAAACCGGATAAACTCAGGATTGAGTTCATTGAATTTGACCAATTCATTCACCTCAAACATCAGCGGATTGCGTGGTACAGCTGTTGCATCGTTTGCTTTCATTGTGCTCATAACTATCAGACCCATCAATAAATATTTATACGTCTTCATATTAAAAATTATTTCAACAAAATTTAATCCAATAAGTTTTGAAAATTGAAAGGCAAAAGTAAGCGTATTTTATGAGGAACTAAAGACTGGTTTATCTGTTTTTTAACATTTTTCCGGAAAATGAGACTACCATTGGCAAGTTTCATGGGGAGAATCAGAGGGTAGGTAGCTCCATAATTACCAGAACTTTGGCAGAGTCGATAGGGTTGCATTAAAAGAATGTGTAAACTATTATTCTTATGAACTTTTCTTCAAAGGGGTATTACAACCCTCTTTCGGACTCCCCTCCAGAGAAGAGGAATGAGGTACCTGATTCCTGAGCAAAGTATATGGTAAGCCGGAAGGCTCCGTGCCCCAGCTCATGCGCTGCTACACGGGCTACCCCATCATCACGCACGTTGTTCAAAAATACAAACCCGCACTGCCCATTGATGGGCATATAGCCCTGACGAGGGGCGGTGGTAGGGTTGGGGATGAGGAAAAGATAGTAGGTGTTGCCGTCGAGAGGGTTGCCTGTACGCTTGAAGGTGCGTATGACCTTATTCATGTGCGAGGTGTAGCGGCTCAGAAAGGCATTGTCGGCATTGGAGAAGGTTACATTGCCCGATAGTTCCTCTACCTCGAGGTTGGGCAGCACCTCTACCCTAAACCCCGCCACCGCCTGCCGGTATAGGACATTGATCTCTGCGCCAAATTAGCCGGTACCGTAGCCCCGTTGACGGGTACTATCTTCAGGTCGATCTGCTTTTTGTCTCTAAATTTCTTTTAATTATGCTGGCCGTTCTATGGGGAGGTAGTTATTTTTGGGTGGGTGCCTTGTAAAAAATTTTTCGCCTATATTGTCTCATTTCGAATTAAAATCTCTAAATTTGAGCGCCTTGCAGATTTGATATTTATTATTTTTTAACGAAACAAAAGGTAGCATGGGCTTAAGAATTCACATCAAAATTTTATTGCTGATAACTATTATCCTATTTTCGGTGTCCCAAATGTCGGGGCAGAAAAAGAAGTCGGCTCCTGCTAACAATACTACTTTGAAGGAATATTTTGAGGATGCCCTGTATTTTTATGATATGGGTGATTATCGGGAAGCTCTTTTTAATTTTCAGAAATTGTGGGAGGCAATGCCCGACAATGCCAATATTAATTATCGAATGGGGATGTGCTACTTGAATATTCCCGGCGAAGAAAGCAAGGCTATACCGTATTTTGAAAAGGCAGTAAAGAAGATCACTGTCGATTTCGATAAAAAATCTTTTGAAGAAAATCGTGCTCCGTTGTATACCTATTATTATCTTGGCGAGGCCTATCGTTTAAATAATCAACCCGATAAGGCGCTTGAGATGTATAACCGTTTCAGGAATCATCCGGCCTTTGAGAACCGGTATAATGCCCGTATGGTTGACGAGCAAATTAAATTATGCGAACGGGCCAAAATCATTTATTCCAATCCTCTTCCCGTAAGTTTCGAAAATGTGGGATCGCCCGTCAACACTTCTGTGAATAACTACCGACCGGTGGTAAATACTGATGAGACGGTAATGGTTTTTATGACCTCGCTGAAATTTTACGAAGCGGTAATGTACTCGCGAAAGGTTGATGGTAAATGGACCGAACTGATAAATATCACCCCGCAGATAGGGAGTGACGGTGATTGTGAACCTGTTTGCTTGTCGGCCGATGGGAAAGAGCTTTATCTTGTCCGCAAGGTAAAGAACAATGCCGATATTTATGTGACGGTTTTTGATGGAGAAAAATGGTCGATGATGCGGCCGTTGAATAAAAATATCAACTCGTCCCGCAATGAGATGTCGGCTTGTCTTTCCTCCGATGGGTTGACCTTATATTTTAGTTCCGACCGTCGGGGAGGGTATGGGGGGCTTGATCTGTACAAGTCGGGACGAACTAAAGACGGTGAGTGGGGGCCTGCAGTTAATCTGGGTAAAACCATTAATACCGATAAGAATGAGACCAATCCTTATTTATGTGAAGGCGATAAGGTACTTGTTTTTGCTTCGGAAGGTCATTTGACGATGGGGGGCTATGATATTTTTATGAGTCAGCCGAGTGGTAAAACATGGTCAACACCGGTGAATATAGGTTATCCTGTAAATTCGACAGGGAATGACATGCATTATTGTCCTACGGCGACGGTCACTATCGCATATACCTACCTTAACCGTCCCGATGAGATAGGGCAGTACGATATTTATAGGATCAGCAACCCTGTATTAAAGTATGCGGTAAGTAACGAACCTGCCAGTCAGGATTCGATTCGTAAAATGTTGGTCCGCGACCGTATGACGAAGGACATCATTGGATATATTTTTGTTTTGCCACAGACCCGAATACAAAGCACCCCCAATTATCTATTAGAATAAACCCAATGTATAAAACCCTTAAATATTATGTTAAGAGAAATTTATTTTTCAGCCGTAGGTCTTTTACGACGTAGTTGGCTGCTTATAGTAATAGTCATGACTGGCATGCCGGTTATGGGACAGGATTTAAGTTTTGAGCCTAATGATCATCAGTGGTTGCAGAAAGCGGATATTCTTTTTTTTAATGAAAGTTTTTCGGATGCGCTGAAGATATTTGAGCAGTTATATGCTGCGGATACCTCGAACCGTTACCTGCGATTCCGCATCGCACAATGTTACAGTTATCTCCCCAAATCGAGGGATAATGAAGTAAAATTGTTTTGTGATGCCTTTCGGTTGCCGTATCCAAACTCCCTATCCAATACTTATGTTTACAAGGGATATATGTCGTGGCTTAATGTAGATAGTGGTATCCTTATTACCCAGAAACGTCAGAATGTAAAGCCCTATCGGTTTAATACCAAGGAAACCTATGACAATATTTGCATTTCGGAGGATAGCCGTTATCTTGTATTTGTAAATACTACCAGTTCAAAAAACCAGATTTATTTTCTGCAGCGGATAGGCAAGCAGTGGACTAATGCCGAAAATATTACTGCACAGATTGGATCCATGGGGGATTGTTTTCCCTCGTTTATCAGCAAGGATGGGAAGCGTTTGTATCTTACCAAGTACGATGGTTTCGACAGTTAAATTTATGTAAGCACATACGATGGCGTCAAATGGTCGTTGATGAAGAAACTCAACAGTAATATTAATTCAAGCTATTGGGATGCTCACGCTTGCGAGAGCCCGGATGGTATGATTTTGTACTTTGCCAGCAATCGTCCCGATGGCTATGGGGGTATGGATATTTACTATTCCATTAAGGTGGATGGTGACTGGAAAAAAGCAACCAATGCCGGGAACCGTATTAATACTGCTTTAGACGAGGATTACCCCTTGCTGGTGAACAACGGTCGGACGCTCATTTTTGCTTCACAGGGTTTTTCGAAGGGTGCCAATAAGCTGGATTTGATGTATGTTGTTGCGGATTTTATATGGTCGGTACCTAAACCCATGGGCTATCCCTTTAATACGAGCGACGATGATTTTTCGTATGTTCCTCTCGATGAACTCGCGCGGGCTTTTCTTTATCAGGATATCTTGGGCATGAACAAGAAAATGCTGCGTTATGAGCTTTATCTGAAAACAGATATTGCTGTAAGCAGTGATAAAGCAAAATATATTGGTACAAAGCGGATGGTTGTCCGTAACTTAGTTGATCCTCAGGATACGCGTTCGGTCTATATTGAGCCGGGGGCAAAATATGGCAGTGTTTCTGTATTTCCCGGGCTGTATTAAATAGAATTCAAGGGGGATGGGTTAGAGTCGAAGAGTATCAATTTGCTGGTGCCTGCTGTGGCCATACCCGACACTATGCAGGTGAAGGTTAGTCTTAAGCCTTCGGACAATGAGAAGGATCTGAAAAATACCAATATCTGGAAACCTTTGACACAGTAGTAGGAGATGCAGGTGCTACAAAATGAATATCTCAGGTTGCGTGCTCCCGAACCCGAAGATCTGGAATGGCTATACCGATGGGAAAACGATCCTGAAGTATGGATTTCGGGCACAACACTTACTCCATTTTCACGCTATGTTTTGGGTAAATATTTAGAAACAGCCCATCTCGATATTTTTGAGACCCATCAGTTGCGTCTGATGATTGAATTGAATAGTCGTCCCGATGCCCCCATTGGTACTATTGACCTGTTTGATTATGATGCCTATAACAACAGGGCTGGTGTGGGTATTCTGATAGCTGACAAAAAGGAAAGGGGAAAGGGTTATGCAAGTCAGGCCCTGCGGTTGATCATCGGATATTGTTTTGAGGTATTGGGTCTTAATCAGTTATACTGTAACATTGATCCGCAAAATCAGCAAAGTATAAAATTATTTACGGATGCAGGTTTTGAAATAGTAGGCCTAAAAAAACGCTGGACCCGTCGGGGAACTGTTTATCACGATGAATATCTACTGCAACTACTCAATCCGGATCTTGTCTGATATCGGAATAGCTGGGGATGTTGTCCAAAAAGATTGGGGCTGAGGATCCTGATAAATCTATCTTGCAGCAATAGTGTTGTATGCCATTGGTAATCATCAGGTAGTTTGCTTTAAGGTATTGGTTGTACACAAAAATCTGATCAAAAACATTTTGGTCGATAGGGTGGTCGGGGGCTTTACACTCGGCTACGGCAAGCAATTTTCCCATATTGTCGAAAGCAGCGATATCACAACGCATTGTCTGACCATTGAGTTCAAAAGTGTATTCGAGTACCATCAGGGCAGGGGGGAATTTTTTTTCGTGAATAAGATACATAACAAAGTGTTGCCGTACCCATTCCTCAGGCGTTAAGCGTACGAACCGTTTGCGCAACGTATCGAAGATGTGCCACTTTCCATTCAACTGCTTGCATTTAAAAGGATAGGCCGGCAGATTAAGGGTGGGTAAATACATGTGGCTGAGTGATATTTTTTGATAACTTTGCCTTCAAAGTTAATAAAAAATTCTATGCCTGTCTTTGCCGGAATGAAAGAATACAATGAGATACTTCAGGAACTGAAAAACAAGATATATCATCCTGTGTATTTCTTTATGGGGGATGAACCCTTTTATATGGATTTACTTACGGCATATATCGAACAAAACATTTTGACCGAGACGGAAAAAATATTCAATCAGCACATTTTTTTTGGAAAGGATAGCGATGTGGTTAATATCATCAACACGGCCAGACGGTATCCCATGTCTTCGAATTATCAGGTAATTATTGTTAAAGAGGCACAGGAACTAAAAGAGATTTCAAAATTAATTTTCTATCTCGAAAAGCCTATGCCTTCCACCATATTGGTAGTGAATTACAAGTATGGTAAAATTGCTTCTAATACTAAATTATATAAAGCCTTATCGCAGTATGTGTTGAGGGATTTCCCCAAAATAAAGGATTATCAGATTGCGGCTTGGATAACTCAATTTCTTACTGAAAAACAATATACCATTGCACCTGAGGCAGCAGAGTTATTGGCTGATTGTATCGGAAATAATTTGTCGCAGATTGTGCATGAGTTTGAAAAATTGTTTCTGTTGTTGCCCCCGGATGTAAAAACAATAACCCGTGATCATATTGAAAAAAACATTGGAATAAGCAAGGATTTTAATGTTTATGAACTCGAGAAGGCTATAGGGCAGAAAAATGTTGTGCGAGCCAATATGATTGTACGATATTTTGCCAGTAATCCTAAAAATCATCCTTTGGTAGTAACCATAGGATCTTTGTTCAACTATTTTTCCCGTTTGCTTCTATGTCATACCGTCAATCCCAAAACCAAGGAGAGTATTGCTTCTGCATTGGGTATTAATCCTGTTATTGCCAATGAATATCTGCTGGCCCTTAAAAACTATCCTCTGGGTAAGGTTGTGCGGGTGATATCATTGCTCCGTGAATATGACATGAAAAGTAAGGGCATTGGTTCACAGGCGGGGGAGGGAGACCTGCTGAAAGAGCTGGTATTTAAAATAATTCATTAACAACCGTTATTCTTCCTTTCTGAAAATTCTGCCAGTCAGGGTTTCGAGATTATTAAGAAAACGTAACAACAGGCGATATTTGAGTACAAGGAATAATAGTATGGTCATTACCCAGATGATCACAATGTTGACCCAGTAGGTTGGGTAATATACTCCAAAAACCATTTTCTGTGGGGCGTAGAAATGCGCTTTGATCATGGGCGAAAGGGGATCGAGGTAAATGGGGTCGATTTTTTGGATCAAGTGTCCCTTATATTCTATAATCCGTGTAACTTCATTGGAATTGGTAACAAACTCTTCAAGCGATTCGTTGGCATAGCGACGTTTTAGTTCGAGAAACTTTTCTCTGCCCTCAGGAGTTTGTTGCATCCGGTTAATGATTTCATCCTTTTTGGCATTAGCCTTATTGTACAGTTTTACATAATAGCGGTTAAGTTGTTCCAGATAGGTTTCGGTATCTTCTATTACGGTCTGGTCGATTTTATCGAGGTAAAGATTATTGAGTTGAAAAAACTTAACCTTAGGATTCAGGGATAATTCCAGAGCAATTTCGTTGCGTAGGAGTGTTAGGGCATCTTCCACCTCTTTACGGTATTCGGGTTTTTGGTAATAATGTTTTACGATATCGAGTTTATTGCGAAGCGACACCGCCCAGTAGTCTTTTTTATAATTGGCAATGCTCATGGCTTTCTGGTATGGGTAGAAGATGGAGGTATAGCGATTATTCATGTATTGTTCTACGGCCAATGCTTCGTAGGCCCAACGTGCAGTAATAAGTTCGCCATAAAGTGGGATGGAACTGGGTGAGGAAATTTTAGGATTAAGTTTTTCGAACTTGACCATTACACCGCTCAGGATGATCTGGGGTATGACCAGGAAAGGTATGAGCATGTAAATGGTGACCACGGTCTTAAAGCTATCGGAAATAACCAGTCCCATGATATTGGCTGAAAACCATGCGCTGAATAATACTAACCAATAACGGAAATACATTTCCTTGATTTCGATGATAGAGTTACCAATCCATACAAAGGTTAATGCCTGAATAGCTGAAATGATAAGCAGTGTAGAGGCTTTGGAAAATAGGTAGCTTGTCCAGCTGAGATTGAGAAAAGCTTCGCGTTTGAGTATTTTGCGGTCCTTGATGATTTCTTCGGCACTGGTAGTTAATCCCATGAATATGGCCACAATGACCGACATGAAGATATATACGGGCAGGTTGCTGTTTTTGTACAGGTAATATCCCAGTTGGTTAGTGGCGTCTACATCAAAATATTTGATAATGAAGGCTAAAATAAATGCCAGTATCGGTGCTTCGAGAAATGTTACAATCAGATATTGGGTATTCGACAATTTTGAAAGGATATCGCGGGTGGCAAAAATAAACAGTTGCTTTAATTTTCCCGGGGTGCGAAAATTAATAGGGGGAAGATCGGGACTATATATTTTGGGCTTATTGTTCTGTTTGAAGGATTCTTCGTAAAACTTTGCCCATTCTTTTGGGGATATTTTGCGGGCCAAGGTTTCCTGTCCGTATTCGTTCAATACCCGTGTTTCGACAATGTTGAAGATCTGTTCGGGGTTAACATTACCACAAACCTTACATTCGCTCTCATTCCAGTTGGCGTGATGTATTTTCGATTTGAAATACATAATACTTTCGATGGGATCGCCGTTGTAGATGAGGTATCCGCCGTTATCGAGGATCAGAAGGCGGTCGAACATTTTGAAGATATCGGACGAGGGTTGGTGAATAACTACGAATACAAGTTTTCCTTTCAGCGTAAGTTCTTTAAGCAGGTCGAGGATATTTTCCGAATCGCGGGATGAAAGGCCAGAGGTAGGTTCATCGAGGAAAAGCACTGCTGGTTCGCGGATGAGTTCCAGGGCAATGTTAAGACGTTTACGTTGTCCACCGCTAATTTTTTTGTTCAACGGTGTACCCACCTGAATGTCCTTGATTTCATACAAGCCAAGATTGATCAAAGTTTGATCGACCAACCGTTCAATTTCTTCGTTGGTAAGATTATCGAAACATAATTTTGCGTTGTAATACAGGTTTTGATATACGGTGAGGTCTTCGATCAGCAAATCATCCTGTGAGACAAATCCTATTATTCCTTTTACCTTTTCTTTCTGGGTGTAAATATTATAGCCGTTGATCAGTACTTCGCCATGGGTGGGAGGGGTTGATCCGTTGAGTACGTATAATAAAGTGGATTTTCCTGCACCACTGGCACCCATGATACCCACCAGTCGTCCCGATTCTTCGCTGAAGGATATATTGTGAAGCCCTATTTTCCCGTTTTTGAATCGGTACTCAATGTTTTTGGCCTCAAAGTATATTTTGGTTTTAATCTTATCGTCGGTATAGCGTCCTACTACATCGCTGTAATAAATGGGCTTTATTTGCTGGTTCCGTAGCGACGAACCGTAGGTAAACATGTATACGCGTTCGGGAAGGACGATTTGACCGTTGAGATATAATTCGTTTTGTCCGAAATACCTTAGAAAAAATAGGTTATTTGAGGTGACATGCAAGACACGGATTTGTCCGACCAGCGACTCTGACAGCAGATGTTTGATACGTGGATGATAGAAGTCATGACGGTTGTCGATGATCAGAATATTTTCACTGTCGGGGATATGATCAATGTCGTTTTGGACAAACTCTTTAATTTCGGTGTATTCCTCTGGACTGATGCGAAACTGTTCGGCAATGGTGTCGATGAATTCGAGTTCCTGTTTCGAAATTTCCTCGCTATCGATACGTACAAAATCAAAAAGCTGGAACAGAACTATAAATTTTTGTACCTGTGTAAGTTCTTCGTTGATTTTGCTGGTAATTTTTAAAACCTTAACCGAGCTGGCCGAGATCACACTTCGGTGCCGGTCGGTATCGCGGGTTTTATCCTGTTGTACCCTGTAGTATTCGTCGAAAATGTTCAGATACTCCTGCACGAGTTCTTCATTTAGTTGTCGGCGCAGAAATGATTCAACTATAATACGCCGATCGGATTGCTTGGCTTCGGGCCGTGCAATGATGGCAAATAATTGCATTAATGCTTTTAGTATCTGTTCGCTCATTTGAAATTCACCAGTTTGTTTTCTTTAAACCCAAGGGTTAAATGTATTTCTCCCGGCATTATCTGTACTTCTTTGTTTTCGACTTGTTGACTGATTTCGACAATGGCGGCCAGGTTGGAATCAGATCGAAAATCGAAACTTATTTCGTGGTTTTGACAGGATTCGGAAATAAGAACTTTTTTCTCGATATCGTAAAGGGTAACCCGAAATTTTTCAATTTGGGGACTGCAAATTATTATACGGTAGTCAAAACCTCTGAAGAAAACCAGGTAGATTGAAACCTGAGGCTTTTCGTCAAAGGTTAAGGTGTAGGATTGTCCATCGACCGTGTATTCCCCCATATTTTTTACGGTGCATGGGTGATTTTGCTGGCCGGGACAGAGGTTATATAAACCCTGCAGCGAAATCAGCATTATAATTATTTTCCGGTATAGCGATCTGATTTTCATATATTTGCTTGCTATGCTACTGTACTATTTTGTTTCGTAATTCTTCCGATAAATTTAATATTTTTTCCAATGCTGTTGCCGAACCGGAGATTTCGCAGGAATTGTGCACAACGTATATATCTTTTTCTCGCGTTATGGCCGGGTTTTTATAGGTATATCTGAAATCAAGCACGTCAAAATTGTAAGCCATTTCAATGAGTGTATCGATGATATTGTCGAAGGTTGAAGAAGTCTTATAATAGATTTTCACAGCCTGTATAAGATTATCGAGAATATATTTTTGCTGGTACAGGAAGGTGAGCAGATCGGATGATGTTTCATCCTTATAGGTCTGGCATAGCAGATAGAAACTTTCGATCCATGCTCCTGTCACCACCAGTGTAGCAAGTCGTTGCTGTGCATTAGTCCTAAGGTAATCATTTGATGTGACAATAAGAAACGAAAGGTAGTGCTGCAATGAGTCCTGATTATTTCTAAGCTGCATCAGTCGACGGTATACATCAGAGGAAAAAACAGATTCCAGTCCAATATCTCTGGCCAACCTGCTTATTGCTTTGATGTAGTTTTCGGTGCTTTCATCTTCGCGATAAAGATTTATGTATCCCAGATCAACTACAAATACACCCAGCATCAGTGCTTCGCTTTCGGATGTGGTGTATTTTTCAATGTTGGGGTACGGGTTGACAAGGGTTTTATTAGGATAGATACCTAATTTTTTGAGGTACAGATTGGTGATTTGTGTTGATGGGATATAGTAGGCAATGTCTTTTGAGGGTAATGGTACGGGAAAACTCTCGGTAATGGTGTCGGTTAATTCAATGGGAGAGGGTGCACGCTTTTCACAACCTCTGGTAATTAAAATAACCACTGTTATTATCAGTGCGACACCGAACAGGTAAATAATATATCGTTTGTATTTATCTGCCATTTGTGTTAAACTGCTAAATAATTATTACTCATAACTTGTGAAACGTAAAGGTATATGTTTGGGTTGTTGATCATTTTTCCATTAAGTTTTGGTAAAATGTCGTAATATTTTGTATTACAGGTGTTTCGAAATTGCAAGTTTGTTAGTATTTACCTATAACAAGCTTACAAGTCCAAATGTTATTAATTCTATCCAAAAATATAAAATGAAATGGATTCTCAAAGCGATTGTTAAAAATAATTTTGGAGGGCTATTCGTTCAAAAATTTATTGAGCACTTTAAAAAAAGCTTCAACATCAATGGGTTTGGTCAGGTAGGCATCACAGCCCATGCGGAAGCATTTTTCCTTTTCGTCTTTACTGGCATAAGCAGTTTGAGCGATAATAGGAATTTCCGCACCTTTAAGTTGGCGTATTTCTTTAATGGCTTCATAGCCATTTTTTTCCGGCATTTTCAGGTCCATCAGGATTAAGTCAACTTTGGGCAATGACTGGCATATTTCGACAGCTTCTTTTCCGTTAAGGACATGGATAATCTGAGCATGGGTATCGGCAAGCAGTGCATCGAGAAATTGAAAATTCACATCATCATCTTCGGCAATGAGAATCACCCTGTTTTTCCAGTTGGGTTTTTCCATTGGCTGGCTTGACTGATCGGTTCGGGGTTCTTTACGTTTGTAGGGAAAACATACATTAAAAATGTTTCCCTGCTCGAAGGGTTCGGTGCTGAACCTACCCTCCATGCAATGGGTTATAAGCTTTATCAGCGCAAGTTTAAGCCCAATCTGTTGAATTACTGGGTCGGATATTTCTTCCTTTATTCTGAGCGGGTTGGTGAGTATTTTTTGTTGATCGGCCGTGAGGGCTTTCCCTGTGTATTTTACGAAATAATTGATTTGCTTGGAGTCTTTAAGTTCGTAACCCAGTTGAATGTATCCTTTGTCGGTCAGTATCAGGGCAATATCGATTAGTAATTTTATCACCTGATAAAGGCGGCCCTTATCGGTATAACAGATATTGATTTCGGAAGTGGGCAAAATTTTTAAGAATAATTCGATGGATAGTTTTCTCTGGTTGATTTCGTCGAGAAATTCTTTGTGAATTTCGTTGAGTAAGCGGGGGAGATCGGTTTCGGTGATATTGAGTTGAATATTCTGGCTTTCGAGTTTGGTCAGTTCCATTACATCTTCGAGGTAATGTATCAGCAAGCGGCCTTTGTTTCTGATGATATCCAGATAATGCTTGCGCTGTTCTTCTGATAAGTCTGAGATGCTGATTAGCTCGGCAAATCCAAGAATAGCATTTATGGGGGTACGAATTTCGTGCGATAGGTTACTGAAGAAAATATCAAGCATCTGAGATGAAGCATCAATCTTCTTTTCCTGACCGGTTTTTTCGCTGTCGTCGAAATTTTTGTCAAAAA
>Ga0068707_1001480_pt1 | contig 16381 bp, 12 predicted proteins | sample YNPNPMetaG_FD_66600 | JGI IMG/M metagenome (GOLD analysis project Ga0068707, IMG submission 66600) | Anoxygenic and chlorotrophic microbial mat microbial communities from Yellowstone National Park, USA - YNP NP MetaG | ecosystem: Environmental > Aquatic > Thermal springs > Hot (42-90C) >...
ATGTACGAGCAGGGCGCGGATGTGGTCTTCCAGGTGGCCGGTGGCACGGGTGCCGGTGTGATCGAAGCGGCCAAAGACAAGAACTTCTTCGCCATCGGCGTGGACAGCGACCAGGACTACCTGGCTCCCGGCAACGTGCTGACCAGCATGCTCAAGCGCGTGGATGTGGCTGTCTACAAGACGATCGAGATGGGCGTCAAGGGCGAACTGCAGGGCGGCACAACGCTGAAGTTCGGCCTGGATGTGGACGGCGTGGGTCTCTCTGAAATGAAGTACACCCGTCACATCGTCCCGCGCGAGTATCTCGACCGCGTGGAAGAGGCGCGTCAGGCTATCCTGGATGGCACGCTCAAGGTCGTGGATATCCGCACGCTCGATGCCGAAACCTTCGCGCTGGTGGATCAGAACCCGACCTGCGAAGGTGTGGCGGCGCTGCAGAAGGCCGTCTTCGGCGAGTAGGGCGCAGTCTGTCGGCGCGGTAGGGGGAACCCCAAGCCCCCTACCGCCTCTTTTGGGGCAGGGACGCTATGACCTTACTGCGCATGACCGGCATCACCAAGTATTACCCCGGCGTGGTTGCCAACGATGGGATTGATTTCGAGGTCGAGGAAGGCGAGATACACGCCCTGGTAGGCGAAAACGGCGCCGGCAAGTCCACCTTGATGAAAGTCCTCTATGGGATGGAGAAGGCCGATGCCGGGCAGATTTACCTGCACGATCAGCCGGTGAACATTCCCAACCCGCAGGCGGCGATTCGCCTGGGCATTGACATGGTGCACCAGCATTTCGAGCTGGTGCCCTCTATGACGGTGGCCGAGAACGTGGCGCTGGGCCACGAACCGCGTCGTGGGCTGTTCGTGGACCGCGCGGCCATGTTGGAGCGTGTACGCGCGCTGTCGGAGCAGTTCGGCCTGCGCGTTGATCCGGCGGCAGTAGTGGCCGACCTGTCGGTTGGCGAGCAGCAGCGTGTGGAGATTCTCAAGCTGCTCTACCGCAACGCCCGCCTGCTGATCCTCGACGAGCCGTCCGCTGTGCTCACCCCCCAGGAAGTGGACGATCTGTTCGCCGTGTTGCGGCGACTGGTGGCCGAAGGGCGCACGGCCATTCTGATCACGCACAAGCTGCGCGAGGTGATGGCCGTCTGCGACCGGGCGACGGTGCTGCGGCACGGGCGCGTGGTGGGCACGGTGCGCGTGGCCGAGACGCAGCCGGAGACCATTGCCCGCATGATGGTCGGGCGCGAGCTGGAGGTCATCCGTCGCACGCAGACGCAGCCGCCGGGTGAGCCGGTGCTGGTGGTGCACAACCTGCACGTGCGCGACGACCGCGATCTGCCCGCTGTGCGCGGCGTCAGCTTCACGGTGCACGCCGGAGAGATCGTCGGCCTGGCAGGTGTGGAAGGTAACGGGCAGCGCGAACTGGTAGAAGCGCTGGTGGGTCTGCGAGCGGTGGAAACTGGCGAGGTGGTGCTGATGCATCAGCCAGTGACCGAGGCGGGCAATCGGCGGAGGCGCGCGCTGGGCATGGCCATCATCCCCGAAGACCGCACCCGTCAGGGATTGAGCGCGCCGTCCACCCTGACCGAGAACCTGGTTGCCACGCGCTATCACCGCCCGCCCTATTCGCGGAACGGCATCCTGGCTTTGCGCCCGATGCGCGCCTTCGCACAGCAGGCCATCCGGCAGTTCGATATTCGCGTGCGCGGGCCGAATGTGCGCGTCCGTACCCTTTCGGGCGGCAACGCGCAGAAGGTGGTCGTCGCCCGCGAATTGGCCGAGGTGCCGCGCGTCCTCATTGCGGCGCAGCCAACGCGCGGGCTGGATGTGGGCGCGACGCAGTTTGTGCATGGCGAGCTGTTGCGGCTGCGCCAGGCCGGGACGGGGATTCTGCTCATCTCGGCGGACCTGGACGAATTGCTGGCGCTGGCCGATCGGCTGCTGGTCATCTTTGAAGGGCAACTGGTGGGCGAGATGACGCCGGAAACCGCCACGCGCGAACGCCTGGGCCTGCTGATGGCCGGGCGGGGCGTCGCCGCCGAGGTAGAGAGCGTGTCACAGGGATAAGAGGATGAGACTATGAGTGGACAGCACACGCCGCTCCCCTACTGGGTGATCGCCCCCTTCCTGGGGGGATCGGGTACTTTGTGGTGGGGCGTGCTGGCGTGGGGAGTGATCGGGGCAGCGTTGACAGCCGCGCTGGTACACAGCCGCGACCGGCGCTGGTGGGGTGGTGCGCTGGCCGGTCTGGTGACCGGCGGCGCAGGCGGAGTGTTGTTGCTGGCTCCGTTGTGGTTCGTGCTGATGCCGCTCCTGGACCGGCGTTGCCAGCGCTGTGGGGCGCTTTCTGTGGCCACTGCCGCCGCCTGCAGCCGCTGCGGAGCCGAATTCACCGAGCGAGGCTGGGCCGAAACCCTGAGCGGCCTGGCCAACAACGTGGCGCGGGTGGTGATCACGCTGGAACTGGCGCTGATCGCGGGCGGTATCGTATTGGAACTCTCCGGCAAGGATGCGCTCAACACCTATCGGGTCTTGTTCGAGTGGGGGCTGGGCACGCCCCGCGCCCGCGCCAACTCGCTGCTGGCGGCTACCCCCCTTATCCTCACCGGATTGGGCACGGCGATCGCTTTCCGTGCGGGCATCTTCAACGTCGGCGTGGAAGGGTCGCTCTACATGGGCGCACTGGCCGCGGCCTGGGTCGGCTTCACCTTCACGGACGTGCCCGGCCTGTTGCTGATTGCGCTGGCCTTCGCCGTGGCCGCGGTCGCCGGTGGGCTGTGGGGACTGGTGCCTGGCTACCTCAAAGCGCGGCTGCGCGTGGACGAAGTGGTGACGACGATCATGCTCAACTATGTGGCGATCGAGTTCACCAGCTATATGGTGCAAAGCGGGCCGTTTTTCGTGCCGGGCATGGCCAACGCCATGTCAAAGACTATCGCCAAGCAGGCGCAACTGCCGCGCCTGATCAAAGGGTCGCAGTTCAACGCCACCTTCTTCCTGGCGCTGGTGTGCGTAGTCGTCGTGCTGCTGATCATGACCCGCACGCGCCTGGGTTATGAAACGCGCCTGATCGGCGATAACCCGCTCTTCGCCCGCTGGTCGGGCGTGCTGGTCGGTGCCACCATCCTGCAGGTGATGTTCCTCAGCGGAGCGCTCGGTGGGTTGGCCGGCGCGGGCCAGGTGCTGGGCGTGCACTACAACTTCACGGCGCGCTTCTCGCGCGGCTTCGGCTTCGACGGGCTGACCATCGCGCTGTTGGCGCGTAACTCACCGGTCGGCGTGCTGATCGGCGCGCTGCTGTTCGGCGCACTGCGTAGTGGCGGCACGACCATCGAGCTGTTCACCGACGTACCCATTGATCTGGTGGACGTGGTGCAGGCGTTGATCATCTTCTTCGTGGCCGTTGACCTCAATCTGGACTTTCTGAGCCGGCGACGGCGGGCCGCACAGCCCCAGGAGCCGGTAGCAACTCCGGCGGCGTAGGAGAGAGCAGCATGGACTGGGTCAATCTGGCGGCGGCGACATTGCGCATCTCCACCCCTCTGCTGATGGTCGGCATGGCCGGGTTGCTGAGCTACCAGGTGGGGCTGATCAACATCGCGCTGGAAGGGATGATGCTCGGCGGGGCCTTCGCGGGCGTGGTGATCGGCTACGAAGCGGGGTCAACCTGGCTGGGAGTGCTGGGGGCAACCCTGATCGGGGCGGCCTTGGGCGCACTGTTCGCCCTGGCAGTTATCACGTTGCGGGCCAACCTGATCGTCTCCGGCCTGGCGCTCAATTTCCTGGCGACGGGCGGCACGGCCTACCTGATGGATATCCTCTACGACCAGAGCGGGACGCTGGCCCCGCAGGGGTTGCAGAAGCTGCCGGTCGTGCAGTTGCCGCTGATCGAAGACATCCCCACGCTGGGTCGCATCGTCTCCGGGCATTCGCCGCTGGTGTATGTGTCGTGGGTGTTGGTGCCGCTGACTGCGATCTTCCTCTATCGGACGGTGGTCGGCGGGCATATTCGCGCGGTAGGCGAGCACGCTGAGGCCGCGCGCACGGCGGGCATTTCCGTCCGGCGGATGCAGTACCTGGCGCTGATCCTGGGCGGGGCGCTGTGCGGGCTGGCAGGGGCGCACCTCTCGCTGGGCGACCTGCCGCTCTTCCGCGAGAAGATGACCAACGATCGCGGTTTCATCGCGCTGGCGGCGGTGTACTTCGCGGCGGCGCGGCCCGGCTGGACGGCGCTGGCCTGCCTGTTGTTCGGGTTCTTCGAGGCGTTGCAGTTCCGACTGCAACTGCAAAAGACCAGCGTCCCCAACGAGTTCCTGCAGATGTTGCCCTATGTGATGGTGGTGCTGGCCTTGGTGGTGATCAGCGTGCGCAAGGAATGGCGCAAGGGATGGTGATCGAGTTGAGAGTCAGGAGTCAGGAGTCATGAGTCATGAGAGCAGGGTGGGCGGTTTCTAAACCGCCTCTGCAGGCGCGATCCGTCGCCTCGCCCATTGCCGGGGATAGAGAACCCAGAGGAAGTTCAAGCGCTCTTTAACACTCTTGACTCTCCACTCATGACTCAAGACTCATCATCCGCAGGAGACAGAGCATGAGCCGATACGCCGTACTTGTCATTGATGTCGTCAAAGATTTCACCGATCCGGCGGGCAAAGTGCCGCATCCGGAAGCAGCGGCCATCGTGCCGCGTATTGACGCTTTTGTACGGGCGGCGCGGACGGCAGGGGCGCTGATCATCTGGGTGATCGATCAGCACCGGCCCGGCAAACCCGACTGGGAACTGCAGAACGTGCGCGATCACTGCACGGCGGGCACGCCCGGCGTCGAGCTGGCTCCGCCGCTGACTCCGCAACCGGAGGACTACGTGATCCCCAAGCGGCGTTACAGCGCCTTCGTGGGCACCGATCTCGACCTGATCCTGCGCGATAACCGCATTGACACCGTCTTTCTGGTGGGCACCAAGACCAATGTGTGTATCCGCGCCACGGCCACCGACGCCTTCCAGCGCAATTACCGCGTGATCGTGCCGCGCGAGTGTGTCTCCACCGATAAACCGCATCTGCAGGAGGCGAATCTGGAGGACATCGCCAAGTACCTGGGGCGGGTGATGAGTGCCGACGAAGCGCTGGCATTGTTGCGGGCGGAGGGCTGAGGGCATGGACGTGCTGGTCACAGGCTATCCCAGCCTGGATCACATCGCCCGCGTGTCGCATAGCCCCGCCGTCGGCGAGACGGCGCACCTGCTCGATCTGCCCGACCGCGTCACCTATGGCGGCTGCGGCATCAATACGGGCGTGGCGCTGGCCCGTCTGGGCTTTCGCGTAGGCGCGGCGCTGGTGCTCGGCGACGATGCCGACGGGCTGGCTTATGTGCAGCATCTGGCAGCGCTGGGCATTGATGTGAGCAATGTGCAACTGCTGGCGGGGCAGCGTTCCTCGCACAGCTACCTGTTTCTGAACCCGGACGGGCAGTATCAGAACTTCTTCTTCCCTGGCGCGGCGGATGCCTGGGCAGGAACGCTGACGTTGCACGGCGTGGAGCGTTACCGCCTGGCTCTGGTGACGGTGGGACAGGCTGCCTACAACGCGCAGTTCGTCGAGCGGGTGCGGGCGGCGGGGGTGCCGCTGGTGTGGGGGCTGAAACCAGACGTATTCGCCTATCCGCCGGCGCTGGTGCAGGACTTTCTGGCCGCCAGTGCCTATGTGTTGATGAATCACATCGAGGCGGAAGTGGTGTTGCAGGCTGCGGACGCAGCGGAATTGGGAGCGCTCCTGGGAGCCAACACCCGCGCTCTGGTGATCACGCAGGGGGCGCAGGGCGTGCAGGTCATCACGCACGACGGCGCAACGACCGTGCCCGCCGTGCCGCCTGCCCGCCTGGTAGACCCGACCGGCGCGGGCGATGCCTTTGCCGCAGGGTTCATCGCCGGGCTGCTGCGCGGCGCGTCGCCTGTGGTGGCGGCACAATTGGGCGCAGTGCTGGCGTCGTTTGTGCTGGAGGAAGTGGGCTGCCAGACGAACCTGCCTGACTGGGCAGGCGCGTTGGCGCGCTATCGGGAGCATTTCGGCATCTTTGAGGGGGAGATGGCATGAGGGATTCGGTAGGAGGAGAGGGCGAGAGTCTGTATTTGCGCTGCAAAGCGGGTGATGTAGCCCCGCTGGTGCTTATCTCCGGCGATCCGGCGCGCGTGGATCGCACTGCAGCGCTTCTGAACGGGGCGCGGCATGTGCGCCACAACCGCGAGTTCGCCGTGGTCACCGGTGAGTATAACGGCGTGCCGGTGACGGTTGCTTCGGGCGGCATCGGCGCGCCGTCTACAGCGATTGCCCTGCACGAACTGGCCGATCTGGGCGCGCGGGCAGTGGTGCGCATCGGCACCATGATGGGCGTAGGCGCGCCGTTGGGGTCGGTGGTGGTGGCGACAGGGGCGGCGCGTTTCGAGGGGACCTCGCCGCGCTATTTGCCGCTGGCCTATCCGGCCATTCCGGACTGGGGACTGACCCATTGCCTGGCCGAGGCCGGACGGACTGCTGCGCTGGACGTGCGGCTGGGGCTGACCGCGACGTATGACGCCTTCTATCCGGATATGGCCCCGTCGCTGATTGGCGCGGGGACGCTCGATCTCTCTGAGGCGCAGCGGGCCGGCGTCCTCAGCCTGGATATGGAAACTTCTCTGATCTTTGTAGCAGGGACAGTGCTGGGTCTGGCGACAGGGGCCATGTGCCTGGTGACCGTGCAGGCTGAGCCACACAGACATCTGGCGACGGATGTGCGGACCGGGCTGGACGAACGTCTGGTGCGCGCGGCGTTGAATGGCCTGGTGAAGTTCGGAGAGATGTTGTGAGCATGGCGGAGACACTGTTGATTGATGGACAATGGCGGGCGAGTGCCGATGGCGCGACGCTCGACGTGACAAACCCGGCGACAGGCGAGGTAGTGCAGACCATCTCTCAGGCGACGGTCGCCGACGTGCAGGCCGCGCTGGAAGCCGCCGAGCGGGCCTTCCCTGTCTGGGCGGGCATGAGCGCGCGCGAGCGGGCGCGCATCATGCACCGCGCGATGGAGATTTTCCGGGGGCGTCTGGAAGAGGCGGCACGCCTGTTGACGCTGGAGCACGGCAAGCCGCTCAACGACTCGCGTAAGGAATGCGCCTACAGCGCCGACGTGATTGACTTCTATGCTGAAGAGGGGCGACGGCTGGAGGGCACGCACTTCGCCGGTGACCTCGGCCCGACGCATAGCTTCGTGCTCAAGCAGCCGCTGGGCGTGGTGGCGGCGATCACCCCGTGGAACTTCCCCGTTGACCTGCTGGCCTGGAAGTTGGGGCCAGGGCTGGCCGCGGGCTGTACCTTCGTGATCAAACCGCCCAGCGAAGCACCCCTGGCGGCCACGCTCTTTGTGCGTTCCTTCGTGGAGGCAGGCATCCCGCCCGGCGTGCTCAACATCGTCACCGGGCCGGGGCGCACGGTGGGCGCGGAACTGGTCACCAACCCCATCAGCCGCAAGATCGCCTTCACCGGCTCTACGGCAACCGGCCTGTGGATCGCCGAGCAAGCCGCCCGGCAACTCAAACATGTCACGCTGGAACTGGGCGGCAGCGCTCCCTTTGTGGTCTGCGATGACGCCGATCTGGACATCGCCGTGCCGGAGGCGCTGCGCCGCGCCTTCTCGCATACGGGGCAAATCTGCATCAGTGTCAACCGCATCTACGTGCACCGCGCCCGCTACGACGAGTTCGTCGCGCGTTTCGCCGACGCGGCGAGCCGCCTGCGCGTCACCGCCGACGGAATCGCCGAACCGGACGCCGATATGGGGCCGCTGATCAATCAGGCCGGGCTGGAGACGGTGCGCCAGCATGTGGCGGACGCCGTCGAGCGCGGCGCGACCGTGCTCACCGGCGGACGAGCGCCCGACGGGCCACAATACGCGCGCGGTTTCTTCTATCTGCCTACGGTGTTGACCGGCGTGACCCGCGACATGCGCGTGATGCGCGAGGAGACGTTCGGGCCAGTCGCGCCGATCGCCGTCTTCGACACGCTGGAAGAAGGCGTGCGCATGGCCAACGATTCGCCCTATGGTCTGGCGGCTTATGTTTACACCTCCGATCTGGACAAGGCGTTCTACGCGGCGAAGCACATTCGCGCGGGCGGGGTGGGCATTAACGTCAACGATATCACCGACATACGCGGGCCGTTCGGCGGCATGAAGATGAGCGGCATCGGGCGCGAACTGGGCACACCGGGCATGGATGCCTACCTGGAAGTGAAACACGTGCGAGTGCGGGTCAGGCCGCCGCGCTGACCTCCTGGACGGTGCATGGGGCGCGACCGGCAGTCTGCGGCTGCGCCCCACGTTTGTGTGTCACCTGCCTCCCTTTTTGCTAAGATCGCCAGTGTGTGAACCGCAAAGAAATTCAGGAGGAAAACGAACGATGGCGATTCGCAAGGCATCGGCGGTGTGGGAAGGCTCGCTACGCGAGGGCAAGGGCACTATGCGGCTTGGCAGCGGCGCGTTTGAGGGAGCCTATTCCTTCAGTACTCGTTTTGAGGAAGCGCCGGGTACCAATCCCGAAGAGTTGATCGGCGCGGCGCACGCCGGTTGTTTCTCCATGGCCTTCAGCGGCAACCTGGGACGCGCCGGTTTCACCCCCGAATACGTGCGCACAACCGCTGACGTACACCTGGAAAAGGTGGATAGCGGTTTCAAAATCACGCGTATTGTGCTGCACATGGAAGCCAAAGTGCCGGGACTGGACGAAAAGACCTTCCAGGAGCAAGCCGAAGCAGCCAAGAATGGTTGCCCCGTCTCGCAGGCACTGGCGGCTGTGCCCGTTGAGTTGGACGCGCGGCTGGTGAGCTAGCGCACCGTTCTGTCAACATGCGGCGCGCCGGCGGCTGTTGGAGCTTCCGGCGCGCTGTTCTTATAATCGGTAGAGAGCCGCAACCGTTTTCAGCGCTCAGTCGGCGGGGGGTGAAGACTGGTTGCTGACAATCCTTCAGGAGACGGCCCATGCCCAATCGTTTGCAACACGAAACCAGCCCCTACCTGCGCCAGCACGCCGACAATCCGGTGGACTGGTATCCCTGGGGCGAGGAAGCGTTCGCCGCGGCGAAGGAGCAGGACAAGCCGATCTTGCTCAGCATCGGCTATGCCGCCTGCCACTGGTGCCATGTGATGGAGCGCGAGAGCTTCGAAGACGAGCAGACTGCGGCCTACATGAACGAGCATTTCATCAACATCAAGGTAGACCGCGAAGAGCGCCCGGATGTGGACGACATCTACATGCAGGCCACGCTGCTCTTCAATCGCGGCAACGGCGGCTGGCCGATGACTGTCTTCCTGACGCCAGACGGTTATCCTTTTCACGCCGGAACGTATTTTCCGCCGGAACCCCGCTATGGGATGCCCAGCTTCCGGCAGGTGATGGAGGCCGTGGTCGAGACCTGGCGCAAGAAGCGTGGCGACGTTGAACGGGCCGGGCGCGCGCTCGCCGAGGAGTTGAGCCGGGCGATGGCGGTAGGGATAACCCGCGAGCCGGAATTGCTGACCACGGAGATTCTGGACGTTGCCGTGCAGGAAATGCTGCGCCGCACCGATCCGGTGCACGGCGGCCTGACGCGCGGCGGCCCAAAGTTCCCCAACCCCATCAACCTGGAATTCCTGCTGCGCTATCACGCCGCGACGGGGCATGAACCATCGCGCGAGGTCGTGCTCTTCACGCTGCGCAAGATGGCGCGCGGGGGACTCTACGATCAGCTTGGCGGCGGCTTTCATCGCTATAGCGTGGACGAGCGCTGGCTGGTGCCGCACTTCGAGAAGATGCTCTACGACAATGCCCTGCTCAGCCGCGTCTATCTGCACGCCTGGCAGATCAGCGGCGACCCATTTTTGCGCGAGATCGCCGAAGAGACGCTCGACTATGTGCTGCGCGAAATGACTTCGCCAGAAGGCGCTTTCTACAGCACGCAGGACGCCGATTCCGAGGGCGAAGAGGGCAAATTCTATGTGTGGACGGCGGCGGAGATACGCGCGGCGCTCGACGGCGTGGTAGAGCCGGTGGATGCCGTGCTGGCCTATTGGGGCGTGACGGACGAGGGCAACTTCGAGGGCAAGAATATCCTGCACGCCGCCGACTTGCTGGAACGGGTGGCAGTGCGGCATGGCCTGAGCGTCGAGCAGATGCGCGATGCCGTGTCCGCCGCCCGCACGGTGCTCTTCACGCTGCGCAAGAATCGCGTGCCGCCCGCCCGCGACGAGAAGATCATCGCCGCGTGGAATGGCATGATGCTGGCAGCGTTGGCCGAAGCCGGGCGCGTGCTGGACATGCCCGACTACGTCGAAGCGGCGGTCGCCAACGCGCGCTTCTTGCTGGGCGAGATGACCGGCCCGGATGGGCGTCTGTGGCGCACTTACAAGGATGGCGTGGCCAGGATCAACGGTTACCTGGAAGACTACGCGCACGTCATTGACGGCCTGCTCGAACTCTATCAGACGACGTTCGACAAACGCTGGTTCGTCGAGGCGCAGCGTCTGGCCGACCGGGTGATGGCCCATTTCCGGGCGGATGAGGGCGGTTTCTACGACACCAGTGACGATCACGAGGCGCTCATTGTCCGCCCGCGCAGCGTGCAGGACAACGCGACCCCGTCGGGCAACGCCATGATCGCCTACGACCTGCTACGTCTCACCGGTTATACGGCGGAGACGCGCTATGAAGAGGCGGCGCTCAGCCTCTATCATGCGCTGGGATCGGCGCTGGCCGAGTATCCGCTGGCCTTTGGGGAGATGCTGATCGGGCTGGACATGGCGCTGCGCCGACCGGTAGAGATCGCTATCGTCGGCGATCCATCGGACGAGCGCACCAAAGCGTTGCTGCGCGTGGTGCGGCAGAAATATCGTCCGCTGGCCGTGGTAGCACTCTCACCGCACAACGCCGACTCCAGCGCCGTGCCGCCGTTGCTGCGCACGCGTACCCTGCACGACGGCGCGCCCGCCGCCTACGTGTGCGAGAATTTTGTCTGCGCGGCGCCCGTCACCACGCCGGAAGCACTGGCCGAGGTGCTCGACAGCGTGGAAGAGGTCTCCGAAGAAGCAGAATAGCAGGAGAAAGCACTTCACCACAGAGAGCAGAGAGAATCTGTGTGCCCTCCGCGATCTCTGTGGTGAATGGTTCTTTCGTTCGTGGAACTAACCGCTGCTCTCCTCGATGGCGACGCGCTGCCCATCGTCGAAACGGGCGACGACAGTCGGGCCGCCACCCGCGCCCAGCCGGTAGACCATCACCACGCGGATCAGGTCACCGTCGCCCAGTTCGGCGGGGCGCAGCGTCCCCGTGACCAGGTTCAGCGGCGTCAGACTCATCAACGCGGCGCGTAGGGCTTCACGCTCGGTGCCCGCGGCAACGATCGCGCTGCGCAACGCCCACACTGCATCATAGCCCGCCGCGGCCAGCCCTCCCGGTACTTCGGCATAGGCCAGCAGATAGTCTTCCAGGAAGATGCGCGATGTGCGCCCCGGGTAGGCATACGACCAGTTGGTCGCGCCAATCACACCTTCGGCCAGCGCGTCGGACAGGAAACCGGCGCGGGCGGCTTCCTCGGCGTCGCGGTAGATGAATTGCCCGGCCCAGCCCCCTTTGCGCAGCAAGCTGAGCAGGCTGGCGGCGTCGCGCGGCGCTCCCCACATCACCACGGCCTCCGGGTTGAGGTCGAGCAGGGCGCGCGATTCGGCCAGCAGACTGGAGGAGTCGGCCAGTTGCACCCGTGCGCCGGGAGTAATGCCGCGCGTTTGCATGGCCCGCTCGAAGAACAGCAGCGCCTCTGTCCACTCAATGTTGGTCTGCACCAGCGCCAGCGAAGTCAGGCCCAGGTCGTCGAGGAGATACGTCGCCAGCGCCTCGCTGTAATAGCGTTCCGGCGCGCGGATGCGCAGCAACGTATCCGTGGCATCGTCGCGGGTCAGAGCGTCGGCAGTGGCGGCGGTCAGCACGGGCACGCCTGCGCTGGTGAGGGCGGCGGTGCTCTCTGGCGTGAGCGCGGCATTGTCATCGGGGCCGAGCAAGGCCACGACCCCCTGAGCTACCAGCGCGGCGATGTCTCTGCTCAACGAGTCGGCAGTGGGCGGCTGCGCCAGGGTGACCAGTTCGAGTTGATACGTCCCACCGCCGGCTCGTAACCCGCCCGCACCGTTGATTTGATCCATAGCCAGTTGAGCGCCTTTGGCCAGGTCGGAATCAGCCACCCCCAGGTAGCCGATGCGCAACACGCTGGCCTGGGGCAGGGGACGGGCGGCCAGGGCCGGACCGGTCACCGCAACCAGCACCGCTAACAGGGCAAGCATAACCGGCCAGCGCCGGACGCCAGGGACGAAACGGGTGAGGTGATGCATGAGAAACCTCCTGCTCGCGCCGTCTCACAGGGCACACTGGCACTATTGTGGCCCGAATTCTCGTTATACGCCAGCCGCCCGCACAAGGCAAATACAGCGGAAACGCGGAAACCCCACCGGAAAGAAACCATGAAGGATGCGGAGGACGCAGAGAAAAAAATCTCTGCGTCCCTTAGAGTAGCTTTGTCTTCCGCGCTGTTTGTCGGTTGCAGCGCTATTGCAGCCTCGCCTGATCGAGCTTCGACATGACGAGGGCGATGATGTACTCGTTGGCTTTATCCAGGTATTCCATTTCGGTTCTTGTGGGAGCGATGGTGAGGACAGTGATCAGGAAGCGGCCATAGGGCATGATCAGCAGCCGGTAGACAACCGGTGCACACGGATCGTACATCATGTCGAAGCCGGTCCAGACCTGACCCGGAATGGTGCCCATGGTGTGTGGCTCGATACTGCTGATGATGCCAGTGTTGAGCCACGCCTGCTTGAGCCGAAGGTCGTTCATGTAGGTCACTGGCCCCTGGGTGTCGTTGAAGAGAAGGACGGCGACCTGCAAATCCTGCACGTCGAAGCTGCAGTCCAGTCCTGTTGACCACAACCGGTTGACCTGCCCGACCAGCCCTGTCTGGAGACCCACGTCCTGGACAGCGCTCGCCAGTTCGTACATGCCGCCGCTCTGGTACTGGGTCACGATCTGGTAGAAGCTCTGAATGCCGCTCGTGCTCTCGTCCAGGAGCCAGGGCGGTTTGAGTTCCAGTTCGGCGGCGGTGGGCATGACCGCGTCAATGTCTTGCAGGGTAGCGCGTATCATGGCAGGGGTCGGCGTCGGGAGCACAGGCGTAGGAAATGGCAAGAAAGGTGTTGGCTGAAGGACAACAGCGCCAGGAGTCGGCGTGGGGGCTGGCACGACAGGCGTCGGCTGAAGAACCACAGCGCCGGAGGTCGGCGTGGGCGGGAAAGGCTGCGCGGCCTGAGCGTCGGCGTGGGCGATGACCACGCCAACCAGTTGATCCACCAGGTTCCAGACCAGTTGCGGGTCGGTGTTGGCGTCGGCGTTCATGGAGACATTGATCAGCAGGCCCCAGTATTCAAAGAAGAGGGCGTATTGGGTCTCCTGAGCGAAGCATGTCGCGTCTTCCAGCCCCCGGCTTGCCCGCCAGCCGTGCACGTGTTCGGTAGGGGTCAGGGTATAGCCCAGGCTAATGAAGAGGCCTTGCACTTGCGGGTCATTGAAGAAGGCGCGTCCGGCAGCGGGACTCTGGAACTGACCGACCTCACTGGAAATCTTGCTGATGGGGACCGTGGGCTGGCAGGAAGTATAGGTGACGTCAATGGGATGCTGCCAGCCATAGGTGGAGACTATCTGCTGTAAGGAAGCCGCCAGCTCCGAGGCGCCAGTATTGTTCAGTGCGCCAATCATGCCCTCTGCCGTGAAGCTCTCTATCGTCTGGTTGGCGGCGAAGTCGGCGGGCACGTCCGCCGGTTGCAGGTTGATGGCGGTCAGTTGGGCGTCGGTGAGCGGCGGAAACGACGGTTCGGCAGGGGCGGGGGTGCTGGTGGGGATGATCAGGCCCCCTGCGGGGGTGTTGGTCGGGATCAGCAGTCCGCCGCCCGTTTCGGGGGTATTGGTTGGGATCAGCAGTCCGCCGCCAGACTCTGGTGTGGGCGAAACGTCAGAAATGATGCCCTGGCTCAGCGGAACGGGTGTGGGCGTTGGGTTGCCCTGCGCTCTGGCGTGGCCAGGCGTCAGCAGAGCGAGAAGGGAAAGGCATGTCAACCATGCGATCAGGGCGGCCTTTGCTTTGGGGGTGTATTTCATGGGAGGCTCTCCTTTTCCTGGCCGGCGTTGCGCCGATATCTGGCGGCAAAGGCCAGGACTATTCGAACGGGGCAGAGTGCGTTTGGATCGAGCGGTCAACAAGACCTGAGAGGGCGGTTGGGGAGGAAGCAGCGTGAATGCGGGGAGGCGTTGACGGTGCCAGGACCGCCACAACATCAGAGCATGTATGACTGCTACATATATCAGTATAAAGTACTTTGCCGTGTGCGCAAGACAATAGTTGGCGAAGCGAAGGGCAATCGGTGCCGACGCCATGCTGACCAGGTATCCGGCCATCGCGCATGGCAAGTGAGGCAGAAACAAAGGAGAGAAAAGACGATAGAGGGCACGGAGAACGCAGAGGAAGCGCAGAGAAAAATCTCTGCGTCCCCTGCGCCCTCTGAGGTGAGAATGCTTATTGCAGCCCGGCCTGATCGAGCTTGGCGGCGGTGAATTCGGCCACGTCCTCGGCGATACCAATCACTTCGTCGGGGTTGGCGGAAGCCGAGGCGGTGAGCGAGACCAGGATCAGAAAACGACCATGCGGCAAGGCAATATTGCGGAATAGAGCCGTGCCACAGCGATGGAATGTCGTGCTGCCGATCCACAGTTGCCCGCTGACGGTGCCTACCTCGTGAGGCATGATGCTGCTATACAGGCCGGTGCCCAGCCAAGCCCGCTGTACACCCATATCGTTCATGTAGAGAGCCGGTCCCTCAGTGTCGTTGAACAGGGCTACGCTGATTTCGACATCCAGCAGCGCCGGGTCGCCGCAGGCCGTGCCCGTAGACCACAGGCGGCTGACCTGTCCGATGAATCCCGACCGCTGCCCCGCGTTCTGAGTAGCAGCGGCCAGATCGTTCAGGCCGGCGGTCTGGAATAGCGCCAGCAATTGGTCGAGCGTATACGTACCGCTGAGCGTCTGATCGGGTGTCCAGGGGGGCGAAGCCATCCCCAGGTCTTCCATCGTGGGCATGGCTTCGGCCAGGTCTTGCAGGGTGGCGCGTGCTGCTGCGCTGGAGGTAGGTGTCACGAGAGGCGCAGGCGTGATCAGGATGGGCGTGGCCAGAACGGGCGTGGTGATTGGCACAAGCGGCGTCGGCTGAAGGACGACGGTGCCAGGGGTCGGTGTGGGCGGGAAAGGCTGCGCAGCCTGAGCGTCAGCGTGGGCGATCACGATGGGAAGCAGTTGGTCTACCAGTCCCCAGACCAGTTGTGGGTCGGTGTTGGCGTCGGCGGTCATGGAGACGGTGAGCATCAGTCCCCAGTATTCCAGGAAGAGCGCGTACTCGGTCTCCTGGGCGAAGCACGCGCCGGTATCCGGCCCCAGCGTTGCCCGCCAGCCATGCACGTTCTCGGCGGGGGTCAGGGAGTAGCCTAGCGCGGCGAAAAAGTCCTGCACTTGCGGATCGTCGAAAAATCCACGTCCGATGGTGGGGCTGCTGAACTGCCCGACCTCGCTGTAAATCTCGCTGACGGGGACGTTGGGCTGGCAGGACGTATAGGTGATGCCCACCGAGAACTGCCAGCCGTAGGTGGTGGTGATCTGCTGGAACGAGGCAGCCAGTTCCGACGCGCCGGCCTGCTGGAGTGCGGAGATCATCCCCTCAGCCGTGAAGGTCTTTACGTCCTGGTTGGCAGCGAAGTCGGCGGGCACGTCAGCGGGCTGAAGATTGATCGCCTGCAACTGCACTTCGGTGAGCGCGGGGAACGAAGGTTCGGCAGGGGCGGGGGTGCTGGTGGGGATGATCAGGCCACCCGCCGGCGTGCTGGTGGGAATCAGCAGGCCGCCTCCCGCTGCGGGGGTATTGGTCGGGATCAGCAAACCGCCGCCTGGTTCCGGCGTGCTGGTGGGGATGAGCAAGCCGCCGCCCGCGCCCGGCGTTGGCGAAGCGCCGGGGATGATGTCCTGGCTGAGCGGCAGCGGAGTAGGGGTCTGGCCACCCTGGGCGACGGCGTGATGGACAGGCTGTGCAAACAACACAGCCAGGGCTACGAGGATCAACATTACGAGGGATGTTCTTCTGACAGAGTGGTTCATGGATCAAGCTCCTTTTTTCTGGCCCTGGCATGCACAGAGGGTGCCAGTGTGATTATGTGAAAGCTGCTATCTGAGCAACGAGAGGTCAGCTTGAGAGACCGATCTTCAGCGGGCAGTCAGGGCAGCCAGCCTGTATGACTGCCA
>Ga0068707_1001481_pt1 | contig 16370 bp, 12 predicted proteins | sample YNPNPMetaG_FD_66600 | JGI IMG/M metagenome (GOLD analysis project Ga0068707, IMG submission 66600) | Anoxygenic and chlorotrophic microbial mat microbial communities from Yellowstone National Park, USA - YNP NP MetaG | ecosystem: Environmental > Aquatic > Thermal springs > Hot (42-90C) >...
TCCTGAGGCCGCGCAGCGGCCGCGAGCCGGCTCCGCATGAGCCCCGCATCGCCCCGCACGGTCGCTGCCGATTCAACAAGCGCCGCAAGTAGCCGTTCGCGGTCACCCCCCGCCGCCACGAACGGCCGCAGGTTGACCCGCACCAGCACCTCGGAGAGCGGCTCGACGAGTGGCTCGCCCTCGCCGCCAGGACCCAGCCCGGCCACCTCTCGCTCCAGGTACGCCCGCGCCGCCTGTGCGTCGGAGATGAAGTGCGCTGGCCCAAACACCGACTGGTGCACGAATTTGTACACGTCCTCAGGACCCGCCAGCGGGTAGCGAACCAGGTGCTGCGCCAGGTACGACACCCACTCGGCCTCAGCGCCGGCCACGTTCATCGCCCCGAGCCACGCCGCCAGAAAAAGCGCTACCCTCGTCCCCACACCTTGCACGGCTGGAGTGTAGCGGAGCAGCCGCGGGGCAGCGGCCGTGTGCTAGGCTCCTGGCCGGAGGGACGGTGGAGCGGGTCGAGACGGTGATTGCCACGTACCACGAGGTGGCGCTCAAGGGCGGCAACCGCGGGTGGTTCGAGCGGGCGCTGCTGCGCAACATCCGTACAGCGCTGCGCGGTCTGCCGGTGCGCGAGGTGTCGTTGCCGGCGCGGGTGGTGATCCAGTTTGCCCAGCCCGTCGCGTGGCTCGAGGTGTACGCGCGGCTGTCCACCGTGTTCGGCCTCAACAACCTCATCCCCGTGGTGCGCGTCGGCACCACCTACGAGGAGTTGGAGGGGTTCGTTGCAGCCCACCTGGACGAGCTGGGGGAGGGCTCCTTTGCGGTGCGGTGCAAACGCTCGGACAAGCGCTTCCCCCTCACTTCGGAGGAGGTGTGCCGCCGCCTGGGCGCCTTCATCCAGAAGGCCACGGGCCTGGCGGTGAACCTGGAGCACCCCGGCACCACCGTGTTCGTGCTCGTGCAGAACGACGGCATCTACCTGTACCGGCAGCGGTTCCCTGGACCCGGTGGGCTGCCCATGGGCACCTCGGGCCGGGCGCTGGTGCTGCTCTCCGGCGGCATCGATTCGCCGGCCGCTGCCTACCTGACGATGAAACGCGGCGTGGCCTTGCACTACGTGCACTTCCACTCGGCGCCGTACACCTCCGACGCCTCCATCCGCAAGGTGGAGGAGATCGTTCGGCTCCTGGCCCGCTACCAGGGTTCGGCGCGCCTGTGGGTGGTGCCCTTTGCCGAGTGCCAGCGCGAGATCGTCACCTCCTGCCCGGAGCCGCTGCGCGTCGTGCTCTATCGCCGCATGATGTTGCGCACCGCGGCGCGCATTGCCCGCCGCACGCGTTGCCTCGCCCTGGTGACCGGCGAGTCGTTGAACCAGGTGGCGTCGCAGACCCTCGAAAACATGGCGGTCATCGACCGGGTTGCCCACCTGCCGGTGCTGCGGCCGCTCGTCGGCCTCGACAAGCAGGAGATCATCGCCATCGCCGAGCGGGCGGGCACCTACGAGGTTTCCATCCTCCCCCACCAGGACTGCTGCTCCTTCCTGCAGCCTCGCCACCCCGTCACGCGCACCGCCGAGCGGACCTGCCAGCGGGCGGAGGAGGCCATCGACGTGGAGGGGTGGGCCCGTCGCCTCCAGCACCAGGCCCAGGAAATCCGCCTTGAGGCTGCCCCCTGGGGTTCGATGGCCCTCCCCAGCGGGGCCGGAGCGGGCCAATGAGTGAGCTGTCCCGCAAGGACCTGCTCCGCTCGCTGCTGGGGTTCGTCCGTCAGCTTTCGGGAGAAGCCAGCACCGGCGAGCCAGCTCGGGAGGAACGGTTCGTGCGCCCCCCCGGCGCCCTCTCCCCCGACGAGGCGTACCTGGCCGCTTGCACCGGGTGCGAGGCCTGCGTGCCCGCCTGCCCGCCGGGCGCCATCTTCCTGGCCGCGGCGGGCGAAGGGGGGCGGCGCGTGGCGGTGCTGGATCCTGCCCGCACCCCCTGCCGGCTGTGCCCCGACTTTCCCTGTATTGCTGCCTGCCAGCCGGGGGCACTTGCCCCCCTCCCCGCTCCCGACGCGGTGCGGCTGGGCGTGGCGCGCGTGGATCCCCGCTTCTGCCGCACCTTCCGCGGTCAAGCGTGCCGCGTGTGCGTCCTGGTCTGCCCCTTCCCGGAGCGGGCGATCCGCCTCGTCAATGCTCGCCCGGTGGTGGAGTGCGAGGCGTGCACCGGCTGCGGCCTGTGCGCTGCCGCCTGCCCCGATCGGCCCCGGGCCATCGTCATCCACCCGGAACGGTCCCTCATGCCTGGGAGTCGCTGGCCGGTGCTCGTAGCACCCGAGGGCGGGCTACTTGGCTAGTGCCTTGAGATCCGCCAGCACCTCCGCCGCATGGGTAGAGGGGAAGACGTTTTGGTACGCCTTTAGCACCTTCCCGTCGGGACCCACGAGGTAGGAGATGCGGCGCGCCCACAGCCGCCCCGGCGAGTCCGCCGCCCCCACCGCCACGGCCAGTTCCTTCTTGGAGTCCGACAGCAACCGGAAGGGGAAACGGTGCTTGGCGACGAACTCAGCGTTGTCCTTGGGCTCGTCAAAGGAGACGCCCACCACCACCACACCCAGCTTCTCAAATTCGCCGTAGCTGTCCCGCAGGGCGCACCCCTCCGCCGTGCATCCTGGCGTGAGCGCCTTGGGGTAGTACCAGAGGAGGTAGGTCTTTCCCGCCAACTCCGACGAGGCCACCTGCTGGCCGGTGTGGTCGGTGAGGCTCCAGGCTGGGAAGACATCGCCAGGTTTGAGAAAGCCCCCGGCCCGGGCCGCGCCCGCCAGGAACGGAAAGAGTGTCGCGAAAATGACGGTCCACCGCATGCAGCACCTCCACCCTCGCGAACAGGGCACCGCGGCAGCCGATTCCCGCCCCTCCCCGCCACCCCCACTTGCGCCGGCGCGAGTAGAATCGCACGGTGCGCCGCCGTCCCGAGACGAACCAACCTCCTGCCGCCCCCTCGCCGGCACCGGAGAAGCAGACCGTGGCCCGGGCTTCGGTGGCAGCCGCCGTGGGGTTGACCACGCTCAAAGGGGTGGTGGGCATCAGCACCGGCTCCCTGGGCATCCTCTCCGAAGCGCTCCACTCCCTGCTGGATCTGGCCGCAGCGCTCCTCACGCTCGTGGCGGTGCGTGCCTCGGCCCGCCCCGCCGACGAGCGCCACAGTTACGGCCACGGCAAGGTGGAAAACGTCTCGGCACTGGCCGAGGGGCTCCTCCTGGTCGCCACCTGCGTGTGGATCGTGGCCGAAGCCCTCTCCCGCCTCGCCAGCTCCGAGATCCACGTGCAGGTGACGGTGTGGTCCTTTGCGGTGATGGGCACCTCGATCGTGGTGGACCTCACCCGCGCCCGGGCGCTGCGGCGTACCGCTCGCAAGTACCAGAGCCAGGCGTTGGAGGCGGATGCCCTGCACTTCTCCACGGACGTGTGGTCGTCGCTGGTGGTGATCCTGGGTCTGGGGTGCGTGGCCCTGGCCGAGCCGCTGGGCGCTCCGTGGCTGGCCAAGGCCGACGCGGTGGCGGCGTTGGGGGTGGCGGGGATCGTGGTGTGGATCACCGTCAACCTGCTCCGCCGCACCCTCGCCGACCTCCTGGACGAGGCCCCACCGGGCCTGCGCGAGCACATTGCCGCGGCCGTGCACCTGCCCGGCGTGATGGAGGTGGGGCGGGTGCGGGTGCGTCGCAGTGGGCCGGAGTCGTTCGTGGACCTCACGCTGCGGGTGGGGGGCGACACCTCCCTGACCCAGGGTCACGCCATTGCCGACGAGGCCGAAGCGGCGGTGCACCAGATCTTGCCGGGTTCGGACGTGGTGGTGCACGTGGAGCCCTCGCCTGAGCAGGGGTCCGCCGCCACCGCCTCGGCCGCTGCGGAACTCGCGGTGGCGCGGCGCATCGCTTCTGAGCACCAGTTGGCAGCCCACGACCTGCACTTCCAGGACGTGCTGGGGCAGCAGTCGCTGGAGCTTCACGTGGAGGTTCCGGCCCACCTGGACGTGGCCACCGCGCACGCGCGGACCTCCGCCTTCGAGGAGGCGCTCCGCCGGGCCCTCCCCGCCCTGGAACGCATCGTCAGCCACATCGAGCCGGCGCCCGCGGGCGACAAGCGCCCAGTGAGCGTGGAGGAGGTCACGGCGCTCCTCCGTGCTGCCATTGCTGAGGTCCACGTGGCCTGCCAACCCCACGAACTGCACCTGGACGCGGAGCACGACGTGCTCCACCTGTCGTTCCACTGCTCCCTGCCACCCGACCTGCCCATCACCGCCGCCCACGGCCTCACCGAACGGATCGAGGAGGCGCTGCGCGCCCGTCTCCCCCAGCTTGGCCGGGTGGTGATCCACGTGGAGCCCAGCGAGTAGGCCCGCCGCACTGCCTCGATAGGGAGCTGCGCTTTCAGGCGCCGAACTTGGCGATCTTCCCCGCGGCCGCCAGGGCCTCCGAGATCAGGTAGCGCAGCGGCAGCCGACCCAGGGCCCCCGCCACGCAGGCCTGTTCGGAAAACTCGCTCACACTGTCGCGGAACACCCGCCCCGGCGCCCACACCAGCGCCGGCACCGGGTGCCACGAGTGCGCCGCCAGGGCCACCGGGGTGGAGTGGTCGGCCGCCACCACCACCACGTCGAACCCTACCGCCAGGAGATCCGGCAGGAGGCGGTCCACCTCCTCGATGACCGCGCGTTTCTTCTCGAAGTCGCCGTCCTCCCCGGCCTTGTCGGTGTACTTGACGTGGGCGAAGACGAAGTCGTGGCCGCTGGCCGAGGCTGCCACCGCTGCCGGATAGTCGGCCAGCGAGGCCGGCGGGGGTGCCATGTCCATGCCCACCAGGCGGGCCAGGCCACGGTACATGGGGTAGGTGGCAATGCACACCGGTCGCAGCGCGAAGCGCTCGGACATGGCCGGGATGGTGGGGAGCGAGTCGAAGCCGCGGAGCAGGAGGCCGTTGGCTTTGGGCTCGCCGCCCAGGGCCGCCAACGCCTGTGCCACAAAGGCAGCCACGAGGCGGGCCGTGCCCTCCCCCTGGGGGTGGGTGGCGGTGACGGGGAGTGGCGGCACGCCCACCGCCTGGGGATCGGTATCCGCCACGTGCGGGGAGAGCCCCGGCCCGCGCAGGATCAGCACACCCCGGTGTTCCGATTCGGTCTCCACGAAGATCTCCACCCCCGGCGGTGGCGCAATGCGCCGCAGGAGCGCCACCAGCCGCCGGTTCTCCTCGGTGCTGGGACGCCCCGCCCGCCGGTCCACCACGCGGCCGGCAGCGTCCAGGGTGCAGAAGTTGAAGCGGGCAGCCACATCGCCCCGCTGCAGCGGGAAATCGATCCCCACCGCCGACAGGACCCCGCGACCGATCTCGATCTCGGTGGGGTCGTAGCCGAACAGGCCCAGGTGGCCCGGCCCCGAGCCCGGTGTGATGCCCGGCCCCACCGGATCGAAGCGGCCGCAGCACCCCTCGGCGGCCAGGCGGTTCAGGTTGGGTCGCCGGGCAGCAGAGAGGGGCGTGGCCCCGTCCCCCGGGCGCGGCAAGTCCCCCAGGCCGTCCAGGATCAAGTAGAGAATGCGGCTGTCGGTGCGCTGCGCCTGTCGCTCCACGATGGCCATCGGGTCCATGGCACCCCTCCGAAAGCCAAGGATACCGCGGCCGCAGCCCAGCTACTCGCCGGGGGAAGCCGTCGCTGGGCGCAACTGGGAGCGCGCCACGGTGGCGGCGGCCACTGCTGCTGGGGACCAGGCCATGGGGTGGGCGCGCCCCGCCAGCCAGTCGCCCACCTGGTCGGCGGCGTGGCGGGAGAGGAAGTGGCCGGACTGGCCGAGGGGCAGGGTGAAGACGGCACGATCCCAGTCGGCAAGGTCCGCCACGAAGCGCAGCGAGGGCAACCACACCACATCGAAGGTAGCGCCTGCTGCCCGGTACGCCGTGGCGTTGCAGCACGGTGCCGCCCCACTGGCCGGGTACGGTCCCCAGTTCAGCAAGCCGCCCAGGAGCGGCAGCTGGCCCAGGGGGTGGGCGAAGCGGAGCCGGTGTCGTTCCCCCCAGCGGTGGTGACCGGCGCGTGCAGCCGCAGCAGCTAGGGCTGCCGCCACCACCTGGCGAGCGCTCTCCACCGCTGGCGTGCTCACGTCGTCCCACCAGCGCGCGTCGAGACTCCCGGAGAGGAGTCGGAGCAACTCCTGGCCGCCAATGGGCGAGGCCGCGAGTCCAGCGGCAGCCGCCTCGTCGCCCCCCACCCGGCGCTGCAGCTCGCGCAGGAACTCCGCCCAGAGCAGGGCTTCCCGAGACTGGGCGTCCATCCGGCCGTCCCACCCGTGCAGCTGGCGGGCCGGGGCCGTGCCGATGGCGTCCAGCAGCGGGGCGAGGAGTTGGAGCAGGGCCCGGGCCTCGGGGTTGCCCACGTCGTTCTGCAGGGCGAGGCAGGCGTCCACGTCCCAGCCTTCCCGCGCCGCAAGGGCGCCCTTGATGGTACGGATGCGCCAGGGGGGAGCAAACCCCCCGGAGAAGGGCCGTCCCTCGAAATCCCCCTCGGCAAACGGGTCGTGGTTGGCGCTGGCCACGAACCCCGCTTGGGGATCCTGGAGGTAGGGGTTTCTCTGGAACGGCTCCCACCCCTGCCAAGCGGCCAAGGAGTCGGTGCCGGGCGACGGCAGCCGGCCGGCACTCCGTCCCCGGAGGGGAACGAGGCCCACCACTTGCCAGCGGATCCTCCCCTGTCGGTCCGCCATGACCAGGTTCATGCCGGGAGCTTCGCAGTCAGCAAAAGCCCGAGCCCCCTCCTCCACCGAGCCGGCCCGATCCAGTCGCAGGAAGCAGGGGAGCGGGGAGCGGCCGCGCAGGGCGGTCCACGCCAATGCCAGCACCTCCTCCCCCTCCTGCCGCACCACCGGTCCGAACAGCGAGGAGGCCACCTGCAGTTTTTCTGGCACGGCCCGCCCGCGCACCGGGATCGTCTCCTCGTGGAGCTGGAGCGCGCGCCACGTTCCGTCCACCAGTTCGCTCCTGCCGTCGGGCGAGAGGGTGAGGCGGAACAGGTCTTGGTCGTCCAGCATGCTCATGGTGAAACCCCACGCAAGCGCTTCGTTGTGACCGATGACCACCCCCGGAGCACCGGGGATCGAGGCACCCGCCACCGCCAGGCCCGGCGCCTGGAGGTGCACCTCGTACCAGGTGGCTGGGTTGGCGATCCCCACGTGGGGATCGTTGGCCAGGAGGGGATACCCGCTGGCCGAACGCTGCCCGCTCACCGCCCAGTTGTTGGAGCCGCCAGCTGGGACCGAAGGTGCCGCCCCGGGCTGGCCCGACGCCACCCCCGCCGCCTTAAACCAAGCGGCCCGTTGCTCCTCGCTCCACCCCCACAGCGCCACTGCCCGCTCCGTCCCCAAAGCCCGCAGCTCCGCTGCCCGTCGCAGCTCGTCCTCCGCCGCCCAGGTGAGGGACCGCTCCAGGAGCAGGCCAATGCCCACCGTGTCCTGCACCGTCCACGCTGCCACCGAGCCACCCAAGAGGGCCAGCTCCGGCGCCAGCCCAGCCGCCCCAAAGCGGGCCACGGCAGCGTTCACCCCGGCAGCGTAGGCGTTGACAGCTAGCGCCGTGTCGCCGTCGAGCTGGGCGGCCTGGGCCGCCGCTGTGGCTGGCAACCCCCAGCGCCGACACCGCACATCGCTGGGCAACGCCGCCTCCCCCAGGAGCTCCGCCAGCCGCCCGGCGGCGGCGCGACGGGCCAGTTCCAGCTGAAAGAAGCGGTCGCGGGCGTGCACCCACCCCTGGGCGAAGCAGGCATCGGCCAGGGAGGCGGCCCGCACGTGGGGCACTCCCCACCGGTCGTAGGCGATGGTCACCTCCGCGGCAAGACCGCTCGTTTCGAACACCTCGTCGCGGTCGGGCCGCAGCGAACGGGCCGCCAGCCGCCAGCCAACCAGCACGGCCACAGCGAGGAGCACCAAGAGGAGCAGCGCCAGCCGCACCAGCGAGCGGCGTGTCAGCCGGGTTCGGGGAGTTTGGGGGTCGTTCGGCATCGCGGCATTGTACGGCGCGGCCGGCGCTGGGAGGAGCAGCAGCGTATACTCGTCACCCTGCGCCAGCCGGATGGTGCAGGGGGGCCATCTGGGGGAAGAGAGCATCCAGTCGCAACGTCCACACCTCGCCATGCCCGAGCCGTTCCTCTCGGCCGCCGATCGGGTGCTGGTGCTGGCACCGCACCCCGACGACGAATCGCTGGCCACCGGGACGCTGCTCCTGCGCGCCCGAGCCGCCGGCGCCGCGGTGCTGGTGGCGTTCGTCACCTCTGGTGAGAACAACCCGTGGGCCCAGCGCGTCACCGAACTCCGGCTGCGCCTTGCCGCCTGTGACCAGCGCCGCTTCGGGCAGCGCCGCGAAGGCGAGGCCCTCCAGGCCCTGGCCGCCCTGGGCTTGCCGAACACTACCGCCACCTTCCTCCACTTCCCCGATCAGGGGCTCACCCCCCTCCTCCGCACCAACCCCGAGGCGGTCCTCGCGCCGCTGGTGGGGCTTCTGGAGACGTTTCGGCCCACGCTCCTCGCCTACCCCGCCCTGGCGGACCTGCACCCCGACCACAGCGCCCTGGGCGTCTTTGCCCGCGTGAGCCTGGGCCGCGCCACCTGTCCGGTGCCCCCCCGAGAGCTCCAGTTCTTCGTCCACAGACCCATGCGACGCGCCCACCTGCTCCCCGTCGTGGCGCTGGCGCGCACCCCAGCGGAAACGGCAGCCCAGCGGCAGGCGGTGGCGGCGCACCGCAGCCAGATGGTGTGGCGACGGCGGTTCATGTTCGCCTTCCTGGCCCACCCCGAGCGCTTCACCACGCCGGAGCAAAACCTCCCCGGCTCCCCGCTGCGTGCCGTTCGCCCGGCCACTGGAGGGCTCTACGTGGCCATCCGCCCGGCCCTCCGCCTGTGGTCCTGGGGGCCCCGAACCCTGGTCGGCGTCGTGGAGGGGAAGGGAGGGCTCTGGTCCTTCTCCCTCCCCCTCGCCCACGCCCACCGCCGCGGCGAAGGGGACGCCGTGGCGGCCCAGCACCACCCCTACTCGAACCGCGGCGAGCGCGTTGTGGCGGTTTCCCCCGTGCTCGTACCCGCGCAGGAGCGGTGCTTTGTGAAGCTGGAGCGACGCTGGGGGTTTTTCGACCCGTGGGGATGGGTGGAAGTGCCGCCACTTTCCCGCCACGCGAAGGTAAACTCACACGGATGAGGTGGGGGGCTCGTCGGTGAGCGCAGGGGAGGAGCGTCGGGTGCGCTACCCGGGACGCTGCCCACGCCGTGGAGGACGGCGCAGCGGTGGCGCGGTCCGGTCGGTGGCCTCCGCCCAGCTCGTGGCGGCGGTTCGCCGTATCACGCAGGTGCTGGAACGGGTGCTCGACCCCGAGACGGCGGGGTGGGCAACCCTGGTGGGGCTCACCGCGGGCCAGGGTCTCGGCTTCAACCGTGCCTTCATCCTCCGCGTCCAGGGGGAACGGCTGGAAGGGTGGCTGGGGGTCGGGCCGCGCACCCGCGAAGAAGGAGCCGCCCTCTGGCACGAGCTGCGGGAAAACGGCGTCAATCCCATCTCCACCCTGGAGCGTCCCGATCCCGCCGTGGTGGCGGCGGAGCAGCGGCGCCTCGCTCCCCTCCTCCGGGCCCTCTCCTGCCCTCTGGACGAGACCTCCAGCCGCTGGCACCGGCCCCTGGTGGCGCGGCGCGGGCACCCCCTGGCCGCGGTGCGGCGCTGGCTGGCCCAGTTGGGCTCCCACAGTCTGGCCGTCATTCCCGTGATCGGCGCTGGCGAGCTGTGGGGCGTGGTGCTGGCCGACAACTTCATCACCCACCGACCGATCCTCCCGGCTGTCCTCGAGGCCGCCTCCACCCTCGTCCAGGCGCTGCGAACCGCGGTGGAACGCATCAAACTCCTGCAGCGGTTGAGCGAGGAGGAGCGGCGGCGGATCAGCGCCGAGCATGCGGCAGCGATGCTGGAGACGGCCCGCACCCTGGCGCACGACTTGAAGAACCCCCTGACCGTGGCCGGCGGCCTGGCCAGCGAGGTGGCAGCGGTAGTGGGGGAGCAGGGGGGCGAGTTCTCACCCCAGCTGGCCGCCATCGTCGACGCCATCCGCCACGCCGAGGCACGCCTGGCGGAACTCGTAGCCGGGCTTGCCAGCCGCGCCACCGGCACGCCACTGTCGGCCGTGGACGTGACCGCCACTGTCGAGCGCGTGCTTTCTACCTTCCGCCCCCTGGCCGCACGGCGCGGCATCCGCTTCGAGGTGGAGAACCAACTTGCTGGCGAACTGGCCGCTGCCGTCCCTTCCTACCTGGAACGCTGCATCGAGAACCTGGTGGGCAACGCCATCGAGGCCCTGGAGCGCGCCCAGGTGGGGGATGGGTGCGTGCGTCTCGCCCTCTCCGCCGACCGCACCACCGTGCGCGTGGACGTGGCGGACAACGGCCCGCCGCTGCCCCCCACCATGCAGACCGACCCGTTTTCCGGCGGGGTCACCACCCGCGAGGGCGGGGGGGGACTCGGCCTCGCCTCCGTGCGGCGGCTCACCGACGCCATGGAGGGGCGGGTAGAGTACGATGAAAGCATGGCGGGGTGGGTTCGCTTCTCGATCTTCCTGCGGAGGTGGGTGTGAAGGGCGCTCGGCTGCTGTTCATCGACGACGAGACGGGGTTGCTCGACCTCTACGAGACCGCCTTCTCCCGGGAAGGCTACCAGGTGTGCCGGGCCGCAACGCTGGAGGAAGCGCGGCGCCTCCTGGAAGCCGGCAACATCGACCTGGTGGTGCTGGACATCCGCCTCGCCGAGGAGTCGGGGCTTGCCCTCCTGCACGAGATCAAGGGCCGCACCCCTGGCCTGCCGGTGGTCCTGAGCACGGCCTACGCCCGCTACCAGGACGACTTTTCCTCCTGGCTCGCCGACGCCTACGTGGTGAAGTCGTCGGACCTCACCGAACTCAAGCGCACGGTGCGCGCCTGCCTGGAGCCTCGCCGTTGACGGGGCGCGGCAGCAGCCGGAGTTCCTAGGGCAGCACATCGGCCATGGCTCGGCTCTCCTTCCTCTGGCACCTGCACCAGCCGCTGTACCGCACCGCGGACTCGCGGGTCCACGCCCCCTGGGTCCTCCTCCACGCGGCCGGGGAGTACCTCACCCTCACCCGCTGCCTCGCCACGTCGGGTCTCGGCGGCCAGGTCCTCAACCTCACCCCCGTATTCCTGGACCAGCTTGCCGCCTACCGAGACGGCGGTGCCTGCGACCCACTCCTGGAGGCGCTGCGCACCCCACCCCGGGACCTCACCCCCCAGGGGCAGCAGGAGATCGTTCGCTGGGCCCGCATGCTCCACCCACGCCAGCTGGGACGCTGGCCGCGCCTGGCGGAGTTGCTGGCCCGCACCAGTGGGGCCAGCGAGGAGGAGCTCCCTCGCCGTCTCACCGTGCAGGATCTCACCGACCTGCAGATCCTCCTCGTGCTCGCCTACGCTGCCCCCAACCTCCCCTGGGAGCCACAGCTGGCCCAGCTGGCCGCCAAGCGCTCGGGGGGGTGGAGCCAGGCGGACCGCCAGAGCGTCGTGGATTGGCTCGCCCGCTGCCCCGGGCAACTGCTGGAGGAGTACCGTGCCCTCGCCGCCCGCCAGGGCATCGAGATTGCCACCTCGCCCTGGGCGCACCCCATCGTCCCGCTGCTCTTGGGCACCGACATCGTCGCCGACTCCTGGGCACCGCACCCTCCCCCACCCGTCCCTGCCTTTGCCGCCCCGGAGGACGCCGCCCGCCACATTGCCCAGGGGCTGGCAGCCGCGCGCTCCCACGGGTTCGAACCGGTGGGGTGTTGGCCGCCGGAGGGGGCGGTGTCGGAGGCCGCCGTGGCGCTCTACGGGCAGCACGGGGTGCAGTGGTTGTGCACCGACGAAGGGATCCTCGCTGCCTCGGTGGGCCATCCGCTCTCCGGCGAGACGGGGGTGGGGTTGGAGCTCTTCTCCCCCTGGCAGCTGCCCGCAGGGGGACCGGTGCTGTTCTTCCGCCACCGGGGGTTGTCGGATTTCATCGGGTTCGAAGCCTCGCGCTACCCGGACGAGGCCCAGGCGGCCCGCGACCTGGTGCGGTACCTGCGGCAGATGGCCCGGGATCTCCCGGCCGAAGCGGGGATCGTGCTGGCCCTGGACGGGGAGAACCCCTGGACCTCCTTTCCCGCCGGCGGGGCGCCTTTCCTCACCACCCTCGCCGCCGAACTGGCCGTGGCCGCCGAACTCGAGCTCGTCACCCTCCGTGAGCGGGCGGCCAGCGAGGAGCCGCGAACCTTGGCGCGCCTTCACCCCGGCTCGTGGATCGGGGGCACCTTCGCCACCTGGATCGGCCACCCGGAGAAGAACCGGGGGTGGGAACTCCTGGGCCGTACACGCTCCCTGGGCGCCGCCCGCGGCGGCACATCCTGGCTCGCTGCCGAAGGGAGCGACTGGTGGTGGTGGCTCGGCGACGACAACCCCACGCTGCTGGCCCCCCTCTACGACGAGTTGTTCCGCCAGCACCTGCGGGACGCCTGCCGGATTGCCGGTGTCATGGCGCCCCCTGAGCTCTCGGTCCCCATTCGTTCCGACGCCAAGCCCTTGAGGGTTCCCCTCTCCCGCGAGTGGCCCCCGCCCACCATCGACGGCAAGACCACCAACTACTTCGAATGGGCCGTGGCGGCGTGGGTGGACGCCCCGCCCACCTACCGCCACCTGGCCCGGATCGGGCTGCGCAGCGACGGGCGCTGGCTGTTCCTGCGCGCCGAGCTCAAAGGTCGTCCGGCACAGCGAGAGGGGTTCTCCGTGGCGCTGGTGGGTGACGAGGAGCGAACGAGCTGGTCGTTGCCCCAGGACCGACCGCAGGATGCGGCGTTCGACTCCTGCCTGGAGGCGCGCCTGCCCCTCCCGTCGGGTCGGCTGCGCCTCTCCCTGGAGTTCGCCGGCGAGCGCCTCCCCACCGAAGGGTTGTGGGAACTGGTGTTCCAGGAGGTGGACGAACCATGACTTCGCGCCCCCCTGAGCCGTTCACCCCGCCAGCGAGTGGAGTTGGCCGGAATTTTCACCCCACGAGGAGAGTTACCGCGCTGCCGACCGGGGCAGCAGCGTTGGTCCGGAGGAGAGCAGATCATGTCCGAGTTGCGCTTTGATCCCATCAGACGACGCTGGTCCATCATCGCCACGGAGCGACGGTTCCGCCCCCACGAGTTCCGACGCCCCGAGGGCGATCCGCCCGGCGATGTGAGCGGCTGCCCCTTCGAGTACGGCAACGAGCACACGACCCCACCGGAGATCTTTGCCATTGCAGCGGGTCCGCGCCAGCCCAACGGCCCCAACTGGCACGTGCGCGTGGTTCCCAACAAGTTCCCGGCCCTCGGCATCGAGGGGGAACTGACCCGGCAGGGGGTGGGGATCTACGACCGCGTCAACGGCATTGGCGCCCACGAGGTGATCATTGAGACGCCCCACCACCTGCGCTGCGCCGCTGACATGTCCGTCTCGGAACTGGCGTTGGTGCTGCGGGCGTGGCGGGAACGCATCATCGATCTCCGCAAGGACATCCGTATCCGCTACGTGCTCCTCTTCAAGAACCACGGCAAGGAGGCCGGGGCGTCCCTCTACCACCCCCACTCCCAGCTCATCGCCACGCCCATCATCCCCACCGTGGTGGTGGAGGAGCTCAACATTGCCCGCGAGCACTGGGGTCACAAGGAACGGTGCATCTTTTGCGACATGATCGCGCAGGAGCGCGCCTTCGGCGATCGTGTGGCCCTGGAGACGGATCGCTTCATCCTCCTGGAACCGTTCGCCTCCTCGTTCCCCTTCGAAACGTGGCTCTTACCCAAGCAGCATTCCCACGACTTTGCCCTGTGCAACGACCAAATGCTGGAGAGCCTTGCGGCCGTGATCCGCGATTTCCTCCGCCGTATCCGCACCTTGCTGGCGGACCCGCCCTACAACCTCATCCTCCACACCGCCCCCAGCTCCCACCCCAGGCCGGGCCAGCCACGCTACTGGACCACCATCGAGTACGACTTCCACTGGCATCTGGAGTTCATCCCCCGCATCACCCGCATCGCCGGGTTCGAGTGGGGTTCCGGCTACGCCATCAACCCAACCCCACCCGAGGAAGCGGCCCGTTTCCTGCGCGAAGTGACCGTGGAAGAACCGTGACGGCGCGGAACTCCGGCCCGGCGTCCCGCCCGCTGTGGAGGAGGAGAGGATTGAGATGAAGCTTCGCATTGCACACTTGGCCTCGGAGGCTGTGCCGTTCTCGAAGACTGGCGGCCTCGCCGACGTGGTGGGGGCTCTCCCCCAGGCGCTGGCGGCGTTGGGGAACACCGTCACCGTGGTGGTGCCCGCGCACCGCACCACGGTCAAGGAAGAGTTGCCGGGAAAGGCCACGGGCGAGGTGTGGGCCATGGGGATGCGTGCCGAGCTGCGCGAGACCCACCACAAGGGGGCCACCGTGGTGCTCCTGGACTGCCCCCAGCTCTTCGTCCGACCGGCCCTCTACTCCCTCCCCGAGGGGGATTTCCCCGACAATCCCATCCGCTACGCCTTCTTTGCCCGGGCGGCCCTGTACGCGGTGGCGGCCCGCGGTGGAGCGGACGTGATCCACGCCCACGACTGGCAGGCAGCCCTTGCCCCCCTGCTCCTCGCTCGGTTCCCCGAACACCGTGCTGGCCTGCCCGGCGCCGTCAGCGTGCTGACGATCCACAACCTGGCGTACCAGGGGGTGTTCCCCCCGTGGGTGCTGGAGGCCTGCCAGCTGCCCCGGGATCTGTTCACCCTCGACACCCTGGAGTTCTACGGACAGGTCAACTTCCTCAAAGGTGGGCTGGTGAGCGCCGACGCCATCACCACCGTCTCTCCCACCTACGCGCGGGAGATCCTCACCCCCCAGTTCGGCTGCCGGCTGGAAGGGGTGCTGGCCACCCGCAGTGATCGCCTCTTTGGCATTCTCAACGGGCTCGACCTGGAGAGCTGGAACCCTGCCACCGACCGCTACATCCCTGCCCCCTACACCGCTGCCACCGTGCGGGAGGGCAAGACGGCCGCCCACGAGGCGCTGGCCGCCGAGGCGGAACTGGCACCGGGGTCCCGCCCCCTGCTCGGCATGGTCTCGCGCCTGGCCGAACAGAAGGGCGCTGACCTGCTGGCCGCCGCCCTGGAAGAGATCGTCGCGCTGGGTTTCGACGTGGTGGTTCTCGGCACCGGCGAACGGCGCTACGAGGAAACCCTGCAGGCGGCCCAGCTCTCGCACCCGGGGCGGGTCCGGGTGTTTGCCCGCTTCGACGAGGGGCTGGCCCACCGCATCTACGCTGGCTCGGACTTGTTCCTCATGCCCAGCCGCTGGGAACCGTGCGGCCTCGGCCAGATGATTGCCATGCGCTACGGCACGCTGCCGGTGGTCACCCGCACCGGAGGGTTGGCCGACACGGTGGTGGAGGTGGGAGAACCCTCGGGCACCGGCTTCCTCCTCTCCGAGCTCTCCCCCCAGGCCCTGGTGGCGGCACTCACGCGCGCCAGGGAGCTCCTCCAGAACCCGGCCCGGCTGGATGCGGTGCGGCGGGAGGGGATGGGCCGCGATTTCTCCTGGGATCGGTCGGCCCGCGCCTACGAGGAGCTCTACCGCTCCCTCCTCGCCTAACCCCTACGCGCCGACCTGAAACGTGGTCAGGCTAGAATGAGGGGGGGTCGCGATGGGCAAGGTGAGACGCAGCGTGGCGCTTCCGGCGTGGGTGGCGCTTGCCGTGCTGCCCTGGGGTTGTGGCAAACCGGCAGTGGAGGAAGTGACGCAGCCCACCGCCTACGGGCCGCATCCGGGCGGGTTCGTGATCGTCGCCATCCCGGCGGACGTGGCCACGCTCAACGAGTACCAGCGGGGCGCCGACGCCACGGAGAGCACCGTCATCGACATGCTCTTCCCCACCCTCATGCAGGAGCAGCCCGATTACCACCTCCACCCGCCTTCCTTTGCGCCCCGCCTCGCCTCCTCCTGGGAGTTCGCCCAGGACAACCGCACCCTCACCTTCTCCCTGCGGCGCAACGCCTTCTGGTCCGACGGCGTTCCCGTCACCGCCGAGGACGTGCGCTTCACCTTCGAGATCCAAAAGGACCCGGCGGTGGGTTGGGAAGGGTTCGAGATCAAGGACTTCATTTCCAGCGTGGACGTGGTGGACCCCTTCACGGTGCGGTTCCACTTCACCCGCGTGTACCCCTACCAGCTCATGGACGCCAACGACGGCCACATCCTGCCGGCCCACGCCTGGGGCAAGGTGCCGCGGAATACGTGGGGGGAGACCGACTTCGAGCCGCAGCTGGTCACCTCCGGGCCGTTCCGCCTGGCCAGCCACACGCCGCAGCAGACCCTCATCCTGGAG
>Ga0068707_1001484_pt1 | contig 16357 bp, 11 predicted proteins | sample YNPNPMetaG_FD_66600 | JGI IMG/M metagenome (GOLD analysis project Ga0068707, IMG submission 66600) | Anoxygenic and chlorotrophic microbial mat microbial communities from Yellowstone National Park, USA - YNP NP MetaG | ecosystem: Environmental > Aquatic > Thermal springs > Hot (42-90C) >...
GCGGCTGGCGGCCAGGCAGATGCGGCCCTCGGGGTTGGTAAAGTTGAGGACCAGGGCATCCGGGCACAGGTCTTCAATATCGCGGCAGATCTCCAGCACAAGGGGGATGTTGCGCAGGGCGTGAAACAGGCCTCCAGGCCCGCCATTCTCACCCAACACCTGTTTGACGCCGTGTTTGAGGGGGATTTGGAAATCGAGGCGCCACAGCTCATTGCGCCGCACCGCCACGGAGATGAGCACGAACTGCGCGCCCGAGAGCACCTCACGCCGGTCGGCAGTGGCGCTCAGCCTGAAGGGCCGGCCGGTAGCGTCGTTCAGGCGTTTGGCCACCTCCAGCATCCGCTGTAACTTTTGGTGGTTGATGTCCACCAGGGCTACCTCAGCCCCAGGCATGAGCTCCCGCGCGGCGAAGAGGTCGCTCAACATGCCGGTGCCGAAGCTGACACTGCCGGCGCCGATCAAGACGATTTTGGTCATCCGTGTGCTCTCCCATGGAATTGCGGCAGGTAGGGCCGATAGGTCTCCAGATAGTCATCCAGAATCTGTTCAGCTACATCCAGATCGCGGATCACGGGATCCAGTAACAGGCATTGCAGCGCAGCCTGGCGGTCACCGTGCACGGCCGCGTCCACGCACAGGCGTACCACGGCCAGCTCGCGGCGACACAGCTCAGCTACTGGCTCGGGCAGAGGGCCCACCCCCAGGCCAAAGATGCCCGCGCCGCTGATGACCCCAGGGACCTCCACGATAGCTCCCTCGGGCAGGTTGCTGATATACCCTCGATTGGGCAGGTTCAGTGCCAGGTGATAGTGGTTGCCGGCCTTGCTGATATTCTCAATCACCTCTACTACTCCTTCGCCGTCGAGCTCTCGCAGGTGCTCGATGGGCGCGCGGCCGTCGGCCAGCGCGGCAATCTCCTCATGGGTCTGATGGCGCAGGCGGTCCATGCGGGCCCAGTCGTAGAGGCTGAGCTCGTATTTCTCCCAGGGCCGGGTGAGGGGGTCGCTTACCCAGGGCAGGTATTCGCACAGGTGTTCATCGCCGGGGATAGGGAACACGCCAAAGGCGCGATAGACGCGGCGGGTGAGGGGCTCGAAGGCCGGGTCAAAGGCGGCCCACCGTTCGGCAAACACAGGGTAGAGATCCGCGCCGGTGCGACGGTCTCGCAGGTCAAGCATCCAGGTGAAGTGGTTCAGGCCGGCGGCCTTGATGTCCACCTTTTCCACCGCCTGCCGCGCCAGGAGCCCCAGGCGCGGCCACAAGTCGGGATCAGCGTGGGTGCTGATGACCCCCTCCGGCACCTGAATGCCTAGCAGGTCGGCCAGCACATAGCCAACCATGCCATAGCCGGCGTAGATCTGGTGGCAGAGGCCCACAACCTTGATCCGACTGTAGCGGGCAATGGCATCGCAGATGCGCACCATGGGGTTGGTGAAGTTGATGAACCAGGCATTGGGGCAGGCCTGCTCCATGGTGTGGGCTATCTCCAACACCGGGCCGATGTTGCGCGCGGCGTGGGCGAAGCCCCCCGGCCCGCCATTTTCGGCATAGGGTTGGCGCACCCCGTACTTGAGGGTGATCTCATAGTCCTGTTTCCAGAGCGCTTCGCGAGGCGGCACCTCGATAGCCGAGACAACGAAGTGGGCTCCTTCGAGCGCATCCTGGTGCCGGGTATGGCTGGAGATGGTCATCTCTGCGGCCCAGGCGCGGTTGAGGCGCTGAGCCAGCCTGGTCATGAGATCGAGCGCTGTGGCATTGCGGTCCACCAGCGCGATATGGCTGCCGCGCAGGCATTCGCTGCGCAACAGAGCGGAGAGGGTTTTGAGGCCGAAGCTGGCGCTCCCCGCACCGATAACCACGATTTTGACTGTTGACATGGCAAGGGCTCCTTCTCTGATAGCAGTTTTGAGACGATTATTTCGTCTGCCATACACTGGCGATTTTGCTTCGTAGTAACGACTTTAGTCGTTACTACGAAGCCATATCCTGTGTCTCTCAGGTTGCCAAGCCCAAGATATGGGTGTCTCCCGAATTCGCCAGAGCCGGGTCGTCTATTGATTATGTGCCGGCAAGCGCTCCGCCGGTGATGCCCCGGATGAACTGGCGCTGGAACAGGAAGTAGATGACGATCGTGGGCAAGGCTACCATAGTTGCCCCAGCCGATACCAGCGGCACATTGGTAGCATACCTGCCCTGGAAGAATGCCAGGCCCAGGGGCAGGGTGCGCAACTCCTCGCTGGAGACCAGAACCAACGCCAGGAGGAAGTCGTTCCAGGTCCACACGAAGAGCAGCACCACAAGGGTCAGCACAGCCGGCCGCACGACCGGCAACATCACCCGCCACAAGGCATTCCAACTGTTGCAGCCATCCACCTTAGCTGCGTCGGCCAGATCGCGTGGCAAATCGGCGAAAGCCCCTCGCATCCAGAACGTGCCAAAGCAGACGCTCATCCCCACCTGGGGCAAAATTAGCGCCCAGTAGGTGTCTACCAACCCCAGTCGCTTCAAGTTATGATAGAGGGGGATGATGAACGCCTCCTGAGGTGCCATGATCCCCAGCAGGAAGAGCAGAAAGAGAGGTCCGCTCAAGGGAAAGCGCATACGGCCGAAGGCATATCCTGACAGCAGCGACAATAAGGTGGAGGCGCTTACCACCGCTACTACGACCACCAGGCTGCTACGGAAGTAGTAAGCAAAGCGCGCCTGGGTCCAGGCCTGGACGAAGTTGCCCCAACGCCAGGTCTCCGGTAGCCTGAATACCCCCTGGGCGATCTCGCTACTGCTCTTGAGGGCAGTCAGTGCCACGATCAGGAAAGGGGTGACAGCCAGCAGCAGAAAGACGACCAGTACCAGGTAAGTCGGTGCGGCCCGGACCCAGCGCCGCGCCTCACTCCTCAGGCGCGACCAGAAGGCATATCCTGCCAACGGGCGTCGCTGCAGGGCGCTGGCACCATGGGTGGAGGTGGCGAGCGAATTGACCGGATCGTCGCGTCCTGAATGCAGCTTCATACTCAGCTCTCCGAGGTGGCTCGCAGGCGGATCGAAAGGACAGCGTAGGAAACCAGCATGATGATAACCGTCAACACGACAGCGATAGCGGCTGCGTACCCTACCCGGTTGATCTGAAAAGCATTGCGATAGAGCCACAAGCTGGCCACCATGGTCTGGTTCCCCGGGCCTCCCCGGGTAGTGACGAAGACCAGGTCAAAGATGCGCAGAGCGCTGATCAGGGTGGTCACCAGGGCGACGGAGATCTCGCTGCGCAGGCCGGGTAGTGTGACATGTCGGAACTGCTGAAACTCGTCGGCACCGTCAATTTTGGCAGCATCATAGAGCGCCTCATCAATCCGCTGTACGCCAGCCACGAAGAGCACCAGGCAGAAGCCGTACTGGACCCAGGTGCCCACCACGCCAACTGCCGGCAGGGCCAGGGTGAAGTCACCCAGCCACGGCCGTGCCCACGCGGCCAGCCCCAGGGCCTTGAGAAGCTGATTGAGCGGGCCGAAGGCGGGGTTGTAGATCCAGCGCCACACCACACCCACTACTACCATTGACATGACGTAGGGAATGAACAGCCCGGCCCGGAAAAAGCTCAGCCCGCGTATCTCTCGCCGGGTCAGCATGGCCGTCAGGAAGAGGGCCAGAAGGATCGGGAAGGCAGTATAGAAGGCGATGAACAGGAAGTTATTGCGCAGTGCAATATGCAGGACCTGGTCGCCAAGCAATCCCAGATAGTTAGCGAGGCCAGCAAACACCGGTTGGCTGAAGCCGTCCCATTCGTAGAAACTATAGCGGACCGTATCGAGGATAGGCCACAGCACAAAGCCGGCGTAGATGAGCAGGGCAGGAAGGATATAAAGATAGGCCACCCACGGCCGGTATCCCGGCTCGTAGCTTTTCCGGTGGGCGTGAGGGGCGCGCGCCAAGCGACTCATCCTCCTGAGGAAGGTTCACTCCATCCTCTGAAAGGGCAAATTACCCGGCTGGGCATGGTGGGCAGGGCAGCACCCTGCTTACAAGCCAGATGCGGCTGCCCTGCCCAACAGCTCTACTGGCCTTTCTCTTGTAGGAAGGCGCGATGATCTGCCTCGAGCTTCTCGACAAACTGTTCAGGTGTGATCTGTTTGGCCATCAACTCCTGCAGGGCAGCAGTGATAGTATCGTAGAAGGTGGGCGATGCCCAGTCCAGATAGTGTCCAACGGCATCGGTGCTGTTCATCCGGTTCCAGGCAATTACCAGGTCAGCGAAGAGAGTGCCCTGCTGAAGTTTTGCTGTGTCCACTGGCGCCACAGGCACTGTGCTGGATTCAATCCACGCCTGGGCAGCCCTGTCAGACATCATCCAGTCAATGTACTCGGCGGCCAGATCGATATTCGGCGAAGTAGCGCGGATCCCGTAAGCGGTGGAGGTGCCGCCGATAGACATCTTATAGGCACCTTCGCTGGCCGGAGGCACCAGGAAGAAGCCAATCTTGTCACCGTTGGGGCCTGCCTGGAAGGTGCTGCTCATCCAGCTGCCGGTCAGCATCATCACCCCCTGGCCGTTGCTGAAGAGCGCACCCGAGTCATCGTAGCCGATCCCCTCGAAGCCAGGGGTGAAGTACCCTTTCTCCACCCACTCTACCAGCTTACGCGCACTCTCGATCTGCTCTGGGGTATCCCAGGTGGCACCCTTGCCCCAGCCGTAGATCAGGTCATCAAGGTAACTGCGGTCCTGGATCTTGGTGTTGAGGATTTCACCGTAGATGTGGATGGCCGGCCAGCCATCCAGGTTGCCAAAGGTAATCGGGATATAACCGGCGGCCTTGACCTTCTCCAGGAGCGCTTCAAACTCGGCAAAGGTCTTGGGAATATTCAGGCCCAGTTCCTGGAAGATATCTTTGCGATAGTAGACACCGACCAACTCGGCGACAGGCGGTACACCGTACAGATTGCCTTCGCCAAATGACTTACCATCGGCGGTGAAGCTGTTGCGTGCCACAATGCCAGGCGAGATCTTCTTGGACCAGCCGTACTTCTCCGCGTAAGGGGTCAGGTTTACCAGCAATCCGCCCTGGACCATGGCACCCATATCCGACCATCCCTGGTTGATCTGGGCAACATCAGGGCCATCAGGGCTGCTGAAGGCCAGTTTAGCAGTTGCCTTCAGGTCGTCAAACGACTTGACGACCCGGTTGATAGTGACCCCTGGGTGAGCGGCTTCGAACTCGGCGTGCAGCGCCTCGATCACCTTACTCTCCTCCTCGCGCGCCCAGATGTCCCACACGGTCAGGGTTACAGCGCCGGCTGGGGCGGGGGGTGCAGGAGAAGCCTCAGCCGGGGTCTGAGGTTGTGATACCGCGGTAGGGGCCGCTGGTGGGACGCAAGCAGCCAGGCCAGCTGAAAGCATGATGACGATGAGCAGGGTATACAGACGTGCAAACATGGGAAATGCCTCCTTAGTACAGTGTGCTAACTTGCTGCCCACATGATTGGATCAGGAATCCAATAGCACCTTGGGGTGAAGCAGGGTTTCCGGGCTGCTGGCAGTATCGCATACAGAGTACCACAGGGTTGCATATTTATCAACTGGCGTGGGGTGTAGCGTGCGCAGCGACAGCCCGAGGAGTACAACAGATGCCTTCTGACCACCTCCTGAAGTAACCCGCCTTTGCTTTAATAGGGTTATCTGCAGTATAATCTGAGCCAGCTCCTATCTCACCTATGCTAATGGAGGTTGCTGCGTGGACATTGACTGGCTTGGCCATTCCTGCTTTCGCCTGCGCGAGGGCAACGTCACCATCGTTACCGACCCTTATGATAAGAGTATCGGTTACACCATGCCCAGGGTGCGAGCCGATATCGTTACGGTGAGCCGCAACGCACCTGATCATGCGGCGGTTGCTTCGGTCAAGGGGGAGTTCAAGGTTGTAGACAGGCCGGGTGAATATGAGATCAAGGGCGTATTCATCACGGGCATACAGACCTGGTGTGGCACAGGGGCAAAGGGGGAGCTCAAAGAAGAGAATACGGTCTTCGTCTTTGAGTTCCCCGACCTTACAGTATGCCATCTGGGGGATCTGGCCCGGGTGCTCACCCAGGCCCAGGTCGAAGCTCTGCCCGGCATTGATGTGCTGCTGGTCCCTGTAGGTGGGGGCGGCAGCCTGGATGCCCACAAAGCCGCCGAGGTGATCAGCCTTCTGGAGCCCAGCATCGTGGTTCCCATGCATTATCGTACCCCTTACGTGACCTTGAAACTTGATCCGCTCAGCAAGTTCCTCAAGGAGATGGGGGTGACTGAACATGCCCCCCGCGAAAGCCTGCGCATCACGCGTAACGAGTTGCCCGAGGAAACTCAGGTGGTGGTTTTGGAGTGCAAGCAGGGTTAGGCCGCCCTTGTGCCCCATCGAAGGGGCGGGGCAGCTCAGAGATCTGGAGCAGGCTCGGGTTGGATCAAGAGAGCCTTGCGGACCACAGGCGCGGTTGAAGTACTAAGGGGTAGGGCGACGAGTCCAGCGCAACAGCCAACGCTGCCACAGCAACGGCTGTAACCGTTCCCAGTCGGCGAGAGTGGTCGCCAGGGCCTCGGCAGAGGGTTGCTGGCGGCCATATTGTTGGGCGACAAAGAGAGATACCAGCCGGGTGACGGCAGGTTCGGTCTCGGGCAGGGCCGAATTCCAGGCAGCAGCATGTTCCAGGGGTGTGTGACTGGCTGGCCAGGGGATGCGCAACCGGCCGGCCCAGGTGGCCAGCAAGTCAAAGAGGCGTGTTAGCAGCTCCCTGTCGCGCAACAGGGAGCGGTGCCACAAGAGTCTTGCCAGCCATCCTCCCAGGGCGAGGACAAGCAAGGCTGCCCCCGCTATCGTGCCAGCCAGATGCCTCTTCACCCATCCCATGAGGCCCCCCATTTCGGCCTCAATAGGCGCCAACTCCGGGTTTCCCCGTTCTGGCCTCAGATCATCCAGAGAATCCATTCCACCGCCCGGCGGTTGACTTTGGCTCGAACCTGGCATTTCGGTGGGCCTGGCTACCGGCCGCACCAGCAGAGGTTCTGAGGGGGTCGGCTCGAACTGGATCCAGCCATACTGGGGGAAGTAAACCTCTGGCCAGGCATGGGCGTTGCGTTCCAATATCCGATATATCCCACTGCTGATCTGACTGCCCATCTGGCCCTCCGGCAAAGGCAGTTCTTCGCCTGGGGTATAGCCCGCCACAAAACGCGCCGGAATCCCTATGACCCGCAACATCACCACCATGGCGCTGGCAAAGTAATCACAGTAGCCCTGGCGAATGTCGAACAAGAAATAGTCAACGCCATCGGCTTCGGGCGGAGGTGCTGCGATCTGCTGGTTGTACTTATACTGACGCAGGTAGTATTCCAGAGCGGTAGCCTTGTCGTAGGGATTGTCATAAGGGGCGGTGACTTCCCAGGCCAGCTCCCGTATCCGTTCGGGCAAGGTCTCAGGCAATTGCAGGTAGCGCTTGAGGATCCATTCAGGATAATTGGGAGGCGCAGTGCGCAGCTGGTCCACCGTGGCCAGGGTGATGGCCGATACCGCTTGATAGCTGCTGCCGGCTTCCAGGAAAGCGCGACTGCGCAGCATCGAGACCGTTACGGCCTGGCTACCGTCGTCCTGCCAGATAGTGCTGATATCGGCATTGGTCGGCAATGATACCCGCAACGGCTGCGGCGGCACGAAGATCACATTCTGCCCCTCTTCGAGTAGACGCACGGTTACGGTTAGCTCATACGTCATCTCAAAAGAGGGCTCCCCCAGGGGCTGGTAGCGCTCCAGGATGGTCACATCTTCGTCGGTGTTGAGCCAGCCCTGGCCAGTGTAAGTGTCGTATGTTACGGCCCGCCAGTAGGTGCGCCTGGGGGTATATGCTTCAAAGATGGGCCGATCACTAAGCGCGATAGGCCCGCCAAGGGTCAGGCTTTTGCCGAAGACCGCGGCCGGGACCGTTGCGGCCGGGTAATTGAGGGCCTGGTACATGCGCGACCAGGTGTCTTCAACGGTGCGCCACGGCTCCTCAAAGGGGCGCAGCAAGCGTTCCATATTCACGCGGTCAGCGATGCGCGGCATCGTCCATGCCAGCGCCACCACGGTCAGGGCGAAGACCAGCCCCGCTTTCAAGAAGTCAATATAGATATCGGGTGCGTAGCGGATACGTGCCAGTTGCCAGCGCGTTTCGTTGCGGGCCAGCTCAACGCGGATCGCCAGCAACAGAGTTGCTACCAGGTAGGCCAGCAGATAGCCACTGAGCCGGATCGGCGAGTAGTAGAGGTTAACCAGCAGGGCAAGCCCGGTGGGCAATATGGCGTGGAATAAGCGCCTGTGGCGCACCAGGCTCCACAGTGCCAGGTAACCCAGCCACCAACCAAGATAACATAGTTGCGTGACGAAAACCAGATTATCGGCGCTCGGGCCACCGCTGATCAGCGCCGTCAGCCACGTGATGTTGCGCCTGATCAATTCCTCAATGCTGGCGTGCAGATTGAGGTCGGGGAACACGATGTGGTCGAGGAGGGTGGTGTTCCAGGCAATGCTTGCTAAGAAGCTGTAGAAGAAAGGAAACACCCCTTTCCAGCGCGTGAGCGCGAGCAGGAAAGCCAGCACTGCACCTCCAAACACCGCACCGCGCACGGCAGCCAGCCCTTCGCTCCAGGCTGCTGTGTTAAGGGCTTCTACCATGCTTCCCAGCATGGCCAGGGCCAGGAAGAAGGCCAGCCACCCTCCGCTGCGGCTTAGGCGTTCTTGAGGTGATCGTGCCGGCGGGACAGCCAGTTCTGAGATGGCAGCTTGAACGTGAGTAGTCATGGGTTCATTGTACAAGATGTAGGAACTCTGTCAAACTCATCCAGGGCCGCGCGGCTCAGCCGCAGGCCTCTTGGGCGGGATCCTTCGGGCTCGGCCTCCGGCCGAAGCGTCGCCCACCAAGCGGACCGCACCCAGCTCTCACCAGCTTAAATGACATTGTAGGACGCGGTTTTTCCTCGGGCTCGGCGCACAGGTATAATGGTGGTAACTACTCAGGCCGATTGAAATCGCCCTCTTCAGGTGCTTCGCGCCAGGCCTCGCCCCGAAGGGCTCGGCCCGAGGGGTGTCGGCCTGCGCCGACACTGCTCGGTGGTGCAGCCAGGAGCAGGTCGGCGAAGGCCGACCGATGGCCGCAGGCCCAAATGGGGTGACGCCTCGGGCGAGCCCTCGGCGTGGCCCTTCCAGTCACCGCCTGAATAGTTACTGCTGGGGTTACTCTGATGGCAAAGCCAGACGATTTTCCAGATGGAGACAAAAATGAAGACATCATCGTTGCGCGATCAACATATGGTCAAGCCTGGCCAAAAGATATCCCTCAGTGAGATCGCCCCGGGCTACACAGGCCCCTATAGCCAGAAGAGCGAGGTACAGGGCTTGCTCCAGGCCAACCGCAAGGAGCTGGTTCGGCTGCAGGAGTTGCTTTATGCTGAAGCACGGCATAGCCTGCTTATTGTGCTACAGGCCATGGATACAGGGGGCAAGGACGGCACAATTCGCCATGTAATGCGCGGTGTGAACCCTCAGGGCTGTGTGGTGACGCCGTTCAAGGTACCCACAGCAGAAGAGCTGGCCCACGATTACCTCTGGCGCGTGCATAAGGCTGTGCCTCCCAAAGGGATGATCGGTATCTTCAACCGCTCGCATTATGAAGATGTGCTCGTAGTGCGGGTCCACAATCTGGTACCTGAGAGTGTGTGGAGCAAGCGCTACGAGCAGATCAATCAGTTCGAGAAGCATCTGACGGAAAATGGTGTCACCATCCTCAAGTTCTTCCTGCATATTTCCAAGGAAGAACAGAAGCGGCGTCTGCAGGAGCGGCTAGATGACCCTCGTAAGCAGTGGAAGTTTGCGGTGGGGGATCTGGCGGAACGCCAGCGCTGGGATGAGTATATGGCCGCCTATGAGGATGTCCTGAACCTTACCAGCACCCCTTGGGCCCCCTGGTACGTCGTGCCAGCCGACCACAAGTGGTATCGCAATCTGGTTGTTTCCAGCATTGTGGTGGAGACACTACGGGGGTTCAACATGAGCTATCCTCCGCCCAAGGAAGATCTTACAGGCATTGTTATCCCAGATTGAGTGACCCCGGAGGCCAGCTCCTGGCGAGATTAGTCAGAACGCAGCCGTAGATAATGCACAGCGTTGCTTTGCAGAAGACAGGTGCTTCCCGTGCAGGTCGCGCGGAACTCGACTAGCTGGCCTGGGCTGATAGGCCAGTCTACCGGATAGTTGGCCGATTCCCCGGTCAGCCATTGTGGCAGGTCCAGCGTGACCACCGACTGACAGCATCCGGCTACCGCGGCGAACAACGGGTTCAGCCCCTCAATCAGCAGCCGCCAACCATTCTGATCCCCTCCCTGGGTGGGGTCTATATCGGACATGAAAGCAACATCCCTGACCAGGCCCTGGGCGATAAGCTCGCCATCTTGCAAGGTTGGCTCGCTGCCCCACAGGGTGAGCGCACGCTGGGCGCTCCGGCCATCGCTGGCTACAGCGCGTAGGGTGTAGAACTGGTTGCCAACGGGGCATACCTGCCGTGTGCCGATCCCAGCCACTCCTTGTTCTGGCCCGTCGGCCTGCAAGTACACAGCCTGCACGTCTTCTACAGACCAGTGAAGGGTTGTGCAGCTTCCCGGCCGGAGCGTATACTGTTCAGCCCAGAACCGCATGATGATCGTGTCGGCTGGGCGGACCACGATATTGAGTTTTCTGCTAGTTATAGTACTGTTTTCCCCTTCGACTCGCAGCTCATAGGTGGTGGTGTTTTCGGGGCAGATCCGTTGAGAGGCTTCGCCGGCAACCCCCTGGCCGTTCAGGTAAACTGCCCTGACGTTGGTGACTCGCCAGCGCAACGTGGTGCACTTGCCACGCGTGATCTCATAATCGTCGGCGGTGAATTCGATGGCAGATTCGCCAGCCGCCTGCACGATAATGGTGATGGTGCGCTCCTGGGTGCCGGTTTCGCTCACCGTGCGCAGTTTGTATACTGTGGTCTGAGGCGGGCAGATGGTGCGGCTTTCGTTGCCAGTAGTTGGACTGTCGTTCAGATAGACAGCCTGCACGTTCTCCACATTCCAGTGCAGGGTGGTACACTCGCCGGGTGCCAGTGTATAGCGCTCTGCCCAGAAGACACTGGCCCAAACGGGCCGCGTGGCCGTCGGCGAGGCGGGAGGCGGAGTGCTGGTCGCGGTGGGCGACGGTTCCGCGCCTGGCGCGGGAGTTCTGGCCCCTGGCGGGACACGGCGGGTAGGGGTGGGAGGCATGGATGGCTCGGGCTCAGGGGCTCCTGCCTCTGCTGTACCTGTAGCTATGGCAAGCTCACCCCTGCCTGGCTCCGTAGCCACGGCGGGCGGGGTGGGTGTCTCAGGCAGGGCCAGGCGCACGGTGACCTGGTTGCTGACAGGGAGCCAGCGCCCCTCAAATTGGGCTTCAAGGGTGATCCGGTATTCACCAAGCCCGCCTTGGGCCAGGATGTCGGCCAGCGACAGGGTCAGGCCATCTGCTGGCTGGTCCACGAGGGGCTGGCCATTCAGGTCCACATGCCAACGCAGTGGTGGGGTCGTCTCAGATGGCAGCGCCGGCCGTACTACCTCTGTACCCACTACCTGGATTGGCAACGTCTGGGTGTACTCGATGGCAGTGCTGAAGCGGCGGGTAGGTGCCGCTGAGTCCTGGACAATGAGGATGGCGTACAGGCGACCGGTAGTGCCAGGCGGTATGTCCAGTTGGGCAGGCGAAAGGTCGAAGGTGTGCTGAACGGATATCTTGCCTGCGGCCCGGTCCGTTTCAGGTTTGAGCCAGATGACGGCCTCAGCCACGGTGTGGTCGAGGCTGGGATCGCCGGTCACCTGGCCGGCACCCCCCGAGCTATCCCTTTTCAAAACGAGCCGGGCCTGGATGTAATCATGCTGCAAAGCAGGCAGCGCCGCGTAGCGATACTCCATCTTCGCGATCACGGGAATGGTCGGCCGGCCCACCTCAAGTGGGGGTGTGTGCAGTACGATCGTGGCATCGGCCAGGCGCCATTGGCCCTGGATGCTGAAAAGGGCCGGCGTACTCACCCCGAACTGGATGCTCTGTCCAGTCCATCGTCCACTGAGGCGCTCCCAGGTCCGGCCATTCCACCGATAAGGGGCCAGGTCGTACTGATCGGGGGTGCACTCTGGAGGAAGCGGCAGCTTGAGCAAGGCCACGCCGGTCAGGCTTCCCCCTTCCAGCGTGAACTCGTAGGCCCGGCCGATAATACTGCGAGGAACAGGTGCAGCAGGCGCGTCGTCTACTGCGCGCAGCGTGACCACAGCCGTCTCAGAAAGTGCCTGGCGTGGCAGGGAGAGCTCGGCACCGTCGCGTAGCCCTACCAGTCCTCCTTCAGCAGGGCGGATCACGGCCGTGGCCGTTGTGGCCGGCCGCGACTCCAGTGGCTCTGTTTCCGGAGCCGGTACTGAGGTGGCCTCTCGGCTGCGCTTACAGCCGGCCAGGGTCAGGGCGACAAGCACTGCCAGGAGGCAGATCATCGCGCGGCCCACAGGATGAAGCAGACGGTTGTTGCTCATATGCAGCTAACGTGTCTCCAGTCAGCGTCTCAGATAACCACCTGCATTGAAGGAGCACAGCAAGTCTAAAGCCAGCGCGGCCAGTTGTCAACATTTGGAATGGGCAGGCGGGCTGGGCTTGCGCAACGGTTTGGCACATATCTCTACATAATGGGATTAGGGAGGGAACGTGGGGACGCTACTCCCTGAGCTTTGGCTGCCTACCCACGCGCATGGTTGCTGATTTCGGCTCGCGTCAGTTATAATACGGTTGGTTTGCATGGTGGGGAGTTCCCAACTTGTTGGGGACGGTTCTCGCGCCCAGGTGAGAGGGCCCCAAACAAGTTTGGGAGCTTCAGAGCCCATTCTCCCCACCCCTCACCCGCTGCGAGGGGGGAAAACTTTTCGGGCCCAGCCTCCACTGTGGCCACTTACCCCCCCGCAGGCTGCCCGGCGATAAATCACCGGGCTAAGAGGGCAAAGTCCCTTTGGGGCTGGATTCTTAGCCCGCAGGGCTTCGCTCTTTCAGCCCGGACGTAAATGTCCGGGCCTTCTGTCAACTCTGGGTATTCAGGCAGAAGGGGCTGGGTTGGTCCTCTATCTTCTGCCTCACTGTCTGGGAAGAGCTCCGGAACAGCCCTTCAGGTTATGGGCATTGTGGCCCTTTGGCTCGCGGCCTTGTGCGCACTTGCGGGGTAAGGCTTATGGCATCATCAGTGCTACCACTCCTGTTTGTCCTGGTCGTCATCGTTGCTGCAGCCAAAGCTGCGGGGTTGCTCAGCACCTACTTGCGCCAGCCCGCTGTGTTGGGCGAGCTGCTGGCCGGCCTGCTTCTGGGTCCCTCTCTACTGGACCTGCTGAGCTGGGCACCCTTGCAGAGTGCGCCGCATCTGGCAGAGGTGATCGCCGAGTTCGCGGAGCTGGGGGTTATTCTTCTGATGTTCATCGCCGGGTTGGAGGTCGATCTGGGCCAGATGCGCAAATCGGGCCGCGTGGTCCTGCTGGCCGGAACGCTGGGCGTGGTGGTGCCTCTGTTTTTGGGGATGCTGACGGCGCTGCCCTTCGGTTATCTTCCGGTGCAGGCTCTGGCTATCGGCATGTTGCTGACCGCTACCAGTGTCAGCATTTCAGCACAGACGTTGTTGGAACTGGGGGCACTGCGCAGCAAGGAGGGAATTGCCTTGCTGGGGGCAGCGGTAGTAGATGACGTGTTGGTGATTATCCTGCTGTCAGCCTTTCTGGCTGTAACGGGCGGAAACGGCGCGGGATTGCTGGGCATACTCTGGCTTATAGCGCGCATGGTGATATTTATGGCCCTGTTTGGCCTCTTTGGCTGGCTGGTGTTGCCCTGGTTCTTTGATCGGGTTGCGCGTCTGCCGATCAGCCAGGGACTTGTAGCAGCATCTGTGGTCGTCACCCTGGCTTATGCCTGGTCGGCTGAGGTGGTAGGCCACATTGCCATGATCACTGGCGCTTTTATGGCCGGCATCTTCGCGGCGCGCTCGGCCGTACATCGCTCGATCTACGAAGGTGTCAGCGCGCTAACCTATGGCTTTTTCGTGCCTATCTTCTTCATCAACATTGGTTTGCAGGCCGATGTCCGGGGCCTCAGTGGCTCTACCCTTGTCCTTAGCCTCCTCATTGTTGCCGTGGCGATACTCTCGAAAGTGGTCGGTTGTGGCCTGGGAGCCCTGATAGGGGGGTTCAATGCTGGCGAGGCATTGCGCCTGGGCATGGGGATGATCTCGCGCGGAGAGGTGGGTTTGATCGTGGCCACCATGATCGTGGCTAGCGGTATCGTGCCCAAAGAAATCATCACCCTGGCAGTTCTAATGGTCTTGAGCACCACGCTTGTCACTCCGCCGCTCCTGCGAATCGTGTTTGCCAGGCAGCGGGAGCCAGAGGAGGCCGTAGCCGGTGCTCCGGTCGAAAGTGTTGAAGCTCAGTGAGGGCATATGGCGACACTCATTATCATGGTACTTGATGACGTGGGCAAACTACAGGACGTGATGGATACCTGGCGCAAAGCTGGTAGTTGCGGCATCACGATCCTGGAGAGCAGTGGTGCAGGCCGGCTGGCGCGCATGGGCGCGCGCGACGATCTGCCTCTGTTTCCTGGCCTGCAAAGCATCCTCAGCCATCAAGAGACCCATCACCGTACGTTGTTCACGGTGGTGGGCGATGACGTGGACCTGAAGGCGTTTTTCGATGCTACGGAGGCTGTGGTAGGATCATTTAGCGATCCTGGCACCGGTATTATTGTTGCGCTCCCTGTGCTGGATGTGCGGGGAGACAAGAAAAAAGGCGGGCCGTACTGAGCTGGCTGGCCGCCTCGTAGGACTATCTGTTCTTCCTCCGTTGACAATCTGGCCATTGTCAGTATAATGGCGGGCGTCAGACCGGAGCAGGTTGGTCTTGGCGCTTACCCCCTCGATTACCGAAACCGTTCAGGCATCGTTGCCCCAGGATCAGCGCAGGTCCTTGTGACTGGTGCGGAACACCCGGCCCAGAGGTGTGCCGGGCCTTTCTCCCTTTCTATGTAGCAGCAAATATCTGGGAGAGGCTGATGGCTCGTTTCATCCTCATGAGGTTGGCAGGGTTGGTGCCCGTCCTGCTCATCCTGTCAATGATCACTTTTGGGCTCATGCATGAGGTGCCTGGTGGCCCCTGGAAGTATGGCCAGCGCCCCTTCTCCGACGAGCAGCTTGCGGCCCTCAAGGCGCGCTATGGGCTCGATAAGCCCCTTTGGCAGCAATACCTCATTTGGCTTTCCGGGGTGCTGCACCTGGATTTCGGCATGTCTTTTGAACACCCGGATGAATCGGTGGTCGGCCTGATCCGGCGCACCTGGCCCACCACGATGCACCTGGGTGCCATGGCCCTCTGTCTGGCGTTCGGGGTCGGCATCCCGCTGGGTGTGATTTCCGCCCTTAAGCAGAACACCTGGGTGGACTATGCGGCCACCCTGATGTCCGTTGTCGGTTTTGTCACGCCGCACTTTGTGTGGGGCATCCTCTTTATCCTGATCTTTTCGCTGGCCCTCAAGTGGTTACCCACGGGGGGGTGGGATGAACCCAGGCAGTGGATCATGCCCGTGGTTGCTTATTCCCTGGCTCCCATCGCGACCATTGCTCGTTTCACCCGCGCCAGCATTATCGAGGTGCTGCGCGCTGATTACGTACGCACAGCCAGGGCCAAGGGATTACGCGAGAGCGCGGTTGTCATGCGCCACGTGATGAAAAATGCTCTGATCCCCATGGTGACGGTTTTCGGTCCCCTGATCCCCGACCTGATCACCGGTTCCATCTTTATTGAGGCCATCTTCCGTGTCCCGGGCCTGGGCAAGTTCTGGGTGACCAGCACTATCAACCGCGATTACCCCATGATCATCGGTCTCACCATGTTGTGGGCGGTGTTGATTGCGCTGACGTATCTGATCACCGATATCATCTACGTGTTTGCCGATCCCAGGGTGCGTTACACATGAGCGAGCAAAAGGCATCGGCCACCTCAGCGATGACAGGTATGGTAACTCCCGGCCGGGCCGAGGTGGGGCAGATGCCAGCCAGGCCCCGGGCAGAGACGGGGTGGACGGCCGCGGCGGCCAGGGCAACGCGTGAAGCCGAACTCCACGCAGCGTATTCCCCGGTTACCCTGCGGGAACGCGGCCTTTATCGCGAGGCGGCGCGGCGCTTCTTCCGCAACAGGCTGGCGATTGTCGGCCTTTTCTTTGTCGTTGTGCTGACGGTTATGGCGGTCTTCGCCGATGACTGGTTTATTGCTTTGCCCCTGGGCCGGGCCCCG
>Ga0068707_1001487_pt1 | contig 16351 bp, 18 predicted proteins | sample YNPNPMetaG_FD_66600 | JGI IMG/M metagenome (GOLD analysis project Ga0068707, IMG submission 66600) | Anoxygenic and chlorotrophic microbial mat microbial communities from Yellowstone National Park, USA - YNP NP MetaG | ecosystem: Environmental > Aquatic > Thermal springs > Hot (42-90C) >...
GCGGTGTTCCAGGCGTACCCCCACATGTTGCGGGGCCACATGGTGGCTGACGCCGTGGCGATCCTGGGGAGCCTCAACATCATCGCCGGGGAGCTGGACCGATGAACGAGAAGGACATCATCCTCTGCCAAGCCAAGCCGTTGCGGTTCTTCCAGCGCTTCTACCTGGTGGAAGTGATCAAGGGTCTGGCGGTCACCCTGCGGCACTTCGTGGGGAACCTCTTCCGGCGGCGCTACACGGTAACCGTGGAGTGGCCGGAGGTGAAGCGGGAGTACTCGGAGCGGCTGCGCGGCCGCCACGTGCTGCTCACCCGCGAAGATGGCTCGCCGCGCTGCGTGGCCTGCTACATGTGCGAGACGGCGTGCCCGGCGGACTGCATCCACATCGAGGCGGAAGAGGATCCCACGGCCACGGTGGAATGGGAAAAGCGTCCGCGGGTTTTCACGATCGATCTGCTGCGCTGCGTCTTTTGCGGGTTCTGCGTGGATGCCTGCCCGAAGGAGGCGATCATCATGACCCGCCACCACGAGATGGCCTTTGCGGATCGGCAGGAGGCGGTGATCGGGCTCGACGAGCTGCTGCACAAGGGGCCCATCGACCGCCTCGACCTGGGGTATCGCCCCTACTACGGGCCCCCGACCCGCCACATTCGGCTGCCCATTCCAGTGACGAGCGAGTCGGACGGGGCGTGATGGGAGAAGGCGGGTGAGAAAGTTTTGGGGCGGCGCCTTGGCGCCGCCCCTTTTGGTTGCTGGTTCCGTTCCCAGGCTGCTTTACAGCATGCGAACGTTGGCGGCCTGCAGACCCTTTGGACCGCGAACGATGTCGAACTCGACCTTCGCGCCCTCCTTGAGCGTGCGGAAGCCCTCGCCCGAGATGGCGGAGTAGTGGACGAACACGTCCTCACCGCCCTCCTGAGTGATGAACCCGAACCCCTTCGCGTCGTTGAACCACTTTACTGTACCCTGCGCCATACTACCTTCTCCTTGTTGCTGACAATCCCGTTTCCGGATCGTCGTTCCCATGCCGGCAGCGTCTCGGCACATGCGAAAAGCCGCGAGGTCGCTGGTCCTCGCGGCGGGTTTACCCCAGAGTCGTGAGCTTCCCGTACCACGTAAACAACCACCGACTGCACACTGCCACACATTTGGCCGCTTGTCAAGCCCCTGGCGGTGGCAGGGTGGCCGTCACTCCTCTTCCTCCTCCGCTTCGGCAGCTTTGCCGCTGGCGGCAGCAATCTTATCCTGCAGTTGCCGGGGGACTTCGTCGTAGTGCGAGTACTCCATGTGGAAGTCGCCGCGTCCCCCGGTGATGGAGCGCAGCGTCTGGGAGTAGGTGAGCATTTCAGCCAGAGGCACCTGGGCCTTGACCACGGTCTGGCCGTCGGCCGGCTCCATCCCCTGCACCCGACCCCGACGGCTGTTGAGGTCGCCCATGATGTCGCCCAAGAACTCGTCGGGGGCGGTGATTTCCACCTGCATGACCGGTTCGAGGATGGTGGGACCTGCCTGCTTGACCGCCTCGCGGAACGCCTTGCGGCCGCAGATCTGGAAGGCCATGTCGGAGGAGTCCACGTCGTGCTCCTTGCCGTCCAGGAGGGTGACGCGGAAGTCCACCACCGGGTTCCCGGAGAGGGGGCCGGAAAGGGCAGCGCTCTGGATCCCCTTGTCCACGGAGGGGCGGTAGTTCTGGGAGATGGCGCCGCCGAAGATCTTGTCCACGAACTCGTAGCCGCCGCCGCGGGGCAGCGGTTCGAGACGGATCTTGGCCTCGGCAAACTGCCCGTGGCCGCCCGTTTGCTTCTTGTGCCGGGAGCTGAGCTCCACCGCCTTGGTGATGGTCTCCCGGTAGGGGACCTTGGGAGGCTGGAGCGTCACGTCCACCTTGTAGCGCTTGCGCAGGCGTGCCACTGCAATCTCCACGTGCAGTTGCCCGGCGCCGGCCACCAGCTGTTCCTTGGTCTGGGGATCGCGCCCGATGTGCAGGGTGGGGTCCTCCTCCTGCAGCCTCGCCAGGCCCTGGGAGATCTTGTCCTCGTCCCCCTTGCTCTTGGGTGTGATGGCGAAGGAAATGGCTCCCTCGGGGATTGGCACGGGGACAACGGTGAGAGGACACTCCTTGGTGGTGAGCGTATCGCCGGTGCGCGTCTCCTTGAGCTTGGCAACCGCACCAATATCGCCGGTGACCAGCTTCTCGATGGGGGTGAGCTCTTTCCCCTGGACCGCGTTGACCGGTCCAAAGCGTTCGGTCACTTCGCGGGGGCGGTTCAGGTAGGTGCTGTCGGCCGAGAACTTACCGGAGAAGACGCGCAGGAGGGAGATACGGCCGGCAAAGGGGTCGGAGATGGTCTTGAAGACGTAGGCGATGGGCTGCCCCTCCGCCTGGGCCTGGGTCATCATCTCTTCGCCAGCCAGGTTGCGGGTAGCGAAGGTTGCCGTGGTGGGATCGGGGACCAGGTCGACGATGGCGTCCAGCACCGGCTGGACGGCCTGGTTACGGCCTGCGGAGCAGTACATGAGGGGGAAGATTTGCCGCGCCGCCACGGCCTTGGGCAGCCCCTGGGCCAGCTCCTCTCCCGACAGCGTACCCGCGGAGAAGAAGCGCTCCAGGAGCGCCTCGTCCTGCTCCGCCACCATCTCGATGAGGGCGTTGCGGGCCGCCTCGGCCTCTTCCCGGAGGTTGGCGGGGACATCTCCCTTGGTGGGCGTGCCGCTCTCGTCGGACGGGAAGGTCCAGGCCACCATGTGGACGAGATCCACCACCCCGGAAAACGCCCCCTCCTCACCGATGGGCAGCTGAATCGGCACCACCCCGCGCCCGAACTTCTTTTCCAGCTGGGCCAGCGACCGGGCGGCGGAAGCCCGCTCGCGGTCCATGAGGTTGAGCAGGAAGAGCACCGGTCTCCCGTAGGCGGCGCAGGTCTTCCACATCTTTTCTGTCTGGACTTCGGGTCCCGCCACCGCCGAGACCACCATGAGAGCGGCCTCGGCCACCTTGAGCCCCTGGATCGCCTCGGTGGTGAAGATTGAGTAGCCCGGTGTGTCGATCAGGTTGATCTTGCAGTCTCGGTAGGGGGCGTGGGCCACCGCAGCAGCGATGGTGATGCGCCGCTCGATGGCTTCCTCGTCAAAATCCGTTACCGTGTTGCCCTTGTCCACCTTGCCGAGGCGGTTGACGGCACCGGTGTCGAAGAGGACATCGGCAATGAAGGTCGTCTTGCCGGTGGACGAGTGGCCGACCACGGCAACGTTTCTGATCTTCTGCGAAGGGAACAACTTGGACGTCATGAGAGGCGTTCCTCCAGTGGCGCGCAGCCGGCGAAGTATAGCACCGCTGGCCGCTCTTTCCCCGTGCGCACGGCGAGGCGCAGCCGGGTCGCGAGGCGCTCCTCGGTCGGACTCGGGGGTGAGGCGGTCACTCGTTCAGTTGGAGGCTCGTGCCGGTGAGGCGCCGGTACGCCTCCAGGTAGCGGGCGATGGTTCCTTCCACTACCTGGGGGGGCAGCGGGGGCGCGGGAGGTTGCTTGTTCCAGCCGCTGTTCTCCAGCCAGTCGCGCACGAACTGCTTGTCGAAGGAGGGTGGGTTGGTGCCGGGGCGGTAGTCGGCCGCCGGCCAAAAGCGCGAGGAGTCCGGGGTCAAGGCCTCGTCAGCCCACACCAGCTGCCCGGTTTCGTCCACGCCGAACTCGAACTTGGTGTCGGCGAGGATGATGCCCTGCGCTTCCGCCCAGGCGGCGGCGCGGCGGTAGAGCTGCAGGGTGAGGCTGCGCACGCGCTCGGCCTGCTCGCCGCCCAGCTGCGCCACCACGGTGTCGAAGGAGATGTTCTCGTCGTGGCCCACCTCGGCCTTGGTGGCCGGGGTGAAGATCGGTTCCGGCAAGCGGTCGGCAAGCTGCAGGCCGCGGGGGAGGGGAATTCCGCATACCGCCCCGCTGCTCTGGTACTCCTTCCAGGCGGAACCGGCCAGGTACCCCCGGGCCACGCACTCGATGGGCAGGATGGCAAGACGGCGCACCAGGCAGGAGCGCCCCGCGAGCTGCGGGTAGGCCGAGAACGGCTCGGGGAACCGGCCGAGCTCGGTCTCCACCAGGTGGTGGGGCACGACCCCGGCCAGCCTGCGAAACCAGAAGTTCGACAGCTGGTTCAGGACGATGCCCTTGCCCGGCACGCCAGGCTCCAACACCACATCGAAGGCGCTGATGCGGTCGGTGGCAACGATGAGGAGGTGCTCCGGCCCGGCGTCGTACACGTCGCGCACCTTGCCGCGCTTGATCGGCCGAGGGGCACTTGCGGGGAGATCGCGGTACGGCCGCACCATGCGGGGCTCAGCTGTGCTGCAGGAGCCGGTTGACGTGCGTCGTGAGACGAGACTTGACGCGACTTGCGGTGTTGCGGTGCAGCACCCCCTTGCGCACCCCCACGTCGAGGATGGACACGGTCTGCGGCAGGAGCTGCCGCACCATTTCCCGGTCGCCGCCATCGATGGCGGAACGGAGCTGCCGCACCGCGTTGCGGACGCGCGTGCGGGCCGCCCGGTTGCGGGCGCGACGAACCTCGTCCTGACGACGACGCTTGAGACCTGACTTGATACGCTTTGCCATGTGCTGTGCTCCCTATCTGCTGCGGTTCCGCTCGGGCGGAGCCGTCATTTCACCTTGATGCCCAAGGACTGGAGTTTGCTGCGCGCCAACTCGGCTTCCTTGCTGCCGGGGTACTCGTAGAGAACGTACTGGAGGTTGATGACCGCCTGGGAGCGGTCGCCGGCTTCCAGGTAAGCCAGCCCCTTCTTGAGCAGGGCGGCGCCTGCCTTGTCGGAGGTCTTGTAGCGGTTCAACAGCTCGGTGAAGGTTTCAATGGCCTTAGGAAAGTCGCGCTTGGAGTAGTGGCACTCGCCCACCCAGTAGAGGGCGTTGTCGGCCAGGTCGGTGTCGGGGTACCGCTTCAGGTACTCGCCAAACCCCTGCAGGGCGAGATCGAAATTCCCGCGCAGGTAGTCCTCGTAGGCGGTAGTGTAAAGCTGGGCCGGTTCCGAGGGACCACCCGGTGTCAACGGCGCGGCTTGGTCGGCGCCTACCGCGGGGGGTGGCGGCGCGAGGCGCTCCCGGGTGGCGGCCAGCTCGTTGGACAGCGCGTCGAGCCGCTGTACGGTCACTTCCAGGGATGCCTGCAGCGCCTCGATCTGCTCGCGCAACTGCTGGAGCTGCAACTGGATGTCAGCGTTGGACTTGAGCAGGCGATCGCTCTGTTCGCCGAGCTCCCGGCTCATGGACTGTAGGTCCTGTTTGCCGCTGGTCTGCTGCCCCAGCCGCTGCACGTCCCGGGAAACGTCGGTGATCTCCCGGTGGAGCAACTCGATATCGCCGGAGGACACGCACCCGGTGGCGGCAACGGCGAGCAGGACGACGGGCAGGTAACGCATATTCACTCCCTACCGTGCAGTGATCACGAAGTGGGCGCGGCGGTTCTGCCACCAGCAGCTCTCCTCGTGACAGGTGGCGAAGGGTTTCTCCTCGCCCAGGGACAGCGTTTCGATGCGGCTGGCTTCGACGCCCAGCGACACCAGGTAATCCTTGACAGCGTGGGCGCGGCGCCAACCCAGCGCGAGATTGTACTCCTCGGTGTTGCGTTCGTCGCAGTGCCCCTCCACCAAGATTCGCACGGTGCGGTGGGCGCGCAGCCAACTGGCGTTGGCCGCCAGGGCCTGGCGAGCATCGGGCCGGAGCTCGTGCTTGTTGGTATCGAAGTACACGTCTGCAAGGTAGCCCGCCTGGTTGAGGGCGGCGAGGTCGGCGGGCAACTCCTGCGCCGCCACGGCGCCCTCCGGCAGTTCGGCGGTGGCCACGGTGGGCTCTTCCCGCACCGTCGAGGCGAGGGGGGTGGGAGCAGTCGCTGCGCCGGCCGAGGTGGCAGCGCCGGAGGGGGGCAGTTCCGGGGCGACCACCGGCTTGGGGCGGCGGCAAGCCGAAAGATCCAGAGCTCCTGCAGCGAGACCGGCGATCACGAGTATGTTCCCCAAGCGACGCAACATAGACCACCCCCTTCGACGACGCTCGCACTGTACACCAGCTGGCGCGGCGGGGACAAGTCGGTTCAGCGCACCGACGCGACCCAGGCGGGGGAGGTGTTGCTGCCTTCGCTGGTGAGCTGGCGGGGGATGCCCTCGGGGTCCGTGACGTAGATCTGGTGGCGGCCGGTGCGGTCGGAGACGAAGGCCAGCGTGGAGCCGTCGGGGGACCAGCAGGGCGATTCGTTGTTGCCCGGTCCCGCCACCACGGTGCGGGTCATGGTGCGCAGATCCAAAATGGCAATCTGGAACCGCCCCTCCACCAGCGTGGTGTACGCGAGACGCACCCCGTCCGGAGCCCATGCGGCCTCGTCGGCAAAGGTATCTGCAAAGGTGAGCCTGCGGATGTTGGTGCCCTCCACATCCATGATGTAGAGCTGCGGCGAGCCGGCAGCGGAGGAGGTAAAGACGATCTGTCGCCCGTTGGGGGCCCAGGCGGGTTGGGTCTCGATGGCGCTGGAGGAGGTCAGGCGCTCCGGCGTGCCGCCCGTCACCGGCACCACGTAGATGTCGGTGTTGCCCCCATCGCCGGCGGCGAAGGCCACACGCGTACCGTCGGGCGAGAGCGTGGCGGAAGAGTTGACCCCGGGGAGGGAAGAGATTGGTTTCAAGAACCCTTCAGTGGGGCGCAGCGAGTAGAGCTGGGGTCGGCCGGAGAGGAACGAGGTGAAGACCAGCCAGTCGCCGGCCGGGGACCAGGCGGGCGCGAGGGCCACCGACTTGTGGTTGGTGAGCTGCTGGACTTCGCTGCCGTCCCAACGCATGAGGAAGACTTCCTTGTGGCCGCTGCGATCGGAAATGAAGGCGAAGCGTGACAAGAACGGACCGGTGCGACCGGTCAACAGGCGCACCAGTTCGTTGGCCAGGGTGTGGGCCATGGTGGCGGCCAGGGGGGCGGCCGCTTGCAGGCGGCGCGAGTACGCCACTTCCCCCGACGCGAGATCGAAGAGGCGGACCTCGGCCACGAGCTGGCCGGCGGAAGCGATGAGGTTCCCCTCCAGGAGGAAGTGAGCCCCCACGGAACGGTAGCGCTGGCGGGTGAGGAGCGCGTTCTTGGGGTCCACCTCCACCAGACGGGCCGCCTCTTCCGACAGGAGCGACATGACGGCGGACTGGCGCAGGTCGCTGCGCAACGCTTCGAGAAAGCGCGAGGCCACCAGCGGGTCGCCACCCGCGAGGAGCGGCAGCTCGCCAAGGGCGATGACGACCCGCTGCACACCCGGGGTGGTGACCTTCAGGTACACCTCTTCCTGGGCGACGCCCAAGCGGAGCGCTGGGAAGAGCGCGAGGATGGAAAGGAGGCGGGCAAGTTTGCTCACGGGCCAAACTCCAGATGGATCGTCAGCTCGTTGCCACCGTAGGCTTCTGGCAAGGGTGGGAACGGGGCACCGGCGTAGAGGGCGCGCAACGCCGCCCGGTCGAAGGAGGGATTGCCGCTCGTAGTCTCCACGCCAGCTTCCAGGAGCTTGCCGGAGCGGCTGATGCGGCAACGCACCCGGCAGGAGGTTCCCGGCGGCGCAGCAGGGCGGAACCAATTGCTCTCCACCAGGGTCACGAGCCGGTCCAGGTAGTACTGATACGGGAAGGCGCGAGGGTCGTCAACAGGCCCAGCACCCACCGCCGCAACGCCAGTGGGCGAGCCGCCACGCGCGGCCGCGCCTGCTGGCGCCGGTGCTGGTGAGCCGGGAGCTGTCTTCTCCGTCCTGTCGGTGGTACTGGGAGTGGGGCGTTTTGGCTTGGTGCGCTCGCTCGCCACCGCCCGCTTGGCGGTAGGCGTGGCGCCTGCTGGGGTAGCCGCAGTCTTTGGCCGCGCTGGCTCGGCCGCAGGGGCCGGAGGGCCAGCAGGTGCGAGGGGCATGGCCGCGTGCACCCGGATAGAGGGGAGGAGGAGGGGGCGGTGGCGAGGGCGGGGGGTGAGGAGGGCGCCGGCGGCGATGAGAAGGTGCAACAGGAGTGCGGCGGCCACCGGTTTCGCCCAGCGGACCGGCTCGTCGCGACGCTGCTGCAGGACTTCGGAAACGGGGTCGATCATGGCGCTTCGGGGGGAGCGGTGAGCATGCCCACCTCGTCGATGCCCATGCGGTTGAGGGTGGCGAGGACTTGCACCACGAAGCCGTACGGCACCTCGCGGTCACCTTTGAGGTAGACGGGACGCGAGCCGCCGGCGAGGGCGGGGGCGAGGCGCTGGGCGAGGAGGGATGGGTGGACCGGTTCGTCGCCCAGGAGCACGAGGCGCGAGCGAGTGAGGGTGATGATCACTGGTTCCCGCTCGGTCTGTGGCAGGGGCGGCGAGGAGACCTGCGGGAGCTCCACATCCAGGCCTTGCACGAGCATCGGTGCGGTGACGATGAAGATGATGAGCAGGACCAGCATCACGTCCACCAGCGGCGTGATGTTGATCTCCGCGATGCTCTCGGGCTCGGTGTGGGCGCTGAAGGCCATCAGGTGAAGGTCCGTTCGGTCAGGTTGAGGAACTCCAAGAGGAAATCCTCCATTGCGCCCCGGTGGCGGCGCAGCGACCCCAGGAAGGCGTTGTAGGCGATCACGGCCGGAATGGCGGCAGCTAGGCCCGCTGCCGTGTTCACCAGCGCTTCGGCAATGCCCGGGGCCACGTGGACGATGGAGGTGGAGCCGCTGGCGGCGATGGAGGAGAAGGTGCTCATGATCCCCCACACGGTACCGAACAGGCCGATGAAGGGGGTGGCCGACGCGGTGGTGGCGAGGAACGGGAGGAAGCGCTGCAGCCGCGCGCTCTCCACGCCGATGGCGCGCTGCAGGGCGCGTTCCACCGCCGCAAGGCTCTTGATCTGGCCTGAGTCCTGCCCGGCGCGTCTGAGCACGCGGATCTGCGCCTCCAGCTCCAGGTAGCCGGCCCGGAACATCCCAGCCAGCGGTGCCTCCGGCGAGCTGCTGGCAGCGCTCTGCACCTCCCCGAGCCGAGTCGCGCGGCGGAACTGTTCGAGGAAGGCGCCGTTGGCGCGATCGGCCCGGCGCAGCTGGTGGATCTTGAGGAAGGTCAACGACCAGGACACCAGCGAGAAGATGGCCAGGACGAGGAGGACACCCTTGCCCACCCAGCTGGTCTGCGCAAAGGCCCCGAGAATTTCTGCCATCGCTGGATTGTACGCACAACCGGGTCGGCTACAAAGCGGCCCGGGGGCGGTGGACCACCAGGGTGCCGGCCAAGAGGTCGTGCAGGGCCCGGCGGTTGGAGTTGAACGGGATGGTGAAGAAGCCCAAGCCCAACGAGAGGATCGTCACCAGCAGGGCGGCCATGCGGAGGAAGGCGCGGGCGTAGCCAATGGGGATGTTGCGGCGCCAGTCGGTGAGGCGCAAACCCAGGAGGCGCAAGCCGGGGGTGCCGCCACGCCGCGCCCAGCCGTGGATCACGTAGTACCAGGCGTAGAGCACCCACAGCGCCCCGGAGCCACCGGCAATGGTGGACATGGTGCGGGAGGGTGGGGGAATGGCCTCGGGCGCGAGGAGGAACCGCTCGGCGGCCAGGGCGGCCAGGAGGGGGGCAAAGGGCAAGAGGGAACCCAGCAGGAAGAGCGAGAGGTCCAAGAGGGCGGCCACGAGGCGAAGGCCCAGGCCGGCGGGGCGATGGGGTAACAGGCCCACGGTGTAGTCCGGAGCTGCTGGTTCTTCGTCGGGCAGCGGGGGGGCGCTTCCCCCCTCCGGTCCGACGATGGCGCCCCGCAACGCGCCAAAGCGGATGACGTCCCCCGGCTTGACGCGGCACGGCGCCTCGATCCGCCGCCCGTTCACGAAGGTCCCGTTGGAGGAACCCAGGTCTTCCAGGTACAACGCCCGATCGCGCCAGACGAAAGCCGCGTGCAGGCGCGAGACCGAATCCTCCTGCAGCCGCACCTCGCAGGAGCGGCTGCGCCCCACCACCACGCGGTCGGCCGAAAGGTCGATCCGTTCCTCGCCGACGCAGAGGAAGAGCGGCGACTCAGAAGGGGGAGATTCCGCCACGGGCGTTGTGGATGAGCCAGAGACCCGAGTAGGCCCGCAGGAGACGGAAGCGGGAGCGGTAGAGTGGCTCCAACTGGTCGGTGTCTCCGCGGTAGAGGGCGTCCTCGATGAACCACAGGAAGCGGCGGTCCATCTCGGAGGCGCGCTGCAACGACTGGGTAGCCCGCTCCAGAACTTCGGCCAGTTTCTCCGAACCGCGCCGCTGCAGTCGGTCGATCTCCTTGGCCTCCTCGTCCATGCGCACCCGCAAGGCGGCAGCCTGGAAGAGGAGCAGGTGCCGCTGACCCACCAGGCTCCCCAGGTCCACCGTGCCGGCCGCCAGGGCACGGCAGGCGTCCACCTCCGCAGGCTCCAGCCGCAAGGTGGCGAGCTCCTTGGCCTGTACCGCCTCCTCCGAACTGCGGTCGGCACCCGCCAGCTCCAGGGCAAAGATAATCTTGCTCAGGTAGTCGTGGAGGAGGGGGTCGGGGGGCAGTTGCGCAAGGAGGGGGAGGGCGGGCTGGCGCGAGGGCTCGGTGGCAGTCGCTGATGCCTCCGGCTCGCCTTCGGGGATGGTGGGGGAGAGCTGGAACGGTGGCGGGAAGGACTGTGTGGCGTCGAAGAGTTCGAGGATGCGGTTGAGCGCCCTGCGCAGGCTCAACACGTCGGTGCCCCGCAGATTATCCTCCCGCCGCGCCGCATCCAGGCGGTGGCTGGCCGCCATGAACGTCTCCAGCAACTCGCGCAGTTCCGGTGTCACCAGCTCTGGGTGGGCGCTCAGCTGCTGCTCCAGCTCGCGCACCCGGTTGGTGTCCTCGAGCAGGCGGCTCTCCTCCTCCTCCAGGAGCTCGCGGAAGCGGTTCTTGACGGTGATGGTGGTGTCCACGAGCACGGGCAGGAGGGCGGGATCCAAAATCGCCTCGCCCAGGCGGCGCTTCAAGGAGCGGAAGCGGTCCAACGCTCCGCCATCCACCAGCTCGGTGAAGGTGCTGGCCGCCAGCACCTCGGCCTTGATCTCGGCAACGGCGCGGGCGAGGATCTCCACCTCTTCCCGGGGCGTGGAGGGCGGCCGGTGGAGTTCCAGGATCGGTTTGACGAGGCGTTCGATCTCGTGCGGCTGCCGCACGATGGAGCGGCCGTCGGAGCCGGGCAGTTCGGCCAGACGCGTGAAGAGGATGTCGAGTTTGTCAAAGAGGTCTGGAGTTCGCTGGCCGCTCTCCAGGTAGAACTTGATGATGGCGAGCACCACCTTCTCGTCCTGGTGGCGCAACCGGTCGAAGAAGCGGCGCAACAGCGATGGGGGGATGGCGGCATCGGCCTCCAGGAGCCGCTTGGCGAGGCCGTCCACCTTCTGGGCCAGTTGGTTGAGCGCCTTGGACCCGGAGGCGACGGTGGAATCCGACAGTTCGTCGGAGAGGCTGCGCAGCTCGGTGAAGAGGGCAGGGTAGTCGATCTCCACCGGGCAGGGGGAGTTCTTGAGGTGCTTGAACACTCCCTGCAAAAGCTGGTAGAAGGTCCACTGCGAGCGGCACCGGTCAGCGAGCCGGATGTAGCGTTGGTTGAGATCGTGTAAGGTGACGGCACTCATCGCAGCGTTTCCAGTGTTAGCGTACACCATGCGGGTAGGCGTTGCATAGCCGGGAGGGGTCGATGCTCAGAGAAAAGCTCATACCAGCCGAGCGACTCGAGCGGGTCATCGCCACCATTGCCGAGGAACTCGACGCCGATCTGGAAGGTCGGGACGCCGTGTTCATCTGCGTGCTCAAAGGTGCCGTTCACTTCTTTAGCAGCCTCACCTTGAAGCTCCACCACCCGATCGTAACTGATTTTATCCAACTCCGCTCCTACGGCGCCACCACCGAGAGTTCGGGGACCGTGACGCTGGTCAAGGACATCACGGTGGACATTGCCGGCAAGGACGTCTACGTGGTCGAGGACATCGTGGATACAGGGCTCACGCTGCTGGATATCCTGGCGCTGCTGCGGGCCCGTCACCCACGGACGGTCCAAGTGGTGGCGCTGCTCTCCAAGCCGGCCCGCCGGCGGGTGGAGGTACCGGTGGACTTCCTGGGCGTAGAGATCGAGGACCGCTTCGTGGTGGGGTTCGGCCTTGACTTTGCAGAGCGGTTCCGTAACCTTCCGGAGATTTGGGAGTTTGCTCCGGACGAGGAGGCACGGTGAGCGGGAAGCTAGAGAGCGTGACCACATCCAAGGCCCCGGCGGCCGTGGGGCCGTACAGTCAGGCGGTGGTGGCCGGCGGGTTCGTCTTTGCCTCCGGCCAGATCCCGCTGGACCCGGCCACCGGCGAGTTGGTGGGCGAGACCTTCGAAGCCCGGGTGCGACGTGTGCTCGATAACCTGGAGGCGGTGCTGCTGGCGGCCGGGAGCGATCGCTCCCGGGTGGTGAAGGCCACCGTGTACCTCACGGACATGGCCCTCTTCCCGCGCTTGAACGCGGTCTACGCCGAGTTCTTCGGTCATCACCGCCCGGCCCGGGTCGCCGTGGCGGTGGCCGCGCTGCCCCGGGGCGCGGACGTGGAGATCGAGGCGGTGGCGCTGCTGTGATCGCGGTTTTCCCCGACACGCGCGTGGTCATTCGGGGCGCCGGGGAGTTGGGGAGTGCCACGGCTGTCCGGCTGGTACGGGAAGGGTTGTCGCGCATCGTCATGGTGGAGCGTCCGTTCCCCAAGGCGGTGCGGCGCAACGTGTGTTTTTCCGAAGCGGTCTTCGAGGGTGCCAAGACGGTGGACGGGGTCACGGCCCGGCACGTAATGCTGCTGTCGGAGATCGATCGCCTCCACCAGCTGGGCGATGTGGCCATCACCACCCAGGCGCTCACGGAAGTGCTGGAGACGTGGCCCGCCGACGTGATCGTGGACGCGGCCATGGCGCGGGCCAACAAGAACCTCACCAAGGCCAGTGCGCCCCTGGTGATCGCGCTGGGTTCTGGACACTCCCCGGGCCGCGACTGCCACGCGGTGGTGGAAACCGTGCGCGGCCCCCACCTGGGGCGGGTACTCTCGGCGGGGCAATCGCTGCCCCAGGCGCCGCCCGCTGACATCATGGGGTTTTCCGAAGAGCGCGTGATCAAGGCGCAACGGGCCGGCATCTTCCGCACCAACAAGGAGATTGGCCAACGGGTGGAGCAGGGCGAGAAGATTGGCATCCTCGTGCTGCTGTTCGAGCGGGCCGACCTCTACCGGGGTGTACCGGTGGATTCCGAATACCCCGTGGTGTCCCGCATTGCCGGAGTGATTCGCGGTCTGCTGCGGGACGGGGTGCCGGTGGAGGCGGGGGACAAAATTGGCGACGTGGATCCCCGCGGGCTCACCGAGGATCTCTACCACGTTTCCGACAAGGCGCAGCGGGTGGCGGAAGGGGTGCTGGAGGCCATGGTGCTCCATCTGGAGCGGTTGCGGGCCAACCGGGCAAGGGGCGACGAATGAGGCGGGCCGACCTGGCGGGGGGTGTGGTCCTGGCGCTAGGCGGAGGTGGGATGCGGGGGGTGGCCCACCTGGGGGTCCTTGCGGCGCTGGAGGAGGCGGGGGTCAAGGTGGCCGGGATTGCCGGCACGAGTTCGGGGGCGCTGTTGGGGGCGCTGTGGATCGTGGCCGGTGCCGAGGGAGCCATTGCCCGCGTGCGCGAGTACGTGGCCAGCGGGCGGGCCCGCGCCATGACGGATATTGCCGGCGAGTACGAGGGACGGGGGCTTGGGGCACTGCTGCGACGCATCGGCCACTGGGTGGCGCTGGCGCGCCTGTTGACCCGGCGGACGCTCCTCACCCACGAGGAGTTCCTGGCGCACGTGGCCTTCTTCCTGCCGGACTGGCAGATTGCCGATCTGGCCACGCCGTTGGTGGCGGTAGCCACGGACACGGAGTCGGGGGACGAGGTGCGCCTGGGCAGCGGTTCCCTGCGCCTGGCCGTGGCGGCCAGTTCGGCCATGCCGGGGCTGGCGCCCCCCGTGCCGTGGCAGGGGCGACGCCTCCAGGACGGTGGGGCGGTGGCCGAGATACCAGTAGGAGCGGCGCGAACCCTCGGCTCCCCGGTGTTGGCAGTAGAGGTCAGCGAGGGTCTGCCCCCCGCGCGCCCCGACCGCGACCGGATCCCCCGCGCCATGTTTCGCGCGGCCGCCATGGGGTGGCGGGCGCTGCGCCAGCGGCTGCTGGCGGAAGCCGACGCGGTGCTGGCACCAACGGTGAACCACCTGCACTGGGCCGATTACCACGCGGTGGACGAAGCCGTAGCGGCTGGGCGCGCCGCCGCCCGCGACTTTCTCCAGCGTTGCCGCTGAAGGGCTGGGCTGTCGCGCCTGGCTCTACCGGGGCGCTTCGTTGCCCGGCACGGCGAAGGAGGGCATGATCCCCGCCAGCACCCGCACCGTGTCCCGGGCAATGACCCGCTCTTCGTTGGTGGGGATGATGGCCACGGCAACGCGCGAGCCTGGTCTGGAGATTAGCACCCCCTCGCCGCGGGGTGCAGTGCGGTTGGCCTGGGTGTCCAGCTCGATACCCAGGAACTCCAACCCGCCCACGCAGGCCTCGCGCACGTCGGGGGAGTTCTCGCCGATCCCACCGGTAAAGGTCACCGCGTCGATCCCCTCCATGGCTGCCGCGTAGGCTCCCAGGTACTTGCGGACGCGGTAGCAGAAGATCTGGAAGGCCAGATCGGCGCGGGCGTTCCCCTTGGCCCTGGCATCGAGGATTTCCCGCATGTCCGAGGATACCCCCGACACCCCGTACAGACCGGAGTGCTTGTTGAGCATGGCGTTGAGCTGGGCGAGGGTGAGCTCCTCCATGGCCATGACCCACGGCAGCACGGCAGGGTCCAGGTCGCCGGCGCGAGTGCCCATGAGCAGCCCCTCCAGGGGCGTGAACCCCATGCTCGTGTCCACCGAGTGGCCACGGTCCACCGCCGCCATGGAGCAGCCGTTGCCCAAATGGCAGGTGACGATCTTCACCTCTTCCAGTGGCTTGCCGAGCAGGCGCGCGGTGTGGATGGCGACGAAGCGGTGCGAGGTGCCGTGGAAACCGTAGCGGCGGATGCCGTGCCGGCGGTACAGCTCGTAGGGCAGCCCGTAGATGAAGGCCCGCGGCGGCATGGACTGGTGGAACGCCGTGTCGAACACGGCCACGTGGGGGACGTTGGGCAGGAGCTGCTGGGCGGCGTGGAGGCCACGCAGGTTGTGGGGGTTGTGGAGGGGAGCCAGGACCACGCACTCCTCGATGCCGGCCTCCACCTCGGGGGTGACGAGCACGGAAGAGGCAAACTTCTCACCGCCGTGCACCACCCGGTGGCCCACCGCCTCGATCTCCGAGGTGCTGGCAATGACGCCGTGCTCGGGGTGGCAGAGGACGCGGAGCACCCGCTCCACGGCCGTCCGGTGCTCGAGGATTTCCGAGATCTCCTGGTACGTCTTGCGGCCGGGCACGTCCAGGGAGAGGCGGGAGTCGGAAAGCCCGATCTTTTCCACCGCGCCCCGGGCGAGGGTGCGGTCGGCGTTGGCCTGGATCATCTCCACCGAGGTCTCGATCACCTGGAACTTGACGGAGGACGATCCGCAGTTGAGGACGAGGATTTTCATACCTTACCCTTTCACTCTTGGCGGCGGCGCTGGGGGCGAGCCGTCAGGCGACCCGAGGCGTGTCGTCGGGTAGCCGGTCGAGCCGGTTCCGCTCGGCATCGTAGGTGAAGAACCCCTTGCCCTTGGAAGTGCCCGTGTGGCCGGCGCGCACCAGCTTGCGCAGCAACGGACACGGCCGGAACTTCTGGTCGCCCGTCTCCTGGAAGAGGTACTCGAGCCAGGTGAGAATCTTGTGCAGCCCCACCCGGTCGGCCCACTCCAGCGGCCCGATGCGGAACTCGTACCCCAGCTTCATGGCCAGATCCACCTCGGCGGCCGAGGCGACACCTTCCATCACCACGTGAATGGCTTCGTTGATCAGGGGGAGGATGACCCGGGTGGTGACGAAGCCGGGGGACTCAAAGACCTCGATGGGGACCTTGCCAAGGATCCGTGCGAAGGTACGGGCCAGCTCGAAAGCCGCGTCGCTGGTGACCTGGCCGCGCACCACCTCCACCACCGGCTGGGTGGTGACCGGGTAGAGGAAGTGCATGCCCAGCACTCGCTCCGGGCTGGTGAGGTTCTGGGCCAGCTCGGTGATGGACAGGGTCGAGGTGTTGACGATGATTGGCACGTCGGGGCCGGCGATGGCGTCGAGCTCGTGGAGCAGGGCCTTCTTGGCGTCAAAGTCCTCCTGGATCGTTTCGATTACCAGCTGGCAATCGCGGATGCGCTCCAGCTCCGTGGTGAGTTCGATGCGGGAGAGGAT
>Ga0068707_1001489_pt1 | contig 16344 bp, 16 predicted proteins | sample YNPNPMetaG_FD_66600 | JGI IMG/M metagenome (GOLD analysis project Ga0068707, IMG submission 66600) | Anoxygenic and chlorotrophic microbial mat microbial communities from Yellowstone National Park, USA - YNP NP MetaG | ecosystem: Environmental > Aquatic > Thermal springs > Hot (42-90C) >...
TTACCGCCAGCACTTCCTGAAGTGGATGAATACGGAGTTCGGCCGCCTCCGTATGGAGTGGCCGTTCCCGAGTTCGGTCTCGCGGTGCATCATCAGTTTCTACGCTCGCGCGTCGCAGGATGTGTTCTATCCGACCGATTTCATAGCCGATTCCGACTTCTTCGCCCTCCGCGACGGCTGGTCGTCCAACGCGCGCCGCGTCCTGGCGCTCAAGTTCCAGCGCCACCCGACGATTCAGACGAAGGCTGCTCTCCAGGTGAGATGGGGCAGCTCGACCCAACAGAGTTCCAGCCAGGGATCGACGGCGGCGGAGACCGCAAACGATTTCGTCACGGCCCGTGAGTGGATGCACATAGAGATCCTCTACGAGGGCGGATACTTTGAGGTCTGGGTGAACGGCCAGAAGGAGCTCCAAGGCAACGTTCCGCACAGCGACATAGGAGCCGCAGGGCCGCAGTGGGAGTCGCTCTTTTGGCCGGATTGCAGGTGGGCTGATATGGTCGTCCAGACCGGGCAGGATGCGGCTCTGCTGGGGCGTCACCGGATCACGCATCGTTTCTTGATCGGCGATGCAGCCACGCCATGGAATGCTACGACGTCCAATGTCCTGAGCGGAAATCCGAACAGCGCCTATTGGCACTGGCTCCAGCTCAGCGAGCGGGACGGCTGGCCGCAGTTCTCCAGCCAGTACTGCGATACGTCCAGTTACGTGATCCCGGAGTCCGAGACCTCGGAGCTGTACGACGTGGAGCCGGGAAACCCTGTGGCCCCCATCCGGGCTGTGAGCCTCAACGTGTTCGCCATCCCGCTGTCCTCCAGCTCCCCGGGATCGATCAGGATGGCTCTGCGCCACAAGGAGAGGCTGTATACCACGTTCACGGCTCCGTTCACGGTTCCGCCCTACGGCCCGACGGAGACGGGCCGCCAGAGGGTGAGGCTGGTGACATGGATTCCCACGACAGACCCGGATGGGAACCCGTGGATGGAGTACGACTGGAATAACGGCAACTGGCAGGTGGGCCTGGCCGACGGCTCGGGGTGCTACATCACGCACTACAGCGTGGAACGTCTGCATACGATGACAGCCGGAGGAGTCGGATCCCGCTATACTGTGAGGTGAGCCTTGTGGACGTGCAAACAATCCTGAGCCTGCTGAGCCTGGCCATAAGCGCCCTGCTGGCCTACGTCTACCTCCAGATCCGGCTCAACCTGAGCGAGACCATAGTCCGTATCCTCAACGGACGTTATCTGCGGACTGATGTGAGCGAACTGAAGTTCCGGCGAATCGAGGAGATGCTGACCGAGCTGCGGAATCATCTGGACGTGGAGATGGACGGCCTGGAGCGGAGGCTGAACGACCTGCACGACCATATCCACTACCCAAACCGGAGCCCGTCCAGCCCGGAACACCAGCCCAAGCGCCAGCAGACCCAGCACGACTAATCCGGCAGCAGGCGGCCGCCGGGCTTCATCCCCTACACCCAACCCCTACCCCGGCCACGCCGTCGCCATGGCGGGCCGTTTGGCGCGAATTGGCGTGGGTTCTGCCGGGCCTCGGATGGACAGCTCTCCCCTGGGGGTGATTGTCTGCCATGGAAATGAGTCCCAAGGGGAGGTTGGGGCGTCGTCAGGTCTCGGAAGGAGAAGCTCCGCGTTAGAGAGGGAGAAGCAACGACGCCCTCTGTCCACAGTATACGACTCCGCGTATGTGGTCAAGGGGACAAATGCTTGTCCAGGTGACGCTGCACAACCGGGTGGCGGTCTTCCGACCGTCCGATGCCCGACTCCGGCGCGAGTTCTCCTACGTGGTTCCGGGTTCGTGGTTCTCCCGCGCCTACCGGGAGGGGCGCTGGGACGGCAAACGCTACCTCATGCACTACGGCCAAGCCCCGTCAGGCCTGTTTCTGGCGCTCCGGCCACGGCTGGAGGAGGCCGGGTGGTCGTTCCGCGTGAATGACCGGAGATCCCTGCCCCGATTCCGCAGCCTGGACGAGGCCCTGGCCGACCTGCCCCAGACCCGGCCCTACCAGAGAGCCATGGTGGAGTCCATGATCCGCTCCTCCGGCACCGGAGGCTTGGTTCTCAGCGCCACCGGGACGGGCAAGACGTTCCTGGCCGGGCTGTTCCTGCGCTGTCTCCGCGATCCGGCCCTGTTCGTGGTGGACGAGCTCACCCTGCTGGAGCAGACGCGCCGGGAGCTGGAGGCCGTCACCAGCGAGGAGGTGGGCAAGGTGGGGGAGGGCGTGTTCGACCCCAGGCGCATCACGGTGGCCACTGTCCAGACCATCTCCGGCTCCGGCAGGCCGGGCATGGCCAGGTGGCTGGCCTCTGTCCGGGTGGTGATCGTGGACGAGGTGCACCTCGCGCTGAATGATCGTACGCGCCGGGCTCTGGCCAGGATGAGGCCTCTGGCCGTATACGGATTGACGGCGACGCTCGAAACCGAGAAGGATCCCGTGCTGTTTGAGGCCGCCTCCCTCTGCGGCCCGGTGATCGGGACTTACGAGTATGAGTCCGCCCTCCGATCCGGCCACCTCTGCCGCGGCGTGCTGGCCACGGCGGACTACGTCCGCGACATAGAGCCGGGCCAGCCGTGGGCCGACTCCTACACGGCCCACATCGTCCGCAGCAGGACTCGCAACGACCTGGTGGAGCATCTGGCCCGCCTGGCTCTGGACGACGGGCGGCGCGTGTGCATACTCGTCAGCCGCATCGAGCACATCCGCGTGCTCCATGCCCGCCTCCGGGACGTCCCCCATGAGGTGGTGTACGGGGCCGTGGACAGCGGGACGAGGGACTCCGTCAGGCGTCGCATGGACTCGGGCGCTCTCGGCCTCATCATCGCAAACCGGGTGTTTGAAAAGGGGGTCAACATCAAGGCCTTGGACTGCATCGTGGACGCCACGATGGGACGGAGCGCAAACGGGGTGCGCCAGAGGTTCGGACGCGGGGTGCGCCTGCTGGAGGGCAAGAGCGAGCTGGTGTACGTGGACGTGGGAGACGTCCGCGACCAGGCCGAGAATGTGTTTGAGCGCACGACGGAAGCCAGACGGAAGGCCTTGGCCAAGCAGGGAGTTCCCGTGGTGGCTTCCGTGGCCCTGCGGCGCGGCGAGGGACGCGATGGAGCCCGCAGGCTCTGGCAGGCCATCCGGGAGGCCCTCCGCGCTCGACTATGAGAGCGGAGGCCTTTACCCGTGTTTGGAAAGCTGTTCAACCCGTTCCGCAGGATTCTGAGCCGTCTGCCGAGACTGTCCAAGGCGGTCATGCCCTATGCTGTCCGCGCCGTTTCCATCGCCGTGGCGTCCAGTCCGTCAAAGATCGATGACTGGGCCTGGGCCAAGTTCCTGGAGATGTACCCTGTTCTGGCGTCCCACCGCAGCGAGCTGTCCAGGGCCGAGATCGATCTGGTGGCCCGGGCCGTGGCCGAGATCCTGGCTACCCGGGCCATGCCGGAGGAAGACAGGGCAGCCATCAGGGCAGCCATCGAGCTGGTTCTGTCCGGGAGCAGGGATCCCAGGCCAAGTGACGGAAGAGGGGGAGAGGGGGGACTATAGGGGGGTGTGGGGGTGATGGCCGTTTTCGTTTAATAAAAAAAAAATACGAGGCCGTTAGGCCTCGTGTGAGGGGGGTGTGGGGGGAGAGTTTTCGCACTCACTTTGCGAAGCCGCCCGGATTCGTCCTGTCCGATGACGTCCTCTCCGCACTCCGGCACCGCTCCGCGGATGCCTGGAGTGCGAGGCGCTTACGCGCCCCCTCCAATACAGTGCCGGGAGGTTGCTGGGGATGATTTCCTGTTTCGCAAGTGGCCCGGACAGTATAATTCCTGTGGGAGGACTCCGTGATAGGACTCCACGTCGCGCTCAAACTGGCGGAATCCGAATTCACGATGACCAAGATGGCCTTGGCCCGGCTTGGCTGCCGGGGAGGGCCGTCCTGGCCTCCATCGGCTTCCGAGAGGCTGCGCTGGCTGAACGTCCGGGCTCTGAGACTGGCTCTCCGCGTGAGCCATGACGCCGTGGCCCGGGCCATGCTGGCCATCTGGGACAAGCGAAACACCCTGCCTCCGTCCTTCCGGCTGCTGGCTCCGGCTTCGCTGACCCTCCTGACCGCAGTGATCCGGGAAGCCTGCCCGAGGGCCGAGGCCGAGTGGAGGGAAGCCCGGAGGCTGGAGGCGCTGGCCGAATCCCTCTCGGGGCCTCTCCCGATGGCCGACGAGGAGGCGTTCGTGGAAGCCTACAGGAACCGGGTGGCCTCCGTCAGACGGGCGACGTACCGGGCGCAGCGCCGCTACGTCAAGAGGTTCCGCAGCAATTTCTGGATGGACAAGGACTGAGCGGTGAAGCTGGATCTGGATTTCCTGCGATCCGCGCTCGTCCTCGTGGTGCGGGATCGGGAGTTTCTGCGGGCCTACGGGGACAGGCTGAAGGCGGACGACTTCCAGCCGTCCGACGGCTCCATCGAGGGCCGCGACATATGGCTGGTGGCCGGGCTGGCCCTGGATCACTGGCGCAAATTCCGCGAGCCGATATCCGGCCTGCTCACATCCGAAGTGGAGAAGCACGGCAAGCTGGCCAAGCTCGGCGAAAGGCGGATGATCGGCCTGCGGAAGATCTGCTCCCACCTCCTCCAGGCCCGGATCGAGAACGTGCGCGGAATATCGTCCCGGATCGAGGAGATCAAGCAGGCTGCGGCAGTCCAGCAGGCGCTGGACGACGTTCTCAAGATGCACGCGACCGGGGAGCTGGACGCGGCCAAGTTCCTGGCCGTCGCCAGGCAGGTTGTCGCCGAGTCAGGCGAGACTCCACGGACTCCGACGGACTACTTCGAGGACTTGGAAACGAGGATCGAGAGGCGGAGGCTGATGGACTCCTCCAGCCGCTACCCGGTTCTGTTCATCGACCCTCTGGATGCAATGGTGCGGGCCATTGCCCGGGGCCACCTCGGCTGCGTCGCCGCTCCGTACAAGCGCGGCAAGTCGATGTTTCTGATTTGGGTTGCAGTGGCCTACATGATGCAGCGTCTGAACGTGCTCTACGTCACATTGGAAGACCCGCGGGAGGACGTCGAGGACAGGTTCGATGCTGCCATAACTCACATTCCCATGGATCACCTCCGGGACAAGGAGCGCGTGCTCAAGCGGCGTCTGGCCAGATTCAAGAGCATTGTCCGGGGCCGTCTGCGGATCTATGACGGCACCGAGCAGTCCGTGACCGTGGCCGACCTGGAGAACCTCGTCCTCCAGCAGCGGGAGGAGGGATTCCTGGTGGATGCTCTGATCGTGGACTACGACGATGAAATCAAGGCTTCGCGCCCGCACAAGGAGCGGCGCTTCGAGCTGGCCGAGATCTACCGCGACCTGCGCCGACTTGCTTCCCGGTACAAGCTGCTGGTGTGGACTGCCGCCCAGACCCAGAGGGGGACGGACGAGCGGAAGGTGCTCACCGGAGATACGCTCGCCGAGGACATCAGCAAGGCCAGGAAAGTGGGCCTGCTGCTGAGCTTGGGGGCCGGGGACAAGGGGGATGACAGCATCCACATCTACGTGGCGGCGCACAAGTATGATCGCCAGCGCATCGGCTGCACGGTCTTCTCCGATCGCAGCCGTATGCTGATTTACGACCGCCAGAGGACTCTGCGCGAGCTGGCATCCGACCGGAAGGAGGACGAGGACTGATGGCTTTTCCTGAATACCTGGCCGTCCGCGGAATCCAGTTCCGCAGCCATTCCAGGCAGGAGGAGATCCGTTTGCGCTGCCCGTTCTGCTCGGAGCAGCGCTTTCGTCTGGGCCTGAACTGGGTGGACAACGTGGGCCATTGTTTCAACTGCGGCTGGAAGAGCCGCAGGGCCATCCAGGCAGTCATGCGAGCTCTCGGGATCCGGCTGACAGCCGAGGACGAGAGGGTCTTGATCCGATCCCGTTACCGCAAGTCCGGGGAGGACGAAGCGGGAGGGCCAAAGCCCGTCCGGCTGCCAAAGGACTTCGTGACGCTGCCAGCCATCACGGAGGACGACGGGCCACCGTTCACTCTGGCCCTGCGCTACTGGCTGGAGAGGGGCTTCACCGTGGAGGAAGCGCGGCTGCACCGGATCGGAGCCAGTTTCACCGGCACTTACGCCTACCGTATCATCATGCCAGTGGTATGGCAGGGGAGGCTGGCCAGTTTCCTGGCTCGCAGCTTCGCTGGCAGGGAGCCACGGTATCTGAACAGCCCGGGCACCAGGTACATCTGGAACCTGGAATCGAGGCAGGAGCGGATCGTGATGGCCGAGGGCGTCTTCAAGGCTCTGGCTCTTGCCAAGACGTTCCCGCTGCTCCACTGTACGGCTGCCTTGGGCCACTCACTGAGCAGCGAGCAACTGGATCAACTGGAGGCTTGCGGCGTCCAGTCCGTGATCCTGTGGCCAGACCCGGATCCCGACGGACTGCTCGGAGCTCTGTCCATGGCCGACTCTCTGGCCTCTCGCGGAATCGAGGTCGAGATTCCGCGCACCGTCCCGGTTCACCAGGCAGACGAGACGGCTTCGTCGGCCCTGAGACGTCTCCTGGTGAGCTGCGAGCCGATTACCCGCGACGTCTCCATGCTCTACAGGCTGGAGGCGGGGAGGCGCAAGTGAAGAAGCGGAAACGCGCCGTCCTGATCGACGGCAAGAACGCCATGTACTACGTGGAACACCACCGCAGCGACGTGGACGTCGTCTACTCGTTCCTGCGCAGGGTGGCCGGAGTCTTGGAGTACTGTCCTGGAATTCCAGCCGTGGTCTGGGAGCGGACGATCCCGGGACGCGGAAAGACGACGGAGAACTGGCGTGAGAGCCTGAAGACGTCCTACGAGTACAAGGGCAACAGGGAGCTCACACACCATGCCAGATTCGTGATTCGCTCGATGCCGTTTGTCAGCGCCTTCTTGGCCCACATCGGCATACCGCAGTTCGCCTGCCCGTTCCTGGAGGCCGATGACCTGATCGGGCTGCTGGCAGGCGAGCTGTCCGGGCGCGGCTGGTCTGTGGCCATCGTCAGCAACGACAGGGACTACTACCAGCTCGTGGACGAGCGGATCGTGGCCATCCGTCCGGGACGGGACGGCTGGCAGACGTGGGATGCTGCCAGGATCGAGGCCGAGACCGGGGTTCCGCCATCCCGGTGGGCGTTAGTCCGGGCCGTGGCCGGGGACGTCAGCGACAACATCCAGCCCGTGCGCGGAATCGGAATGTCCACCGCCCGGCAATACGTCCTGACTCACGGCCTCGATCCGAGCAGGCCCAGGTTCTCGCAGCTCCCGGAGGACGTCCGGCGCAAGTTCCAGGCGTTTCGGGACAGATGGCCCAGGTTCCATGAGGCCTATTGCCTCGGGTACCTGGCCCGTGACGTGGAGTCGGCGATGTACCCGGCCCCGGTCAAATCACTGGCCAGACGGGCCGTCCGCGAGGCTACGGCGGAAATCACGGCCTGGGAAGCGAAAAGTCTGGACAAGGTGAGGAAGCGCATAGTAGACTACTACCGTGGCGACCAGGCCAAGCTGAGAGGATTGGCCGGATTGCTCAGGCAATAGGAAGGAGAAGTCCGTGGACGACCGCAAGATCGATCTGATAGCCCGTTCATACCACAGGAGCCTCCCGGCAGAGGCCCGATCCGCTACCTGCCCGGAGGACTTGGCCCAGATGGCGCGACTGAAGGCCTGGATGGCTGATTCCCGCTACGATGCCCGGAGGGCAAGCAGGGCCACATTCATGCGCCGCGTAGTGGAGAATCACCTCCGCGACGAGTTCAAGCGGGCGTCCCGGGTGGCCCGCGAGGTGAAGCTGGAGATTCCGGCTCTGGATACGTGCGCGTTCCGGGAGGCCGAGGATTCAGTCCTCCACAGCATCGAGGCGGCTGACAGGTACCTCCGCAGCCTCAGCCGGGAAGCCCGGGCGGCTTTCGACGATTTGGCCAGCGGCAGGCTGCGCCGGGCCAAGTTGCGGATGCTGGCCCATCGGGACGAGATCATCGGTACGGCTGAGGCCATGGGGGTGTCTGCGGGCGATATCCTGGCCGCGCTGGAATAGCGGCCATGACGGTACTGGAGGTTCTGCTGACAGATTCGCGGCGCACGGTGGCCTGTCGCCAGTGCGGCCGTCTCAGTTCGGCCTACGACGTGGCGTCAGGGTGGTATGTCGCTGATACGGCAACCTGTCATGACTGCTACCGGGCCATGGCAGCATCGAAGGAAACGTGTTTCGCCAAGCAGTACCAAGCCGGGGATCCGCAATGCGACAGATGGTGCGAGGACAGCCACGTCTGTAGAACTTGGATGGCAAGGGAGAGGAGGATGATTTCTGACAGGGAGCGCAAGCGCAGGCTGCTGGCAGTGATCCGGGAGACCCTCCCGGAGGCGGCGCGTAAAAGTCCGAGGCTGGAGAGCCACCCGTTCCCGATTCGGACGTCCGTTGTCCGCGTGGCTTGGGAACTGGCCATTCGCGGAACGACCCTGAAGCGCCTCAAGCAGTTCTGCGAGGACGTTGGAGCGGACAGCTCCTACGTGCTCCGCGAGCTGAGGCGCGGAGCCAAGGGGCGCCACCGTTGGACGTGGGCCGAGCTGCCGGACGGTTCGGTTCGGATCGTATACGAGAAGGTACTATGATGCACTTCTTCGGCGGAGGCAGCGTATGGAAACCGCCGTACGACGAGACAGGCATGCGTCGGGCCACGCAGTGGACGGAACGATGCTTCAGCTACTGGTACGTCCGGCAGAAGAAGGGCAATCTGGACAGCAGGCGAGACATCGCCCTTTTCCTGGACGGGTGGCGTCCAGGCGACCCGCGCAAAGTGCTCCTGGACAGCGGGGCATACACCTTCCTCACCAAGAACCCCGGCATCAACGACAAGGCGCTGGAGCAGTTCCTGGAAGGTTATATGGAATTTGTGCTCCAGATGACCAGCGGGCCGTGGACGGGGGCCGTGTACGGGTATCTCACGTTCGACTACACGAGAGACCCGGCCAAGGTGTTCCAGATGACCCTGCGCATGGTAAAGTCCGGGTTCCATCCGATCCCGGTTTGGCATTGCGTCGCGGATCCGTACTGGCTGGAGGCTTACATCGGAGAGGGGTTCCGGCTGATCGGGATAGGATTTCTGGGTACTCGGGATGAGCGGAACCGTACAGGTCGCAAGCAGTTCCTCAGGCGCGCCTTCGATCTGGCCAGCAAGCACGGCGTCGCCATTCACGGTCTGGGTATCGCCGGGGGTGAGATGTTCGCTTTTCCGTGGTGCTCTGTGGACAGCGTGTCTTGGATTCGGACGGCGTTTCGCGGCTCCATCCTGGTACCCGACGTCCGGCGCGGGACGATCCGCAAGGTGCACGTCAGCCGGGACAGGGCCTGCCACCCCATGGTGCCGAGCTGGTCGCGTCTGGATCCTGCCGCCCGGGACGGGCTGGTGCGGCAGGCGGAACGGTACGGCCTCTTGTGGGAGGATGTGCAGAGCCACGGGTTCCACAGGGCCGTGTTCAACGTCCGTTCGCTGCAAGACGCAATGGCTTCGCTCGTCCATCCACCCCGTATATGGGAGAGAGTGGTATGACGGCCCACCCGTGGACGATGATTCAGTCAGAACGGACGCCGAAGCTGTACTTCAGCGGGAATCGAGCTCTGCGGAAATCAGGCTCCGAGCAGAGGGTGCGCGAGCTGGAGATCAGCCGGAGGGTGGGCTGGCGCTACCGTTGCTACAGTTATGCCTATATTCTGCGTGACAAGGCCATAGAGGCCGATCTGGCCGTGTTCCTGAGCCACCCGGAGGCCCGGGTTCTCCTGGACAGCGGGGCGTTCTCGTTCCTGCGCGGCTCGAACGTGGCCGGAGTGACGGAGAAGAAGCTGGATGAGTGGCTCCACGGGTATTCGGAGTTCTACCTGAGGATTGTTTCCAGGTGGCCCGGCCAAGTTGACGCCGTGGCGACATTCGACTACGTCCGCCACTCCCCTACCATTCTGCGCGTGACCCAACGGCTGTGGAAGATGGGGGTTCCGGCCATGCCTGTATACCATGGCGATGCTCCGGTGGAGTGGCTCCGCCGCTACCTGGACGCGGGCGTGAGCTACATTGGCCTGGGGAAAGCCGTGCAGTCGGGCGGAGCTCACCTGAGGAGGACTTTCTACGATCCGGCGTTCGAGTTCGCCTCCAAGCACGGGTTGAGGCTCCACGGGTTCGGAGAAACGGGCCAGAACGCTGTCAGGTACCCTTGGTACAGCCTGGACAGCACGAGCTGGATCACGACCGGATGGAACGGGAAGATCCTGGTGTACCGCTCCTCTCATGGAGGGCCTCTCACTTTCCGCGTAGGGCCGCGCGTCTCCGACGGACGGGTGAGCGTCTACCACTACGACCCGGCAGTCAAGGCTGTCTGGGAGGAGGAGGTGCGCAGCTTGGGCTACGACCCGGAGCTGCTCCGTGAGGATGAATTCGAGCGGGTGTGCTACAACGCGGCTTGGCTCATTCGGTTCGTAGGTACGAGAGTAGAGGACAGGAGAGCATGGCAGACAGTTCTGTGACATCAGTTACGCGCCAGATGGCAAGGGAGGCTCTGGTCTCAGCCATCAGAGACTTTCTCGATGCGGACGGGTGGCTCACGGGTGCCATAGACCCGGTCCATCTGCGAGATACGCCGGAACGGGTGGTGCGGATGTACGAGGAGCTGTTTTCTGGAGCATCCGAAGATCCGCAGTCCGCGCTGTCTACCATCTTTCCAGGCGGTGGCGAGGAGATGGTGACGGTGTACGATATTCCGATGGCCTCCGTTTGCGCCCATCACATCCTGCCGTTCTACGGCAGGGCGCACGTGGGGTACATCCCACGGGACGGGCAGGTGATCGGCCTGAGCAAGATTCCACGCCTCGTGGACGTCCTGAGCCGGCGTCCACAGGTGCAGGAGAGCCTCACGTCGCAGATAGCTGATCATCTGATGGAGTCCAAGCTGCGTCCGAGAGGCGCGGTGGTCTGCATCGACGCAGTCCATACCTGTATGGCTTGCCGGGGCATCAGGACGCCGGCGGTAACGCGGACAACGGCCATCCGGGGAGTGTTCCGCGACGAGCCCTCGGCTCTGAGCGAGTTCCTGAAAGCGGTCAAGAGGTTGGAGATATGACAATCAAGACATCGCAATTGCAGGCAGCCTTGAAACTGCTGGATCTGGTGCCCGTCCGGGCCGGGATCCGGCCATCTGAGTTTGTACGGATGGAGACGGCTGAGAAGGGCCTCGTTTTCAGCCTGGCCTCCGATCTGCTCGGATCGGTGGCCGTCGAGGGCGAGCCGGATGGCCTGCCACCCAGGTTCTACTTCGACAGGGTGCAGTTCATCCCGCTGGTGCTCAGTCTGGATGCCGGGCGGGACGTGGAAATGTCCCGGGCAGGAGAGAACATCGTGATCCGGCAGGGGTCGAGGAAGGCCTCCTACTCTGCTGTGGAGGAAGTGACGGGCTATGCCCGCGTGAAGCCGGAGGGTCACCAGATCGTGCTGGACTCCGACCTGATGGATCAGGTCAAGGCAGCCATGAGTTACATCGGACGGGCCAGTATGAGCCCCGAGCTCATGGCGGTCTGGTATGACTCCTCCATGCCCGGCCTGCTCGCCACGGACAGGTTCTCCGTGTACGGAGCGAAGCTCAAGATAGAGACCAAACGCAAGTCTGTCGCTTTTCCGGCGGCCCTCTGGGGGGCTGCCAGCCCCGGCATGATATGGCACTCAGCCGACGATTCCGTATCTCTCTCAGTCCCGAACGGGGCTCTGAGGCAGACATTCACGGAGGCCATGGCCAGCCAGTTCCCATTGGCGCCCATCCGAAAAGCGCTGGAGGGAGCCGCGAAGTACAAGCCCCGTCTGCGATTCGTGGCTGCCAGGATGGCCGAGGCTCTCCAACGGATGCGGGCCTGCCTCACCTCAGCCGTTTCCGATACGGCCTCGGTCATGGTGGAGGCAGCGAAGGGCAAGCTGGTAGTGCAGCTCGTGTCCGGCCAGGTGGATCTGCGCGAGACGGTGAAGGCCGACGTGCTGGATGCTTCCGCGTCTGCCGAGTGGCTGCTGTCCAGCATCCTCCCGTTCGTGTCTGCCATGCCCTCCGATGCTGTGGTGGAGGCCGCTTGGGACGACGGCACGCCGTTTCGCTTCAGTTCTGCCAAGCCGGATCGGATCCTGCTGTCTCCGCGCAGGGCTGAATGAGGGACAAAGGGAGTTGAGAGCAGCGGTTCAGGTTGTATCCTGCTGGGAGGAGTCCCTGAGTGGCTGATTTGTGGCAAGGCATTCTCAACCCGTCCCATCTGTTAGTTGCGTCACGGGAATCCGGCTGCCTTGGGTGTCCATTGGAGAAGCAGCGGAAAGTGATGGGGTGGGACGAAGTTCTGGGCCGGCGTGTGATGGTATGGGGCCAGAGTCCGGGGAAGGACGAGATCGCCAAGGGAGCAGCGTTCGTGGGCCGGAGCGGGCGCTTTCTGTGGCGGGAGCTGGCCAGGGTGGGTCTGACAAGGGATCAATGCGACGTGCAGAATGTGCTGCGGTGCAGGCCCTCCTTCCGGGACGAGGCAGGCTTGCTAAGGGACAGGGAGCCGGAACCGAATGAGCTGAAACACTGCTCGGTCTACAACGACGTCGCGCTGCGGAAGAACGGCGGAAAAGCTGTCCTCCATATCGTGCTGGGACGCGTGGCAGCCAGGCAGCTCCTGCCGGGTGAATATGACCCGGACATACCGTTCCTCTGGAGCAAGAGGCTGTCAGCCTGGGTGGTGTGCCTGGATCACCCGTCCTACTTCCTGCGCGGGGCTCCCCGTTGGCGCATGGAGCAGTTCCGAAGACGCCTGGCCGGAGCCGTCAGGAAGCTGGACAGGCCCGGCAGGTGGGATGATATCCGGGCTATGGCCGTACATCAGGCTACTCCCGAGACGCTCGAAGCTATGGCCGAGCAGGCCCGGCGAACGGGCCATCGGGTGGCCGTGGACGTCGAGGATGAACGGACGGAGGATGGCCGGAGGCTCCTGTGCGTCGGCTTCAGTCTGGACGGGAAATCGGCTCTGGTGGCTCCGGTGGACTACCCGGGCTTGGAGCGTGATGAGGCTCTCATCCGGGTAGTCCGGGCTATTCTGGCCGACAAGTCCGTCCGCAAGACCATGCACTACGGAGCTTATGATTGCGAAGCGATCCGTGGGACGTTGAGGGTGGACGTGGCAGGGTATGACTTTGACACGCAGCACGCCCACTACCTGACCCAGCCTCATAGACGGGCGCATGGCCTGGAAGTGATAGCGGCGCAGGAATACCCGGAGTTCACCGGATGGAAGGAGATGGTGAGCTCCCACTACAAGCGTCTGAGCGAGGTGCCGTGGAAGACGTTGCGGCGGTACAACGGCCTGGACTGCATTCTCACGAAACGGGTCGAGTCAGGCCTCAGCTCCGGTCTCAATCCGGCGCTGGTGAATTTGTACGTTCATGCGGGTAGGACATTGTACCGGATGGAGTCCGTAGGGCCGCATCTGGATATGCAGGCGCTGGCAGACATCAGGCCGCGCATCAGGGCCGAACTGGCCGATGTGACGGCCAAGCTGCGCCGGATCGCAGATGACCCACAGTTCAGTCCCTCCTCGAACGTGGCCGTGGCCAGGTTGCTGTATGACAAGCTGGGATACCAGGCAGACGGCGGACGCCGCGGGACGGACAGTGATACCCTGTCCATCCTGCGCCAGGGCAGAGACCACCCGGCCATCGGGCTTATCCTGCGCTTCCGCGAGCTCAGCAAGATGGAGTCCACCTACCTGGACGGCTACGAGGAGAGCGCGCGCATGAACGCTGGGCAGGTGCGGACGCGCTGGTATTTGACGGGCGCCGTGACAGGGCGTCTGCGAAGCGGCGGCGACGGGCAGCCAGGCAGAATCAATATGCAGAACCTCCACGGTTCCCCCCACCTCCAGAATCTCCTGGTGGCTGACCCGGAGTGGCGCTCTGTGATCGATCCGGGACGGAGCCTGTCCGAGCTGTCCGATGTCCGGCTGTTCCTGTCCCTGGACTACAGCCAGATCGAGATTCGGATGCTGGCCGAGTGCAGCGGGGATGAACTGCTCATCAGCCAGTTCAGGCAGGGGCTGGACATTCACTGCGCTGTGGGCCATGCTCTAGACCCGAAGCTGAGCCACGAGGAAATCAAGAAGAACAAGGCTCTGCGAACGTTCATCAAGAACTGCCACTTCGGCATGGTGTACGGCCTCTCTGAAGACGGCCTGCTGTACTACCTCCAGACCCGTGGGGTGGAGGCCACGAAGAGCCAGGTTTCAAGGTTCGTCCGGCGCTATTTCAGCACATACAAGGGTGTGGCCCGCTACATTCAGGAGATGCGGAGGATGGCCGATGAAGTCGGCTTCGTGGAGACCATCTTCGGTTTCCGCAGGTACGTGGGCGCGGAGTATGACGAAGACCGCAAGAGCAATCCGGCCAATCAAGCCGTCAACTCACCCATTCAGGGCGCTGCCCATACGTTGCTGCTCCAAGCCTTGGCTCTCCTCAGCGAAAAGGCGAAACGTTATCGGGTACTGGGGACGCCGCTAATGGAGGTGCATGACGCAATCGTATGGGGGGTAGCATTGCGGGATTTGCCGGAGGCAGTTGTCACGGCCAAGAGGTTGCTGGAGCAGGACGTTCCCGCAGCCTTGGAGCGAAGATTCGGCAGGAAGCTGAGAGTCCCGCTGCTCAGCGAGGCCACAGCCGGGTTCCGTTACGGTACGCAGGTGGAGGTGGGGGCCGTCGTGGACGTGGCTGATTTCCTGGAGCGCTGGAAGCGGCGGTACGATGAGCTGGATGCTGACTACAGACGTTCGTATAAGGTAACGTGAGGCAGTCAGCCAAGCCCAAACCGTCGCCCGATCTGGCCAAGAGGCTGAAGATCGACCCGGAGCGCCTCCACGACGAGTTGTGCGACCAGCCCAAGCTGTACTACTTGGCCTCGAAGCAGCGCGTAAGCGCTGCCAGGGCCAGGGCCAACGTCGAGTTGGAGCTACGGGCGGCCAAGGCGGATGTCATGCTGAAGTTAAAGCAGTCCAGCCCCCGGACTTCCGTTGCAGTAATTCAGGCTCAGGTTTTCTGCGACGAAACTGTCCGGGAGCTGGAGGGCAGACTGGCCGAGTGCGAGCTGGACGAGGAGCTGGCCAAGGCTCTCGTGGAGGCCTTCCGGCAGCGCAGGGAATGCTTGGGGTTGTTGATGGAGCAGAACCGGGCCGAGGCCGGAGCCGGGGCCGTCCGGCGCAAGCTGGCCAGTACATATCCAGGGAGGTAGGATGCTCAGCGCAGCCGATTTCGTAACTCAGTTCATGGCCCTAGTGGCTCTGATCGTGGTGGTAGCCATTTGCTTTGGTACCGTCATCGTCGTAGCCATCAGGGCTTACTGGATCAGCCGATCAGCTAGCTACCACTGGCTGAGGATGGGCGAAACCAAGAAGGGAGACAATGATGGTCGAGAAAGTTGACTGGAAGGCTAAGACCCGCGAGAACGTAAAGAAGCGGCAATCCGGCGGACGATTCAAGCTCGCCGAGGGTGACAACATCATCAGGGTGCTCCCAAACCCGAAGGGGTTGGAGTATCCGCCGTTCGCAGAGTATCTGATTCACCGGGATGTAGGCCCCGATCACAGAATCGTTCGCTGCGGAAAGAGGCTGGACGGAACCGGGAAGTGCTGGCTCTGCGACCAGATTTCCAAGCTGAATGCTAGTGGAAACAGCGCCAAGATGCAGATGGCAAGCCTCATGGCTCCCAAGGAGGAGATGGTCGTTCAGGTCGCTGTCCTGGACGAGCGGACTGGAAAGCTACAAGGCCCGATGGTCTGGACGCTCAATTCCAGCGGTGGGCGCAGCATCGGGATCAAGCTCCAGACGCTGCTGGCCAAAGAGGGCCGGAGCTACGAGCATCCCACCAAGGGCAGAAACCTGCTGGTGACCCGGACGGGCACGGGACTTCAGACGCAATACTCTGCGTTCGAACCGGACGAGGATCCCTCCAAGGTGCCCGAGTCTATCCTACAGGCACTCAAGCCCCTGGAGAGCCTCGTCCCGCGCTATAACCCGGACGAGCAGAAGGCTGCATTCTACGGTCGGCGCCTGGAGGAGCAGCCGGATTTGGATGACGAGGAGGAGATCGAGGACGAGGAGGAGCAGGACGAGGAGCCCAAGTCCAAGTCCAAGTCCAAGTCCAAGTCCAAGAGCAAGCCTGCTCCTTGGGAATCCGAGGACGAGGAGGAATCCGAGGACGAGGACGAGGAGGAATCCGAGGACGAGGACGAGGAGGAATCCGAGGACGAGGACGAGGAGGAATCCGAGGACGAGGACGAGGAGGAATCCGAGGA
>Ga0068707_1001492_pt1 | contig 16340 bp, 13 predicted proteins | sample YNPNPMetaG_FD_66600 | JGI IMG/M metagenome (GOLD analysis project Ga0068707, IMG submission 66600) | Anoxygenic and chlorotrophic microbial mat microbial communities from Yellowstone National Park, USA - YNP NP MetaG | ecosystem: Environmental > Aquatic > Thermal springs > Hot (42-90C) >...
AAAAAACCGATCGTATCGTAAGGTCTGGTCTTGAGGCGCGAGCGCGTCACTGTACTACGAGGACCAGCGAGCGAGGACCAACGTCTTCGTCTTTTGTCCTGCAGCAGAAGGGTAACAGGAGAGGGCCAAACTGTCAAACTGGGACCTGGCTAAAAAACGGCCTCCCACGGCCTGACGTTCTCACAGGACAGAAGGATCAGGTTGGACTGGGGTCTGCCCCTCTGGAGATTTCCTGGCGCGGGCCCCTTGAGGTGTCACTTCGAGTTGCCTGACAGGCCTGGCACAGCCCCGGCACCGACAGGCGATGCAGATCCACTGCAAAGCCGTAAGTGGCTTGCAGTTCAGCCGCTAAGCGGCGCGCTGGTTCCAGGTCGGCTGCGATTACCGCGCCACAGGCATTACAGGTGAGGTAGATATGATGGCCATGAGTGGTGATGAGCTCGTAACGCCGCTGGCCATCGCAGGCTTCTACTTCCATTACCACCCCAAATTCCTTCAATAGCTCCAGAGTGCGGTATACAGTAGAAATATCCACCGCCACAGTAAACTCCTGAACCCGTCGGTGGATCTCCTCGGCAGTAGCCAACCCTTCGATCTGGTGCATCACCGAAAGCACAATCTCGCGTTGTGGAGTCAGGCGCAGCCCACGCTGGCGAAGTTCCCGAAAGAATGTTTCCTGACAGGACATTGAGCACCCCCTGGTCAGCATGCGGGTTAGGGCCTATTTTTCGAGGCCATGGGCCGCGAGCAGGTCTGCATTGTTTAGAAGCTCTTCTGTTGGGCCATCTGCTACGATCTTCCCGCCATCCATGATCAAGGTGCGGGGCAGTAGTTCGGCCACCATCCGGATGTCGTGAGTTGCCACCAGCATCGTTTGAGGCAACTCGCGCAGAAGTTGGATCAACCCACGCCGGGCCCGGGGGTCCAGATCGGCGGTTGGCTCATCCAGTGCTAGGATTTCCGGCCGCATGGCAAGCACGGTAGCGATGGCAATCCGCTTTTTCTCACCTACGCTTAGGTGGTGAGAGATGCGCGAGCCATATTCGCTCATATGAACGGCTGCTAGCGCTTCAGCCACGCGCTCGCGCACCTGGTCTTCTGATAGTCCCTGATACAGGGGGCCAAAGGCAACGTCATCAAACACGGTTGGACAAAAGAGCTGATCATCGGGATCCTGGAAAACAAGTCCAACGAGCGCGCGCACGCGCTTGAGATTGCCATCCTGCACCTCTAATCCGTGTACTCGCACTGTCCCTGCCGTAGGCCGCAGAATGCCATTGAGGTGTAATATCAGGGTGGACTTGCCCGCGCCGTTCGGCCCCACCAGCGCCACCTTCTCTCCAGGTAAAACAGTGAATGATACATCGCGGAGCGCGTGATTGCCGTCGGGATAGGCAAAGGAAAGGCCGACCACCTCAATGGCCGGCTGATGCGGGAGGTTAACGGACAAGCTCTGGGTCATAGCAAGTAGCTAAGTACGACCAGTAAGCTGAGTATTAGCAACCCCAGCACCATGGCCAGCCAGGCAGCAGGGGTAAGGGGTGACATAGAGAGTGCACGCACTTCACCGTCATAGCCACGTGAGGCCATGGCCCCATAGATGCGGTCAGCACGCTCGAAGGAACGCAGGAACAAGTTGCCTGCCATCCCTCCGGTCACGCGCGCTCTCCATGCCAGGCTACCGCCGCCTTGTCGTCCAGAGGTCGGGAGCTGACTGCTGCGCGCCGCACGGGCGCGCAGCAGTCGTAGGGCCTCATCAGCCAGCACAAACAGATAGCGCCACATCAGGCCAATAATGGCCACTAATAGACGCGGCATTCTCACCCCACGCATGGCCAACAAGAGATCAGGAAAGGTAGTAGTGCTCGCCAGCAACACTGCTGCCTGCACTGAGAGCCAGGACTTGAGCAAAATGCTTATGAACCGCTCTACTCCTGCCTGAGTCACCGTCAGCAGCCATGGCCCCAACGGCACTGAAAAAAGCGCGGTCCCGCGCGCGCTGAAAATAATAGGCACGGCCGCGCCTACAAAGGGCAAGGCCAACGCTGAACGCCGCCAGACGAACCCCACTCCCAGCTCCGAAGCGATCTCAACCGCCAGTATAAGAGCCAGCAGCAGCACGTAGATCGGCCACGCCCCAGGCGCGATAAGAGTGGTCGCCAGGATGAAGGAAAGCGTCAATATCAACTTAACGCGCGGGTCAAGGTGGTGAACCGGGCTAGGCCTTGGCTGGTAAGGGTCGAGAAATGATACGTGGGTCATAGCGGTTGAGCTGGTCTGAGCGCCCTGTCCATCTGTTGTTCAAGATGTGCTGGCCTGACGCTTACGGCGAGCATAACCCATCCCCAACACCACGGCAAAGACGATCAACGAGCCTATAACACCGGCCAGAATAGTGGCCATGACCTCGTTCGGAATCCCCGGCAGCAAGTAGTCGGGGATGAGCTCGTAGAGTGGCCCCTGGGCCCGGCTCAGGAAGCCGTGTTGTTCGGCCACCCATTCCAGCCCGTCGGGGTGCGCAGAGGCCAGGGGTGAGGCAATGGCCAAGAGCAGAGCAATCAGCAGCCCTGTGGTCCATATGGCCCAGCCGGCTGCCGGTTGCTTGGCTTGAGCCTCAAACAGATCGCGACGCGTAATGTACAAGAAAGCCAGGGCTCCAGCCGTGATCAACCCTTCACCGATGCCAATCAGGGCGTGAATGCCGCCCATGGCAGGAATAGCGATGTTAGCTGGGGATGTACCCGAAAGGGCGAGTTGGAAGCCCACCGCCAGCGCCGCAACGAAGATGGAAAGCCAGCCCGCCGCGAATCCGGCAACCAGAACTCCCCAACGCCTGCCGCGTACCAGCCGTAGCACCGTCCGGTAAGTGAAGTAGGCAACAGCAACCCCGATAATGCCCATATTGAAGATGTTTGCGCCCAGGGCCAGTAAGCCACCGTCTTGGAAGATCAGGGCCTGTATCCCCACTACACAGGCCAAGACCAGAACGGCCGGCCAGGGTCCCAGCAGTATGGTCGCAATGGCTGCCCCCATCAAGTGTCCGGAAGTGCCTCCCGTAACAGAGAAGTTCAGCATCTGTCCGGCAAAGATACATGCCGCCAGAACCCCCATGAGCGGCACCTGGCGTTCGCTCAGTTCTTGTTGGGAACGTTTAAGAGCATAGCCAACCACCGCCAAAGCCACAACCCACAGCACCATGGCGACGCCGAAGGACAGGAAACCATCAGGGATGTGCATAATCACAGGTCGGTACAGCATCAGGGCCTCCTTGGATTTGGGCGTTATTGCAATCAATTGCAAGAGCAATTATAGCCCAATAGTCGCCGCACGCAAATTCGAGGCCTATCGTTTACTGCCCCAGGCGCAATATCGCCATGCCCCGTTCGGGGAGCTGGGCGGTCACTACATCGCGTTGGACCAGGGTTACAAGGAGTCTGAACTCTTGGCCGGCTGCTAACCCTAGCGTCTTCAGGGAGATAGAGGTCTCCAGGACGCGCTCGCCAAAGGCATACGGTAGCGGGGAAACTGACAGCCACTGGTCCTGGCCAGCTGCGCGGTACAGAAAAGGGGAGGGTTGGCCGGGAAGACGCTGGATCAACCAGCCCAGCATCAGGCCTGAGGGGATCCACGAGGGATCAGGATAGCGGGCACGGACACGCTGATTGGTGGGTGATCCCGGAGGGCCGCTAAGATATATGGAGACGGTGTAGTCATCAAGACGGTCGCGCAGTTCCAGGCGGAGGTACAGGTTATATGCATCGTAGCCAACAAAAAGCCGCTCGATCGCTGCTTCAGCGCGCTGCATGGTGCCTGAGGAGGTGGAGGCCGGTTGGAGGGCGACCGCCATAGCCCATGCCTCGCCCGCATAGGAGGCACCCGTCAGCGGGGGAGTACAGTAGCCAACGATGAGATACTCGGGCTGAACAGCCGCTACGCGCTGAATTGGCTCCTCTAGCGCTGCTGGCACCTCCTCGCCCAGCGCTTCATATACGGCTGCCAGGGCGTCCCGGAAGAGTTGATCGAACACGGCATCCTGGTCTGATCTGTTGCGGTGCGAGTACCACCAGAACCAGTCGCTACCCTCAGCCACATAGAGAGCTTGCCAGGCTCTCTCCAGGCCGGGATGAGAGGGTTCTTTTCCCTCAACATGAATCAGATAAGATCGAGCGCGTGCCAGGAGCTCCCAAGCCCGGTTGTGTTCGGGGTCCCCGATCCAGGTTGTGAGATCACCCCCGATCCAGGAACCCGTAGCCAGTCTGGCTAGTGTACCTGCCGGATGAGGGTCAATTTTCGTCAAGTATTCGGTGACGGTAACCGTGCGCAATTCCGGCCTTTCGCTGAAGCGGGTATAGAGGGCGTTCAGGAAGGGATCTCCGTTGTGCTCGTAGTGCTCCCAGCAATTCTCACCATCCAGGATAATACTGACCAAGTAGGGGTTATGAGGATCATTGAGCCGGTTGCGGATCTCCAACAAGCGGTAGATCAGGTCTTCGGCTGCTTGCTCGGCCGGCAAGTGCTGATAGAGGAAACCGATGCGGTCGGACAACTCATGATCGCGGAAGATAATGTAAGGGCCCAGCTCGCCGCCAGCCAGCACCCGGTAGGGCTGGTACAAGGCCTGGGGGTTAGTGACCAGATTACTGCTATCGCGCATGAAAGGCTGGCCCAGGCTGAGGCCCAGGATGGTCTCGTCGCTGGCCAGCCAGAGGAAGCCGGCAGCGTTGACCTGAGGTAGTATCTCCGGTGAGACCGCACCTTCGGGTGGCCAGAGCCCAACCGGCCGGGTGCCGAAGTAGCGTGCGTGGGCTGCGACAGCCAGTTGTAACTGAGTCGCGGCATCTTCGGGGGCTTCGAAGTGGTGAGACGGCAAGGGCAAGCCAGGGCTGGCCCGTCGGGCAGAGCTGATGTCGATCAAGAGGGGCAGAATTGGGTGGTAATAGGGGCTGGTGGTGACCTCTAGCTGTCCTTGGGCCATCAACTCCTGGTAACGAGGCAGCACATTGGCCGCTATTTCCCTTTGCTTGGCATGGATCAGTTGTAGATCGGCTACGGTAAAAGAACGGCCCTTGGCCACCAACTCCGCCAGGGCTGGGTCGTGCTCCAGCCGGTCAGGTGCAATCCAGACCAGGTTGAACCAGGCCAGGAGATCCCGGTAATCGAAGGTTGAGAAAGTGTTTGGGTCGGCAAGGGCTTGGGGCCGGCGTTCCAGCAGCTCCGCGTAACGCGGATAGCGCCGGATCACCCGATCCCAGTTGATGCTGAAGGCCAGGTTCAGGATAAGGTGTTTATCGTCCTCACTTAGATCATCCTGCTCAGCGATTTTTGCTAGGCGGTCTGACGCGTGCCCTTCAGCCCAGGCCACTATTTGCTCTATTAACACCGGTACCATGTTGATGGTCATGTGGACGGCCGGATAGCGGGCCAGTACTTCAGCCATGTGGAGGTAGTCTTTGGCCGTATGGAGCCGAACCCAAGGGAGGGTGATCTCTCCAGGCCGGCGCAAGTTGCGATATAATGGCTGGTGCATGTGCCAGATAAGGGCCACGTAAAGTGGATGTTCAGACATTGCAACGTCGGCTGTGATTAGTGTTACCCGCCAATGGAGCGCAGATGGGGGAACAGGATGACTTCGCGGATTGAGGTTTGGTTGGTGAAAAGCATGGTCAGACGGTCTATGCCCGTGCCGAATCCTCCTGCTGGCGGCATGCCATAACAAAGAGCGTTCACAAAATCCTCATCTAGAGGGTGTGCGCTTTCGTCGTCGCCAGCCAGCGCGGCACGTAGTTCGATAAATCGTTGCCACTGATCGAAGGGGTCATTGAGCTCCGAGAAAGCATTGCCCAGTTCCAGTCCACCGATGAAGTATTCAAAGCGCTCGACGGTAGATGGATCATCTGGCTTTCTCTTAGCCAACGGGCTTATCTCCACCGGGTAATCCATGACTATGGTGGGCTGAATCAGGGTTGGTTCGACATGGGCACTGAAGAGAGAATCGATCAGCTTTCCCCGGTTAGACCTGGGATCGGGTTGATGGCCAATCGCGCGCATCGCTGCTGCAAGCGAGGCCGCGTCAGGATAGTCCAGATAGTCAATTCCCGTAACCTGGCGAATAGCCTCGCGCAACGTGATACGGCGCCAGGGCGGGGTGAGGTCAATCTCATGATCGTTGTAAGTGATGCGTAGCCCACCGGTTACCTCTTCGGCGATCGTGGCAATCAATTCTTCTGTGCGCCGCATGATACCCTGGTAGTCAGTATATGCCTCATAGAACTCGAGCTGGGTAAACTCCGGGTTGTGCTTAAAACTGATCCCCTCATTGCGGAAGTCCCGGCCGATCTCATACACTCGTTCATAGCCTCCTACCAACAGCCGCTTCAAGTAGAGCTCAAAGCTGATGCGCAGGAAGAGCTCCTGGTCGAGTTGGTTATGGTAGGTGGTGAAAGGCCGTGCTGCTGCGCCACCATAGATGGGTTGGAGCACAGGGGTCTCAACTTCGAGAAACCCGTTGCTGTCAAGGTAACGTCGAATGGCTGCAATTATCCTGGTCCGGATACGAAAGATGTCACGCACCTTTGGGTTAGCCAGCAGGTCTACATAGCGTTGACGATAGCGAGTCTCCACGTCTCGGAGACCATGCCACTTATCAGGCAGGGGATTAATGGCTTTGCTCAGCAAGCTCAGTTCGCTAACCTGACAGGTGATTTCACCGGTCCGGGTGGTGAACATTGTGCCGGTAACGCTGATAAAGTCTCCCAGGTCAAGCAGGCGCTTAAAGAAAGAATCGTAGAACTCCTCTCCCACTAAGTCGCGACGTATGTAGATTTGGATACGCCCGCTGCCGTCTTCGATATGGGCGAAGGACGCTTTCCCCATCACACGCAAGGTGAGCAGACGGCCTACCAGGGTAACAGTTTGCCCATCGGCTAGCTCCCCACGTGTGTAGGCAGCAACCGCCTCGGCAGCCGTATGGGTACGGACGCGTGGCAGCCGTGCTGGGTAGGGGTCAATGCCCAGCCGGCGCAACTCGGCCAGTTTATCACGGCGCACCAGTTGTTGTTCGTTCAGCTTTGTCTCGTCCACGATGCTCTCTCTGATCGCAAAAAACCCGGTCTTCTCCCCGCGCAGCTTTCCAAACAGCGCATGAAAACCGGGTTTTCAGTCTGGTAAGCAGGCACTTCTAAGTCTGCAGATAGTTTCTTTGGAGGCGACGCGTTCAACCTGCCATGGCATTCTGATGCTTTGCCAGAAGGGCGTCAGGAGATCCCAACGATCTCAAACTCTATCATCCCTCCTGGCGTCTTCACCTGGACCCGATCACCTCGGCGGTGTCCCATGAGAGCCTGGCCAATGGGAGAATGGAGCGAGATACGGCCATTGCTGGGATCCACCTCAGCAGAGCCAACAATAGTATAAGTTTCCTCGCCACCAGATGCCGTATCGCGAATAGTCACTGTGCAACCCAACTCAACAAGATCTCTGCCCTCACCTTCATTGATTTCTACTGCGTTGGCCAGGAGATTCTTAATAGTGAGGATCCGCCCTTCAACGAACGCCTGGGTATTCTTCGCTTCCTCGTAACCAGCATTTTCGGCCACATCGCCGTCCGCTTTCGCTTCAGCGATCAGACGGGCAATCTCTGGCCGGCGAACATTAATCAGGTAATCCAGTTCTTCCTGCAACTTCTTTATGCCGTCTGCGGTGAGATAGACGGGGTTGCTCTCAGCCATGAACTTCTCGCCTCTGACTTACGGTCTGCCCCGGGATTAACGAAGGTGCCCTTACAATAAACTTAGCCGTCAGTGAACAGACGGCCGTTCTAGATAAATTATAGTCCGAGTTTGGGGAACATCCAAATACCAGGTGAGCAAGGAACTTGCCTTTGGCGTGCATATAAATGAGCCCTGGTTCGCGTAGCCAGTACACTACACAACATCATACACCGCCAAACCAAAAACCAGCACAAGGCCAGCTACGCGAAGAGACTTGACCGTAGCACTCCACTACAGATACCTGCCAATAAGCAAACCCAAACGTTCTTTCACGGTTGGCGGAATCAACGCCCGATTAGTAATGATCGCGTCTCGGAGTGCATCTGTATAGGGGGAGGGAGGCGCATCACGCAACATCCGCACGGCATTAATCACCGCGTTCTTGGCCACCTCGGCGTTAGCTAACAATTGACGCACCACCATCTCGACCGATACCGGAGCTTCGGTTTCGTGCCAGACATCGTAATCGGTAACATGAGCCATTGTAGCATAGCTCATCCCCGCCTCGCGAGCCAGAAAAGCCTCTGGCACAATGGTCATACCGATGATGGCAAATCCAAGCTGCTTGAAGACCTGGCTTTCAGCTTTAGTGCTGAAACGCGGCCCTTCAACTACCACAAAGGTCCCGCCCCGGTGGACGCGGTGACCTGTGGCTGCCACAGCATCAGCGCAGATGTTGCTCAAGAAGGCACAAAATGGTTCTGCGACCGAAACATGAACAACTAATCCTTCTGTGCCAACTTCCGGGTCGTCGAAGAAACTGAGAGGACGCAACCGGGTGCGATCAAAGATCTGGTCCGGTATTACAATGTCGCCAGGTTGGTATTGAGGTTGTAAGCTGCCGCAAGCGCTAATGGAGATGAGATACTCTACTCCCAACTTCTTGAAGCCAAATATGTTGGCCCGGCTGTTCAGGCGGGTTGGGCTGATGCGATGACCTCGCCCATGGCGAGGTAAAAAAGCAACCGGCTGCCCCTCAATCTTACCCACTACATAGGCATCGGATGGGAAGCCAAATGGTGTATCTAACACTACCTCACGTACATCGGTAAGTTGGGCCATGTCGTAGATGCCACTTCCACCGATGACACCAATGCGAATCCTGTCTTCCATGTAGGCCTCCGTGGTTTAAGGGTCAGAGAGATAGGCTATTCTCCAGCTTCCATGAGCAGATCAATGAGCCTATCGCACAACTCTTCAACTTGTTCGACATCGCCATCAGCAGAAGCGTGCTGGATATCATTGACTATACCTGCCATCTCGGCCGCGATTGCGGGATCCAGCTCACGGCGCTCCAGCATTCTCCGGGCTCGCTCCAATAGAGCTGAGACTCCAGGGTCCAGAACCGCAGCCACTTCCGCTTCTTCTGTTCCAGCTTTTTCGGCAAGCTGGCCTAGCGTGTAGGTCTCGGCTAATTTCGCCTGGCTTCGGGCAATTTCCTCTGGACTCAAACGCTGCCGACTGGCTTTCAGACGCTCGGTTACCTGCTTGCCGGTTTTTCGTTCCAGCACTGTCACATCCAGGATGCCATTGACATCGAGCGCAAAATTGATCGTCACATCTGTCAGGCCGTCAGGGCGGTTGGGCTTGAGGTTCTCAACCATGAACTCGCCCAACAGGACATTCTGGGAGGCTATCTGGCTTTCTCCCTGGTAAACTCGGACTAGAATCTGTGATTGGCCAGGGTAAACTGTGGAAAACACCTGGCTCTTCTGAACCGGTATGGTAGTGTTCCGACGGATCAGGGGGCTAAAGACATCTTTTTGCATATAGCCAGTATAACCAATCCGCACCGTTTCGATTCCCAAGGAGAGGGGTGTAACATCTACAAGAATTGTGTCAATCTCTTCGCCCGCAATGATCCCTGCTTGAACTGCCGCCCCCAGGGCTACAGCCGCATCGGGATCAATCTCTCCATGAGGATCTTGTCCCATATGGCGCGCCATCAGTTCCCACACAGCCGGGATGCGTGTTGAACCACCAACAAGCAAAACGCGGTCGATATCTTTAGGTTGCAAGTGTGCATCGGCTAGAGCATCGTTAACGCATTTTATTGTGCGTTCAAGGAGGTCACTGATGAGTTCCTCAAATTCCCATCGAGTTACCTCACGGTTGATATGCAGAGGCTTTCCCCTCTTGTCCTTGGCAACATATTCCAACTTGACCGTCGCATAGGGGGCTGAGGAGAGCTCGATCTTGGCTTCCTCTGCTGCTCGCAGCAAACGCGCCCAGGCCTGGTGATCCTGCCGCAGGTCAATATCATGGGCATCACGGAACTCGTCGGCTATTACCGTTGCTAGCCGTTCATCGAAGTCGTCCCCACCCAGATAATTGTCCCCGGCAGTAGCCAGCACATCTACCACACCCTGATTTAGCTCAATGATAGAAACGTCAAAGGTGCCACCGCCCAGGTCGTATACCAAGACGCGCAGGTTTTGATCACTGTTCAGGCCGTACCCATAGGCAAGGGCTGAAGCAGTGGGCTCGTTGATAATGCGTTCTACTACTAACCCGGCAATCTCTCCCGCCTCAATGGTCGCCTGACGCTGGACCTCGTTGAAATACGCTGGCACAGTGATAACTGCTCGCGTCACGGGATACCCCAGGGCCTCCTCGGCCGCCTGTTTAATCTCCCGCAAAATGAAAGCGGAGATTTCCTGCGGCGAGAAGCTTCTGCCGGCCATGACTACCTGCTCGCCTTTTCCCATCTTGCGCTTGATGGACCGAATGGTACGTTCTGGTGCGTAGATCCACTGGTTGCGCGCTGGATACCCTACCAGGACTTCACCCTCTGGCGATATCCCTACTACCGAAGGCAACAGGCGTTCGCCCCGCACCGGTATCAATACCGGGACACCATCTTTGATAATGGCTGGCACAGAGTAGGTGGTACCCAGGTCAATTCCCAAAATCTTATCTGCAGGTTTCACTTCTGATCCCCTCCAATCCGCAATAGTTCACTTTCTTTACATGTATTATCCAGCTGTTGCTTCAGGCGCCTCAGGTGCAGGGCCGGCATCTGCTGCCAGCCCGGTTGGCTGGGCGTCCAAAGGCCGGGTTGGTCTGGCAACCACCACTTCGGCATAGCGCAGCACACGTTCTCGTTGACGATAACCTTTCCGCCGCACAGAGACAATCGTACCTGGCGCGACATCATCTCGTAGCTCAGTCGCTACTGCCAGATGAAGGTGAGGATCAAAAGGTTGCCCCAAGGCAGGAATCGCTTGGATCCCTTCAGCAGCCAGCACGCCCAAGAAGCGTTCCTGGATCAACTCTAATCCCTGCAGCCAGCCGGCCAGCACTTCAGCTACTTCATCAACCGCCTTATCGGCTGCTTGTCTTACAGGGAAGCTGACCTGAGCCTCAGGTTCATCGCGACTGATACCGAGCGGCGCGAATATGCCGCGCAGCCTTTGCCACACACCGCGCGCCTCCTGGTGTTGGGCGACTCTTTGTGCCCTCTCCTGGGCCAACTGATGACGTCGGCGTTCCAGAAACGCCTGCCCACTTTCCAGGGCCAACTCCACGCCATCAAGGACGGGCAACAGATCAGCGATCAACTCGCCGCGTGCCTCAGCACGCGCCGCTGCTCGTTGCTGCTGTTCCTGCCATAGGCGAGCCTCTTCTACCTTTTCTCGCCGAGTGGCTATCTCTTGAAGGGTAGCCAGGGCACTGGCGAGCTGTTGTTCTCTGGATTCACTTAACGCATTAGCCCGAAACTGAGTACGGCTCAATCTGGCGACGTTCTGAATCAACTCCTCCAGTTGCTGTTGGCTTGCCTCCTGGCGGCTCATCAGATCAGCCAGGCGTTCTTCCAGCAACCGGTGGGCTGCCGGGTCAGTCAAATGACGGGTTAACCCTGCAACCTGGCTGCTATTGGCCTGCACTTCAGACCATAGTTCGTCCAGGCGAGCCTCAATATGCCCTACCTGGGCTATCAGACGCAGCAGATGTCCGACCAAAGAGCCATCGGTGCTGCGCAAAAGCTCTGAAGCCGCCTGCACATCAGCTTGGGCAACTTCCGCATCGTGAGCTGTCGCTGGTTGTTCATGAAATGGGTAAGGCTGGTTCATGGAAATCTCTATGGGTTGTAATCTCTGCCAGGCCCAACTCCAGGGCCAACTCTATGATATCCTCCGGATGCAGTGTCAGGTCGAACTTAGGCCGGCGATGGCTTGAGAGAGCAGGGGGAGGTTGCAGCAGGAACAGATCGGTCAGCGCGCGCGCCTCCGGAGAGCGCAATTGTTCATAAGCTGCCCGGATCTCCTGAAATTTCTCGGGCGCGTCCTCAGGGGAATATGTGCGGACCAGCCGGAAGTAAGCCCTCTTGATCTCAGCTTCGCTGGCACGCCGCTCGATTCCCAATACCGCATATGGATCACGCACTACAGGTTTCTCGGAGCGCGATAAAGCCATCTAAGCCCTCCAAATCAATCAGTTATCATCCTGAAAGCCGGGGAATAAGCCTTCACCACCCAGCAAATCCACGAGTTTCGAAAGCCCAGGAAACCCCAAACCCTGCAGCCCGAGCACCATTTCGATCTCTTCAGCCATCCCAAGCACGCCTTCATCTTTTGCCTTACGCGCCATCTGTTTCGCTTTGCGGATCAGGCGAAGAGCCCCTTCGACATCGTTGTTCTCGTGGTAGAGGCGATAAGCCTTAAGATACTCCACTGCACCACTTTCCGGAGCCTCCTGCTCAACGAGCGCAGCATATTGGTTGGCCAGATCCTTGGCCTTTTCTGTGGCACATATCTCAAAGGCCTGAAGGAGCAGACTCGCCCGTGTGCTCTTGTCCCGTCCAGCCTTGGCCACCTCGAAAGCCAATTCAAAGAACCGCCTTGCCCAATCCTTGTTCAGCTGGCAGTGCAGAGCCATTCGGGCTTGATCCATCCAGAAAGCCGGGAGTAGCCCTGGCATGGCTTTTATCTCGGGAACCAATTCCTCCACCTTATCATCGGCAGCAACATGGAGCAACTCGTGCAACACCGAGCCTGCTATCGCGGCACTGGATGGGGATACGCGGTATGCTCGCAGAAGGAGCTCCTCTGCTTGCTTCTGGGTACCTCGGCGTTGCGCATAGATCCTACCCAACTCCAGCAGCAGCCGAGGATGATCGGGCACCTCTGCTAGCCCCTGCTTGAGAATCTCCACCGGATCGGTCTTGGAGCCTCTAAGGAGTATCTGCCAGAAGCGAGGCTTATCCGGCAAGGCCTGCACCCGGGCAAGATAGCTTTGAGCCAGCCCTTCCCGAGCCTCCTCATTATCGGGCTGAATTGCTAGCACCCTCCTCCACAGAGGTTCCGGATTCTGGTTCCACGACTCATCATAGAGCGCTGCCAACCGTAGCAAGGCGTCTACATTCTGAGGATCGCGTTCCAGGAGCTGCTCCAATTGAGCCTGCGCGCCAGCATCGCGTTCTTCAAGCTTCATGGTGTCGGCCAGGCGGAGACGCAGCGCTGTATCTTCCGGCGTGCAGTTGACAGCAGCTTTCAGACACGCGATGGCCTGATTCATATCACCTGCGCGTTCATAACATTCTGCTGCACGGCTCCAAATCGCCGCCACCTGGGCATCTGTCAGATAGTCAGGATGGTCCGGTTTACGGGGCCGTCTTCGCGCTACCTCGCGCCAGGCTGTGGCAGCCTCGTGCCAATTCTGCAGAGCTTCTTGTGCTAATGCCAGGTTTTGGGCCAGATAGCGGCTGGGGGCATATTGGCTGGCCTTATTCCAGTGCACGACAGCATGGCGCCATTGCCCCTTCTGTGCTGCCTCATAACCCAGGTTGAAATAAGCAGCTCCAACAGTTTCGGCCAGGATGCGATCGGAGAGGATAAGCTGGCTGCCCCCACTTTTCAAGCTGTTGGTTATGCGTTCAGCCAACGCCACGACGTCAGCCCACTTGCCCGCCTCAGCCAGATTCAGTGCCTGAACGCGGGCCAGGTAGACAAGATTCTGGTGCAACCAGGAAGTAGAGAGGCCGGCATTCCTGGCATTTAGCCAAGCCGTCAAGGCCGTGTCTTGGGCCCCCTGCATCAGCGCGGCAACCCCTTGATAATAGAAGAGCAGTTTGCTGATTGAAGTACGGCCAACACGGGTGGCAGCTTCCTGCAGCAGTTGGACCGAGTTACCACCGCGCTCATCCTGCATTGTAATCAGCGCGCGCCAGAGCCTGGGATCGCGTCCCATCAACGGGCCCTCTGCCAGAGAAAGCAGTTCCGCTCTGGATGCATTGTGCACCAGCCCTGCCACCAGTCGCATTGTATTCGCCTCCGCCGGAGTCATTCCGTCGGGTGCCCATGGTTGACCAGTGGCAAGCTTGGCCAGTTGGCACAGGAATTTTACCTTAGGCCGATCAGGCTCACGGGCGGCAACAAAATCGAGATCGGCCAATGCTTCGCTGACCCGACCCATCCGCCAGAGCGCGATAGCGCGATAGAAAAGAAGCTTGGGGATTTCGGGGGTGAGCTCGAGCGCCTCATTCAGGTGCTGCAGTGCCTTCTGCGGGTCAGAGGCGGCAACGGCGCTGCGGAAATGGACCTCAGCCGCAACCTGGCGCGCGTGTCCAGCCACAGCTGGAGTAAGCTCGGAGTTTAACACGCGCGTTACCAGTTGGAGCGCCTGATCGGTATTGCCGCGGCGTAACCACTGGATCACCTCGCGCAAAGCGTCCAGAGCACCCTTAGAAGTCCCGAGCCTGGACGATGACTCTGGCCTGGGTGACCCCTGCCGATACCCTTTGGGCAGGATTGGCTTCTGATGATGTTGTTTCCTTGCCACTATACTCACACCAGCCGCGGCATTCCGCAATAGCACAAGAGGGCCGCCTCTCTTTTGGGCCGCCCTCTTGGGATCTTAGTGGAGATGCCGGGAGTCGAACCCGGGTCCGAAACAAACGACCACAGACTTCTACAAGCTTAGTCGCTGATTCAAACTTCGCCGGACGGTCCGGCAGCGACCACCGTCCGTTAGTCCGGCTATCCGATCATCTTAGGCCCACCTATCGGAGTCCTTGAGCCGCACCATACGGTCTCTGACGATGCTCCCCAACGCCGCCTGGTCCCATTGGGGGTACCGTGGTCACTCTATGGTGACCAGTTTGTTCCCTTTCCCTTCTTATGCGGCCAATGCCATAGCGTTGGCCCGAGCAAACGGGAAGGTGAACGCTTTGCCTGTGTTGGCACTTGTGTTTTGCTCCGGATTAACGAGGTTGGAGCACCTCGGCTTGCAGTCTGCGCTCAGTTTGCCTCGTCGAAACCATTCATCCCCATTGCACACCCATTACACAATCAAAGTATAGCATAGAGTTGATTTCCTGACAAACTACCCAATACCAGAATGTCTCAAGGCAAGGAGGGAAGATTATGCTATCAATAGTTCTCTGCCAGCGCCTCAATAAGGGCTACAGCGTTCTCCGTAGGAGTCTCGGGTTGGAGTGGCTTGGCCGGCGCCAGAATAAAACCACCTCCGCGTCCCATCTCAGCACGTAGCCGGCACACCTCAGCTCTTATCTCCCTCGGCGTCCCAAAGGGGATCACACTCTGGCTGCCCAGGCATCCCCAAAAAGTGATCTTGTCACCCCATTTCTTCTTCAGTTCATATGGATTCATGTCTGCCGCCTCGGGCTGCACACTCTCCAAGACATCAACCCCGATTTCGATGATGTCGGGCATGATTGCGGCTATCGACCCGCATGAGTGGTGAATAACGATCTTGCTATGGTGATGCACCCTTTCGTAGATCTTTGCCCAGCGCGGCTTCAAGAAATGCCGCCAACGCTGTGGGCCAATGATTACCCCACGCTGGTCTCCCCAATCATCCCCGAAGAGAATACCGTCAACAGCGAGATCGGCCGTGTAGTCCACAAAGGCGAGATACAGGTTCATTAGCCTGTCCAGGGCTTCTTCGAAGAAGTCCGGAGCTGTCATCACGTCCATCAGCAGGTTCTCAAAGCCTCGGAGATTCCAGCTCCGCTCAAAAAGGCCCCATCCGAGGTTAGCTACAATAAAGACATCCCGGTGCTGCGCAATGGTCTGCTTGGCCTGCTCTTTCCATTCCGGGCGGAAGAATGCCTGCGGGGCAGGGAAGTGATAACCCTCGAAGGATGGCCGCTCGAGGGGAGGCTTAAGGAGATGCCAGGGTCGGCGATCATGCCGCCAGATGCCGCCATAGGCGTCGCGCCAGTGAACCGAGTCAAGTTGCTGCTTGAAATCGGTGTCCACTGCAGCAACCTGAAGCACATAGGTGGTCAGTTTATCGCGCCAATGGGGCCCTCCATAGTAAACGTCCAACCTTTGCTCAATATCACCATCCGGTTCAAAAGCCAGGGTATACGGGACTTTGGGCGGCTGGCGGTGTCGAATTGCTTCCCAAACCATATCACGCGGCTGCATACTTGTGACTCCTGGTAAGTGCACTCTCTGTGTTAGACCGGACTCCAGTTTCTCATCCTGGAACGTTGAGACAGGTCTTTTCCCCTGCCCGGACGCGCCTGAGTTGCTCAACAGATTTTAGAAATCCCCCAGAGGGCTTCTATTCTGCCTCCCATTCTTTGATTGCTCGCCGCAGCTC
>Ga0068707_1001494_pt1 | contig 16332 bp, 14 predicted proteins | sample YNPNPMetaG_FD_66600 | JGI IMG/M metagenome (GOLD analysis project Ga0068707, IMG submission 66600) | Anoxygenic and chlorotrophic microbial mat microbial communities from Yellowstone National Park, USA - YNP NP MetaG | ecosystem: Environmental > Aquatic > Thermal springs > Hot (42-90C) >...
GCCTGGGACTGCAGATATTCTCTGGCTTCTGCCGGGCTCCAGGCTTTGCGGTAAGGCCGATCGGACGTGAGTGCATCCCAGACATCCACCACCGCAAAGATGCGGGCTGCCAGCGGAATTTCCTCACCTTTCAGACCGCGGGGGTATCCGCTGCCATCCCACTTTTCGTGATGGCAGTAGGGGATATCAAGCGCAGGTTGCAGAAAGCGAATGCTCCGTAGTACCTCATAAGCAAAAACAGGGTGTTGGCGAATGATTTGCCATTCTTCGGGCGTTAGGGCACCTTCTTTTAACAAAATTGTATCGGGAACGCCAATCTTTCCAATGTCATGCAAAATGGCGCCGCGGCGGACGTGGATCAGTTGCTCTTTTTCGACCCCCAGGGCAAGAGCGAGCTTTAAAGTCCACTCCGTGACCCGGTCACTATGCCCGGCTGTTTCCCGATCGCGCAATTCCAGAGCCTTTGCCTACCCTTCAAGGGTCTCGTCATACGATAGGGAGAGTTCCATCAGGGTGTTGTTCAGTTCGCGGAACAATTGGGCGTTTTCCATTGCCAGAGCGGTTTGGCTGGCAATGGTCTTGACAAAGCTGAGCCATTGCGGCTCCTGAGCTGCCAGACTTGTCAGTGGGCTGCGCTGACAAAGCTCGATGACACCCCCTAAGCGTCCTTTGACCACGATGGGCAACCCGATATATGCCAGAAATCCTTCTTCGAGATAGTTCTGGCATTCCACGGCCGAATTTACGGCTGACCATTGTTGCAGATCGCTAATGGTTAAGGGATGTAAGGTCAACGCCACCGTGCCGGGCAAACCTTCCCCAATCGGATACAAGGTCTTGGCGGGAGGGTTTTTTCTCAAACCTTCGGCAAGAAGAAATTCCAGACGCGAAAGGCCTGGCTCAACTGCCCAGATTTGGACGGCATCCACCCCCAGGTGCTGTCTGGTTTGGTGCAGGATTACTTCTGCCATGGGATAGAAGTCGGTGTTGACGCTGATGGCATAGTCAATTTCGCGCAGAGAGGCTAATCGCTCCATCTGATGTTGCAGGTCGGCTAACAACTGCGAGCGTTGCAATGCAACGGCAGCAATCTCTGCTAATGTGGATAGAATACGGGTATCTTGCTCGGATAAGGAGCGGGAGGGGGGAAGACCGATACACAGGCTACCGATGACCTCACTGGCGCTTGCAATCGGGAAACAGGCGCCTCCCCAGCCGGGGGGAATGCCGGTGTTCTGCCTGGATCGCTCAAAAGCTACTGCCGCGAAATCTGCAAAAAATTGCGGATTGCTCTCCTTAAATAACCTTGCCAACAACTCCCTCCCCAATGGCTACTTCGGCGAACTCAATTTCGTTCATCCAGCCCCGCGCCACAACGCGCCGCACAAGTTGGTAATCTTTATCCACCAGCCAGATTGCACCGCAGGAGGTTTGCAGCACATTGAGAGCTTCATCCAGCAAGAGCGGTAACAATTCTTGCGGAGTTTGGGCGGCGCGCAGGGAGAGTGAGACCCGGTTGATCGCCTCAAGCTCGCTCAGGCGGTGCTTGAGTTCATCGAACATGCGGGCGTTGCGAATGGCGATGGCAGCATGTTCAGCAAAGGCGCCTAAAATCTGGGCCTGCTCGCCGCTGAAAAAGTGCGCCTGATGATGGTCGAGGTTGAGAAAGCCGAGGACCTCTCCTTCCACACAAATCGGGGCCGATAGATAAGAGGCAATCCATTCTCCTTCTGGGAAAACCCGCCAGAAGGGGGAAGCATGGGTATCGGGGATAAGCAGAGGTGCTTTGGTGCGGATCATTTCCCGATAATTGGGCGTTGCAGAGAGGTTGAGACGGCTCTGACGAGTCCAATCTACATCGCCGTAGGTTTCATAGCCTTCCGGGTAAGCGACCCGCGTCTCATCCCCCTCGAGCAGGGTAATGTTAGCGGCATCACAGGGGATGACCTGGCGCACATTGCGCAGCAGTTGTTTGAAAACGCTCTCCAGGTCGAGATGGGCATTGAGGGCAATGGCTGTGGAAGCGAGTGCTTCGGCAATGCGTCGCTGATGAGCTGCGCGTTGCTGGGCGCGCAGGCGCTCGATAGCGCCGGCAAGTTGATCGGCGACCGTGGTCAGCAGTTGCCGGTCGGCTTCGCTGAAGGCGTTGACCTGACTGCTTTCCACGTTGATTGCTCCTAGCGTTTCAAGGCAGGTGCGAAGTGGCACAGCGAGCAGCGAGCGGCTGGTGGGGGTGATTGCGACATCGGAAGGTTCCGCTGGCGTAGCTGAAACAAGAATCGCTTCACCCTGTTGGACTGCCTGACTGGCTGCTCCTTTGCCAAGCGAAATTGGGGAGATTGGGATGGGTGGGTTAATGAAATATGAGGGGTGAGGGCGAAGCACCGCCGAGTCTCGATCGAGCAGCAGGATGCCACAGTGTTCTCGATAAAGTTCGCTGCCAAGGATGTAGGTGATCTGCTTAATCAGTTCATCTTCGTCAGTTGCCCTAACGGTCTCCACTGCCACGGCATTTAAGACTTGTAACTCTTTCAAGCGCTGTTCGAGGGCGTTCTGTTTTTCGAACAGTTCTGTCACATCTGTCCCGACATTGATCAGGCAGGGTTCATTTTGAACTGTCGCTGTGACAGCGGAATAGAGCATCTGAAGAACTTGCCCGTTTTTCAGACGTACTTGAAGGGGAAAGTTTTCAACCCCTCCCTGACTTCGGATCAGGCGAGAGATTTCTTGGATGGCTTCAGCATTCAATTCCCGACCGATATCTGAGAAGGTTCTCCCAATCACTTCCTCGGGGGTAATGCCGAAAACCTGGCAGAAACTGCGATTGACATCGAGGATGACGCCGTCTTTTAAGCGGCTGATGGTCATGGGCAAGGGAGTTGTTTGAAAAGCGGCTGAGAACAGCGCTTCTTTCTCTGTGAGCGCCCGTTCTATCCGCTGCCGTTCGTTGGAGAGGTTGAAGAGTAAGCCCAGCAGGAGGGTGGCAAGTGGATAAATTGTTAAGATTGGCAGGGAGACGGCGCGTAGGACGGGGAAGGCAAGTCCACCGGGGAGGGTGAGAAACCAGACCAGAATGGCGAGATGCACCACCCAGCCAAAGGCATACAACTCGTACCCGTGTGGGTTAGAACGCTGATTCCTGCGCAAGGAAATCCGCCAGAGATAACCCAAGGCGGCGGAGATGATAATTGACCCAACGCCTGTGAACGCCCCCGCACCTCCGAGTGAAAGGCGAAAGAGAGCGGCGATTAGGGTGGCTGTTAAGGTGGGAAGCAAGCCAAAGTACAACCCGCTCAGGCTGAGCAGGACAGAGCGAGTGTCGAAAATGATCCCGGGAGTGAACTGCCAGGGCGTTAACATGATGGCAACGGCTATTCCGCCGATCAACCCACCCGTGGCAAGTTGTTGGAGAACGGAAGAGCTTTTTTTGCGCAGGGGAAGGATTTCGTAGAGCAAAGCAAGCGCAAGCAAAAGGGCTGCATTATTGATGAGGCCTAAAACGGATTCATGACTCATGGAATTGATGTTAATTATACTTAAACCTTAGATCAAAATAACTGACAAATTTGATAATTACTTATTATAGGCTCTACTTGGTAGGGCAGAATGTTCACAAATTTTTCACCAATGCACGAATAGCGCTTCCATTAATAGCTCATATTTGATTCGTGGATGGTTTTCTCAATAAATGATTAACACTACTTTTGATGGTAGATTGTTAGCAAACTTGTTAATAACTACCATAGCCTTTATAGGTGATGGTAAACCCTCCACAAAGATTACCCGAATGCAAGTTTAGTGCCGTCATACCTTTCTTTCCCGCTCGTGGAGGGACTTCTTATGGTGTTCTCTGTAACTCATCATGGTAGACAGTTGCTAAATCTCTCATTCACCTTCAGCAGGTTTCGGTTGGGTCGAGCCAGTCTCCGTGATACAATTCAAAGGGCAATTGGTTATTCTGACAGGGGACACACCCATTCATCCATGCGGAGATCGTTATGACACAAACGATTGATGACTTGAAAACTGCGTTTGCCGGCGAAAGCCAGGCAAATCAAATGACCTCTGGCCAGTGTGCGATTAGATTGAAGTTGGTAAACCCAGCGAACGTTGCCCGATCTGCGGCAACCCAGCCGAGCGCTTTACTTTGATCAGTTAGAAAATCAAGGTCGCCCTTTTGTAGCATGTTTATCTATTTTCTGTGAGTAGCGGAGCGCATTAAAACCCATAAGTCGGGTAAAATTACCAACCATGGCATCGGAAAAGTCTGCTTTTTCGGAATTTCCACTCGATCAAATTCTGCAAGGGGATTGCGTGGAGCTCTTGAGCGCTTTGCCCGAAAAATCGGTGGATTTAATCTTTGCCGATCCTCCCTATAACTTGCAGTTGCGCCAACCCTTATGGCGGCCGAATATGACCAGAGTGGAAGGCGTCGCCGAGGGATGGGATCGCTTCGAGAGTTTCCAGGCTTATGACCAATTCTGTGAGCGTTGGCTGAGCGCCTGTCGGCGGGTGTTGAAGGATAGCGGCACGCTTTGGGTTATCGGCACCTATCACAACATCTTTCGCCTCGGCAAGCTGATGCAGGATTTAGGATTTTGGATTCTCAACGATGTGATCTGGATCAAAAGCAACCCCATGCCCAACTTTCGCGGGGTGCGCTTTACCAATGCACATGAAACCTTGATCTGGGCAAGCAAATTCAAAGGGGCAAAATACACATTCAATCATCATGCGATGAAATCTCTCAACGACGGCCTGCAAATGCGCAGTGACTGGGTCATCCCCCTCTGTACGGGCAAGGAGCGGATCAAGATCAACGGCAAGAAAGCCCACGCCACTCAAAAACCAGAAGCGTTGCTATATCGGGTGATCCTCGCCTCAAGCAAGCCAGGGGATATCGTGTTAGATCCGTTCTTGGGGAGCGGCACAACCGCGGTGGTTGCTAAAAAACTTCATCGTCACTGGCTGGGCATCGAGGCAGATCCAAATTATATTCGGTTTGCCTGGCAGCGGATTGAACAGGTCATGCCGGAGCCGTTTGACGAGCAAACCTTTGCGGTAGAAGACACCAGACGTCTGAGGCCGCGGGTTGAATTTTCGCGTCTGCTGGAAGCAGGTTTGATCCAACCTGGCCAGCGCTTATATTTTCAAGCCGATCCTTCCAGGAACGCTACGGTGAAGCCCGATGGAAAACTGCGCCTGGAAAACGGGGTAGAAGGGTCGATCCACAGTCTGGGCAAATCCCTGATGGACGGCAGCCCCTGCAATGGCTGGCAGCACTGGTATTTTCGGGATGCTGAGGGAAGGATGCAGCCGATTGATTGTCTGCGTCAACGCTATCGTCAGATGCATGGATTGGCAGGAGAGCAGTAGCTCCTGTGCGGATCGTTCGTCCTCTCGACTTTAAGGCGTGGGGGTGGGTGTGGTTTCGATTTCATAGGTTGGGGTGACCTGGGGAGTCGCAGTAATGGAATACATCTGACCGCTCTCCAGGCGATTGCAGATGCCCTCACTATCGGCAACGATGCTCATGATGATCGGGTCATAAGAGAACAAGGCTTTCACTTCATTGAGAACCTGACGCGCTTCGGGGCAGTAATTCTGGTTGGGACGGCTGAGAAAAGCCAACACCGTGCCATATTCGACATAATAGTACGCCATGGTCAGGTTGGTGAGCGGTAAACCCTGCACGGCGACGCTCGATTCGAGCAAGCCTTCGTTGACCAGGTTTTGGGCAGCTTCGTTTTCCTCTGCCGTGCAGCCGCGCACGGCGCATTTCAACACCGGCAGAGCTCCTTCAAAGTTGCGCGCCCGAATCATGATGATTCCTAATTGTCCATAGGTATTAGCAGTGGTTGGGTCAAGGCTGAGCGCCTTTTCGGCATTGCGGGCGGCGATGAAAAATTCGCCTTGCTGGGTATAGGTCTTGGCGATTTCAAGGTTCGGTAAGGGGTCTTTGACGCCGAGTTGGGCATTGATGTTGGCGGCGCGGGCAAAAAATTCCAGGGCTCGGTCGTAGAGTTTGAGGCGCAGATAATTTCGCCCAATATAAATATAAAGAAAGGTCAGGTTGGGATTGAGGCGGGCGGCTTCGAGATACTCCTGGATGGCGCGATTGTATTGGGCAGTGGATTCTAAAACCGTGCCATAGACGCGGTGGGCATCCATCGAATCGGGATCAAGTTGCACAGCCTGGGCGGCATATTGTTCCGCTTGACTCCAGTTGAGTTGATCGAGCAGTACTTCAGCATAGAATGCCAGCGCCAGGGCATTGTTCTGATCGAGTTGAAAGGCTTGCAGGGCTTCGGTTTGGGCTTCGGCAAGCAAGCCCTGCCGCTCTTCCGCTCCGACTAAAGGGTTGGTGGCATACCAGTCGAGGACAAAAGCGCGAATGGCGCGCACGGTGCTGTTATCCGGGGCTAACTCAACGGCGCGGTCAATGGATTGACGCGCTTCGGTAAGGCGTTGCAGGCGGGCTGGATCGTTGCTGAGCAGGGCTGAGGAGTAGGTCTGAATGCGCGCCAGGCGTGCCCATGCTTCGGCGTTGTTGGGATCGACGGCCAGGGCGCGTTGATAGGTGTCAATGGCGTCAGGTCGAGGGGCAGCGGGTGGGGCGGGGTCTGGATCGTAGATTTTCCCTGCCAGGAAGTAGGCTTCGGCTTCCTCGATATAGGAAGCTGCGCTGCGGGTTGGCGTGGGGGTGGGATAAAAAGCCGGTTTGATTGCTCCTTGTTGAACGCCGCGCCAGACCTGGATCGAGGCAAGGATTAAAACGATCAGGAACAGGATGCGGTAGGGATTGACCGCTGCTTTTCTTGCGCGGAAGATTGGTTTGCGTTGAAGGAGTTCATCGACCATAATGGGCTCTATTCAGGAGTCGCCGTTGGTGTCGGCGCTGGGGTGGATTTGGCGCTTTGTTCCAGACACAACTGGATGCCGGCGTTGGCATTCTCGACCGCTAAGGGGTCATCCGGTACGCCGTTGATCAAGGCTTGAAATACCTGCACCGCTTCCTCGCAGCGATTGGTTCGTGCTAGGGCAAATCCGTAGAACCAGTAAACCTGGGCGACAGTACCATAATCGAGCGGCATGCCTTGTACAACCGTGCCATCTTCCAGCGTGCCCCCTCGAACCGCAAGTTCCAATTCTCTAACTGCTTTGGAAATTTCACCGTTACGGTAGTACATAATGCCTAACGTGCCGTGCAATTTTGGATTAGTTGGCTCGACTTTCACGGCTTGCTCGGCGTATTGAGAGGCTTTGCCGTATTGACCGATGTTGGCATATGCCAGAGAGATTTCGGCTAAAGGCGTCCAATCATTGGGATTGAGCGAATAGGCAGCCAGTAGTTCTTCGACGGCAAGATCGTTTTCGCCTTTGACGCGATAAGCATAACCGAGATACAGGTGTAAATCGGCGATCTTGGGATTGATGGCAATGGCAGCTTTAAATTCATTTATTGCGGCGTCGATGTTTTCCCGACCGGTGTATAGGAGGACAATGCCGCGCGCCCGGCGCGTTTCCAGCAAGGTGGAGTCTAACTGCATGGCGATTCGTGACTCCTCGATGGCTTTATCCAGATCATCAAATTGGCCCTTGTTGATTAGCACTTCGGCGTAGTAGGCGTGAGCAAGAGCATTATTGGGGTCCAGTTCGAGGGCGCGTTTGAGTGAGGCCTCGGCAGAGAGGTAATCGCCAGTGAAACCTTGCGCCCATCCCAACACAGCGTGAGCCAGCGCATTGTTCGGGTTTTTTAGCAAGGCATTTTGGGCGTTGGTGATGGCTTCTTCGTATTGCCCGGCAAACACCTGTAACCGGGCTAAGGTGACGTAGGTAGAGGTATTGTAGGGATCAACAATCAGGGCTTCTTTATAGGCATTGATGGCTTGTAGAAGCCGTCCTTCTTGAAACAATTGTTCAGCTTCGTTCAGGTAGGACTCTGGGCTGCGGGTTGGGGTGGAAGTGGGGATAAACAGGGGTGGAGTAGCCGGAACGACCACCTGATTAAAATACAACGCAACTCCGATCATCCCAAGCAGGACGGCGATTAAGAAAGGGTTGGATCGGCGTCTGGGTCGCCGTCGAACGCTCCAATTGCTGCCGCGTAAATACATGCTTCCATCATACCATTTGCGCGAATCGGGTGTCAAGGAGGCGTGGATTAGGGGAGGATAAGTATCTTTTAGAGGAGCGTGTCTTCCTGGGAGGGCTTTACGACTTTGAACTCGCCGCGCTTGAGCAGCCGGATGATATTTGCCGTGACATTCGGCGTGCTTGGATCAAAGATGATGGTTTCGTCGAAGTCGGGAGCTTTGGTGATTGCGGTGTGAGAAAAGGGTAAGGGGTCGAGTTGAATGAAATCGCTGGTGGGCGTCTCAGCTTCTCCCCAAAAAAGAAAGGTCTTGCCGCTTAATAAAAAGCTCCTGCGTAGAGGAGTAATCGGTTGTTCCTTAAATTCTGGAGTCAAGACGGAAACCCTTTCGCTTTTGCTCACGATGCCGGCGCTGGTTTTGGCTTCTTGTTCGGTTAGGCCTGCTTGCCGCAGATGGGCTTCGGCTTTTTCTGGATCGCGCCAGATGGTCAGGATGAGATTGGGAAGATTGGCAGTTGGCAAACGGATTGAGCTAAGGTTTTGGGAGAGTTGTTGCGCCACGCCCAAGAGGGTTAATAAGACATTTAGAACGGCTTTCTCCCCTTGATAAATACCGATGTGGTAATAGCGACTCTCTTGATTCATCGAGATCGCCTGGTTTTTCATGAAGAAGTAGGTGATTTGGTTGAAAGACGCTGGGGCAGAAAGGGTGAGAATCGAGATAGTGTAATCGGCTTTGGCGATAACGTTCATTAAGGCAGTGATGCGCCCGTCCAGTTCCCACCCTTGATTCACCGTGCGCTCGAGCATCCGTTTTTCTTCTAAACCGCGTCGCCCGCGCAGAATCTCCTGTTGTAAGGCTTCTTTGGTGAAACCTTTGTAAGGGTTAGCAAGCATTAAGCTGGTTGATAGACCCAAGGAGGCAATGATGTAGAGCCATTCGCTCGAGGTGAAGATCATCTTGGTGTAACGTTCTTCTTCCATTGGCGGGCTTTCTCCACGCGTGACAGGGGATAGGGATCACTTGGTGGATTTCTCTCCTCTAGAGATGCAAGGAAAGCACCAAAGAATATATCAAATTATACTCTGACCTGCCTAAATTGCAACCGTGTTTTATTGCCTTTGAGTCGCTTCCAAAGCAGATTGCATTGAGGATTGGGAAAGGGGTAAGCGGGGCAGGTTAAGAAAGAGCACCTCCAGGGCTAAGCGAAGATTGACGTTGCCCTGCAGATATTCCAGAGTCTGGCGCAATTGTCTGAGTACCTCAAGGCATTGTTCCTTTCCAACTTGAGCTGCAATGACCGCGGCCGCTTCGGAAAAGTCGGCATAGGTAAGAGACTGCTGATCGGAATAGGCGGAGAGGATTACATCTCGCCAGAAAGAAAGCCAGCTTTCGAGCATGGGGACGAGCTCGGCTTTGGTCATCTCTCTGGCAAATCGTTCGGCTAAAGCAAAGCGATCCAGAACCGAGGAACTCAATAAGTGCAAGTGATCGGTAATCATTTGATAGAGTTTCTGGCGCTCTTGCGGGTGATGGAGCAGGTGGATGGCTATGCCTGGTCGTCCAGCCGCCAGGCGTGCAATTTGAGCAGCGAGGGAGGCTTCGGCAGCTTGCTTCTCTAGGAGGGTTTGAGCAAGCGCCTGGGTTGCCATAGGGCGCAGGCGCACGTTTTCGCAGCGGGAAACAATGGTAGGCAAAAGGCTTTCACTATCTTCAGCGGTGAGTAAAATGAGCACCTTAGGAGGTGGTTCTTCAAGCGTCTTCAGCAGGGCGTTTTGAGCGTTCAGGTTTGCTTCCTCGAAGCGCAGCAGCAGAGCAATGCGATAATGCCCTTCGTAAGGCGCTAAGGACAGGTGGTGCTGAAGCTCGCGAATTTGTTCGACGCGCAAGACCCCCTCGCGCTGTTCGGCGGCAACGATTTCTAGGTCAGGGTGACGCATTTCGGCGATCAGTTTACAGGCCCGGCAGACACCGCAATACGCACCAGCTTGGGGTGGGTTTTGGCAGTTTACAGCCTGAGCAAAGCGCAGGGCGAGCGTGCGCCGTCCAACCCCGCCTGGACCGCTGAATAAATAGGCCTGGCGTAATGACCCTGTAGCCACATGGGAACGCAAAAGAGCAACGGCCGCAGCATTGCCATAATAATTCCAATCCATGATGGTATTGTAGCCAGATTAGCTGCCCTTGACAATAGCGGAAATGAGGCAACTCATCGTTTTCTTGAAGGGATAGCACTGCAAAAGGTTTCTTTCACCACTGAAAGCCTGCTTTACCCCAGATTCTGAGCGCGCAAGTGACAGGTGTCGTTTAAGGAGACCAGGGTGAAATCCTCGTTTTCTTCTTCGAAGATATTGATGGCGCAGGTATCCTGACGCAAATGCCAGAAACGGTTGTTGCCCAACCCCAGAATTGCCAACAGAATGACGCGATTGATGACCGTGTGCCCGACGACGACAATCGTCTGGCCGCTATGTTGCTTTGCCAGATTGCGAATGGCTTGCAGGCCGCGCTGGCGAAGGTCTTCCAGGCTTTCGCCCCCAGGTATCTGGCACAAATGAGGCTGCTGAAACCAGCGATCGAGTTCACTTTTCCATCGCCCAGCAACTTCGTCTGGCGTTAGTCCTTGCCATTCCCCATAGTCGATATCGATCAAGTCTGGATGAGGTTGAACTGGCAAGGAAAAATGAACCGCAATGGCTTCGGCTGTGCGTACTGCCCGAGAGAGCGGGCTGGCATAGACTGCATCGACTTGCCATTCTTTAGCAATGCGCAGTCCGGTTGCTTCCGCTTGCTTCAGTCCGTTCTGGTTGAGTGGCACGTCGGCCCGGCCGCGAAAGCGCTCGTTGCGATTCCATTCTGTTTGACCATGACGGACCAGAATAAAGCGAGTCATTCGTTGCTCCACAAGTTGAGATTGAACAGCCTAAGTATACCTCACCGCATCTGTTGTCGGCGAGGCAAGTTTCTTCCTCAATCGGTGGTCTTTAGTCATTATCTACCATAGGCTCTACTTGGCAGGGCAGACCGTCCACGAAGTTTTCCCGAATGCACGAACAGCGCTTCCATTCGTTTATCCGGGGTCAATTCGTGGTCGGTTTTCTCAGCAAATTATCAAAACGACTTGTGATGGTAGGTTGTTACGGTCTTTTTCACTTTAACTGAACCCTTCCACCGAGATATGACGCACGAATTCCGCAACGGCTGCATCGACTGGATGATGGCAGATTTGATCTAGAGTGCCAACTTGTTTCAAGGTTGCTTCGCTGAACACCGCAATCCGATCTCCTAAAAAAGCGGCTTCTTTAAGGTGATGGGTGACAAAGACGGAAGTTTGATGGTTTTGGCGCAGGATAACCGAAAGTTCCTGGTAGAGTTCTGTTCGAGTGGGAGGATCAAGGGCAGCGAATGGCTCGTCGAGTAACAACAATCGGGGTGCTAAAACGAAGGCTCGCGCTAGACTGACCCGTTGAGCTTCACCACCCGATAAGGATCGCGCCGGGCGGTGTGCCAGATGGGCAACACCGAAGCGATTCAACCAGTCCATTGCCCGTTCAACGGCCTGCGGGCGAGAAAGTTTTCGGAAACGCAGTCCAACCAGCAGATTGTCCAGAACCGAGCGGTCGAATAACAGCGGTTCTTGCAAGACGAGAGCAACCTGACGGCGATACTCGAGGTCTTTCCACTGTTCCAACTGCCGGCCCGCAAAGGTCATCCAGCCTCCTATGGGGGAAAGCAAGCCGGCCAGAGTGAGTAGGAAGGTCGATTTGCCAGCTCCGTTGGGTCCCACAACAGCTAGGACCTCTCCTTCATAAATGGAAAGAGAAGGAATCGAAAGCACTTTTTGATTGGCGCGACGAAGGGTGAGATCGTGCAGTTCGATCAGGGTTTTCATACCCGGACGCCTTTTTGTTGCAGGTGGGTGAGCATCCAATTGATCAAAAAGGTGATCACCAGGAGCAGAATCGCCAGGCCGCTTGCCATGCCAAAGTTGCCTTTGCCGGTTTCCAGCACAATGGCAGTAGTCAGCACGCGCGTCTGGAAGCGGATGTTGCCGCCGACCATCATACTGGCGCCAATCTCGGAAATCACTGCGCCAAAACCGGCCATCAGCGCCGCCAGGAGGGGTAAACGCGCCTCCCGCCACAACTCCCAAATCATTTGCCAGCGAGAAGCGCCCAAACCGAGCAGTTGCAGGCGGTAGCGGGGATCGAGCGATTGTAAGGCGGCGGTGGTTAAGCCGCTGACCACCGGCGCAGCAATGATTACCTGAGCAATGACGATTGCCGTTGGGGTGTAGATCAGGTTCAGCATGCCGAGAGGTCCTGAGCGCCAGAGCAACATGGCAACAAATAAACCAACCACGACCGGCGGCAACCCCATGCCGGTGTTCACCAGGCTGAGCAGGAGCGAACGGCCGCGGAAATTGCTCAGGGCTAAAAGGGTGCCAAAGGGTAAACCAATGAGCAAACTGAGCAAGGTAGCCAGTCCGGAAATCTGGAGGGACAACAGCGTAATCTGGAAGACTTCTGGGTTAAACATGGTCTTATGGTTCGCGATAGAGAATAAAAAGTGGTTCACCGTATTCTGCTTGTCCGAATTGACGGATGAAGTCCTTCGTTTGCGGTGAAGTGAGAAACTGGGCAAAAGCTTTTGCCGCAGTGAAATTGACCTTTGGAAATCGTTGAGGGTTGACGAGGATAATGTGATAAACGTTCAGCAATTCCGGATCTCCTTCAATGAGAACAACGAGGTTTTGTTGGGCGCGCGTGACCAGGAACGTTGCCCGGTCGGTTAGGGTATAGCCGCCTTTTTCGGAGGCAATCATCAGAGTGGCTGCCATCCCCTGGCCACTTTCCAGGTACCAGGGTTCTTGACCAGGTTTCATCCCGGCTTTTGCCCAAAGGGCTTTTTCGATTTTATGTGTTCCCGATTGATCGCCACGCGAAATGAAGGTGGCTTGAGTTTGAGCAATCTTTTGCAGGGCGACAAGAATCGATGAGCTTTTCACCTGAGCAGGATCGGATGACGGGCCAACCAAAACAAACTGATTTGCCATCAGGGGGATCCGTTCGACGCCATAACCGTTTTGCATAAAGGATATTTCCTCTTCGGGGTCATGGGTCAGCAGGATATCGGCATTGCCCTCGCTGCCCAGTTTCAGTGCTTGTCCGCTGCCAACCGCAATCGTTTTGACGGTTAAGCCGCTTTGCTCTTCAAAGCGTGGCACGAGGATGTCCAGCAACCCGTTGTCTTGAAGGGATGTTGTGGTTGCCAGGATCAGAGTCGGGTGCTCCGCAGAGGAAGCTGAGGGCAAGGCAGAGCAAGCGCTTAAGCTGTTGATCATCAGGCAGAAGGTGAGGATGAAACTGAGAGATTGTTGGCGTTGAGGTGAGGTGATCATAGGGTCTGACATCTTCCGCTTTCGCTGGAATCGTAGCCTGGCAAAGCGCGGAGCGCCTGCCGAAAGCGTATGCTGGTGAGGGTATCTAGTAAAGGCAGATAATCTGGCTCGAATTCCGAGAAGAAGGTCAGATCGTACCGTTCTTGAAACAGGGGGATAAAATCTAAACCCTCCTGACGAGCAGCCGCTTCAACACCCAGGGCAACATCGGCTTGGTGGTTCTTGACTGCCAGAGCACATTGGCGATGTGTGAAAGCCTCCCGCCCATAGCCCTGAATCTGCGCGGGGACAAGCCCAAGCTGGCGAAGCTGCCAGTCGAACCACAGGCGCGTGCCAGAACCGCGGTTGCGGTTGATTAGGTGGACATCGGGGCGGGCAAGATCGGAGAGGGAATAAATAGCTTTGGGGTTGCCTGGTGAAACGATCATTCCTTGGTTGCGATGGGCGAGTGTGATGACGGTGGCTGCCCGATCGGGGAAGAGATGGCGAATCGTGGGAAGGTTATATTCTCCACTTTGATCATCAAGGATATGGCAGCCGGCTACCTGACAAAAACCCTGTCGCAAATTGACCAACCCGTTAAGTGACCCGACTGGCAACGTGAGGATGTGAAAATGACTTTCTAGATGACGGGCGAGAATCTCCCAGGCAAGGTCATCGCTGCCCGAAAAGACTAAAAGGGGTTTTTCACATCTGGGGAGCACCATCTGTTGGATTAAGAAGGCGCCGGCAACGGCGCGATAGTAACGCTCGGTCTGACGCCCTTTTTTGCGCGTCTCGATAAACTCTACCAAACCGACCGCTTCGAGGCGTTTGAGGTGATGACGTACCCAGGCTGGGGAGTGATCCAGTTGGGCAGCTAATTGGGTGAGGGTGGCAGGCTTTGCCATTAGGTGTTGCAGGATGGCAAGACGCTGAGGGTCTGCCAGCGCTTCGATCTGTGGGTAAGTATGCAATGAGCAGATGTCGTTCACGATTAAGGAAATCCTTAACCATATTATACGGTTTCAGATGAAATTGTCAAGAGAGGTTGCTTTCTCATTCGGACGAAAATCTCATTGACAATCCACTCGATTTTGGTTAAAGTGAAGCTCAGAGTAATGGGTTTGAGGTGTAGCATGGAGCTGTTTGTCGGATGTGATTTAGGTGGCACGAACCTGAGAGCTGCCCTTGTGGACGTGGAGAACGGCAAGGTTCTTCTCCAAAAAGCGACAGCAACCTTAGCCCGTCAGGGGCCTGAGGCGGTGATGCAACGCATGTCAGCGTTGATCAAGCAAGTGATTGAGGAAAGTGGTCATATCACCGGCGAGGTGCAGGGGATCGGAATTGGCGCGCCGGGTTTACTGGATTTGGAGAAGGGAGAAACGCTCTTCCTGACCAATTTTGCCGGTAACTGGCCGCATGTCCCGGTGTGCGCCACCATACAACGCTTGACTTCAATCCCAACTGCCATCATCAATGACGTACGGGCGATCACTTATGGCGAGTGGCGTTTCGGAGCTGGGCAGGGGGTGGAGACCATGGTTGTTTTGGCGTTAGGCACCGGGGTGGGGGGCGGGCTGGTGATCAACGGTCAATTGCACCTTGGTTTGAGCGGCAGTGCTGGAGAGTTAGGGCATATCGTTCTGGACCCGAATGGACCGCGTTGTGGATGCGGCAATTATGGCTGCCTGGAAGTCTATGCCTCTGGGCCGGCGATTGCTTCGCTGGGCGTCAAAATGGTTGCCCAAGGGCTTGCTACCCGCATTGCTGAGCTTTGTGAAGGGGATTACAATCGGATTACCGCTGCACTGATTGCCCAGGCTGCCCAGGAAGGCGACCCGATTGCAACGGAGATTTTTGAACGCGCTGGACAGGCGCTTGGCAGAGCAGCCGCGATGTTGTGCGTTACCCTCAGCCCCCAACGGATTGTGCTGACCGGCGGTGTGGCGCGAGCAGGGGATCTATTGCTGGAACCCATGCAACAGACCATGCGTCGCCTGGTGCGGGTAATGCCGGTTGAGCAAGTGGAGCTGGTGCTGGGAACGTTGGGGGATCAGGCCGGCGTGATCGGTGCAGCTTGCTTCGCGGCGCTGAATTATCGTCGTCTGCGAATAGACGCGAATATCCGCGATTGAACGCGAATAGACGCAAATATCCGCAAAGCAACGCAAATAGAAGCACATTTTAATATTTGTGTTCATTTGCGTTCATTCGCGGTTCCTTCCAATCCGCGAATGGACGGATGCGTTTAGACCATTCTTTTCTATTCCAGTTTTGGGCTTCCGAAATTCAGCAAAAGGCCAACCGGTCTCCTAGTCGCCTTTAAGTAATTCAAGAGCTGTGCCTCTTCAATGGTTGTAAGATGTTTGAGCGCCTTTATCTCTACAATGATCTGATCAAAGCAGATGAAGTCCGGCACATATTCTTTCGACAATATATGCCCTTTGTAAGCAATTTGTAGTGGTACCTGAGCCTGATACGGCACGCCTCTCATGTTCAACTCCAGATCCAGCGCTTCCTGATACACTGCCTGCACAAAACCGGCTCCTAATTCATTGGAGACTTCCATAGCTGCGCTGACAATCGCATACACCTCGTCCTTCAATATCATTTCGCGTTCATTCGTGTTCATGCGCGGTTCTCCCAAAGTTCCAAGATTTCGCGTTAATTGGTGTGCATTTGCGGTTCTCTTCGTTGGTTTATTGTAATTACCTACAACAGGCTCTACTTTGCAGGGTAGACCGTCCACGAATATTTCACGAATGCACGAATAGTGCTGTCATTCGTTTATTCGTGGTCCATTCGTGGACGGTTATCTCAGCAAATCATCAACACTACTTGTGATGGTAGGTT
>Ga0068707_1001500_pt1 | contig 16303 bp, 17 predicted proteins | sample YNPNPMetaG_FD_66600 | JGI IMG/M metagenome (GOLD analysis project Ga0068707, IMG submission 66600) | Anoxygenic and chlorotrophic microbial mat microbial communities from Yellowstone National Park, USA - YNP NP MetaG | ecosystem: Environmental > Aquatic > Thermal springs > Hot (42-90C) >...
CGGGTTCGTGGTGGGAGATATCGGCTGCTATTCCCTGGGGATCGGTCCCGCGGGATACGGGCAGATGAAGACCCTCCACGCCATGGGTTCAGGGGCGGGACTGGCCAACGGGCTGGGACAGTTGGGGCGCTTCGGGTTCGACCAGCCCGTGCTGGCCTTGTGCGGGGATTCGACCTTCTACCATGCGGCGATCCCGGCCTTGATCAACGGCCGATACAACGGTTCCAACTTCACCATGGTCATACTGGACAACAGCGCCACTGCCATGACGGGGTTCCAGCCTCATCCGGGCACGGGCAGGACAGCCACGGGATCCGAGGCGCCTGTGGTGGAGATAGAGGGCGTGTGCAGGGCCCTGGGGGCGAAGGTGGAGACAGCGGACCCGTTTCGCTTGAGGGAGACCACCGAGACACTCTGCCGGCTGCTGTTGGACGAGCAGGGGGTCAAGGTCCTGGTCCTGAGGCAGGAGTGTGCCTTGGTGAGGGGGAAGCGCGGCCGGGCCCTTTACAAGGTCGAGGTGGACCAGGGGATGTGCGTGGGCCGGGAGTGCGGGTGCAATCGGCTTTGCACGCGGGTGTTCAAGTGTCCTGGGTTGGTGTGGGAGTCCACCACCGGCAAGGCGCGCATAGACGAGGCGATCTGCACCGGGTGCGGCGTCTGTGCCGAGATCTGTCCCGAGTCCGCCATAAGAAGGGAGGCGCTGTAGATGCTCCTCGAGAAAGATCCATGGAACGTGATCATCACGGGCGTCGGGGGGCAGGGCAACGTCCTCGCCTCTCAGATCCTGGGCCAGATCCTGGTGGATGAGGGGTGCATCGTGACGATCGGGGAGACCTACGGGGCCTCCCAGAGGGGGGGCTCGGTGATGAGCCACCTGAGGATATCACGAACGGATCAGTTCTCACCCCTCATACCTGAGGGGCAATGCGATCTGGTGGTCGGTCTGGAGCCTGTGGAGGCCTTGAGGGTGTTGGCTTCCTACGGCAATCCAGGGGTCCTCCTGCTCACCAACACCCGGCCCATATTCCCCATCGACGTCATAGCGGGCGATGCGACCTACCCGGGGCTTCCGGTGATACTCGAGAAGCTGGGCAGGCTCACCAAGAAGCTCTGGACCGTCGACGCCACGGATATCGCCCTCGGGATGGGGGACCCCGTGTACGCCAACATCGTGATGCTGGGGGCCCTGTCGGCCACAGGCGTGCTCCCCTTGAGCCGTGAGTCCTTCGTGAAGGTGATCGAGGAGCTCATGCCTTCCCACCGGCTCGCTGGGAACCTGGAGGCGTTCGAAAAGGGAAGAGAGACGGTCCGAGAGGTCATGTGAATCCCCAAAGGATGTATCGCACGAGTCGAGGGGGGAGTTTCACTCGTGAAAGGAGCGCGCGGCCAGTGGGGCCGTGAAGGCACGTTGGTGGGATCTCCCATCGTAGTACCTCAGGCCCTTCACCTCGAGGCGCCTCAGTGTCTCGTCCACCTCGACGGCTGTCCTGTCGAGCGGTCGGCTGGCCGCCAGGGTGATGCTCCAGAGCTCGGCGAAGGAAGGGACGAACTCGTAGCACGAGGCCACATGCGGGAAATGCCCCCTCAGCCCCCGGATGATCCTCTGCGCGTAGACGTCATGGTCTGGTTGCCATAGCACTCCCCCCGTCTGACAGACGAAGATACCCTCCGGGGTCAGCCTTTCTCCCACGGTCCGGTAGAACTCAGGAGAGTAGAGGTGGGAGGAGAGCACCTCACCGCCCCCTGTCGGGTCGAAGGGCTCTGTGAGGTCGGATATGATGAGGTCGTAGCGGCCGGCCTCATGTTCGAGGAACTTCATGGCGTCCGCGCAGACGACCTGCACGCGAGGGTCGCTCAAGGCCCCCCTGTTGATGGACCGCAGTTGCTCCTTCGAGACGGTCAGCACGTCCTTGTCGATGTCGACCAGGACGATCTCCTCGAGCTGCCTGTACCTGAGCAGCTCCCTCAGGGCGCAACCGTCTCCACCCCCAAGTACGACGACCCTGCGCGGGTCCCCATGGATCACGCAGGCGGGGTGAACGAGGAGTTCGTGGTAGATCCATTCGTCGCTTTCAGCCAACTGCATCCTGCCGTCCAGGATCATGCAGAGCCCGAAACCGCTGAGCCGCACGACTTCGAGGCGCTGATATTCGCTCTGGACAGAGAGAGTAGGACCTTCCGCCCCGGTCAGGCTCAACCTGCCGGGCGGTCCTATCTCCAGAAACCAGAGCTTTCCTGCCGCCGTCATCCAGTTTCGCGCTGCATCCAGCGCCTTCTCCGTCGGGAGCACCCTCTGAGACGACACGTCTCTCTCCATGGTCCCTCCTATGGGCATCACCGAAAGCCCCCCTGCGGTCCTCGACCCCCGGTCCCCAATAGTGCGATGTCCGAGCGGCCGGGTCAAGCCCCGATCCGCCGTTCCACAAATAGACCCTCTGACAGGATGAAAGCGGGTTTGCACAGATGACCGGCTCGGCATAAAATGCACAGAGCATGGGGGTGGAGAGGAGCCGTTTTCGGGCAGGGGCAAGGGGGCACGGCGAGACCCTTTGCGGACGGGGGGACGACGATGGAGGGTGCTTGGCAGCGTGTGGTTCAGTGGATCTCCTCTTCCCGGCGGCTCGTCGTCTTCACAGGGGCAGGCGTGAGCACCGAGAGCGGCATACCGGACTTCAGGAGCCCCGGTGGATTGTGGGAACGTTACAACCCCGATGACTTCACCTTCCAGAGGTTCGTTCAGAGCGAGGAGGCGCGTCTTCGCTACTGGGCCATGAGCACGGAGATGTACAATCTCCTCAAGAGGGCGAGGCCCAATGCCGCCCACCTGGCCATAGCCGATCTTCACCGGATGGGGAGGCTAGACTGCGTCATCACACAGAACATCGACGGGCTTCATCAGGCGGCGGGACTCCCGCAGGATCGAGTCATCGAGCTCCACGGCACCGCCCTGGCCGTAGGATGCCTGAGCTGCGGAAAGAGGTACGAAAGGGAAGAGATCCAAGAGAGGGTTGCACGCTCTTCCAGCTCTCCCCGCTGCGACGAATGCGGAGGGCTCCTGAAACCAGCCACCATCTCCTTCGGACAGCAGATGCCACAGCGCGAGACCGCAGAGGCCTTTCGCCGGGCTGAGCAGAGCGACCTGTTCATGGTGGTGGGATCCTCGCTGGTGGTCCAGCCCGCTGCCTCCTTGCCACTGACCGCCAAGAAGGCCGGTGCAGCCTTGGTGATCCTTAACCGTGACCCTACACCGTACGATTCGCTGGCCGATGCCCTACTCAGGGGGTCGGCGGGGGAGACGCTGGAGAAGATCGTCGGTGAGCTGAAGGCCCTTCAGGGCCCGGTGACGGCGGGTTGAGCTTCGGCAGGCCCAAGGGCGTCCAAGGGGGCCTGGGGGATAGGCTGTGGGCCGTCGCCGTAACATTCTCCCGCGATGCGAATGGGGTCTCGGAGGCGCTTTCCGCTTCCGGGCAAGGCAAGGGGTAGAGAGGTAAACGCCATGGAACCGATGGGAGGCGATCGATGAAGCTCAGGCCGGCTGTCTTTGCAGGGTCCTGGTACCCTGGCGGGAAGGAGGCGTGCCGCAGGCAGATAGAGGAATTCTTCCGCCGGGCCCCCGCGGCCGCCCCTGGGGTGAAGGAGGCCGTAGGCGGCATCGTCCCTCACGCCGGGTGGGTCTATTCAGGGCGCATCGCGGGCCAGGTAGTGGCCCTCATGCGAAACGCCCCTCCTCCGGATACGGTCATCCTCTTCGGGGGCCATTTGGGGCGTTTCAGCCAACACCTGATCATGGCACAGGGGGCGTGGCAGACCCCCCTTGGGCCCGTCGAGGTCGATTGCGAGATGGCCTCCCGGCTCCTGGGGGAGTTTCCGTTCAGGCAGGAGGAGCCCTCCCGGGCTGAGCCGGACAACACCAGGGAGTTGCAGCTGCCGCTCATAAGGTACGCCTTTCCCGCGGCCCGGGTGTTACCTTTGGCCACGGCGCCCACCACGGATGGGATTCGGATCGGCGAGTCTTGCGCCAGGATGGCGAAGAACCTCGGCAGGAAGGTCCTGGTGCTTGGCTCCACGGATCTCACCCATTACGGACCCGGTTACGGCTTCACCCCCAAGGGCATCGGGCCCCAAGCCGAGCGCTGGGTGAAAGGGACCTCCGACCCTCGTATCATCGGACGGATGGAGGAGATGGACGCGGAAGGGGTCCTCGAGGAGGCCCTCGAGAACGGAAATGCGTGCTGTCCCGGGGCGATAGCGGCGGCCCTGGCGTGCCTGAGGGAGTTGGGTGCGACTCGCCCCCAGGTCGTCGCTTACATGACGAGCCTGGAGGTGCAACCGGGGGACGATTTTGTAGGCTACGTCGGGATCGTGTACTGGTCTTGAGCAGGGCCGCCGCGTCGCGATGGTCCGTTGAGATATCCGACAAGATGGGGTAAGATCCAAGGGAACCGGATGGACGCTGGAAAGGGAGGGGAATTCCATGGACGCCAAGATGAAGATAAGGTGGTTGGGTCATGCGGGCTTCGAGATAGTCTCTCCCGCAGGGAAGGTGATCCTCATCGACCCTTGGATCGGCGGGCCTACGGTGGCGGCGACCCTGGATGAGTGGAAGACCGTCGAGTTGGTGCTCGTGACCCACGATCACTTCGACCATTCGGCCAGTGCGGGGGAGATAGTCAAGCGGACAGGGGCAATGCTGGTGGCCAACGTGGAGACAGCGGCCCGGATCAAGACGGAATACGGCCTGGCAGACGATCGGGTGGTCTTCGGCGGCTTCGGGATGAACATTGGGGGTGTTGCCCAGCAAGGCGGCCTGAAGGTCCTCATGACCCAGGCCATACATTCGACCGCCACAGGGGTGTGCTGCGGCTACATCGTGGAGATGGAGGACGGCCGTCGGGTCTATCACGCCGGAGACACCGGGCTGTTCGAGACCATGAGGCTCTATGGAGAGCTTTATCCCCTGGAGGTGGCCCTCCTTCCCATAGGGGGGGTCTTCACCATGGACCCGGTCCAGGCGGTCAAGGCGGCGGAGCTTCTCGGCCCCAAGCGGGTGATACCGATGCATTACGGGTCGTTCCCCATCCTGGAGCGGGACGCCGCCCGTTTCGTGCAACTGATGAAGGCCTCCGGGATCGCCACGACCGTATTGAAACCAGGGGAGGCCTGCGAGGTCTGAATCATGCTCCCCGTGACGGCGGCCATACTGGTGGACGCCCTGGGCAGGGTGCTGCTCGCCCGGCGTCCTGAACGCGGGGCCAATGCCAGCAAGTGGGAGTTCCCAGGGGGAAAACTGAGAGAAGGGGAGAGTCCCGAGGACTGCCTGCGCCGGGAGCTCCAGGAGGAGCTGGGCATCGAGGTGGAGGTGGGAGAAGTCTTTCACGTGGTGAACCATCCCTATGCGTGGGGGTCCGTTTTGCTCCTGGCATACCTTTGCCGTTGGAGAGGCGGAGAGATCCGCCTCACCGAGCACAGCGCCTGCCAGTGGGCACAGATGGACCGATTGGTGCAGTTCGACTTGTCCGAGGCCGATCGGGCCATAGCCGAGAAACTGTCGAGACGAGCTGTGTCTCTCCGGGCCTCTGTGACCGGCAAGGAGATGGAGGCGGAAGGGCGCGGCAGCGCGGTCCCGACCGGACTTGCGGCTGTGACGTAGGACCGGGGTCTCAAGGTCGGGTATCTCTCGGTTGGAGGAGGGGCTCAGGTGAAGCGTCCGGAGCGGGAGGCCGCCCTGAAGGCCACCCGAATAGATGTGCTGGAGCGCGACGGAGAGGTGTTGCACAAGGTCATCTGTCCGTATTGCCGAAAGATCATGATATTCCCGGTGAAGAGCCACCTCTACCCGAAGGGCCCGACCATGCGATGTACCGAGTGCAAGGGGCTTTTCAAGAAGTTCCAGCGCGGTATGATGAAGGAATGAAGAGGGTCCCCTCATGATGATCTTCGGATTGATCTGCGAGGACGGTCACCAGTTCGAGGGGTGGTTTCAGGACCACGGTTCCTTGTTGGATCAGATGGAACGCGGTCTGGTCCAGTGCCCTGTGTGCGGTACCACCCGTGTCACCCAGCATCTTTCAACAGGGGGCATGCTTCGCAGAGGTGGACAAGGGGATGGGCACCAGGAGACGCAGGATTTCCTGCGGGTCCTTCAGCAGTTCATAGAGACGCGTTTCGAGGACGTGGGCCCGGAGTTCGCCAAGACCGCCCTGAGGATCCATTACGGGGTGGAGGAGGAAAGGAACATCAGGGGGACGAGCACCGAGGAGGAGGACAGGCTCTTGCGTGAGGAAGGGGTCCCTTTCCTGAAGGTCCCCCTGCCTGTCCCGCAAAAGGGGCCCGGGTACAATTAGAAGGTATCCTCCTCCGGTGGGAGGGGTGGCAATCAGCGCTCATGCCCTGTTCCACGCTGTTCAGGGAAGCCAAAGTGGGGCGTTCGGCCGCATCTCGGAGCGGATGGATTTGGCCTTGGGGCGGCTTGTCCCAGGGGTCGATCTCTCGAAGGGGTAGGGGGGTCATGAAGAGGCATCTGGGATCTTTTCTCGTGGTGAGCTGCATCGTTCTGTTCGTGGCCGCAAGCACGGCCGCAGAGGGCTCGGGGGAGGTCGCCGAGATGCGTTCCACCATCGAGGCGCTGCGTTCCGAGATCGAGTCCCTGCGGGAGTCCTTGAGGGAGTCTCGCGCCGTGCTGGAGAGGCTCCAACGGCTTCAAGGCATGGAACATTATCGTTTCCCGAGGTCCTTCGAGCTCTTCGGGCAGCGGTTTCCCCTCGAGGAGCGTTCCCTTTGGGAGCGAATGGACCGAGAGTTCCTCGTGATGGTGGACGACGTGGCCCAGGTCCTCCTATGGATCAAGCGGGCGAACCGCTATTTCCCCCTCGTCCAGGCTCAAGTGGCGGCCAGAGGGCTTCCGGAGGACCTCAAGTACGTGGCGATAGTCGAGAGTTCGCTCAGGCCCGAGGCCAGGTCCCATGCGGGGGCGGTGGGGCTGTGGCAGTTCATAGCCGGGACGGGGGAAAGGTACAACCTCAAGGCGACATCCTGGCTCGACGAGAGGCAGGACCCTGTGAAGTCGACGGAGGCGGCGCTTTCCTATCTGGAAGACCTTTACAAACAGTTCGGGGATTGGTTCCTTGCCGTGGCCGCTTACAATGCAGGGGAGGAGAGGATCAGGAGGGAGATGGCGCGACAGAGGGTCAACACCTTTTTCGACCTGGTCCTCCCTTCGGAGACGGAACGTTACGTCTTCAGGATCGCGGCCGCGAAGGTCATCCTCAGGGACCCTTCGGCCTATGGTTTCGAGGTGACACCGGAGGACCTCTATGCCCCGTTCAAGACGGAGCGGCTGGAGGTACAAGTGGAGCGAGGCGAGCTGGACATGATCGCCATGGCCCAGGCGTGTGGAATGACCTACCGGGCCCTCAGGGAGCTCAACCCCCATATCAGGGGCGACACGCTCCCCCAGGGCCGGTTCGAGATCTATGTGCCCGCTGAGCGGGCCAAGGAATTCACCAGCTTCGTCAAGGCGGCCCTGTCGAGAGCCGCTCACGGTGAGACTAAGACGGCCTCCGTTCCTTCCACTTCGAGGAAGGAGCCTGCCAGGGAGCTGGGCGCCAGGAAGGTCTCCCATCTGGTGGCCGCCGGTGAGACCTTGTGGGACATCGCCCAGAAGTACAGGGTCAACGTCAGGGCCCTGCAGGAGTGGAATCAGCTGGGGGATAGGACCCAGATAAGACCAGGGCAGAGGATCACGGTCTACAGGTGAAGGGCGAGAGGATCGCGGAGCGAGGAGATGCGCATAAAACTGATCGAACCCAAATTCAGGGGTGAATGGAACCAGCAGGACCAAAAAGACGTCCGATCCTTTTGGTTCGCACGCCTGACCCTTCCGGCTGTTGCAGCCTTGACCCCTCCGGACGTGGAGGTCAGCATCACGGACGAGAACGTCGAGGAGATCGACTACGCAGAGCCGGTGGACTTGGTCGGCCTGACCGCCATGACCATGCACGCACCGGCGGCTTACAAGATCGCCCAGAGGTTCCGGGCGCGTGGGGTCCCGGTGGTCATGGGGGGGATCCACGCCTCCTTGGTCCCGGAGGAGGCCAAGGCGCATGTGGACTCCGTGGTCGTAGGGGAGGCGGAGGGATTGTGGGGAGGGATCGTGGAGGACGCCAGGAGGGGCTCTTTGAGGCCGTTTTACCGTGCCCAGGGGCACCCTGACCTCTCGGGCCTTCCGCGCCCCAGGATGGACCTCCTCAAGGCGGAGGCCTATGATCAGGTAGCCTGTGTGCAAACCACCAGGGGGTGTCCATTCCAGTGCGACTACTGCTCCGTGTCCCGCTTCTTCGGGCGCACGTACAGGACCAGGCCGGTGGATGAGGTGGTGCGTGAGGTCGAGGCACTCGGGGAGCGGTTCGTGGCGTTCGTAGACGACAACATTGTAGGGGATCCGCGACATGCCCGATCCCTTTTCGAGGCCTTGATGCCCCTGCGCATAAAGTGGGGAAGCCAGGCTAGTCTGAGCATCGCCCAGAATCCGGAGCTCCTTCGGCTGGCGGCGGAGAGCGGCTGTTACTCGCTCTTCATCGGGATCGAATCCCTGGATCCCGAGAACCTCGAAGGGGTTCACAAGCGCGTCAACCGCGTGGATCAGTACGAGCGCTCCCTGCGGGCCATAAGGGATCACGGGATCATGGTGGTGGGGAGTTTCATCCTGGGTCTGGACAACGATGACGAGGGGGTCTTTGAGCGAACGCTGCGGTTTTGCGAGAAGAACGAGATCGAGCTGCCCGTCTTCTTCATCCTCACCCCGCTGCCTGGGACGCCTCTCTATGGCCGCATGGAGGCCGAGGGCAGGATCCTCACCAAGGACTGGGAGATGTACGACGGGATGCATGTGGTCTTCAGACCTCGCCTCATGAGTCCCGAGACCCTCCAGAGGGGATTCCAATGGCTCTGTCAAGAAGCGTTCTCCTGGCGGTCGATAGCCAAACGGATCCTCTTGCACCCGCGAAGGAGGGTGATCCCGCAGATGGGGCTCAACAAGGCCTTCCGCCGCATGGCGCGACGGGTCCCCAGGGGGGACCTGAGCCCCCTCGGGCGCATCCTGAGGGGCCTCAACGAGGCAGTGCCTATTCGGGACGTGGGCAATCTCCTCCCGACCTTTCCTGAAGAGGTCCTGGAAAGAGGGAAGGCCTGGGTCCGTGAGACCTATGGTGTCCTCAAGATCCATGCCGTGTACCATGAGTACCTGAGGACGATCTATTTCAAGCTGGAAGGGACCATGGACCTGAGTTCGGCCAAGGCCCTCATCCGAAAGGTCGCCAGGGCCCTGGCCTGTGGCGAGAAGATAGTGATCGATTTCGAAAAGGTCCATCACCTCTCACCCCGCGCGGCGAATCTGCTCATCAGGGAGAACCTGGAGAGGGTCGTCCTCTGGAAGAACAGGATAAAACTGGTCAATCTGACGGATCGGGTACAGGGTATGCTGGGCAACATCGCCTCTGTGCTGGAGCAGAAGGACATCCTGGAAGGCGAGCCCCTTGCGCCAGGAAGGCTTTAGGAGGCTTGGGATGAGCGCGCAGAAGAAGGGCAGGAAGAAGAGCTTCGGGGCGCAGATGAGGGCCCTCCGAATGGATGCTGGTATCTCCTACGAGGCCTTGGCCAGCGACACCGGTTGTTCGGTGGAGAGGTTGGAACGCATCGAGAGGAACGATGTCTTGCCTACGGTCTCCGAGGTGATCAGAATCTCCAAGGCCCTGTCGGTGGATCCGGGCTCCTTTCTGAGCGCCGAGGAGGAAGAGGAGGCCCAGAAGAGGAAGATCGAGTCATACCGCAAGAGGACAGAGGCCTATTCCTATACCCCTCTGACCCCGGGCGCCAGGACAAAACACATGAAGGCCTTCCTGGTCAGCATCGACCCCCGTTCCGACCACCAGATGGTGGAGTATCAACACGAGGGGGAGGAGTTCATCTATGTCCTGAAGGGGACCCTCGACATCCAGATCGGAGACCATCGGCAGACCCTCGGCCCGGGTCAGAGCATCCACTTCAATTCCGCGATCAGGCATCAACTGCGCAACGTGAGCGAGGTCCCCATGGAGCTCATAGTGGTGGTTTACACCCCTTGAGGGGGCGGTGAGCGGGCACCCTGAGAAGGCATTGGGATGGCGTTTCGGCTGACGGGCGAACAGCAGATGATACAACTGATGGCGAGGGATTTCGCCCGCAGAGAGATAGAACCCGTGGCGGCCCGTCTCGACAGGGAGGCCATGTTCCCATGGGAAATCCTCAAGAAGATGGCCCAGTTGGGCCTCATGGGGATGATGGTGCCAGAGGAGTTCGGAGGCTCCAACGTCGGGGCGGTGAGCTACTCCTTGGCCATGCAGGAGATCGCATACAGCTGTCCCTCCACAGCGGTGACCATGAGCGTCTGCAATCTGGTGTGCGATCCCTTGTCCCATTTTGCGGATCCCGAGCAAAAAGGACGTTACCTGGTCCCCTTGGCCAAGGGGGAGAAGCTTGGCGCCTTCGCAGTGACCGAGCCCGGTGCCGGGTCGGATGCAGCCGGGGTGTGCACCAGGGCGATTCGAGCCAAAGACCATTATCTCCTCAACGGGAGCAAGGTGTTCATAACCAACGGCAGTTATGCAGGGGTCATCATCGTCGTGGCCCGGACCTCCGAGGGGGGAGGGCACAAAGGGATCAGCGCCTTCTTGGTGGAGCCCTCCTTCCCCGGCTTCTCGGTCGGGACAGTGGAAGAGAAGATGGGCCTGAGGGCGAGCAATACGGCCGAGCTCGTATTCGACGACTGCGTGGTGCCGCTCGACAATCTGCTCGGCCGGGAGGGCGACGGCTTTCATATAGCGATGCAGGCCCTGGACAGCGGCAGGATAGGCATCGCCTCGCAGTCGATGGGGATGGCCAGGGCGTGTCTGGATGAGGCGGTGGCCTATAGCTTGAGGCGCAAGCAGTTCGGCAAATACATTTCCAGCTATCAGGCCATCCAATGGATGATAGCGGACATGGCCACGGAGATAGAGGCCGGTGGGTTCCTCACCTTGAACGCGGCCTCCCTGCGAGATGAGGGCAAGCCCTTCACAAAGGAGGCCTCCATGGCCAAGCTCTACACCTCGGAGATGGTCAACCGGGCCGCGTTCAGAGCGACGCAGATCTTCGGCGGATATGGCTACATGAAGGACTACAAGGTGGAGCGCATCTACCGGGACGCGAGGGTGACCACGGTCTACGAGGGGACCTCGGAGGTCCAACGAATGGTCATCGCAAGGCATCTCTTGAAGGGGGGATGAGCGTCGTTGCCATCTCCTAGGCGCGGTGGAAGGCCTGTGGAGCGACCGTGGCCGGTCCGTTGAGAAAAGTGGGGCTCTTTGGAAACTCTTTCCAATATCCATTGTCTAAAGGAACAAGGGGCGGATGCGCCCGTGCCGCAGTCCACGACTTCAGCTTCCGATTGGGAGAGACGGTGGATAGATCTGGCTCAAGATGGGGACGCGGAGGCCTTCGAGCGTATCGTCCTATTCTACCAGGAGAAGGTCTTCAATCTTGCATACCGTCTCCTCGGGCATCGGGAGGAGGCGGAGGATCTCACCCAGGAAGTCTTCATCAACGTATTCAGGCACATCTCGGAGTTCAGGGGGGAGTCGCAGTTCTCGACTTGGATCTACCAGGTCACGATGAACCACTGTCGGAATCGCCTGAAGTACCTCAGGAGGCGCTACCACCATGCCACCGAGTCCCTCGACGATCCTGTCTCCACCGAGGAAGGGGAGATGGGCAAGGAGCTTGCGGACGAGGGGGAGATGCCGGAGGATATGCTCTATCGGCGTCAGGTCCAGGAATTGGTGCAGATCGCCTTAGGGAGGCTCAGGCAGGAATACCGGGAGGCCGTGGTCCTCAGGGACATCCAGAACCTCTCCTATCAGGAGATCTCCGAGATCCTGGGGGTCCCCGAGGGCACTATAAAGTCCAGGCTTCACAGGGCCCGTTGGGAGCTCAAGGAGATCCTGGGATTGCTTGGCATCAAGAGGGGTGAGTGATGGAGGGTCGGAAGAACGGGAAAAGGGCTTGCCTTGAGACGCGAAAGAGGTTTCTGGCTTGGGCGGACGGAGACCTGGGGCAGGAGGCGAAGGCGGAGGCAGAGTCGCACCTCGCCAACTGCAAGGGGTGCGCCGCCTCGTGGGAGAGATACCTTTCCGCTGTGGAGCTCTTGAGGTCACTCGATCCCATCCCCGTGCCAGAGCGGATCCTCTTGGGGATCCGAGCCAGGTTGCACAGAAGGCCGCTCTGGGAGAGGCTGGCTCAATGGTTGCTGCCCCTGCCGCAGCGCGCGCAGGTCCCGGCCCTCGCTGCCGTCGCGATGCTCCTGATCGGCTTTGCCGTTTGGAGATGGGCCCCATGGGAACCCCCCGCATCTGAACGGGTGCCCACCGCCGTGGCGGCCAGGCCCGTTTCGTCCACCTTATTGGATCTCACGCCCGTATCGACCTGGAATTCGCACGGGGAGAGGATACTCCCCAGCGCCGAGGAACTGCTCAGGCCCGTCAAGGCCCTGGAGGAGGATCAGGAGAGGCGTTTGGCCAAGAGGGCGGTCCTGCAGGATGACGTGGTCTTGGATCTCCCTGCATCGGAAGAGCTCTTCGATCGCATCCAGGCCATGGTGCGTGAAGCACACGGGCAGATGTTCCTCATGGGCATCCGCCATCGAGACTCGGGGCAGGTGGTCAGGAGTCGGATGCTGATCCAGGTCCCAGTGGAGAATTACCGCGGTACCATCCAGCAGATGGAATCGCTTGGGGCCGTCCATCATGTCTTTGGCGGTTGGGGCTCCGCGCTCCCCCCGCCCGATAGGCTGAGGGTCCGGGTGCTGGCGGTGGCTGGTCCTTCGGACGGGCCGTTGACCCCTTTCCAGGAGGTCTCCTTGGAGGAGAACTCGGTGAGGTGAGTTCTTGACCGAACGTCCGGGCCTCGCTCGGGCGACCTTGCAGGATGGGACATCCCCGTCTCAGGCCCAGTGGCAGGAGACGGGGTTTTCTTTTTCTTGGCGGGCCGGCTCTCGGTTGACTGGTCTCGAGCCGGTATGTTACGGTCGTAAAGGAGGACCGATCAGGTGGTGCTTCGCACGGAGGTGAGGGAAGATCCGGAGGTCTTTGGGGAGCTCGCTGAGCCCTGGGAAGAGCTCTGGAGGAACAGCGCCGCCAAGGTCCCCTTCCTGCGGCCGGGCTGGATGCGGATCTGGTGGGGACATTACGGCCGGGGACGCCGCCTGCGCTTGGTGAGCGTCCGTGAGGACACGGGGCGCCTCGTGGGGCTGGCCCCTCTGTGCACGACCTCAGGGGACCTCGGCCCCATCGAGTGGGTCGGTGGAGAGGATCTCGCCGACTTCCTCGACTTCCTCCTCTGGAAGGGGATGGAAGGCCCTGTGTTGGACGCCCTTGATGAGGCCTTGCGAGGGGTGACGGGGAGGGGAGGGGAGATCGTCCTCCATTTCGTTTCCGAGGATTCTCCGACCTTGGCGGAAGCCAATCCCGCGCTCCACGAGGGATGGAACGTGGAGATCACCCTCGAGGAGTCATCGCCGTGGGTCCCCCTGCCGGGGGATTGGGAGGCCTTTCTCGATGCCCTGCCGGGGAAGGAGAGACATGAACTGCGCCGGAAGCTGGGGAAGATCCAACGGGAGATGGCCCCGGAGTTCCGGTTGCTCGAGAGAGGCGATGAGTGGGAGCACGCCATGGAATGGTTCTTCCGGCTCCACAGGAAAAGTGATGCGCAAAAGGCCCGTTTCATGACCCCCGAGAGGGAGGGATTCTTCAGGGAGATGGCCTGGATGTTCTTCGAGGAGGGAAGCCTTCGAGTGACATGGCTGGAGGCTCGGGGGGAGCCCATCGCATCGGCCTTGTCCTTCGTCTACGGGGAAACATGGGGCCTCTACAACTCGGGTTACGACCCGAGGTACCGGGAACTGAGCCCGGGGATAGTGCTTGTGGCCCGCACGATCCAGAGGGCCATTGACGAGGGTCTCAAGTTCTACGACTTCCTGCGAGGCCGCGAGCGATACAAGTACGACCTTGGAGGCAGGGACCGGGACCTGTACTGCCTGAGGCTCACCCCTGCCCTTGGAGGGGAGGGGCCATGAGGGTGGCGGTGATCAGCGCTCACACCTGCCCTCTGGCCGCCCTCGGGGGCAAGGAGACCGGCGGGATGAATGTCTACGTCAGGGAGACGTGCAGGGGGCTTTCGCACAGAGGGGTGGAGGTGGATGTGTTCACGCGTTCCCAGGACCCCGACATCCCACGCGTGGTCTCCTTGGCCCCTGGGGTCAGGGTATTCCACGTGCCTGCGGGCCCCGAGACCCCCTACGACAAATACCTGATGATGGATCACATGCCGGATTTCGTCAGGGGGATCCTGGAGGCGCGGTCGGGGCCCTACGACCTGATCCACAGCCACTACTGGATCTCGGGGGCGGCCGCCTTGGAGTTGCGCAGGCACTGGGCGGTGCCGCTGGTGCACATGTATCACACCCTGGGGTTCATCAAGAACCGAGTCGCCCGGGGAAGGGAGGAGCGAGAGCGCTCGGTCAGGCTCCGGTGGGAAGGGGAGATGGCGAGGAGGGCCGACGCCTTGGTGGCACCCCATCCTTTGGAACGGGCTCAGCTCGTCTGGAACTATGACGCCCCGCCCCATCGCGTGAAGGTGATACCCTGCGGGGTCGACCTCTCCCTCTTTCGACCCATCGACAGGGAGGCCGCCAGGGCGCGTCTGGGGCTGGATGAGCGTCCTTGGCTCCTCTTCGTGGGCAGGCTGGAACCGATAAAGGGGCTCGACACCTTGTTGAAGGCCATGGCGCTCGTCAAGGGTCGGACAGGCGGGGGATCCAAGGGGCCCGCGTTGATCGTCATCGGAGGGGAAAGGGGGCAGTCCTCGCAGCGTGGGATGGAGAGAGAGATTCGCCGGGAGGTGGCGAGCTTGGGGCTGGAGGACAGGGTCTTTCTCGTGGGGGCGAGGCCCCAAGAGGAGCTCCCGTTGTTCTACTGTGCCTCGGAGGCCTGCATCTTGCCGAGTCGGTACGAGTCCTTCGGCATGGTGGCCTTGGAGGCCATGGCGTGCGGGACGCCGGTCATCGCCTCCAGGGTAGGGGGGCTGAGCTATGCGGTGCGAGATGGAGAGACAGGTTTGCTCATCCCGGAAGGTGATTCCAGGGCCCTGGCGGACGCGATAGTGATGCTGTCGGCCCATCGCCAGATGGCGAGGCGTTTGGGGGCCCAGGCCTCCTGCTGGGCGCAGAACTTCGGATGGTCGACGGTCGTGGAGGCGATCCTCATGCTCTACCTGGAACTGCAGGGTGTGGGCAATGGGGAGAGCTCTCCCGAAAAGGCTTTGAACTCGACGCTGGCAAGGGAACTCGGACTGTGACACGCCAGGAGACCATGGCGGACGACGAGAGGCCCGACCTGGCCCCTTACGCAGCCAGGAGCCGTCTCTCGAGAGGAAGGCGCTACCCCGAGGAGTTCAAGGACAGGCGTCCCGACTTCGAGAGGGACAGGGATCGGATCATCCATTGTACGGCATTTCGGAGACTGGAGTACAAGACCCAGGTCTTCGTGAACCATGAAGGTGATTATTACCGCACCAGGCTCACTCACACCTTGGAGGTGGCCCAGATATCCAAGGGCATCGCGCGGAGACTGAGGCTGAACGAGGATCTTGCGGAGTCCATTGCCTTGGCCCACGACCTCGGGCACACCCCCTTCGGGCACACGGGGGAAGAGACCCTCGACAGGCTTATGAGCGACTGCGGGGGATTCGAGCACAACCGCCAGAGTCTCAGGGTGGTGGAGGAACTCGAGGAGAGATATCCCAATTTCCCCGGTTTGAACCTGACATGGGAGACTCGGGAGGGGCTCGTGAAGCGTTCTTTTGGAGGCAGGGCAAAGCTGTCGGGCGTCCCGGCGGCATTCGAGCCCGATCTGGCCCCCACCCTGGAGGCTCAGATCATCGAGCTGGCAGATGAGATAGCCTACAACAACCATGACATAGACGACGGACTGGAGTCGGGTTACCTGAAACCCGGGGACCTACTGGAGGTGACCATATGGAGGGAGATCAACGATAAGGTGCGCCGCAAGTACCAGGGGCTCGACGGGAAGAAGGAGAAGTATCAGACCATCAGCCATCTGATCGGTTTCCTCATCGGGGACCTCGTGGAGAACACCCGAGCCACTCTGGAGTCAAGGGGCATCCGCTCCCTGGACGATGTCAGAGCGGCAGGGGAGGCCCTCGTGCGATTCTCCCC
>Ga0068707_1001504_pt1 | contig 16292 bp, 15 predicted proteins | sample YNPNPMetaG_FD_66600 | JGI IMG/M metagenome (GOLD analysis project Ga0068707, IMG submission 66600) | Anoxygenic and chlorotrophic microbial mat microbial communities from Yellowstone National Park, USA - YNP NP MetaG | ecosystem: Environmental > Aquatic > Thermal springs > Hot (42-90C) >...
TGTTTTGTGTCTCACTGGTGGTGATGCGCCGGTTTATCTGCCGTGGTTGCACTATATGGAGACAGCAGTTGCAGAGCATGTTCATCGCCTGTCTGATACATCACTCAGCGCACTGCAACGCGAAGGCGAGAATGGCGAAACCGGCATTGCTCACATTCTTAGTGCCTTACAAGCCTGTCAAGGAGAACTAGGCTTTGAGATCAGCACTGAACAAGCGGGGGCGATCTGGCAAACGGTGACGAACAAGATTACGGTCATCACCGGCGGGCCAGGTGTTGGTAAGAGCACCATCCTTCGCCTGTTGGTGAAGGCGCTTGAGGCAACAGGTCACTCGTTTTCGCTCTGCGCTCCGACTGGCAGGGCAGCAAAGCGTCTAAGTGAAACTACTGGTTGTTCTGCCAGTACTATCCATCGTTTGCTCGAATTCAGACCTGACACCAGAACGTTTCAGCGCGATAACTCGAATCCGCTGAATAGTGACGTGATCATCGTGGATGAAACGAGCATGGTTGATCTGTATCTGATGTATCACCTGCTCGATGCCGCCAGATCAACGAGTCACGTGATCCTTGTTGGCGATGCTGATCAGTTGCCCAGTGTTGGCGCAGGAGACGTTTTGCGCGATCTAATCGCGTCAGGTGTAGTGCGAGTCTGTCGCCTGACACAAATTTATCGTCAGGCGGCAAACTCGCAGATTGTTGCCAATGCGCACCTGATCAACGCTGGCAAAATGCCAGTACTTGAGCCATCTGAGGATTTCGTCTTTGTGCCAGCGAATGACGATCAGATCGTTGGCATTATTCGCGATCTGGTCAGTATCGAATTGCACCGCATAGGATACGATGCGCTAGCTGACGTTCAGGTGCTATCGCCGATGTATCGTGGTGCGGTCGGAGTGAACGTGCTTAATCAGGTGCTGCGCGATACGCTGAATCCTCAGCGCGGGAGATTGGAGCGAAAATTCAGGGTGGGTGATAAAGTCATGCAACTGACCAACAACTATGAAAAGGGGGCTTTCAATGGCGACATTGGGCGCGTTGTCGATCTCGATCCCGACAACGGTCTGATGGTGACCATTGATAACCGCAACATCGAGTATCGCTTTGACGAACTAGATCAACTAACGCTCGCCTATGCCTGCACAGTTCACAAGGCGCAGGGCAGCGAGTATCCGGTCGTCATCATGGCGATGAGCAAGTCGCATTACGTGATGCTGCGCCGTAATCTGCTCTACACTGGCATCACCAGAGGAAAGGAGTTGGTCATCCTCGTTGGTGACAAAGATGCCGTGCAGATTGCCGTCAGACGAGCCGATACATCGGTGCGCTACACAGGTTTGCAATCGTATCTGACAGGAGCACGCAAAGGGCAATGAACGATTTAGAGATACGCGATATTCGTAATGGCTCATGGTTTTGGATGAACAACGCGGTGATTCGCAACGATGGTAGGACTCTGGGCGCATATGGTATCGCAGTATATGCCGCGTTGTGTATGTTCGCTGGCAATTGCGGTGTGTCAGAGGTTTCTGTGGCGACACTTGCACACACAATTGGCTGCAGCCCAAACCGAGTGCGTCAGTCTCTGCGCCAGCTTGAAAAACTTGGCTGGATCGGCATTGAATCGCGCAAGGTGCAGAAAAACGGTCATGTGGTCAATATGCCACATCTGATCACCTTACTTAGCAAGCGGTCTAGCGGAGAGGCGCGACAGTCTATCATCGAGGAGAAAACAGTTGCGCCAGAAGCGCGACAAGTTGAGGCGAAGCCTGAGACAGTTGTAGTCAATGTGCAGGGAAAGGATCAAAATGCTTGTGACGTGTACATCGGTCGCGGAGTGCGCGGTTGGCCTGCCAGCGAATGGCGCAATCCATTCCATATAGGCAGGGATGGAGATCGCGCCGAGGTGATCGCAAAATATCGTGACTATCTGCTCAGAACGCGACCTGATTTACTCAGTCGCATTCCAGAACTGGTTGGGAAGCGTTTAGGATGCTGGTGTGCTCCCGAAGCCTGTCACGGTGACGTGCTGGCAGAATTGGCGCTTGCCTATGAGCGCGGCGAATGGCAGCCGCCCGATCCTGCCGAGTTCGCAATTTACGATGCGCCAGCACTATATTCGCTTGCTGAAATCAAGGCGGTCAAGCTGACGCGCTCGCAGTGGGAAACGCTTCTGCGCAACGAGCGATTGGGCAAAGGCAGGCAATCAGTTATCGCGTTCTGTGAGCGCAAACTGAACGCGCACCCGCTTGAGCACCGCCTAGAGGAAATGCTACATGCCGTTGATGCGTGTACAGTACAGTCGCTGAACGATCCTGGAATGCGGGCAGCATTCATCAAGGTGATCCGAACGCAGCTATGGACAGCGGAAGGCTATTACACTCCAGAGGAATTACTTGAGTTTGCCAAGACCGGCAAACGTGTTGAAAATGTATTCTGGTTGGCGGGCGAATTGAGCAAATGGCGTGCTCAAAAGCAGGAAGGAGTTTCGCACAATGGCAAACGAGCAAATGTTCAGCAATCCGCTGAAGGTGATCCGAGTCGAAATGGGCAATCCATCTGGGCGCGACTCGGACGCGATGAGCCTGGACAAATCGTCATCGAATGAGGAAGGAGACAATAACCTGTGCCCGTACTGCAATGGCATAGGGATATTTATCGGGCACTGTCCCGATTTGCCAGAGTATCACGGCAACCTGTTTTTCTGCAACTGTGAGGCTGGTCAACGGCAGCGCCAGGATTATATCGAGCGGCAGATAGCGTTATCGAATGTTCCCAAACGATGGCGCAGTTTCTCGTTTGAGAGCTATCTCGCACTTCCGCTCTCCGCTTCTCAACGCGCTGCGCTTGAGATATGTCAGCGATATGCTACCGACTGGCAGGTGACGCTCAGCACTGGTCAAACGCGCAGCGGTCTCTATCTGTTCGGGCCAGTCGGTGTTGGCAAGACTGGTTTGATGGCTGCTATTGTTCGGAAAGCTTGTGAGGCTGGCATTCCTGCTCTATACGAACCGATGCCCGATCTGCTCGATGACTTGCGCTCATCATACAATACGCTGCGCGAGATCGGCGTTGAAATTCACGTTGAATTCAACAGGGCAAAGTCATATGCAATGCTCGCCCTGGATGATCTTGGGGCTGAGCGCGTGACCGAGTGGATGCTTGAAAAACTGTATCAACTGGTGGACTACCGCTATCGCAACGATGAATGCAAGACACTGATCACGTCAAATTACAGCCCGGAGCAGTTGCTGGCAAGGCTGGATCGCGGAGATGGCATGGCAGAGCGCATTATCGATCGCATTCTGGAGATGTGCGCACCTGTTGAAATTACCGGCAATAACCTGAGGAAGTAGGTTATGGATTGGGAAAGCCTGTTGAGAAGTCATGGCATTGATCCTGATGATCTAGAGGCTGGCGATGAGATCGACCTGCGCTCAGAAAGTGTTGAGCGCAGGTCATCAAAACATCAGATCGGCGTTCAGCAATCAGACGAGAACCTGAGCGCGGGCGAACGCAGCTTTTTGGATGCTTGGTCTCGCTATGGCGATCCGAGCTATCGTTTAGTGCGGCAATTCAAGTTTCATGCAGAGCGTCGCTGGCGGGCGGATTTCGCCTTTCCAGATCAGCACGTCCTTGTTGAAATCGAGGGCATGTTTTCAGCAGATGCACATAGCGGACGACACCGGTCTGTATATGGGTACATGGCAGACTGCGAGAAATATAACGGTGCGCTCTTATGCGGTTATGTGGTTTATCGCATTCCGACGGTCTGGTTGTCCGACAGGAGCGGTCGTGCAGGTGCGATCTGCAACGATTTGCTGACGTTGCTCAAAAGTCGCAATGGCAGTTGCGCTTGAGCACAATTGGTGCTAGACTATATACGTATGCGATACGTATCTGCACCTGCGAATTGACCTCCGATCCCTGCTTTTGCGCTTTTTGATACGTATCGCATACGTATTGTTGCTCGTGGGGGACGTGCAATGAAACAGATCGTTCTGTCGCTTTTTCCCGGCATCGGCATTCTGGATCGCGGTTTCGAGGAAGCGGGCTTTTGTGTGGTGCGCGGGCCTGATTTGCTTTGGGGCGGCGATATACGCAACTTTCACGTGCCGCGATCTGGGAGTTTCGATGGCGTCATCGGCGGGCCGCCATGCCAAGCGTTCAGTCTACTGTCGCATATGGTGCGCTATAACGGCTATGAAGTCGCTGAAAATCTCATCCCAGAATTCGAGCGTGTGATTGCAGAGGCACAACCATACTGGTTTTTGATGGAAAACGTTGAGCGAGCGCCATCGCCAACTGTCGCAGGTTATCACGTGACGACTTTTCTGCTCAATAACCGCTGGTTGCCAAACACAACGCCACAACACCGATTGCGGCGTTTCTGGTTTGGTTGTCGTGATGCAGTGATCGATCTGATGCGGTATATCGAGCTTTCGCCTGTTGAACCTGCGGAATTTGAGCGAGCCGTGATCGCGTCTGGGACGATACGGCCTAGTGGTGGCAAAAAGCGCCTGAACAAAAACGGCGCGTCAAGGGAAAGCGTTAGAAAAGCCCTTTTGCTGCAAGGTTTGCCAGAAGATTTCTTCGGTTCGGAATCGCCTTTCACTGTTGGCGCAATGCAGCGCATGATCGGCAATGCGGTTTCAATGCCGATGGCGCGAGCGGTCGCTAACGCGGTCAAACTGGCGCTCGCAGTTCTCGAAACGGGAGTTTCAAACGATGAGTAAGGGAAAACGGTCTGCGCTGGTGGCGCTGGACATTGGGAATGGCTACACAAAAGCGCGTGGCCCGTCGGGGGCTTGCTCGTTCCCGTCGGTGATCTCGTTGTACTCACAGAATCTAGACGGTTTCGATTTCCCTCAGCCTGAGCGAGACGATTTCATCATCTCTGTCTCTGGTAAAAGTTATGCGATCGGGGAAACTGTCCATTATAAGGGCTTGACGCCGATCACCATCACGCACCGCTCGCGTCTGCTCACTGAGTTTTATCGTTTGTTGTTCATGGCAGCACTATCTCAGGTTGCGCGAACGAGTCAGGCTCTTGAACTGGTGGTTTCGCTGCCACCAGTTGCCTACTGGGACAAAGAGCGCCAGAAAGCCGCGCTGTCAGGCGTTTATGAACTGCAACGCGGACAACATACGCTGCGATATGAGATAGAAAGCTCAACGATTCGCGTCATCCCTGAAGGTGCGGGGGCGCTTTTCTCAATCGCGCTCGATAGCGAAGGCCGCGAGACTGGCAATCAGGTGCTCGCTCATACTGCCGTCGGCATTGTGGATGTTGGCACGTACACGACCGACCTGATTCAGTTAGAGCGTCTCCAGGTGGTGCGCCGTGGGACAACGAGCATTTTTCATGCGCTAAAAGACATCCACAATCGGGTGCTTGCCTTTGCAGCTAGTGAAGGCGTTGATCTCGATAGCTATCGTGCCGATCGCGTGTTACGTGAAGGCTATTTCCTTGCCAAGGGCCGTCGCGTGCCGCTGGTGGACAGGGAGCTTTGGATCACAGAACTGGCGATGGCAATTGCTGCAAACATCCGCTCTACCTGGAACGGGGGCGATGATGTTGAGTTCATCATCATCTCAGGTGGTGGTGCGCCACTAGTTGAACATCTGCTCAAAGCGGAATTTCCTCACGTACATCTCATCGAGACAGTCGAGCCGTTTTTCGCAAACTGCGAAGGCGGTTATCGCTATGGCCTGTTTCGGCGCAGGATGGAGCGCTAGAGATGAGCAAGCCAAGACGCTACACCGCTCGCTATATACGCTCGTTGCCTGTCACGTTGCGGGAATTAGCACAGGCTGGCGAGCGTGTGCGTTTTCATGGCTTTTGGTTGGGGCCGTCAGAGCGGGATCGTATCGTTGCCAAATGGATTGATGAACAACCGAATGCAGCAGAACTCATCAAAACGATCCTGTATATGGTGGCGACTGGTGCTACTATGCCACTACTTGAAATGCCAGTGGTAAACGAGACCAGTACAGAGGACAGCGGTGATGATTGGGCAGAATCCTCACTGCTCAATTTTGATGATTAGTGCTCGTGATGCGCTCGCCATCAATGGCGAGCTTTTCATTTCAGATGACAGGAGCAGACGATGTTAGCTACAGAACCCGTGACAACCACAATATCACCTGATGCGCCATTGATGCACTTGCGTTTTCAGCGCTCGGTAACTGGCGTAACAATACAAACTGTGCTCGAAAAGCCGGTGCTGCAAAAGCAACGTCGCAAGTCGCAGCACCTGCTGGAAAATGACTGGTTTCGGCAGGGTGCGCCAGTGGCGGTGAATCGCAAGTGGCAAGAGGTTTTTGCTTCTGGTGCTTTTCGTATCACTGAAACGCCAGACGCCAGACGACTGGTCACCTATGATGAGCATGTGAAGGGGCGAATTCTCGGACTATCTCAGTCCGGCAAAGTGTGGGTACTGGTTTATCTGTACAAACGCAAGCGTGTCCCTGCTGGCGCTGAAAACTCAATTGAGCACTGGTGGGAATTGCGTTTGGTTGCGCCAGATGACATTGAACCACTGAGCGCTGGCGTTTCGGTGCCGCCTGGACTGCCTTCAGTCTGGGAGAGACAGCTTCCTCGTATGCCCTTTGACAAGCAACGCATAATAGGGTAATCTAAGTGTACATTTCCCCGAACTGCGACAATACTCTGATCATGCCGACCTTTATCGGACATGTGTATTGGCTTGCACGCAGGCTGATCAGAGTGGCGCTCGCAGTTCGGGGAATGTTTTTGATTCTGGTTGCGCAGTTCGGGGAAAAACTGACAACCGGAGAGGGAAAATGACCGCAGTTTCCCCGCGCTCTCATTTTCCCTGGAATGGCGGTATCAGAGCCTATCCAAAGCGTTCTGCCCCCCCCCACGAGTGCGGATAGGCTCTGGCCGTATTTCTCAACATTGTGTTGAAAATTGACTGCGGGGGGGAACGAGTAGGGAATGGACGATCGCGTGACGGTAAAACGGCGCAAACTGAGCGATTACAAGCCTGATCCGCGTAACGCCAACAAGGGCACTGAGCGTGGGCACGAGGTGCTAGTTGAAAGCATCCGAGAACTTGGCGCTGCGCGTTCTGTGGTGGCAACGGCAGACGGCACGATACCGGCTGGCAATAAAACGCTTGAAGCGGCGCGGGAAGCTGGCATTGAGGACGTGATCGAGGTGGAGACCGAAGGTGACGTGCTGGTGGTGGTCAAACGCCGCGACTGGGAATCGATCGAGGATGAACCCGCCCGCCTTTACGCTTATTACGACAACCGCGCGTCAGAACTCGGCCTGGAGTGGGATATAGAACAGATCGCTGCCGACCTGGAAGCTGGGCTTGACCTTGAGTCGCTTTTTACCGAGGATGAGCTAATTGCTATCGGGCTTGGGCAGGGAGACAACGGGCAAGGGGAAGTTGCACCAGAACCGGGCGATGGCTCGCTGCTTTCGCTGGTCAATATCAGTGTGGATGAACCGCGCCACCAAGTCGCAACTGGCGATATATGGCATCTGGGACAGCATGTGCTGGTATGCGCTTCTGTCCTCACTGATTGGTCGCTCTGGAAACAGTTTTTGCGGGATGATGAGCGCGACGTTTTTGCCCCCTATGCAGGCCCATCGATCGCGCTCTCTGAACGCGCTCAGGAAAAGCGCCTGATCATCGTGCAGCCTGATCCGCTCATCGCCGGTTACACACTCGATCTGTATGCAGATGTATATGGCGAGGACGCGATTAGACGTGACTGAGATCAAGCGCACTGGCGGCGACGCCTTTGATCCCCAAGCGAAGTACATTCATTTTCTCGCGGCGACGCTTGATTGGCTTGAAATTGCTTCTTGCGTTCACGATTACCTGCTGGTTGCCATTAACATCCTCAATGGCGAGCAGGGCATCGAGTACATGCGAAAATGGCTCGCTTCTGGCAAAAAAATCCTGCTGGACTCTGGCATTTTCAATCTCGCAATGACGCACGCCCGCAAGCACGGTGTGAGTCTCGCTGAAGCGCTGGCGCTCGCGCCAGAAGACATTGATGGCTTTGATGCCCTGTTTGAGCGTTACGTCGCGCTGGTGCGCGAATTTAGCGATCAGCTATGGGGCTATATCGAGCTAGATCAGGGCGGGCGGGAGAACAAGATCAGGACACGGCAAAAACTCGAAAAGATTGGCTTTCGCCCAATTCCTGTCTATCATCCGCTCAATGACGGCTGGGATTATTTTGACGAACTTGCGCAATCCTACGATCGTATCTGCGTTGGCAATCTAGTGGACGCTGACACCGAGACTCGTCGTCAAATTCTGCTGATGATCTGGTTGCGGCACGCGCGTTATCCGAACCTATGGATTCACATTCTGGGTATCACCCCTAACGAACTGTTCAACGCGCTACCGTTTGAAAGCGCCGATTCGTCGGCCTGGTTGTCGGTGCTCAGTTGGGGGGAACATCGAGTACGTGTTGCAGGTCAGTTGTTCGGTCATCTGCCAGATGATTTCCGCTACGTCATCGGCAGCGATCCCCAATCCGAAGCCGGAAGGCAAAAGGCGATTCTGCTCTCTGCCTGGGAAACATCCTTGCAGCAACGCAACTGGCAGCAATTGCTGGACGATTTCCAGCAGGCTGGCGGGCAACTGTTAGCACCTGAAACGGTCAGCATTCGGAGAAAAAACAGATGAGAGCTTTGGCAATCGTCAGTGGGGGACTCGATAGCGCAACGCTAGCCTATCACCTGAAGGCGCAGGGCTACGATCTGCGCGTGCTGTCATTCAATTACGGGCAGCGGCATCACCGCGAATTAAAAAGCGCTTCTGAAATCGCTCGCATGGTTGGGGCGCGTTTCGATGTTGTTGACATTGCCAGTTTTGGGCGCTTTCTGCGCGGTTCTGCGCTGACTGACGCGACCGTGCCCGTGCCGCACGGCCACTATGCGGCTGAAAACATGCGTTCTACGGTCGTGCCGATGCGCAATACGATCATGCTCTCTATGGCCTGCGCCATTGCCGCCGCTGATGGTATTCAAGAGGTCTATCTCGGCGTTCACGCGGGCGATCATCCTATCTATCCCGACTGTCGCCCGCAATTCATCGCCGCTTTCAACGATCTTTTGCGCGTCGTTGAAGCGAAAACATGCTGCAGCGATCCCGCCCTCGTGCGAGTGCTCGCGCCATTTGTTCATATGAGCAAAAGCGACATTGTCGCGCTCGGTGCGCGCCTTGAAGTGCCATACGAGATCACGTGGTCATGCTATGAGGGTGGCGACGTGCATTGTGGTCAGTGTGGCACTTGTGTAGAACGCAAAGAGGCTTTCGCGCTCGCTGGTGTGACCGATCCAACAATCTATCTCGCATAATCAGGTATGAAAGGGGAAGATTCAAATATGAATACTCGATACGGGCGATTTGTGTGGCTCACGGTGCTACTCGTGGGCGTCTATATCATGCTGCAACTGGTGGCAGATGTTGCGGCGGCAAAAATCACCAGCGTCTGGGGACTCACGATGCCCGCTGGGACGTTCGTCTATGCGGTCACCTTCACATGGCGCGACATGCTGCATAAGCGCCTTGGCCGAGATTGGGCACGCGCCGCCATCGTGACCGCTGCTCTGTGCAACTTGCTCATGGTGGCCTATTTCCAGTTTGCTATTCAGCTACCAAGCGCTGTTTTTTGGGGTGGGCAGGAGGCTTTCCAGGGCACACTTGGCGTAGTCTGGCGTATCGCCATTGCCAGTATCGCAGCAGAAGTTATCTCTGAATTGACTGACACCGAGGTCTATCATATCCTCACTCGTTATTTCTCAGGCCCTAAGCAGGCATTGCGTGTTCTGGGCAGTAACACCATTTCTCTGCCATTGGATTCTATCGTGTTCGCTACTCTGGCCTTTGCTGGCACTATGCCCTTGTCCGGTTTGATCTCTATCGCAAAAGGTCAGATCGTTTTCAAATTTCTCGTGACGCTCGTCAGCCTGCCTGCTATTTATGTCATCCCTGAGCGCAAGGTCTCAGAACGTCCCGTTAGCGTGCTCGCTATGGGAGATTGATCGCTATGACTGAAAAAACGCTCACAGATGATGACTGGCAGCAAGCGCTCGATCTCCTGGAGCAGACAAGCATTGAATACGCCAACCTGAGTGCTCATCGTGACGTGCATGACACCTGGAAACGTCTGCTCATCACACTCTACAAACAGCGTTGTCAGGCTGGAGAGCGTAGCGCTCAGTTGTATGATGAAATCATGCGCTTGTGTCAGCAATGACCTATCCCTTGAACCTTTAGGCCATCATAACCTATGAAGCGGGATGATGACGACCTGTATCGGACAGGTCAGCGAAACGAACGGGGAGTTATCATCTGCGGGGCGCGGAAAACGAGCTATCCGCGTGACCGCCGCCCGTGCCAGAGCACGGCGGTGATGGCAAATGGGCGCTGTCGCAAGCACGGCGGAGCGACGCCAGCCGGTGTAGCGTCGCCACAGTTCAAAACGGGGCGCTATAGCAAGGTGCTGCCGACTGCATTGGCAGCACGATACTTTGAGAGCAGGCAGGATGCTGAACTGCTCGAATTGCGGGATGAGATTGCGCTCGTTGATGCCCGCCTTGCCCAATTGCTGGCGCGAGTCGAATCTGGGGAGAGCGGGGCGGTCTGGGAAAAGCTGACCGAGGCGGTTAAGGCGTATGATGCGGCGTCGGAGCGATTGCGGCGCTTGCGGGAGATGAATGCGCCAGACGATGAGAAACGCCGCGCCATGGAACAGGTAACTGATGCGCTGCGCGAAATTCGCGATCTGGTGTTGCGCGGCAATCGTGATTATTTGGCTTGGTCAGAAATCATGCAACTGGTGCAACAACGTCGGATGCTCGTTGAGTCGCAGCGCAAACGCGAAGCAGACCTAGAGCTAACGGTCAAGGTCGATCAGATGTTGCTCTATACGGGAGCGCTGCTAGAGGCCATACGAAACAATGTCGAGCGGTTTGTTCCAGCAGATAACAGGCGGGACTTCCTTGCTGCGGTCTCAGAGGATGTCCGCCGACTCGTTAATGCTGCAGGCGCTACTGGCAGGGCTTGATCCTGACGCCGATCCCAGTCGCAACGATGCGGGGCTTGAGGATCAACTGCGCCTGTTGGTGCGGTTGCGCAAGCCGCACCCGAAACAAGTTGAATTTCTCGAAAGTCCCGCAAAGAGAAAGGTTGTGAAAGCCGGTCGGCGCGGCGGGAAAACAGTTGGGATGAGTATTCTCGCAGTGGACTACATGATACGAGGCTGGCGCGTATTGTATGCCGCGCCGACCGGCAATCAATTAGATACGTTCTGGGATGAGTGTCTCAATGCTGTCGAGCCGGCGATCCAGGCCGGTTTGGTTTATCGCAATGAGACCAGAAAGTTGCTGCGCGTGCTGGGCGGGACGGGGCGCATTCGGGCGAAAACCGCCTGGAACGCTGATACGCTGCGCGGCGATTATGCAGACCTGCTCATTTTCGATGAGTATCAGTTGATGAATGAGGATGCCTGGGGGCGTGTTGGCGCTCCTATGTTGCTCGACAACGACGGCATGGTGGTTTTCTGTTTCACGCCGCCATCGCCGTTCACGCGCTCAGTGACAAAAGCGAATGATCCGATGCACGCCAACAAACTGTTCAAACGCGCCAGCCAAGACACGTCGGGGCGCTGGGCCGTATTTCATTTCACCAGTTACGACAATCCTCATTTGTCTGTTGAGGCGCTTGAGGACATCACGCGGGATATGTCCCGCGTCGCTTATGAAAGTGAGATTCTGGCCGAGGAGCATGACGAAATCCCAGGGGCGCTCTGGACACGTGAGACGATCGAGAAAACGCGCGTCGCTCCTGAGAACGTGCCAGACCTGATCCGCGTCGTCATCGGCGTTGATCCGCCTGGTGGCGCGACCGAGTGCGGGATTGTGGTGGCTGGCGTAGGGCGCGATCATCATTTCTATGTGCTCGCCGATTATAGTAGGGCGGGATCGCCGGCTGAGTGGGGCGCGGTCGTTGTCGAGGCGTTTGTCAATCACATGGCTGATGTAGTTGTCTGCGAAACGAACTTCGGCGGCGATATGGTTTCGCATGTGATCGAGCTTGCCGCCAACGCGCAGGGCCAGCGCGTCAACTACAAAAACGTACAGGCCAGCAGAGGCAAGGCTATCCGCGCAGAGCCAATCTCTGCGCTCTATGAACGCGGACAGGTGCACCATGTCGGCGTCTTTGAGGAGCTTGAGAACGAGCTATGCACATGGCAACCGCAGGTCAGCGGGCGACCATCACCGAATCGTCTGGATGCGCTGGTCTGGGCGCTCACTGAGGCGCAGATATTACCGCGTGCTCGTGTTCAGCGTGCCCAGGTTGTCGGTCTGTATCCATCCCAGCAACGCAAGCAACGCAACGGGCATGAGGTGACGATGGCGCGAGCTATCAGCGGGAAAAACGGCACGCGACGGCGGCGTTAGGAGAGTTCACGATGGCAGCAACACGCAGGGCATTGAGAAAGCGACAGAACGGGCATTCTGAGGTCATCTCAGAAATCATTGGGCGGCAGGCAGCCACATTTGACTACTACCGTTTGCGCGGCACGCTCAACATTGATCGCACTGTGCCAGCTTACGATTTTTGGGACAATCTGCGGCGCGGCAAGGCGGTCGGTTATGAGCTTGGCGGTTTGTTTTGCAAGCCCATTGTCGAGATCATCTCTGCCCATGTGCTGGGACGTGGTTTCACTCCCCGCCTGACAGATACTGATGACCTGCCGCCAGAACGGGTAGACTACACTAACGATCTGCTATCCCGCTTTGCTAATCGCTATCTGGGCCTGTTCTATACGATGCTCAATGACCTTTATGCCCTGGGCGATCAGTTTGTCATCATCAACGCCAACGGCAGTCTCAGCGTGCCCTCGCCAGACATGGTGACCGCCGAGTATGATCCGCTCGATTATCGCAAGCTGTCTCGTGTTGTGGTTACGTCGCGTTTTGAGAAATTCGAGGTCACTGACGAGTACACGACTCAGCGCCGTGTACTGCGTATCAAGTGGCTTGCGTCTGATGGTCAGTATCGCGCAGGTCACGTTGAGGAAATGACATTTTCAAACCTGATCGGTCGCATTCCGATTGTCCATTTTGCCAACGATCGCAGTGGCAATGAGACGCACGGGCGACCTATCTATGAGGCATTGCTCAGATTGTTATCGCGCTATGACGATCTGCTCGAAAAATCGCTCGATGGCGCTGAACTCATGGGAAATCCAATTCCTGTCATTTCTGGGCTTGAGGATACTCAACAGACGCATGAGCTAAACGAGCCGATCGAACCTGAGACATACACCGACATTGACGGCAATGAGGAAGAACGTGACATTTTCAATTTTGATACGAGGGCAGGGCTGCTTTTGCGCGGTGATGCGCAGTTCAAGTTTGAAGCGCCGCCATCTGGTTTTACTGAAGACACGCGCAACATGCTACAACTGCTGTTTTTGCTGCAGCTAGATCATACGCGCGTGCCTGAGGCGGTATGGGGCGGAGCGATAGAGAGTAGCAAAGCGAGCGCAGAGGCGCAGATGCCGCCATTCTATCAGTTCGTCGAGGGCCGCCGCTTGGCGCTTGAGGGCGGTTCGGCAGACGAATCGCTTGGCACAGAGGCGGAGAGCGGTTTCCATGCATTGTTTGATATATGGCTGCGTATGCGCTCACTGACCGACAAGCAGATAGTTACTGCACCAGTGCTCATTGACTGGGACGACCTTGAAAAGACGCCGCCAGAAATCAAGTTCCAGTGGGTTAGCTGGTTGCGACAGATGGGCCTGCTCAGTCGCGAAACCGCATTGGTTGCTAGCGGCATTGTCGAGAACGTTGAGGCCGAACTCGCTGCCGTTGAGGAAGAAGCGGAGAACGCAAAGAAAGAAGACCCGTTTGATGAGCAGTTGATGGCGTCGGTCAAAAATGCCATAGCCCAACTTGGCACACCACAAGGGCAGAATGGCGACCAGGCGCAACAAAGCGCAGCGCAGGATGACCAGCAGAGCGCAGGTCAAGCAGAACGCGATAATCAACGGGCTGCTGACGATAACGATGACGACATGGAGAGCAACGAGCGGTGACGATCACCACATTATCGCCTGAGCAGAGACAAGATGAACAGGGCGTAGCAGTGCGGTTGCAGTTTCTTTCCCTGTTGCTGCAATCTGAACAACAACTGCGTGCCCTGTTTACCGATCTTGCTGACAATATTGCCAGGGCAATAATCGCAGCGGGCAGCAGATCGTCTGTGCTCAATGGCGCGGCGAGTGTGTCACGTCAGGATCAGAATACGATTGCTCAGCAGGACGCGCAGTTGTTGCGCAATGAAATCGCTCGTCTCGTGCATTCGGTGTTCATTGGCACTGATTCTGCTGGCAATCCAGCGCCATATGAGGTTCGGGCGAGCGGCGAAGTTATACCGCTATCGCCGTACATGCGTATCCTTTGGCCGCTGTTAGTTCAGGCGACGCGACTTGGCGTAAACAATCAGGAGCGTCTGTTGCTGCGTGCTCTGCAAAGTCGGCCTGATGTTGCCCCGCTAGCGCAAAAGGTTTTCCAGAAAAAGACTGCGGATTTGCTCATCGAAAGCGCGGCGATGATCGAACCGCATGAGATTATTGTTGCGGAGCAGGGCGGGCCGCAGGGCACAAAATACGAATATGCCTACTATGAAGCGCCGCATACGTGGGTAGACCCGCGCGGTTATCGGCTAAGCGATCGTATCTGGCAGACAGACGAGGCGACGCGGGCCGAACTTGACGCCTATCTCGCCGAGGCGATTGCAAGTGGCAAAAGCAGTTTGCGCATTGCTGATGAAGTGCGGAAGTTCCTGATACCTGGTCAGGAATTGCCAATCAGCAAAATGCCATATGGCCGTAAGGTCAGCTACAAGGCAATGCGACTTGCTCGCACCGAAATTGCAGCGGCCTACAACGAGGCGGATTGGCGGGCAGCGCAAACAAACCCGTCTGTGCTGACATATCAGGTATTGCTATCTAATCGCCATCCCAAACCCGACATTTGCGACCGTATCGCAGCGGGCGTTTATACCAAAGACGACCGTCTCAATGTGCCGCCGCTACATCCGAATTGTCTTTGCACGCTCAAATGGAACGTTGCAGATGACATTGACGATCTCATTGAGCGTCTGCGAGATGAGATCGAGGCTGAATTCCCCGGCTCTATCGTGGGAGGAAAATTGCAGCTTGAGGGCGTGCGGTTGCCGAAAATCACCACAACCCGCATGGGCGAGCCATACGGTACTGTACAGAAAGCTATAAAGCCGCCAAGTGCAAAGGGGACGAAGGGGAAGGGCACACAGGGGCAATCTGAAATCCCCGATTTTCTCATCAGACATGTCGAGGATATGTCTGATGATGAAATCTCTATTTTGAGACAGCGTTTTAAAGAGTCATTGTCAGCAAGCGACTTTTTGTACTTTGAGTCGTACCTTGACAACGTGCTCGAAAGCAAGGCACTTATTGGCAAGGGCGAACTGCAAGCCTGGAAACAGCCCAAAGGCATTGTGGTTTATCAAAATGGCCTACCAGTAGGCTTTTGTCGGCTTGCGGTAGCGGACGCAACAACGCTGACGTTCAGCCGTGTTTTCCTGATTTCTCAGGATCAGCAGGTGATGGATTTGCTCGCCAAGCGGATCGTTGAAATTTCCGAACAGTTCGGAATGAAAGCGATCTTTCTCAATCCGGTTGAACCATTCAATGCATCCCTCAAAGCTGTCGGATTTAAGGGGACACCGTTTGACGACTTGGCGTATGAACCGAAAACGCCGCCGCAGATCATCATCCCTGTTGGGCCATTTGGTGTTCATCCACAGGCGATGATTGTAAGCTCAAGCGTCAAGGATGCCGCCTTGCATTTCGGTTCAAATACAGTTCTCGTTGACGCGCGAAACCTAGACGAGGCAGCGCTCGTTCCATTTCTCAACGACTTGTTGGCGGATGTTGCGCTCTGGGATGCACTTCCCAAAGAATTTACCAACAAAAAATTGACTGAAGCCACTAAAGCCGCCTTGCAGGCGATCAAAACAGCGGCTTCTGCTGGACTGACTCCTGATCATTATTGCGCCCTGCTATTTGACAATGATTTTCATTTTGTCGGTGCTTACTATGGTCATGCAGAGTACAAGGCGAACGGGGAAATTGCCATCAGGATTACACAGGCTGGCGCTATTAACGAGAAGGCGTTCAATGAATTGCTATTTGGCTTCTCGTCAGCATACAGTGCAGGAACGGCAGCGAATTTAGTGAAGC
>Ga0068707_1001505_pt1 | contig 16288 bp, 14 predicted proteins | sample YNPNPMetaG_FD_66600 | JGI IMG/M metagenome (GOLD analysis project Ga0068707, IMG submission 66600) | Anoxygenic and chlorotrophic microbial mat microbial communities from Yellowstone National Park, USA - YNP NP MetaG | ecosystem: Environmental > Aquatic > Thermal springs > Hot (42-90C) >...
TCCGGGATCCACAGGGCGAGCAGGCCGAGGCCCGCAAGCGCCGCGGCGAGCACCTCGGGACCGAAGCGACGGACGAGAGCGGCCGGACGGGGGGACACGATCCGCAGCATACGCGCAGGCGGCCCGCCGCCGCCAGCCCGCCGACCCCTGACCCCGCCCGCACGGCTCCGCTCCTTGAACCACCGGGCGGCGGCATGCTACCGTCCGCCGGTCCCGGCGAACGGGACGCACGCAAGACCATGGCGAACGACGCCTACAAGAACACCCTCTGCCTGCCGCGGACGGACTTCCCCATGAAGGCTGACCTGCCCAGACGGGAACCGCAGATGCTCGCGTTCTGGGAAGACCGCCGCGTTTACCCCAGAATGCTCGAACGCACCGCCGGCCGGCCGCCGTTCGTCCATCACGACGGCCCGCCGTACGCCAACGGACACATCCACTACGGCACGATCCTCAACAAGGTGCTCAAGGACTTCGTCGTCAAGTACCACGCGATGGCCGGCCGCCACACGGTGTACATCCCGGGCTGGGACTGCCACGGGCTGCCGATCGAGCTGGCGGTCGAGCGCGAGCGCAAGCGGCGGTCCGCCGACCGCGACCCGCTCGACGTGCGCCGCGACTGCCGCGCCTTCGCCGAGAAGTTCGTCGAGGTGCAACGCGGCGAGTTCCGCCGGCTCGGCGGCTTCGGCCTGTGGGATCAGCCGTACCTGACGATGCAGCCGGCCTACGAGGCGGCGATCATCCGGGCGCTCGCCGCCTTCGCCGAGGCCGGCGCGATCTACCGCGGCCGCCGGCCCGTCTACTGGTGCGCCTCGTGCCGCACCGCCCTCGCCGAGGCGGAGGTCGAATACCGGGACCACGTCTCGCCTTCCATCTACGTCGATTTCCCGTGCCTCGAACCCGAACGCTTCCTCGCCCCGGCCGGCCTCCGGCCCGACGGCTCCCCGACCTCCGTGGTGATCTGGACCACCACCCCCTGGACCCTGCCCGCCAACCTGGCGATCGCCCTCCACCCGGAGTTCGATTACCGTTTCTACCGCTTCCGCGGCGGCCGCGTCCTCCTCGCCGAGATGCTCGCCGGAGCCGTCGCCGAGGCGCTCGGGGCCGATCTGCGGCCGGAGGGCGAACGCGTCCCGGGGCGCGTCTTCGAAGGGCTTGCCTGCCATCACCCGTTCCTCGACCGCAGGAGCGTCATTGTCCTCGCCGACTACGTCACCCTCGACGCCGGCACCGGCTGCGTTCACACCGCCCCGGGCCACGGCGCCGAGGACTACCTCACCGGCCAGAAGTACGGCCTGGATGCCTACGCCCCCGTCGACGCCGACGGCCGCTTCACCCCCGACGTCGAACGCTGGGCCGGCCTCAAGGTGTGGGAGGCCAACGAACCGATCGTCCGACTGCTCCACGAGACCGGCCGCCTGGCGAACCGGCCCGGCGAGACGCTGACCCACAGCTACCCGCACTGCTGGCGCTGCAAGGAGCCGATCGTCTTCCGCGCCACCCCCCAGTGGTTCATCTCGATGGACACCACCGGCATCCGCAAGGCGGCCCTCGAGGAGATCGGTCGCGTGCGCTGGATTCCCCCGTGGGGCGAGAACCGCATCCGGGGGATGATCGAGAGCCGGCCAGACTGGTGCATCTCCCGCCAGCGCGTCTGGGGCGTCCCGCTCTGCTTCTTCCGCTGCGCGGACTGCGACGAGCCGATCGTGGACGCCCGCCTGCTTCGCCACGTCGCCGCGATCTTCGCCCGGGAAGGCTCCGACGCCTGGTTCGCCCGCCCGGCCGCCGATCTGCTCCCCGCCGACGTCCGGTGCCCCCGGTGCGCCTCCACCCGCCTCGAAAAGGAGCCCGACATTCTCGACGTGTGGTTCGAGTCCGGCGTCTCGTGGTACGCCGTCTGTGCCGACGACCCGCGCCTCGGCGTGCCCGTCGATCTGTACCTCGAAGGCTCCGACCAGCACCGCGGGTGGTTCCACACCGCCCTGCTCACCGGCATCGGCGTGCGCGGCAGCGCCCCCTACCGCGCCGTGCTGACCCACGGCTTCGTCGTCGACGACGCCGGCCGGCCGTACTCGAAGAGCGAGATCGAGAAGCGCAAGCGCGAGGGCCGCACCGATGCCTCGTACATCGAGCCCGACGAGGTGCTCCGCAGGTACGGCGCCGAACTGCTCCGGCTCTGGACCGCCAACGCCGACTTCCGCGACGACATCGTCTTCTCCGGCGCCCTCCTCGACCGACTCTCCGACGCCTATCGCAAGATCCGCAATACGTTCCGCTTCCTCCTCTCCGTGCTCCCCGACTTCACGCCGGACGACGCGCTGCTCCCCACCCAACTCCTCGAACTCGACCGCTGGGCCCTCGTCCGCTTCAACCGCTTCGTCCGCCGCACCCGCGAGAACTACGACGCCTACAACTACCACCAGATCGTCCACCAGACCCTCGACCTCACCGCCGCCGACCTCTCCGCCTTCTATCTCGACGTGGTCAAGGACCGCCTGTACTGCGAGGCTCCGCGCGGTCGGGAGCGGCGCAGCGCCCAGACCGTCATCCACCGGATCGCCGCCGACCTGGCCCGCCTGCTCGCCCCGATCGCCTCGTTCACCGCCGAGGAGGTCTGGCAGCACCTGCCGCGCCGCCCCGACGATCCCGATTCCGTCTTCCTGGCCGGACTGCCCGAGTACGACCCGGCGCTGGACGACGAGCCGCTGATGGAACGCTGGGCGGCCTTGCGCGCCGTGCGCGCCGAGGTCACGCGCGCGCTGGAGGATCTGCGTCGTGCCGGCCGCATCGGCCACTCCCTCGACGCCGCCGTCACCCTCCGCGCGCGCGGCGAACGGCTCGATCTGCTCCGCCGCTGCGCGGCGGATCTGGCCGAGGTGTTCATCGTGTCGTCGGTCGCCGTCGAGGAAGGGGAGGGGGACGAACTGGTCGTCCGGGCGACCCCCTCGACGGCGCCCAAGTGCGCCCGCTGCTGGAACCGCCGCCCCGACGTCGGCACCCACCCCGGACATCCCGACGTCTGCGGCCGCTGCGCCCGCGTGCTCGCCGGCCCGACCGCGAGAAGCTAGGAGATGCCGCTCACGGCCAAGCAGCGCGGCGGAATCTTCCTGGCGGTCCTCGCCGTCGCCGTCGTCGGGCTGGACCAGGCGACGAAGGCGTGGGCCGAGGCCGACCTCCGGGAACGCCCCGGCCAGAGCATCACCCTGCTCCCCGACCACCTCGCCTTCCGCTACGCCCGCAATCCCGGCGCCGCGTTCTCGATGTTCCACGACTGGAGCCCCCGCGCCCGCGGCGCCTTCCTCATTTTCGTCGCCGCCGCCGCCGTCGCGGTCATGATCTGGCTCTACCGGCGGATGCCCGAACGCCGCCGACTGTACGAATGGGCCCTCGGCCTGCTGATCGGCGGCGCCGTCGGCAACCTGATCGACCGCATCCGCTTCAACGAGGTGATCGACTTCATCGATCTGCACTGGAAGAACGCCCACTGGCCGACCTTCAACGTCGCCGACATCGCAATCGTCGCCGGCATCGGCCTCGTGCTGCTCGATGCCCTGCTCCAGCGGCCGCAGAAGAAACCGACGGCCAGGGGGGGAAAGAAGGCCTGATCGCGCCATGTTCCGCCTGCCCCTGCCCCCCCCGGGCCTCGCCGCCGCCACCCTCGCCTGGGTGATCCTCGACCAGGCCACCAAGCTCCTCGTCGTCTGGCACGGCCTGGTCGGCCCGACGCCGGTCATCCCCGGCTTCTTCGACCTGCTCTACCGCGAGAACCGGGGCGGCGCCTGGGGCCTGCTGGCGGCCGCCGCCGAATGGTTCCGCATGCCGTTCTTCGTCGCCAGCTCCCTCGCCGCCATCGCCTTCCTCGTCTGGCTCCGCCGCCGCATGGCGCTCCGGCGACCGTGGGTTGACTGGGCCTTCCCCGCCATCCTCGGCGGCGCCGTCGGCAACCTCCTCGACCGCGTCCGGCTCGGTTGCGTGATCGACTTCATCGACTGGCACGTCGCCGGCGCCCACTGGCCGACGTTCAACGTGGCCGACATCGGCATCACCGTCGGCGTCGCCCTCCTCGTGTTCGACTCGCTGTTCGACCGGCGGCCCGCCTCCTCCACCCCCGCGCCCGGACGCGCCCCGGAAACCGGGGCGCCTCCCGATCCTCCCGCCGAGGGTTGAACCGTGCACCCGACCATCTTCCGCTGGGACTCCGGCTGGTCGTGGCTCGGCACGATCGAGATCAGCGCCTACTTCGCCTGCGTCGCCCTCGGCATGGTCGTCGGCACCTGGCTCCTCTGGCGCTGGGCCAGACGCCGCAACCTCGACCGCGACGACATCCTCGACCTCGCCCTCTGGATCGCCATCGCCGGCGTCGTCGGCGCCAAGCTGATGCACGTCCTCGTCGACGGCTACCTGATGGAGTACATCCACATCTGCACCGACCCCTCCCAGGTGTTCTGGGACAAGTGGCGCGTCAGCGCCGCCTACTGCCGCGAACTCCACGGGGTCCCCCGCTACGACGAGCTCCGCCAATACGTGGGCTGCGTGCCGACCGAGCGGAACTGCCTGGCCTGGATCAACCTGTTCGCCGGCGGTTACACCTACTACGGCGGACTGATCGGCGGCGGTGCCGCCGCGTTCCTGTTCCTCCGCCGACGAAAACTCCCGCTCTGGCCTACCGTCGATACCCTGTCCTGGATCGTCGTCCTTGGCGTCGCCTTCGGCCGCATCGGCTGCTTCCTCAACGGCTGCTGCTTCGGTCAGGTCACCGACTCCTGGATCGGCGTCACGTTCCCGCGGGAAAGCCCGGCCTGGATCGAACACGGGCAACGGGGGTGGATCGGTCCGCACGACCCGCCGCTCCCCGTCCTGCCGACCCAACTCTTCGAGGCGGCGGCGTGCGTCGCCATCGCGGCCTTCCTCGCGCTGTGGGTCGAACGGCGCAAACGCTACGAGGGGGAGACGTTCGTCGCGGGCGTTGCGCTCTACGCGGCCGCGCGGATCGCGATCGAGTTCTTCCGCGCCGACCCCCGCGGCGGCGCGCTCGGCCTGTCGACCTCGCAGATCGTCGGCCTGCTCGCCCTGGTCGCGATGGCCGTCCTGCACTTCCGTCTCTCACGCCCGCCGGCGGCGCCCCCGCCTGCCTCCCCCGACGGCACCCCGCGGGAAGCGCCCCCCGGTCCTGCCCCGGACGAACCGAAGCCATGACGGCCTCCCGTTCCGCCGGACCGCGCCGCACCTCCCCGCTCGCCCGGACGCCCCGCAAGGCGCGGACGGCTCAACGCCGCGGAAACAGCATCTCGACGATCCCCTCCAGGTGCTCGCGGTCCACCTCGTCGAACGCGTTCGTCGTCCGGGCGTCGACGTCCAGCACCCCGGCCGGCGCGCCGGAGGCGTCGCGGTACGGCACCACGATCTCCGACCGCGCTCGCGCATCGCAGGGGATGTGCCCGGGGAAGGCGTGCACGTCGGGAACGACGATCGTCTCGCCGCGGACGAAGGCGGTCCCGCAGACGCCGCGACCGAGCTCGATCTGCTGGCAGGCTAGCGAGCCCTGGTACGGTCCAACCACCAGCCGCCCGCCCACCAGCCGGTAGAACCCGGTCCAGAAGAAGTGCGGCTGCTTGTGGTGCAACAGCGCGACCGTCGTCGCCATCCGCGCGATCGGGTCGTCGCACTTGCGCAGCTCCGCCGCGAGCTGCTCCCGGATCCGACGATAGCGCCCGTCCTTGAACCTCATGCGCCGCCGCTCCGTCGCCCCCCGGAACCGCACCCCGCGCCGCTCCGGGCCGCCACCCGTCGGATAGCACCCGCTCGTTCATCGAGCGGGCCGGATGCCGTGAGCGCGCGGGCCGTCGCTCCGCCGATCCGCATCCTCGCACCTCCCGGCCCGCAGTGTGCCCCGACCCGCGCCCGGAATCCAAGGGGGCGACAACCCACGGCCGACCGCGCTACACTACCCCCGGGACCGCCGGGTCAACGGGGTCCGCGGGGCGACGAGGCATGACGGGAGCGCGGGCCTGGTGGTGGATCGCGTTGGCCGGGGCGACATTCGCCGCGTGCAGCCTCCACGCCTCCGGCCTCGGCGGCGGGGACGCCGCCGAGGCGATCGGCGATGAGGCCGGCGACCGAGGCGTGCCGGGGGACGACGGCGATGCACCGCGAGAGGACGCCGGCGGGGAAAGCGGCGAGACCAGCCCGACCTGCGGGGACGGCGTTCCGGACCCCGGCGAGGAATGCGACCAGGGTGTCGACAACAGTGACACCCGTCCCAACGCCTGCCGCACCGACTGCCGCCTGCCGCACTGCGGCGACCGCGTGCTCGACGTCGGCGAGGCCTGCGACGACGGCAACCGCGACGACACCGACGGCTGCCGGAACGACTGCAGCCGGCCGGGCTGCGGCGACAGCACGGTCCAGGCCGGCGAACAGTGCGATGACGGCAACGACGACGACACGGACGCCTGCCTGTCGACCTGCCGCGACGCGACCTGCGGCGACATGGTGGTGCACGCCGGCCACGAGGAATGCGACCGGTTCGCCGTGGCCTGCACCACACCCTGCGCGTCGTTCGGCGTCCAGGACTGCGAGAGCTGCACCCTCGGGCCGTGCATCCCCCCCGCGGAACGGTGCAACGGGCGCGACGACGACTGCGACACCGAAACCGACGAGGGCTTCCCCTGCGTGGCCGGCGCGACCGTCGAATGCACCACCTCGTGCGGTGGACCGGGCACCGGACACTGTTCGCCGTCGTGCGAGCCCCCCGCCGGTACGGCCTGCGCGGGACCTCCGGAATCCTGCAACGCGAGGGACGACGACTGCGACACCGAGACCGACGAGGACTTCGAATGCGTCGCCGGGACGGTCGAGTCGTGCACGACCGGCGGCGGCGCCGCCGGCCACCGGGCTTGCGACGGCACAACGTGCACCTGGACCCCGTGCTGTGCCGGCGCCGAGGTCTGCCGGACGACCTGCGAGCCGGAGGCCGTCGACGACGACTGCGACACCGAGACCGACGAGGACTGCCCGCCGTGCAACGACCGGTGCGAAGGTGGATGGCGCATCGAGGCGACCGGCGAGTGGACCGGGACGACGGTCGGCGCCGACAACGACATCGCCGCCGGATGCTCCGGGACCGGCGCCGCCCCCGACGTCTGGTACTCGTTCACCCTGCCGGAACGCGCCGTGGTCTGGATCGATACCCTGGGCAGCTCGTACGACACCGCCATCGACCTCCGTGCCGGAGGGTGCCCGGGGGCGAGCCGGAGCTGCAACAACGACACCTGCGGCGGGCGCCAGTCGGCCTTGTTCGCTGCTTCCCTCGAACCCGGAGACTACCGCATCGTGGTCAGCGGTTGGGACGACCAGGCGGGGGCGTTCCACCTGCGCTTCCAGTCGATCCCGTTGCGCGGTGGAGACCCGCGCCAGATTCTCGGCAACGGCAACCTGGACGACGACACCACCGCCGCCGGCAACGACTACGCGGGAAGCTGCGGCGGCGGGGACGCACCCGACGTCGCCTACCTGGCCGTCCTTTGCGAGCCGAGATCGCCCGACGTGAGCACCTGCTTCCGCGCCGAGACGACCTTCGACACGGTGATCTACTGGATCGGCCCCGACGGCACCGAACTGGCGTGCAACGACGACGCGGCCGAGGGCTGCCGCGAGGTGGGCCGCTCCGTGCTGAACGGCACGCCGCTCGGCGTCGGCCTGAGCCTGCTCGTGGTCGACGGAAAGGGCGGCGCGTCCGGCCGGGTCCGCACCGCCATCTCGCACTGGTAGCCGGCGCGGCTACAGCAGCCGCTTGAGGATCCGGTCCAGCTCGTCGAGGCTGGAGAAGAACAGTTCCAGCCTGCCGCGGCCGCCGCGGTGGTGCAGCCGCACGCGGCTGCCCAACGACCGCTGGAGCCGCTCCACCAGATCGCGCACCGCCGGCGACTCGCGCGGCTTCGTCTTCGACGACCGGGTCCCCTTCGCGCGACGCGCCAACCGCTCGACCTGCCGCACCGACAGGCCCTCGCGTACCGCCCGCTCGGCCAGCGCCACGATCGCCGCCCCATCCTCCAGCGCCAGCAAGGCCCGGGCGTGCCCCTCCGAAAGCTCGCCGCTCGCCGTCATCTCCTGCACGCGCTCCGGGAGCTTGAGGAGGCGCAGCGCGTTGGCCACCGTGCTGCGATCCTTGCCCACCCGCCGCGCCAGTCGCTCCTGCGTGTAGCCGAACTCGTCCAACAGCCGGCGGTACCCGGCGGCGACCTCGATCGGATTCAGGTCGTCCCGCTGGAGGTTCTCCACCAGCCCCAGCTCGAACGCCTCGTCCGCCCCCACCCGCTCCCGCACGATCACCGGCACCTCGAGCAGTCCGGCGCGCTGGGCCGCCCGCCAACGGCGCTCCCCCGCGATGATCTCGTAGCCGCCCGCCACCGGCCGCACAAGCAGCGGCTGAAGCACCCCGTGCTCCCGGATCGAAGCCGCCAGTTCCGCCAGCCGGGCCTCGTCAAACGAACGCCGGGGCTGCCCCCCGGTCAATGGCCGCAACTTCTCGATCGGGAGCCGGGTCTGCACCCGCGACGTCCCGCCCGCCTCCTCCGACGCCGGGATCAACGCCTCGAGCCCCCGGCCCAACGCCTGCCGCCTGCGCTCTACCGGGTCCGCCATGACCGCCGATGCACCTCCTGGGCAAGCTCCAGGTAGCGCTGGCTCCCCACCGCCTGCACGTCATGCAGCACCGCCGGCTTCCCGAACGACGGCGCCTCCCCGAGCCGCACGTTGCGCGGCACCACCGTCTCGTACACCAGCGCCGGAAAATGCGCCCGAACGTCGTCCGCCACCTGGCGCGACAGCGTCGTCCGCCCGTCGAACATCGTCAGCACGATCCCCTCGATCACCAGCCCGGGGTTGAACGCCTCCCGCACCCGCCGCACCGTCTCCAGCAGCGCCCCCAGCCCCTCCAACGCATAGTACTCGCATTGCAACGGAATCAACACACCGTCCGCCGCGCACAACGCCCCCAACGTCAACAGACCCAACGACGGCGGACAGTCGATCAACACGTACTCATACCGGTCACGGACCGGCTCCAGCGCCCGCCGCAACCGCGACTCGCGGTCCGCCAGCTCCACCAGCTCCACCTCCGCCCCCGCCAACGCCACCGTCGCCGGCAACACGTCGAGCCGCGGCAACAACACCTCCCGCCGCACCAGCTCCGCCGTCCGATCCGGGTCGATCAGCGCGTCGTACGTCCCTCCCACCACCTCCCGCTTGTCAAGCCCCATCCCCGACGTCGCGTTCGCCTGGGGATCCGCATCCACCAGCAACGTCGGCCGCTCCGCCAGCGCAAACGCCGCGGCAAGATTCACCGCCGACGTGGTCTTCCCCACACCCCCCTTCTGGTTCGCGATCGCGATCAGACGCCCCATGCCGTAGCCTCGCGTCGGCGGCGATCCGTACCGAAAATCGTCGCCCCCGTCAAAGCCACCTCGCACCACCCCCCACGGGGCCCGACTTTTCTTGACACCGCAGAACTGAAGTAGGATGATGTAGACAAAAGTAGCCAAGTAGGCTACAACAGGAGTCGGAGGCGGGAAATGAGACTGTCATTGCTCGAGGTAATGATCAATCATTACGGTTCGTTCTCCGTCATGGACCTGACGGACGAAGGCTGGACGTCAGCCTCCCTCGAGAGCCGCTGGTTCCAGTGGGGCGAAGAACTCGCGCGCAACTGCTTCGAGACCGAGGACGGGATGCTGGTGGACCGGCAAGGACGCCTGGTCCGGTTCCGCTAGGCAGCGGTTCGCCGGAGAGGAGGACGGGGATGCGGTCGACGCGGTCGTACGGATCGTTCGAGGAGTTCGAGCGGGAGGAGCTCCGAGTCAACCGGAGCTCGGTCTGGTCGTTGGACGATCTGGTCGACGACTTCGCCATGGAGGACCTCGACCTGGACCTCCTGGAAGGGGACGGGGAAGAGGATCCGGCCGACGCCGACGACGAAGAAGACTAGGGAGAAGGCGGCGGCGGGTGGTGCCGCCGAGCGAGTTCGTCCCCTCCCGGGACGGGGCAAACCCCTGCGGGTCTACCTCCCCGCGGGGGTTTCGTGCTTTTCGGGGGCGCCGCAGACCGGTCCGACCGGAGTCCCGGGCAGCGCGAAGGCGACCGGCACCTCGTCGTCGGTCGTCACCCCAAGGTCGCGCATCGTCTGCGGCGACACGTCGATCACCCGGCGGGTGCTCGTGTTCGGACCCCAGTCCACCGGGCGGACCACGACCTGCGCGCCGGTGCGCGGGTTGGCGACGACCAGCCGCGCGTTGCGCCACCAGCTCGTGCCGTTCGGCGAGTAGCTCCCGCGCATCGCGACCAAGCAGGAGTCGGCCAGCCCCGCGCGCGGGAGCGGACCGACACCGTCCCCCCGACGCTCGACGGCCACCTCGACGAGCGGCTCCGCCAGCGCGCACGGGAACTGCTGCGCCGCGAACCCTGGAGCCCCGCTACGGCAGCGGCTGGACGGTGACCGCGCCGCCCTGGTCCACGGCCTGGCCCTGCACCTCGAGCGTCCCGCCGGCGTCGGGGCCGCCGGACCCGGCCGGCGGGACGACCGCCGGAGCCACCGCCGCGGCGTCGTCCGCCGGCACCGGCTCCCAGTAGCCCGGAACGTAGCGCACCCGCCCCCCGACCCGCTCGTAGCGCGGCGACACCCAACGGTGCCCGGCCCGGGGACGGACATACGAACCGGGCAGCCAGACCCATCCCTCCGCCGACCACTCGTGGTGCCCCTCGATCCACACCGCTCCCTCGAACGGCGGCTCCGGCTTCTCCTCCGGCTCGGGCGGCGGCGGCTCCACCGCGACGACGATTGGCCGCGGCGGGACGAAACCGGTCGCATAGTGCACGCGGCAGCCCGGAGCCGCGACGGCGGCACACGCCGCGCACGCAACGAGCACCGAACCGACACGCCTGGGCCGCGACCCGCCCACGACCATCTCCCCGTTCCGATCCCCTAGCGCGGCTCCGGCCGCCGCGCAACCCGATCGGCTCAACCCCCGCCGAACCGCTCGCGGAGCTTGCGGTGGAGGATCTTGCCGGTCGGGGTACGCGGCATCTCCGCATCGGGGATGAACTCGATCCGCTTCGGCACCTTGTAACCGGCCACGTTCTTCCTGCAGTGCGCCGTGATCTCCGCCTCGGTCACCGTCGCCCCCGGCTTGCGCACGACCACCGCCGTCACCATCTCGCCCCACTTGTCGTGCGGCACCCCGATCACCGCCACGTCGAAGACGCCCGGCACCCGCGAGATCAACTCCTCCAGCTCGCTGGGAAAGACCTTCTCGCCGCCCGTGATGATCAGGTTGTGCTTGCGATCGACGAGGTAGTAGTAGCCGTCCTCGTCGCGGCGAGCCATGTCGCCGGCGGAAAAGTACTCCCCGTCGAACGACGCCTTCGTCCGTTCCGGATCCTTGAAGTACTCGGTGAACATCATCGGCCCGCGCGAGAACAGCTCGCCGACCTCCCCCGGCGGCACCGGCCGACGCTGCTCGTCCAGGATCCGAATCTGATCCGTGCCGGTCGACTCGCGCCCGATCGACCCCAGCTTCGTCAGCTGCTCCTCCGGAAAGAGCGTGGTCACGATCCCCGCCTCCGTCGAACCGTACCCCTCGTAGAGCCGGACGCCGGGGAACATCGCCAGGATGCCCTTCTTGGTCTCGGAGCGGGCGGGAGCCGACGAGCAGAGCAGCTTCTCGATGCGGGCGTGCCGATACTTCGCCTTGACCTCCTCGGGCAGCGCGAGGATCAGGTTGTAGTGCGTGGGCACCAGCGAACAGAACGTGACGCCGTGGCGGCAGAAGGCGGCCAGCAGCTTCTCGGGGTCGAAGAACCGCGCCGGAAACACCTGGTTCCGGCCGCCGACGTACGTCACGGCGAACGAGAAGAACGTCGCGTTCACGTGACAGTACGGCATCACCGTCAGGCACACCTCGCCGCGGTGAAAACGGAAATCGATGCCGTTGATGAGGTAGAACGCCACATACGACTCGTGCGATCGCAACACTCCCTTGGGCCGGCCGGTCGTGCCGGAGGTGTAGAGCAGGATCCACGGGTCGGCCGGGCGAACCCGCACGTCGGGTTCGGCGTCCCGGCCCGCCTCGAGCAGCTCCTCGTAGCGCCGGTATCCGGGCCGCTCCTCCCCCACCACCACCAAGCCGCCCTCGGCCAGATGACGGAAGCGGTCCCGCACGGGGTCGATCACCGGGACGAACTCGTGGTGGGTCACCAGCACCCGCGCCTCGGCGTGGTTCATCTGGTACTCGATCTCGGGCCCCACGCAGCGGAAGTTGATCGGCAACGCCACCAGCCCCGCCTTCGCGCAGGCCCAGTAAACCTCGCAAATCTCGATCGAGTTCTCCAGGAACATGGCGACCCGGTCACCGGGACGGAGCCCCAGGCCGAGAAGCGCGTTGGCGAGCTTGCGCGTCCGGCGGTTCGTCTCCGGAAACGTGAACGCCCGCTGCTCGTCCGCCAGCGCCACGTTCGTCGGGTACTTGGCCGCGTTGACCCGGATCATCTCCCCGAGCGTCAGCCACGTCGCGGACATCGGTCACCTCCCCGCTCCGGCGGGCCCGGCGTCGCCGGCGCCCGCACCTTGCCGGCGCCCCGGCCCGCGCCGGGACGCCCCCCCCGCACGCCGCTACTCGGTCAGCCGGATGCGGACATCGACCGCCCGCGTCCGCCCCCCCTCCTCGAACGCCAGGACCGGGTTCAGGTCCAGCTCCGCAATCCGCGGATGGTCGGCCGCCAGGCGCGAGACCCGCACCAGCAGATCGACCAGCGCCGCCCGGCTCACCGGGGGCCGGCCGCGGAACCCCCGCAGCAGCTCCCCGTGCCGCAGCCCGTCGATCAGGCGTTCGGCCTTGGCGTCCGTGAGCGGTGCCAGGCCGAACTTCACGTCGCGGACCGCCTCGACGAGGATCCCTCCGAGGCCGAACATCACGAAGACGCCGAGCGGTTCTCGGCGGACGGCGCCCACCGCCACCTCGATCCCGCCCGTCACGTGCTCCTGCACCTGCCACCGCACGCCGGGGCCGAGCCGGGCCGCCATGTGGTCCGCCGCCGCCCGCAGCGCCGTCTCGTCCGCCAGCCCGACGGCCACCGCCCCCGCCTCGGTCTTGTGCGTTTGACCCGGCACGTGCCCCTTAAGCACGACCGGGAAGCCCAGCGCCTTCGCCGCCGGGACGAGTTCGTCCGGCGCGGCGCACCACCGCTCCGCCGCCAGCGGGATGCCGTAGGCCCGCAGGAGCGCCGCCGCCGTCTCGCCCGGCAGGAACCCGGCCGGCGCCCCGGCCAGCGCCCGCTCCGCCGCCGCCCGATCGACCCCGAGCTCGGGATGCGCGCCCGCCGGCCGCCGCTTCCCCTCGGCCACCCGCGCCAGCGCCGCCGCGGCCCGCGCCGCCGCCTCGGGGAAGTAGTACGTCGGCAGCCCGCCCCGCTCGAGGATTCTCCGCGTCTCATCCCACAACGGATTCGTCATCAGGCAGACCAAGAACGGCAGCTCGGGATGCGCCTGGTGCAGGCGCACCAGCTCGCGCGCCACCCCCGCGCAATCGACGAAGAACGGCGTGATGAAACTCGCCAGCACCATGTCGTACGACCCGTCGGTCATCACCGCCTCGACCGCCGTGGCCCAGTTCTCCGGCGTCGCGGTCGCCATCATATCGACCGGGTTGTGGACGCTGGAGGTGGCGAACAGCTTCTCCCGCAGCTTCGCCTGCGTCGCCTCGGCAGGATCCCGGACCTCGAGCCCCTGCGCCACCGCCTCGTCCGTCGCCAGGATCGCCGGCGAACCGGCGTTGGTGACGATGCCGAGCCGCCGGCCGCGAGGCAGCGGCTGGGACGCCAACGCCATCGCCGCCTCGCACAGCTCCTGCGACGTCCGAAACCGCACGATGTTGCACTCGTCGAACAGCACCTCCGACAGCGTGTCCTCCGCCATCAACCGGCCGGTGTGCGAGGCGACCGCCCGCGCCCCCTCGGGGCTGGTGCCGGACTTCATCCCCAGGATCGGCTTGTCGATCCGCGAAACCACCTCCAGGAACTCCTTCGGGTCCGCGAAGCTCTCGACGTGCAACACAATCACCCGCGTCCCCGGATCCTCGTTCCAGTAGGCCAGGATCTCCGGGATCGACACGTCGCAGGCGTTGCCGTTGCTGGCGTACATCCGGATTCCGACGCCCGACTCGCTGAGGAACGAGTTGAGCACCTCGGCCACGCCACCGCCCTGCGCCAGGATCGAGATGTGCCCCGGACGGATGCGGGCGAACGTGAAGTTCGAGTACAGCGAGACGTCGGGGTCGGTGTTCATCATCCCCTGGCAGTTGGGTCCGAAAATGCGCACGCCGAGCTTCCGGCCGAGGTCGCGGATCTTGTCTTCCAGCGCCCGACCCTCGGGACCGGTCTCGGAAAACCCCGAGGTGTTGACCACCACGCCGCGCACCCCCTTCTGCGCGCACTGCTCGATCGCCGCCGGCACCAGGTCGCGCCGCACGATGATGTGCGCCAGATCGACGGGGCCCGGAATGTCGGTCACCGCCTGGTAGGCCGGGAGGTTCTTGACGAACGGCTCCTTGGGATGGACGGGATAGATCGGCCCCCGGAACCCGTAGTCGATCAGATTCTGGATGATCCGGTACGGAATCGTCAGCGGCTTGTTCGAGGCGCCGATCACGGCGATCGACTTGGGCCGGAAGAACATGTCCAGGTTCGACATCGCCTCACGCTCCTGCCCCGGTCCCCCCGGCGGACCTCGACTCCCAGGCGAGAAGGGCCGCGCCGAGCGCGCCCACCGACTGCGCCTCGGGCGGCACGATCGGCCTGCGGCCGAGCTTGCCGCCGAGAATCTCCACCAGGATCGGGCCGTGCTCGGCCACGCCCCCCGTCAACACCACCTCGCTCTCCGGCGCGACGCGCCCCATCTCCAGCACGCGCTGCGCCACCGACTCGAACGCCGCATAGGCCAGCTCGGGCAGCGACACCCCTTCCCGGATCCGGGACAGGACCTCGGTCGCCGCGAACACCGTGCAGTAGCTGCCGATCCGCACGTCCCGGCGCGCGGCGGCCCGGGCCAGCCGCTCCAGCTCGCCCGGCTCGACGGCGAGCCGGTGCGCGATCTCCTCCAAGAACGCGCCGGTCCCCGCCGCGCACTTGCGGTTCATCCGGAACCCGATCTGCCGGCCGTCCGCGGCCAGCTCGATCACCTTGCTGTCCTGCCCCCCGACATCGATCACCGTGATCGCCCGACGCCTGTGCTGCCAAGCGCCGCGGGCGTGACAGGCGATCTCGGTCCGCGTCTCGTCGGCGCCCGCGACCACCGACCGACCGAAACCGGTCGCGAACAGCCTTGCCACCCGGCTCCGATCCGCCCCCGCCGCCCGGAGGGCGGCGTCCAGCGAGGCGGTCGCGGCGGCGACGAGGTCTGCTCCCGAGCGACGGACATCGCGCGCCTGCTGCCGACCGTCCGCGTCGATCAGCACCGTCTTCGTCGCGGCCGACCCCACGTCGATCCCGGCATACAACGGTCCGCTCATCCCCGCCTCGCCCGGCCTCCCCCCGGCCCGCGCCCCCGCCCGCCGCCGCGCTTCATCCCCCGAGCTGCTCCACGAACGCCTCGAACTGCGTCCGCACCTGCTCGTCCGAAATGCACCGCAGGTCGTTCAGATCGCCGTTGAACGACACGAACGGGATCCCCGTCTCCTTGGCCAGCCGCTCCGGCATGCCGTAGCGGTTGTTCGAGTTGTTCGGGCAGGTCTTGGCGTCGTGCCAGATGATCCCGTCGCAATGGAACCGCTCGCACATCCGCCGGATGTAGGCCTGCTTGTACTCGTCATCGCGCACGATGAATAGCTCCGTGTAGGCGCGCGCCATCGATTCGAACGGTTCGGCGGGATCGAGCGCGTCGAAGATCCAGGAGGAACAGTAGGTCGAGGCGACAACGCAGGTGCGAAGGCTCAGAAACTGCACCGCCATCTCCCGCAGCCGCCCCCAGACCGGCATCCCCTCCCAGTACAGCCGGTGCCGCTCGCCGTCCACCGCCGCCACCCCCTGCTCGATCCGGCCCGACAGCTCCGCCAACAGCGCTCGGTAGTACTCGTTGGCCACCGGCAGGCCGCGCAGGACCACCGCCGGTCCCATGTGGATCGTCCCGTCGAAGAAGGTCAGCGGGCTCGGCCGGTGCATCGCGGTCTCCAGCGTCTCCCGCCACAGCCGGCTCGTCTCCCGCGACTCCCGCACCACCTCGCGGAACCGATCGATGTCCAGC
>Ga0068707_1001510_pt1 | contig 16259 bp, 12 predicted proteins | sample YNPNPMetaG_FD_66600 | JGI IMG/M metagenome (GOLD analysis project Ga0068707, IMG submission 66600) | Anoxygenic and chlorotrophic microbial mat microbial communities from Yellowstone National Park, USA - YNP NP MetaG | ecosystem: Environmental > Aquatic > Thermal springs > Hot (42-90C) >...
CCCCTCGAGGGTCACCACGGACACGCCCCCGTGGTCGCGCAGGCCGATCCGGAGGACCCGCTTTTCGCCGCGGCCGATCCTCTGCTCCTCGAGAATCCGGCGGATGGTCTTCCGGTCGAGGACCTTCCGCTCGACGAGGATCTCGCCCAGGCGGGGGGCGCTCCGGTGGCGCTCCAGGGCGGAGCGCTGCAGGGCCAGGGCCTCGTCGATCACCTCGGGCGCGGCCAGCCGCCGCCGCACCAGGAGTTCGCCGATCTTGTGGTACGTGTCCCGGAGCGTCCTGGGCATTCGTCCCCACCCCTGGAACCGGTCTTAATTATACCCCATCCCGCGGGGAAGCAACCCCCGGGGGAAATTTTTCGCGGCCGATTATGGGTTCGGACCGGGGGGTCACTCGCGGGAGAGTTCCACGAGGCGGGTCTGCCCGTAGAGGATGGCGGTCAGGGTGAGGCTCCGCGAGGCGGTCACCAGTTCCTGGAAGTGCCTGAGGTCGCGGACGTCCACCCCGTTGACGCGGTAGACGATGGAGAGGGGCGGGAGCTTGGCCACCTCGGCGCGGCTGCCCGACTCCACCTTGGCCACCACGACGCCGGTGAAGCCGGGGTCGAGGCGCTGGAACCAGCGGACCTCGTAGGTGAGCTCCTTGACGGTGAAGCCCAGGACCTCGTCCTTGTACCGCTCGGCGGACTCGAAATCGGTGGGGGCGTATTCCAGGACGATCTCGGCGGTTTTCTTCTCGCGTCCGCGGGCGAACTCGAGGACCGTGCGGCGGCCGGGGCCGATCTCCGTGAGGATGGAGTTCAGGTAGTTGCGGGCCGGACGCCAGGGGGTCATTCCGCCGGGGTGCCGGCCGGGGAAGCGCCCGAAGGGGCCCGGCCGCTCCGGCTCGGCGATCAGGTCCCGGGGGGCGGGCTCTCCCTCGGGCCGGAGGGCCAGGAGGAGGTCGTCCTCCCGCAGGCCGGCGCGCTCGGCGGGGGACCCGGGGTAGACGGCCGTCACCAGCAGGCCCCGTCGCCCCCCGTTGGTCAGCTCGGGGGCCTGGACGCCCAGGGCCTGCGCCAGGGGCTTGGTGATCTCCTGGTATTCGACCCCCAGCCAGACGAGCCGCTTTTCCTCCTTCTTCGTCATGGGCTGGGCCTTGGGGTCGAGGTGGGGGGCGGGGTCCGCCAGCAGGCCGGCGATCTCGGAGAAGAAGAGGATCCGCTGGAGGTAGTCCGGCGTCACGAGGGAGCGCGCGTAGAAGCGCGGGGGCGTCCGCCCCCGCGCGGCCTCGGCGGCCAGCTCGTCGAGATCCTCCTCCTTGCGGTCGGCAGTGACGCATCCGATGAGGGCGCCGTCGAGGTCCACGAGGAAGGACCCGGGCCGGGCCCGGCGGCGGGGCTGGACGCGCGGGGCCCCGTCCAGTCCGGATTCGGTCCGGAAGAGGCGGTTGGGCTCGACGCGGGTGACGGTCCGTCCCAGCCGGTCCTCGAGGAAGGCGGTGAAGAAGAGGCGTCCGAGGGGGGGCGGGCCGGCCCGGAGGGCGGCGGGGCGGGCGGCCGCGCCCTCCGCCCGCACGAGCATCCCGGCGAAGGGGCGGAGGGACCCGATGAAGGAGGCCGGGAGGCGGCGGCCGTCTTCGAGGACCACGGAGACCTCTTCCAGGCGGCGGATGAGCTCGCGGGGGATCTCCTGGGGGATGAAGAAGGTGCCGCGGTCGTCCACGGGGGCGCCGAAGAGGACGAGCCGGCCGGTCCTCTCTCCCGGGGGCAGGAAGTCCGGCTCCTTCTCCGGCCGCAGGGTGAACTCGATCCGGCGCACCGCCTCGGGGAGGGCGCGGGCGAGGTCCTGGATCCGCCGGGGGAGGTCGGTGAGGCGCGGGCCGGCGAGGATCTCCCGGCCCAGGAAGGAGCTGTGGCCGTCGGGGAGGACCCAGAGGTGCTGGTCCAGGGCGATCCCCGCCGTGGCCCCGCGGCGGTCGGAGATCACCGATCCCCGCCGGATGAGGTCCAGGCAGAACCATTCCGGCCGCGGGTGGAGGGGGGCGTTGGTCTGGATGTAGGGGCTGACGTTGAGGTGCCAGACCCCGTCGGCCTTGTCGGCGAAGGTGACGTAGAAGTACTCGCCGAGGGCGGGGGGCTCCCAGTCGGCGAACTCGAGGGGCTTGAGGGGGCGGGGGGGATCGGGCCGCAGGAGGATGAAGTCGTGGTCGCGGCCCACGGCGAAGAAACGGCCCTGGAACCGCGTCCCGGTGGAGTCCACCAGGTCGATGCGGGCGATGTCGTCCGGCTGGAGCTTCGGGTCGGCCACGAGGATCAGGTCGTCGGCGACGGCGACGCCCCAGGTTTCGAGGACCTGGCGGTTCTCGGCGAGGTTGAGGAGGTGCCGGACCTCGGGGTCCTGGAGTTCCTCCTCGAGTTCGGCCCGCTCCATCCGGGTCTTCCGGCGGAGGGAGATCTCGATGCCCACGAAGGATTCGTGGACGGCGGCGTGGACGCGGCGGACGGTCTCGCGGTCCTCCTGGGCGGGGGGGCAGAGGGCCAGCAGGGCCGCCAGGAGGGCGGGGGCGTCATTCCTCATAGATCCTCTCGGTGTCCTTCTCGAAGTCGAGGACGACGAGGTGCCGGTAGCCGCCGCGGAGGAGGCGGAAGAGGAGCTTGCGTCGGCCCGGTTCCAGGCGGAGGGATTCCTCGTAGGCCTCGCGGACGTCCTTGAGTCCCTCGATGGGGCGGTCCCCGATGGAGAGGAGGATGTCGAAGTTGGCCAGGCCGCTCTCGCGGGCGTTTCCGGGGGTCTTGACGCCCTGGATGTAGACGCCCCGGGGGCGCTGGAAGTGGAGGAAGGGGTCGGAGAACTTGGTGATCTCCTTGACGGTCATGTCCCAGCGCTTGCACTCGAAGTCCTCGCCCTCCTGGCGGCCCTTGACGGCGGGGAGGAGGTCCGCCACGAGCCGTTCTCCGGCCCTCTGGAGCTCCACCCGCGCCGGCCGGCCCAGGGGGAGGGCGGCGAAGAGGCGCTCCACGGCGGGCAGGTCCGTCTCGTACATCCCCTGGACCGGCCGGCCGTTCACGGAGAGAACGATGTCCCCGGCGCGGATCCCGACGGCGTCGGCGGGGGAGCCCTCGTCCACGCTGGCGACGAGGACCCCTTCTCGGGCCTCGATGAAGGAGCTGCGGGTGAAGTCCTTGAGGGCCTGGAAGCGGATGCCGGTCCAGGCCCGGACGACCCTGCCCTCGCGGATGATCCGTTCGACCACCTCCCGGGCGACCTCGGAGGGGATGGCGAAGCCGAGGTTCTCGGCCCCCCGCAGGGCGCGGGCGTTGATGCCGACGATCTCCCCGCGGATGTTGACCAGGGGGCCGCCGGAATTGCCGGGGTTGATGGCGGCGTCGGTCTGGATCCAGAGGTTGTAGGGGGCGAAGTCGAAGTAGCGCTCCAGGGAGGAGACGATGCCGCGGGAGACGGAGCGCTCGAAGCCGTGGGGGGCCCCCATGGCCATCACCAGCTCCCCGACGCGGAGCTTCCGGGAGTCGCCGAAGACGGCGCAGGGGAGGGGGGTGCGGGCCCGCCGCTCCGAGAGGTTGAGCTGGAGGACCGCCAGGTCCGTCTCCGGGTCCAGCCCCACGACCTTCGCGGAGATCTCCTCGCGGTCGGAGAGGATGCACTTGATCTCGGTGGACTTCTCGGCGACGTGGTTGTTGGTGACGACGTAGCCCTCGGGGGAGATGATCGCCCCCGATCCGAAGACCTGCACCTTCTCCATCTTCCCGCCGCGGAACTCCCTCTGGATGGGCTTGACGAAGACCACGGCGGGGAAGACCTTGTCCTTGGCCTCCTGGATGACCTCCTCCTCGGAGCGGACCGCGGCGCAGGCGGCTGCCGGGAGGAGGATCGGGAGGACGGCGGCGCGGGGATTCATGCCGGGATTCTGCCGAAGGCCCGGCGGGGTGTCAACGGCGGGGAGCCCGGGGGCGGCGGGGTCCTACCCGCGGGGGCGGGGAGGGTCGGAGAAGCGTTCGGCGGTGAAGCCGAACAGTTCCACGCCGGGGGTGCCGGGGGGGATGCCGGCCTTCTCGTAGGTCCGGCGCAGGAATTCGGGGGCGTCCCAGTTCCATTCCTCGGCCACCTGGGGGAGCAGGAGGCCCGCCAGGCCGCCCCGCCGCACGTAGAGCCCGTGGGTCCCGATGCGGATCTCCTCGGGGCGGAGGGGGCGGAGGGGGGAGAGGACGGAGATCTCGATCCGCAGGTCCGGGGTTTCCTCGGGCCGGACGGGGGGGAAGCGCGGGTCCCGGAGGGCGGCGGCCTCGGCCATCTCGCGGACGGATTCCCAGAGGGGCAGGACGGCCTCGACGTGGCCGATGCAGCCCCGGAGGTCGCCGCCGGGGGAGCGCAGGGTGACGAAGGCGGCGCCCTTCTGGCGAAGGGCGCCGCCGGGGTCCTTCAGGGCGGGCAGGGGCCGCCTGCGGGCGGCGGCCTCCACCGTCCCGCGGGCCAGCTCCAGGAGCGTCCGCCGCTCTTCCTCGGAGAGCACCTCCCCAGTGTACCCGGGGGGCCCTACTTGTTCACGGTTTTATGCGCGGCCTTCACGGGCGCGGCGGGCCGGGCGTCGGGGACCACCGGGGAGGGGCTGCCCCCCACGATGAAGATCTCCACGCGCCGGCAGCGGCTCAGGCCGCCCTCGCGGGGTTCGGAGGAGCCCCGGCCCTCCACCCAGAGGTTCCGCTCGGGGACGCCGTGGCGGATGAGCTCGTACCCCACGGCCGTGGCCCGCAGGGCGCTCAGCTCGAGGTTCGTGTCGGTGAAGAGCCGCTCCTTGGTGGACGCCTTGACCACCCGGGTGGCGTCGGTGTGCCCCACGATCCGCAGGCGGGCCCCCCGGTGGGTCTCGGCGAACTTCTTGAGGACCTCCTTGCCCTTCGCGCTGACCTCGTACTTGCCGGAGTCGAACAGCAGGTCGGCGGCGAAGGTGTACGAGTTGGTCTTGGGGTTGTAGGAGAAGTCGGCGGGATCGACGGCCAGGCCGTCGAGGGCCTTCTTGAGGGCCGCGGCCATCTCCTCCCAGGCCTTCCCGGCGCCGGTGTGGAAGTCGGACTGGGCCTTCAGGCGCTCGTAGGCCTCCTTGGTGGGCCGCAGCGCCGCGTTGTCGCGCTCCAGGGCCGCGACGTACTCCTTCAGCTGGTTGACGTCGCGGTCGTACTGCGTCTTGGGGACGAACACGCCCGTGCAGCCGACCGACGCGAAGACGGCCAGGGCGACGCCGAGGACGAAAGGCTTCGAGGACATGACGCTCCCCCTCTCCAGGAAGGCCCCACACTCTCCCGGCCCCGACCTCCGGGGCCGACGCGTAGATTATAATCTGTAATTTATGGTTGTCAAGGGCGAATCGCGCGCTTCCCCCCGTGGCCGGGGTCGCCCGGCGCGGGCCCCGGGTTTCTTCGGGGCCCGCGGAGGGGGAAAGTCCCGGCCGATTTCCGTTGACTCGGCCCGGACCCCCGCTAGACTCCCTCGGGCCGGGGGACATCCCCCGCCGGCGAAGGAGGCTCCGGGGCCATGGACGCGCCCACCCCCCACCGGGGACTCGCCGCCTGGGTCGGCGAGGCGGCCCGGCTGTGCCGCCCCGCCCGCATCCATTGGTGCGACGGCTCGAGGGAGGAATACGACGCCCTCTGCGAAGAGATGGTCCGCCGCGGGACCTTCACCCGCCTGGATCCGCGGCGCCGCCCCCGCTGCTTCCTCGCCCGGTCCCACCCCAGCGACGTCGCCCGCGTGGAGGACCGCACCTTCGTCTGCCCCTCCCGCCCCGAGGACGCCGGCCCCAACAACCTGTGGGCGGATCCCGCGGAGATGAAGGCCCGCCTTCGCGGCCTCTTCGAGGGCTGCATGGAAGGGCGCACCCTCTACGTCATCCCCTTCTGCATGGGCCCCCTGGAGTCCCCCCTGGCGAAGATCGGGGTCGAGATCACCGATTCGCCCTACGTCGTCGCCAACATGCGCATCATGACCCGCATGGGACGCGCCGTCCTGGACCGGCTGGGGGCGGACGGCGCGTTCGTCCCCTGCCTGCACTCCGTGGGGGCCCCGCTGCGGCCGGGCCGGCCGGACGTCCCCTGGCCCTGCGAGCCCGACCCGGGGAAAAAGTACATCGTCCACTTCCCGGAGGATCCCTCCATCTGGTCGTACGGCTCCGGGTACGGGGGCAACGCCCTGCTGGGCAAGAAGTGCCTGGCCCTCCGCATCGCCTCCGTCATGGCCCGGCGCGAGGGGTGGCTGGCCGAGCACATGCTGATTCTCCGGCTCACCTCGCCCGAGGGACGGAGGCGCTACGTCGCGGCGGCCTTCCCCAGCGCCTGCGGGAAGACGAACCTGGCCATGATGCGCCCCGCCCTCCCCGGCTGGGAGGTGCGCTGCCTGGGGGACGACATCGCCTGGATCCGCCTGGGGGCCGACGGGCGCCTCTACGCCATGAACCCCGAGACCGGGTTCTTCGGAGTGGCCCCGGGGACCTCGGAGCGGTCCAACCCCAACGCCATGGGCACGTTCCGGAGCGACAGCATCTTCACCAACGTGGCCCTCACCCCGGAGGGGGACGTCTGGTGGGAGGAGATGGGGGTTCCTCCGCCGCCGCGGCTGGTGGACTGGGAGGGGAAGGAATGGACTCCCGGGTGCGGCCGCAAGGCTGCCCACCCCAACGCCCGCTTCACCGCCCCGGCGTCCCAGTGCCCCGCCATCGCCCCCGAGTGGGAGGACCCCGCGGGGGTCCCCCTCGACGCGATCCTCTTCGGCGGGCGGCGCCCCACGACCGTCCCCCTCGTGGTCGAGGCCTTCGACTGGGAGCACGGCGTCTTCCTGGGGTCCGCCGCGGGGTCGGAGACCACCACCGCCGCCCTGGGGAAGGCGGGGGTCCTCCGCCGCGACCCCTTCGCGATGCTGCCCTTCTGCGGCTACAACATGGCCGACTACTTCGCCCACTGGCTTTCCTTCTCCGGCCGCACGGAGGCGTCGAAGCTGCCGCGGATCTATTTCGTCAACTGGTTCCGCAAGGACGACCGGGGCCACTTCCTCTGGCCCGGCTACGGCCAGAACATCCGCGTGCTCAAGTGGATCTGCGAGCGGGCGGAAGGGACGGGCCGCGCGGTCGACACCCCCATCGGCCGCCTGCCGGCCCCGGACGCCCTGGACGTCTCGGGCCTCGGGATGGGGCCCGACCATGTCCGCCGGCTCCTGGAGGTGGATGCGGCCGCCTGGAGGGCCGAGGCGCGGGACATCGCCGCCGGCTACGAGCGGTACGGGGCCCGCCTGCCGGAGGCGCTCCGGCGCCAGCTGACGGAGCTGGTGCGGCGGCTCGGATAGGCGGCCGCGCCGGGGCCCCGACGGGTCCGCGGCGGGCTCAGGGAGCGATCTCGTCGGTGCCCTTCGAGTCCACTTCCACGATCCGCTCCCCGTTCAGGAGCGCCGCGTAGCGCAGCCCCGCCCGGGCCCGCACGACGGCCTTCCCGCCCCGGATCTCGACCGGGAAGGGGGCCACGACGCGGATCCCGCCGTCGGCGGCCGTCGCGAGGCCGTCGAGCTCCCCCTCGAGGGCCTTCCCCAGGCTGTACCAGGCGCACGGGTTGATGAAGGGGCCGTTCCGGGTCTGGGAGGCCAGGGAGAAGGAGTCGGGCAGGCACCCGGCGTAGCGGTGGTCCTCCGGGGCCATCATCTGCTCTCCCGCCAGCCAGATCCCGCGCGCCAGGTGCTTCCAGTCCAGCGTCCGGTCGTGGGGCGCCAGCAGGGTCAGGGCGTAGGCGTAGACCCCCCCGCACCACTGCACCGGCAGCCCGATCCAGTTGGGGGCCTTCCAGTTCGTGGCCCCCAGGACGGCGATCGTCGCGTACGCCATCGTGGGACGGTTCCCCCACTGGTAGACGAAGGGGATCCCCGTGAGCGCCCAGTAGCGGGCCCGGTCCAGGTATTCGGGCCGCCCCGTGAGCTCGTAGCCCCGCACGTGGGACCAGACCAGGTACGCCGACCCCAGGACGTCGGGGGTGTGCAGCGGCATCTCCCACGTCTGCGCCCCCCGGGGCTCCCGGAAGCGCCTCATGAAATCCAGCGCCCGGATCCCCCCCTCCAGGGACCGCCGATCGCCGGTCCGGCGGGCGAACTCCAGCAGGACCGTCGCCTTCTGGGCGCAGTAGCCGCTGGCGGTGTCTTCCCAGTGGCCGCGGCGGTAGGGGCCGTCGTAGCGGAAGGAGCCGTCCTCCCGCTGCTCCCGGAGGATCCCCTCCGCCTGCCGGCGCCTCCAGTCGAGCCATTCCCGGGCCCGCCCGGTGACGAACCAGATCGCATCGTTGGGGACGTGCGCCCCGCCCGGCTGGATCCTCGGGAGATCGGGGATCTCCCCCGTCAGCCGCCACCAGGTGGAGGCGTGGTCGGCGAAGGGGGCGCGGTCCCACTTCGGCTCGGCGCAGTGGCCCCATCCCGGGGCCGAGGGGGACCGCAACGGTCCCCGGAGGGCGGCGAGGTAGAGATCCTCGGTCTGCCGACGGGTCCGCGGGGCCTCCGGGAGGGGGGGAAATCCCCCGCGCCTCCGGATCGTCTCCAGGATCGCGGTCTCCAGCCCCCCCGGGTCCGCCCGGAAGGCGGCCCGGATCCGCCGGCCCCGCAGGGCCATCCGGTGGTCCGGGGTGCCGTCGAAGACGTTCGGGGCGGCGAAGACCGGCTGGAGGGTCATGTCGTCCCAGGTGAAGGTGACCAGACCGCGGTCGGTGGCGCAGGCCATGAGCGGCATCGTCACCTTGATGGGGTCGGGGGCGTAGCGGACGTGCTCCGGGGTCTCAATGTCGAGGGTCGAGGAGGAGCGCTCTCCCGCTCCCAGGAATTCGATCCCCGCGAAGATTCCCCCCTCCAGCGCCCCCAGGGCGCGCACCACCGGCCCCTCCACCTCCCGGTCCGCCTCGATGGCGCAGGCGAACCACGGCCCGGAGGCGGAGAAGGAGACCCGCACGGCCCCGCTGCGGAAGGCCGTGCCCTCCCGCCTCCAGCCCTCCACGCCACGGACGAGGGGGGCCACGATCCCTGCGATCCGGTCCCCCAGGCGGAGGAGCGCCCCGGTCCCCTCCGGGTCCAGGAGCAGTTCCGCCCGCCCCGCCCGGAGCGGGATCCAGTCCCGCTTGGCCTCGGGGTTGAACCCCACGACCTCGCCGCGGAGCGCGGGGGCCCCGGGGGCGGGGATCGCGAAGGCGATCCGCGGGAAAGGAACGGCGGGAGGGATGGGGAAGGTCGATTGGGTCTCCTTTCCCTCCGCGGCGTGGTCGCGGGTCGTGACGCGGAGGGTCCCGCCCTCCTGGGCGACCCGGACGATCTCGAGGGGGTGGAGCCGGAGGGTGAAGGCGCGGATCCAGTCGATCTCGATGCGGCCGGGGGCGGACCCGGGGTCGAGGCGGAGGCGGGCGACGGTCTGGGGGGTGTCCAGGAGCGCCTCCACCGTGTGCCAGGCGCCGTCGTGGGGGATCTCGAAGCGGACGCTGCGGTCCGGGCTCATGCCGGGGGATTTCTCGGTGGCCCAGAAGATCTCGCCGGGGCCGGCCCCCGCGGACTTCAGGCGGAGGCGGACGAGGAGGGGTCCCTCGGCGCGGAAGAGGGGTCCCTGGAGGTAGGGGTCATCCCCCGTGGACTCGACGACGAGCGATCCCCCGGCGGCCCGGAGGGTGCCGTCGTGAAGGGCCTTCCAGCCGTCGTCGCCGCCCTCGAACTCCCAGGCGGCGGCAGGGACCTCCCCGATCCTTTCGCGGGGAAAGGGGGCCCCCTGAAGGGCCGCGAGCGCCGCCGCCATCCAGGCCATCGGATCTCCTCCAATTCCTCAAACTAATACGCATTAGCAGCCTGCCCGGGGTGGGGATCCGGGCGCGGCGCGGCCTTCCGGGCCGGGGCCCGCGCCCGCGATTCCGGTCGATTGAGAACAATTGTTTCCTATAAGGAGCGTATGTTATTCTTGAGGGCGCATGGGCGGCGATCCGCGGGACGTCGGGAGGCGGCTGAGGGCGCTCCGGAGGCGGAGCCACCTCACCATGCGGGAACTCTCCCGGCGGTCGGGCGTGGCCGTCAGCTTCGTCTCGCGGCTCGAGGCGGGCCGCGCCTCGGCCACCCTCGCCACGCTCCGGAAGCTCCTGCTGGCGCTGGGGACCGACATCGGCCCCTTCTTCGCCGACCACCTCCCCGCCCCCCCCGGCTGCGTCGTCCGGCGCCGCCAGATGCGGGTCGCCTCGGACCGGGGCCGCCAGTACACCTTCCTCCTCCCGGCCCGGCCCGACGTCCGTCTCGTGATGCTCGACGAGGAGCTCTTCGCCGGAGAACGGCCCGCCTTCGAAACCCTCCCGGGCGACCTGGCGGGCTACATCCTGCAGGGCTCGCTCCTCCTGGAGGTGAAGGGCGAGCCCCCGCAGGTCCTCGAGCCCGGCGACGCCTTCTACGTCCCCGCCGGGCGTCCCGTCCGGGGGCGCTGCTGCGGCGGCGATTCCGTCCGCCTCGTCACCGCCCAGATCCGGGAGCGGGAAAAGACCGCGTCGAAGGGAGGCGCTCCGCCATGAAGGCCCTCCTCGGTGTCCTGGCCCTCCTCGGTCCCGATCTCCCCCCGAACCCCTTCACCGTCTCCGACTACGACGAGGGCGACGTCTACTTCCTCCGCGGCGCCGACCGCCGCCCCCACCACGGGATGCGGCAGCCCTGGGTCTTCAACCGCGCCCTCGAATGGGTCGAGGCGGAGGGCACGATCCTCTGCCTCCCGACGGCGGCGCCCCTCCTCCTGACGGGGAACCGTCAGGTCTCCCGCTGGTATTCCGCGAAGGGCAACGAACTGTCCGACGCGGACGGCGAGACGACGCGCTTCGTCAAGAGGGAAAAGGTCCCGACCGACCACGCGTCGCTCCCCCCCTTCCAGTTCCCCATCGAGGCCTTCCCCGCGGCGGAACTCGAGGTGGCGGAGACGACCCATCCCTGGCAGTTCCTCGCCGCCGTCAAGGGCCGCAGCGGGCCGCCCCTCTACGCCGGTCCCTGGCGGGAGGGACCCGGGAGGCTCTCGGTGGACCTCCTGGAACTGTACCGCGGGAAGGGATACCGGAACCATTTCGCCCAGCTCCAGTTCTTCGTCGCGGTCTGGACGAAGGATCCAGCGGAGGAGGCGGCCGTGTCCTTCCGCCTCCGGCTCCGGGGCGCCCCCGCGGTAGTCCCCTGTCTCCCGGTGATCCGCACGGAGGGACGGGCCCGTGTCGAAGGGGTGCCGCTGGCGGCGGTCGTGGCGGACGGTCGGGGGGGGCGGCTGGGGCGCGCGGAGGTTTCCCTCGCGGCCCGGATCGGCGCCCGGCAGATCCCCCTGGCGGAGGACGGGGACGGAGTGTGGAAGGGGAGGGTGCGGGACCTCCCGGTCGGCGACCATCGGGCGGAACTCGTCGCCGCCTGGAAGGAGGGCGGCCGCCCCGCGATCCGGACCGCGCTCGAGGTCCACGTCACCGACGGCCGCTTCATCGGCTACGATCCGGGGCTCCGCCTCCTGACCCTCGGAGGCCGGCCCCTCGGACCCCTCACCGGCTCCTACCGCGGGGCGCCGATGTTCTCGGACATCGGGACTCCCAAGGAGGCCTTCGTTCGCGGCCAGGAGGCGTGGGACGCCGTGAAGGGCGGCGCGCGGGGAGGGCAGCACGCCAACTTCGGGGGGGACCGGTACGGCTTCCATTGGTGGGAGTCGCTCACCCCTCGGGAGCTCGACGAGGACTACGCGTACCTCGCGCGCTGCGGCTGGGGGATCGTGCATCTCTGCCAGGGCTGGTGGGTCTGGGAGCGCCTCGACGCGGGGGGGCGGCTGGCCCCCCACGGGGCCGAGCAGCTGGCCCTTGTTGCCTCCACGGCGCGCCGCCACGGCCTGCGGGTCCTCTTCGCCGTGAGCCACTACCCGCTCGGGAGGGTTTCGGCGCCCTACGCGCAGTATCTCGAGGCCGGCTACCGGCCCGCCGACTACCGGGACCCGGGATCGAAATTCTACGCGATGTTCAAGGACTATCTCGCCCAGTTCTCCGCGGTCTTCCGCGACGAGACGGGGATCCTGGGATTCACCGCCTCGGGCGAGGGCGATCCCGCCTGCGGGATGATCTTCGTCAACGCCGTCCACGACGCCCTCCGGGCGCGCGACCCGAACCACCTGATTCTCTGTGAACCGCACCACGCGATGTACCGGGACCCCCTTTATTACGTGAAGGCGGGGTGGAAGCCGCGGCTTGCCGGGATGCGGACCTATTTCATCGACGGGAAGCCCTTCGAGGCCGTGGGCGCCCAGTTCAAGCTGGCGGGCCTCGGCGACCTCTTCATGGCCGAGGGGGTCTTCTGGGGCTACAGCGGCGGGCCCACGGATACCCTCCGGTACCGCGAACGGATCCGCGGGACCCTCTCCATCGGCTTCGCCCACCGCAGCCCGGTCCTCCTCACGTGGGAGGAGCGGGTGGCGGAGGACGAGCACCGGATCCTCGACGAGGTCCGCCGGTCCCTCGACTGGTCCCGGCCCTTTGCCCGCCCGCGGGTCGCCGTCCGGGTGGGCCCCGAGTCGCTCGTGGATGCGGGGAAGATGGCGCTGGCCCGGTACGAGGCGGCCTTCGCGCGGATCCCGCTGGAGTATTTCTGCCTTTGGGAGGACGCCGAAGTCCCCCCCGGCACCCTCGCGGTCCTCGACGCCCGGCGGCCGTTCGTGGAGCCGGCGTTCGCCTCGGAGGGAGGGCCGCTCCCCGAGGCGTTGCGGGCGGAGCGGCCGATGGAACTTCCCTCCGGATGGGCGGCCAACTACTCCTGGGGAGAGGACCGGCGGCAGATGATCGCGTTCCTCCGGCGGATCCCGGCGACGGGAGGGACGCCGGGGGCCTCGACCACGGAGGCCGGGCCGTTCGTGTACGCCGACACGACGAAGTTCTTCGAGCGGGACACGCTCCTGGAAGCCTGGGAGGTCCGCTGCGTCCGGCCGGGTACGGTCGAGCTCTGCCTCTTCCGGCGGGAGGGGGAGGATCTGGTGCTCGTTGGCCGGAGCGGGGCGGTCGAGATGAAGTCCCCCGGCCCGTGCCGGTTCGCGCTCCCGCGGCCGATCGCCGCGAAGAAGGGCGATCTCCTCGGGCTCCGCATCCCCGGGGAGGGGACGCACGTCGGCGCCTGGGAGGGGGGGCGCGTCCTGTTCCTCGAGGGGGGCGAGCCGTCGCCCCGCGCCTCCCGGGCCGCCTGGAAGGAGGAGGCGAAGATCCTCGATCTCCGCACGTTTCCTCCCGCCGGGGCGTCGCCCCCCGCCGCGGCGGCCGGGAGGCTCATCCTGCGGGATTTCCCGGAGGCCACCCTGAGGGCGCGCCTTTACGACCTGGAGGAGAAGAAGCTGCGGGTCGAGGCCCCGTTCCGGGGAACCCTCGGGCTGGAGCTCCCCCTTTCGGGGCGCCATTTCCTGCTGGCGGTCTCCGAGTGAAGGCGGGGAGGGCGGCCGCTCTCAGCGGGGATCCTTCCCGGGGGGCTCCGGGGCGTCCTCGGGACGGGCCGCCCAGTCCGGGACGCGCACGTCCCGCGTCGGGGCGTCGGTCGGGATGAACGGCTTGAGATCCACCAGCGGCGTATGGTCGAAGGCGTCGATCTCATCGATCCGGACCCGGTTGCCCTCCACGCTCAGGATCCTGCAGGTGGAGAGGCCGATGAGATTCGGTCGGACCGGGGCCCGGCAGGCGAATACGCCCGTCAGGGGGTTCTGCGCCCGGCCCCGGGGGTGCACCTGAAGGATGGCCCGCTTCTGCGGGGTGTCGTTCTTGTCGAACCAGTAGAGCACCTGCACGTGTGAGAAGCCTTCCAGCCCCGCCAGCCCCCTGGCGTATTTCTCGTGGATCGCGAGAAAGGTCCGGCCTCCTTCGCGCTCCACCGTGCCGATGGGGTAGATCGTGAAGGTCTGTTCTTCCCGCCGATTCCCCGCGAATCCCGCCGCCGCCGCCGCGCCGCCCAGGGCCGTCACGAGACCCAGGATTCCGATTCTCATGGGTCGTCCTCCTTGCGCCTTCCCCCAACAGGGTAGGCCGCCGGGGGGCGGGAGTCCAGCGGGATGTGCGCGACGGGGCCCCGGTGCCGCGTCGCGAATCGGGGCGGGTGCGTCTCGAACCCGAGGGTGCCGAAGATCCGTTCGTTGGGGAGCACCGCCTGTCCGTTGTGCGGCCCCCGGGGGGGTGTTAAAATCATTGCCGAAGGACGCCCTTCCCGAATGGATCTGCCGGGACTGCTGACGGACGGCGGCCCGCCCCGGCGCTCTCCGCTCCGGTGGGTTCTGGGGGGCCTCGTCGCGGCCTTTCTGATCCTGGCGACCCTCGCGGCGGTCCTGCTGGTTCGGCTGAAGGCGGAACGCGACCGGGCGCGGGCGAGGATCGAGGAACTCTTGGAGGAGCTGCGGCGTCCCGTCCCGGCCGCCGCGGCGCATCCCCTGCCGGCGGCGGAGCCTCTCTCTCCTCTCCAGAGGCGCCTGGAGGAGCTGGAGGCCCGGCTGGCCCAGGTGGAGACCCTCCGGCGTGCCGAGTCCGTTTCCTCGCCCACCCTCCCCGCTCCGCCCGTCCCCCGGGAGCCGTCCGCCGTCTCCCCGGCCCGGCCGGCGGGGGGGGAGGCAATGATCTATCTTCACGTCGCGGCCGGCTTCGCCGGTCGGGGCCTCTGGCCGGAATCGATCCGGGCGCTGGGGGAGGCCCTGCGCCTCGACCCGCCGGGGACCTGGAGGCTGAGGCCGCGGGGACTCTTTCCCTCTCCGGAGACGTTCGAGCGCCTGGTGGCCGAGCTCGAGCGGCGGGTGCGGGACGACCCGATGGACACCGAGGCCAGGACGCTCCTGGCGTACGTGGTCTATTACGAGAAGGGGGCGGAGGCGGCCAAGGCGCTCCTCCTCCAGGTGCTGGCCGCCAGCCCGGAGCACGCGGTGGCGAAGAGGCTCCTCGAGGAGATGGAGAGGTAGGTCGTGGCGGCTCGAGCGGCCGGCTTGGTTCTCCTGGGCGGTGTCCTTGCCGGCTGCGGCGCCCCCTCGCCGGCCTTCCGGGCGCGCTTCGAGGGGGAGGAACTTCGCTTCGACTTCGAGGTCCAGGGGATCCGTTCGGGCGCCTCCCCGCGGGTCCGGGAGATCCCGCCCGGACAGGGCCCTTCCGACCGGATGCTGGGGCTGGAGCCGGGGCCCGGCACGGTCGTCTGGCTCTATCATTTCGAGGACGACGGGACGCCGCTCAAGGACGAGGACCGGGCGTTCTCGCTGGCCCTCGCCTTGGAGGATCTGCGGCCCGGGGCGGTGGACTTCCCTTCCGAACGGGCCGCCGCGGTCTTCTTCTGCGACAACTGGGGGCGGGGTTTCCGGGCGGCGGAGGCGCGGGCGGTGGAGGGCCGGCTGGCGGTGCGGGAGGCGGGCGAACGGGTCGTTGCCGGCGACCTGGACCTGGTGCTGGAGGGGTACAAGCAGCGTCCGGACGGGTCCCGCGAGCCCTTCCGCCTGCGCCTGGAGGGGCGCTTCCGCGCGTCGCGCTAGAGCTCCCAGCCCTTGCGGTATTCCCTCCGGACCAGGGCGTCCGCCTCCGGGCAGTTCTTCGCCCGCAGGGCGGCGACGTCCCACTCGAAACGGAGTCCCGTGCGGACGGCGATGTTTCCCAGGAGGACCATCTCGGCCAGCGGGCCGCCGTAGTCCGCGAAGTTGGACCCGGGCGGGGGGCCTCCCCGGATCGCCTCCAGCCATTCCTTCTTGTGGCCGGGGGAGCGGGGGATGAGGGAGCCCCGTTCGGGGTACGGGAGCTCCCGGGCCTTCGCCTCCGGGTAGACGGCGGAGCGGTGGTGGCTGTTGACGATCACGGCCTTCTCGCCCACGTAGATCGCCCCGTTGGTGTCGAGCTTCTTCCCGGGGTCCATGGCCTCCGGACGGGGGGGCAGGTTGGGGAGGTCGTAGGGGCCCTCGGGGCCGGTGCCGGGGCGGCGACGGCGGCCGTCCCACCAGGTCACCGTGACGGGGGGGAGGTCCCCGCGGGCGGGGAAGCGGTAGGTCACCCGGGACCAGTGGGGGCCGGTCTCCGCGGAGTTGCCCTCCTGCTCGGCCTCGACGGTGAAGGTCTTCGCCTCCCCGAGGCGGAGGCCCCAGAAGGCGGCGTCCCACCAGTGGCAGCCCATGTCGCCCAGGGCCCCTGTGCCGAAGTCCCACCAGCCGCGCCAGGCGAAGGGGTGGAGATGGTCGTGGTAATCCCGGTAGGGGGCCGGCCCCAGCCAGAGGTTCCAGTCGAGTTTCGGGGGGA
>Ga0068707_1001511_pt1 | contig 16252 bp, 13 predicted proteins | sample YNPNPMetaG_FD_66600 | JGI IMG/M metagenome (GOLD analysis project Ga0068707, IMG submission 66600) | Anoxygenic and chlorotrophic microbial mat microbial communities from Yellowstone National Park, USA - YNP NP MetaG | ecosystem: Environmental > Aquatic > Thermal springs > Hot (42-90C) >...
CCACCACCCGCCCGCCCCCGCCTTCTTTTATGGCTTGACAGTGCACCCGGGCGATAGCCCCGGTGCCGGCGATGGCCACTTTGATTTCCCGCATGCTCGTCCCTCCCGCTTAGCCGCGTAGCTCGTCGAGATTTTTCTGAATTTTCTTTATGGCCTCGGCGATGATTTCCATCTCCCGCCGCCCGCCCATGAAAAGCCGGTGATGCAGCCAGACCGCTTCGTGGTAAGCGGCCTTTTCGGTGACCGGACAGTGGATTTTTTCCGGATCGAGGCGTTCGCCGTAGCGGTCGCGAATGGCCGGGAAGCAATCGGCGGTTACGGGAAATAGCGGGCTTTTATAGATGGGCAGGTAGAAGTCACCGTCGGCCGGTATGCCTTCGGCGCATAAAGCATCGACGAAGCGATCGCGATGGACGCCTCCGAAGGCCTGCGGGTCGTAGCGGAAGATGTATTGGTAGAGGGCGTAGTGGGTGATGCGCGGATCGCGCTTTAGGGGCCGGATGCCGGGAATCTGCGAAAGTAGCTCGGAAAGGTACATGGCGTTTTCTTCCCGCCTGCGCCTTTCGGGCTCCAGGGCCTTTAGCCTGACCGAAAGCAGCGCCGCCTGGAATTCGGTCATGCGGTAGTTTCCGGAAAAAACCAGGCCGGGGAATTGGTCGTAGCCCGGCTGCTTGCGGCCGCAGTTTACGTAGCTTTGGCAGCGCTGGGCGAGCAGGTCGTCGCTGGTAAGAACAATGCCGCCCTCGCCGGCGGTCATGATCTTCGAAGACTGGAAGCTGAAGCTTCCCAGGTGGCCATGGGAGCCGACGCCCTTACCGCGCCATTTGCCGCCGTGCATGTGGGCGCAGTCTTCGATGAGGATGAGGTTCTTACGCCGGCAAAGATCCACCAGGGCGTCCAGGTCGGCCAGGGCGCAGCCCAGGTGCACGCAGATGACCGCCCGAGTGCGCTTGGTGATGGCCGCTTCCACGGCTTTGGGCGACAGGCAGTAGGTGTCGGGGTCAACGTCGGCGAAAACCGGCACGGCGTTTACCAGCACCGGCGCTCCGGCGGTGGCGATCCAGGAGTAGGGGGTGACGATGACTTCGTCGCCGGCCTTGATGCCGGCAGCTCTCAGGGCCACTTCCAGAGTGACCGAGCCGTTGGCGGCGGCGATGCCGTAGCGGGCGTCGTGGGCGGCGGCAAAGGCGGCGGAAAACTCCCGGGCGCGGGTGTTGGGGGCCGGGTAGCCGCCCCAGTTGCGCGACTCGAGAACTTCCACTAGCGCTTTTTTGTCCTCCTCGCCGTATACCGGCCAGTCGGGCCAGATGCCGTCGCATAGCGCTTTTCCACCTTTGATTGCCAGCTGAGCCATGAGACACCTCCTCGCTTTTTTTATCCTCTAACTTGGCCGGCCGCTCCGGGTCAAGGGAAGTTTTAGCCGAGGTGCCCCTGAAAATAGCGTCCTGAAGCGTAGGTTCTTGTTGAATTTGCTTTGCCCAGGCAGCGTCACTAGTATAAGCCACGAAAGGAGGTTAGAAATGAAAAAGATATTGGCTATGGTGGTGGCTTTATTCTGGCTGGAGGCGCCGGCCCAGGACAAAGTCAAAATCACCGGAGAAGGCGTCGAGGTAGAAAGCGGAAAAGATCGGGTAAAAATAACCACTGAAGGCGTCGAGGCCGTCGAAAGTGGGGGCACCAGGGTAAAAATTACCGCCCCGCAGGTGGAGGCATCGACTCAAGAGAATGCGGCTGGCGAGCAGAGCGACACGGCGGCGGATTTACCCGAAGTTCCTCCCCAGGGCCTGAAGAAAATCCCTCCCATAGTTTGTCAGAGCAACAAAGACCAGGAATACACCCGCGTGCTCATTGTGGGCAAGAAAGATGGCGTCCTGGTGCAGGGCAACTGCGACATCATCCTGCGCGACAGCCACATTGACGTCGAAGGCTACGGCGTCAACGTCCAGGGCAACGGAAACGTAAAGCTCATCCGCACCTTCGTCCGGGGCAAAAAAGGCGCGGTGATGATAATGGGAAACGGGGACGTAAGCGCCAGCTCTAGCACCCTGGTGGGCCCGATCAAGCAGATGGGAAACGGCGAGTTCACCGACCAGGGTAATAACACCATCCGCAAGCGGTAACCCCCCGCAAAAAAAAGCCGCTCTTCCCAGAGGAAGAGCGGCTTTTGCATCTTACGCCACAGCCCGCGGCTTAGTAGTCCATGTCCTCCATCCCGCCGCCTGCGCCGTGGGGGCCGGGCATGGCCTTTTTCTTCTCCGGCTTTTCGGCCACCATGACATCGGTGGTAAGCAGCAACCCGGCCACCGAGGCCGCGTTCTGCAGCGCGGTGCGCACCACCTTGGTGGGATCGATCACCCCGGCCTTGGCCAGGTCTTCGTATTTTTCGGTAGCGGCGTTGAAGCCGAAGTCGCCCTTTTCGGAGCGAACCTTTTCCAGCACCACCGAACCGTCCATGCCGGCGTTCTGGGCGATCATCTTCAGCGGTTCTTCCAGCGCGCGAGCCAGAATGTCCACGCCCACCTTACGCGAGCCTTCCACTTCCATCTTGCGCAGCTTTTCCTGAGCCCGCACCAGGGCGACGCCGCCTCCGGCCACCACGCCTTCTTCCACCGCGGCGCGGGTAGCGTTGAGGGCGTCTTCCACCCGGGCCTTCTTCTCCTTCATCTCGGCCTCGGTGGCCGCGCCCACCCGGATGACCGCCACGCCGCCAGCCAGCTTGGCCAGGCGTTCCTGCAGCTTCTCGCGATCGTAATCCGAGGTGGTCTCTTCGATCTGGGCGCGAATCTGCTTGATGCGCGCGGCGATGTCCTGCTGCTTGCCGCCCCCGCCCACGATGGTGGTGTTGTCCTTATCGATGGTCACGCGCTTACAGGTACCGAGGTCCTTCAGGGTCACGTTCTCCAGCTTGATGCCCAGCTCCTCGGCGATGAGCCGGCCGCCGGTCAGGATGGCGATGTCCTCGAGCATGGCCTTACGGCGATCGCCAAAACCGGGGGCCTTTACCGCCGCGCAGGGCAGGGTGCCGCGCAGTTTGTTCACCACCAGGGTAGCCAGGGCTTCGCCCTCGACGTCCTCGGCGATGATAAGGAGCGGTTTTCCGGTCCGCGCCACCTGCTCCAGAAGCGGCAGCATGTCCTTCATGTTGCTCAGTTTCTTCTCGTGGATGAAGATGTAGGGCTCTTCCAGCTCGACCAGCATCTTTTCGGGGTTGGTTACGAAGTAGGGCGACAGAAAGCCGCGGTCGAACTGCATGCCTTCGACCAGGTCCAGGGTGGTTTCCAGGCCTTTGGCCTCCTCGACGGTGATGACGCCTTCCTTGCCCACTTTTTCCATGGCCTCGGCGATGATGTTGCCTATGGTCTCGTCGCCGTTGGCGGAAATGGTGCCGACCTGGGCGATTTCCTTCTGGCTCTGAATCTTCTTGGAGGCCTTCTTAAGCGCATCCACCACCACCGCCACGCCGGCGTCGATGCCGCGCTTCAGTTCCATGGGATCGTGACCGGCGGCGATCAGACGGCAGCCTTCACGGAAAATGGCCTGGGTAAGCACGGTGGCCGTGGTGGTGCCATCGCCGGCGACATCGGAGGTCTTGGAAGCGACGTCCTTGACCATCTGGGCGCCCATGTTCTCGAATTTATCTTCCAGTTCGATCTCCTTGGCCACGGTCACGCCGTCTTTGGTGACGTTGGGCGAGCCCCAGCTCTTTTCCAGCATGGCGTTATGGCCCTTGGGGCCGAGAGTGGCCTTCACCGCGTCGGCCAGTTTGTTGACGCCATTGAGCAGCTTCAGCCGCGCGTCTTCCCGGTAAAGAATCATCTTGGCAGGCATGGTTTCCTCCTTTTACTTTTCCATTATGGCCAGCACTTCATCTTCCTTGAGGATGAGGTGCTCGACCCCGTCGATTTTGATTTCATTGCCCGACCACTTGGCAAACAGCACATGATCGCCCTTTTTCACTTCCATGGGGATGCGTTTGCCGTTCTCGTCCATCCGGCCCGGGCCAACTTCCACCACTTCGGCTTCGATAGGCTTTTCCTTGGCGGTCTCGGGGATGATGATTCCGCCCTTGGTCCGCTCTTCCACTTCCACGCGTTTTACCAGGATCCTGTCATGCAACGGTCTGATTTTCATGCCTTTTCCTCCTTGTGACTAACGTTTTACCAATCCGGCGCATTCAAGTAATCACCGCAAGAGTTTTGTCAAGGGAGAAAACGGAATTTTTTATTCTGCCGTCGCTTTTGCGCCCCGCAGGCGCTTGACAGCCAAAGCGGCGAATTTATATTTCCGTCCGCAAGCGTTTGAGCGCGGCCATGGTCGCTGTAGATAGATTCGTTCCAAATATTAGGGGTTGATAAAAGGAGGTGCTTCTATGTTCAGAAAAAACTGGTTAGACGAAATGTTTGAAAGAATGGAAAGGATGCAACGCGAAATAGAGCGGGCCTTTTCTCCCCTTAGGCCGCTGGGCGAGTGGGGGGTGTTTCCACCCATCAACATCTATGACGACGGCGAAAGCTACATCGCCCGGGCGGAGCTGCCCGGAGTGGATCCGAACCATATCGAAATCACCGTGGCGGGAAACAGCCTGACCATTTCCGGACGGCGCGAGCTGGAGAAACTGCCCGAAGGCGCGGCCTGGCATCGGCGCGAGCGCCAGGGAGGTGAATTCCGCCGGGCCTTTACCCTGCCCGATGCGGTGGATTCCTCCAAGGTGGTGGCCTCCAGTAAAAACGGCGTGCTGGAAATAGTTCTGCCTCGCGCAGAACAGGCCAAGATGAAAAAGATACCGGTAAAAAGCGCCTGAGCAAGGAGGTGCGGTCATGAGCGACAAGGAAAAGAAAGAGCTGGAAGTAAGTCGTAAGAAACAGATCGATCAATCGGCCGGGGAGCCCACCCGGCAGGGGGTGTACTTCGTGCCCGACGTGGACATTCTGGAATCCGACGAAGCCATAACACTCTACGCCGATCTGCCCGGGGTAAAGCCGGAGAACCTGGACGTCGACGTGCGCGAGGGCGTGCTGACGCTGACCGCCACCATAGAGCCGCCTGCGGAAAAGCAAAAACTCATCCATCGCGAGTACGATCTGGGCGGCTATCAGCGCTCTTTTACCCTGGGCGAGCGCATCGACGTCGAGCGCATCAACGCCAGCTTCAAAAACGGCGTGTTGACCTTGACCCTGCCCAAGCAGGAGCGGCACAAGCCGCGCAAGATAAAGATCAGCAGCTAAGCTTCGTCGACCAACCTTGTCCCATAAAGCCGCGGTTGGCGCCGCGGCTTTTTTTTATTTTCCGTCGCGCCGGCGGGAAGGCTGATCTTTTCCGTAAAAGCGCAGGTCGAGTAAATGGCTTACCCGCACGTTGCGCAGGGCGGCCAGCAGGCTCACCTTTATCCGGGGCTGGTCCCGCGAAAATTCCCCCAACTGCCGCCGCACCCGCTCCAGTGCTTGGTCGCCAACTTGACCGGGGTGACCACCCTGAGCCCAGCCAAGCTGCTGGCAATAAGTCACCACCTGGCGTCGTTCCACATAGACCAGGGGGCGGACCAGGGTGATGCCGCCGCTTCCTGCCTTTTTCACCGCCAGAGCCGCCAGCTTCCCCCGGTCCTGCAAGTTGAGAAAAAGCTGCTCCAGAAAATCGTCAAGCAGCCGGCCATCGGCAATCTTGTTGCAGCCCAAGTTTTTCGCTTCCCGCCACAGGGCGCGTAGCCTGAGGCGGCAGGCCGCGGTGGCAGGGGCCCCTCTGGTCTTTGCGCCCCCAGGAAGCTGCACGAACTGAAGTTTCATACCCCAGCTTTCCAGCAATTCTTCCAAGCCATGCGGGCGCCGGCCTTCCTCCAGGTGCAGCGGCAGCAACTCGAAGCGATAGTCGAAGCGACGCCGGTGGTGCTCCAAAAGGGCGCACAGCGCCACCGAAGCCGGCCCGCCCGATACCGCCACCAGCAGCCGATCGCCGGGTTCGATGAGCGAAAAGTCGCCGATGGCCTGGCCGCTTAGGGTAAGCAGGCGATATTCCAGGTTGCTGTAGCGGACTGCTCCCAGCCGGTCGCGTAGCGGGCCTACGACTCTTTGCGGCGCACCAGCCATCGGACCAGACAGTATATCGCCACCGCCGCGGCTAGCCAGCCGCCGTTTAGGGGAAAGCCCAGCAGTTTTTCGGTAAAGCGTACGCCGATGAAGGGATGGTAGAAGGCGTTCCACAGAAACAGGCCAGCGGTGATAGCCGCCCAGAGAATCACCCAAAACATCTTGCCTCCTTGAGGCAACCGACCACTTGCGGCCGGCCGGACTTCAGACGGCCAACTCCTTCATGGTCTTGGCCAGCGGAACGCCCTCTTGGTCCCAGCCGCGCAGGCGGTAGTATTCGTCGAGCATGCGATCGAGCTCTACCGTCCGGTTGCGCGAGGCCCCCTCGGTGAATTTTTCTTCGATAAAGCGCCGGGGCAAAAGGTCGTCCTTGCGGCCAAAGCCGGCCTGGCTGTTGTACCAGCGCTCTAGAGTGTATATTCTCTTTCCCACGGCCAGTAGTTCTTCGTCGCTGAAATCGAGGCCGGTCACTCGGCGCAGCATTTCCGTAAAGCTGGAAATGCCCAAGGCAATCTGTAAAAAGCGGCACAGCACCAGGCTGTCAACGGCGGCGGAAATATCCTGAAGCAGTATCACCAGCTCGGCTTTACCCTCGGTGGAAAAACGATCCATGAACACCGGCTGGCCCAGTATTTCCGGCGCGATGAGATAGGCGCGCATGTGACAACCGCCGCGGTTGGAGGTGGCGTAGGCCAGGGCCTGGCCCTGGGCGCCTCGGGGATCGTAGGCCGGAATTTCCAAGCCCTTTACCTGCATGGCTAGCTGCGGCCTACCGTACTTTTCCGCCAGCTTCTTGGAGCCCAGCGCCAGCTCCTCACCCACCCCGCGTCGGTAGGCGATGTCCTCGACCAGTTTTTTCAAAATACCGGCGTCACCCCACCGAAGCCGGTGAGGAAATACCCCCTGCTCGCTCAACTCCATGGCGCAGCCGATGGTGTTTCCGGTGGTGATGGTATCCAGACCCAGACGGTTACACAGGTAATTCGCCTCGGCCACGGCGTTCAGATCGTTGACCCCGCACTGGGCGCCGAAGGCCCAGGTGGTTTCGTATTCCGGCCCCTCGCCCTCGTCGTTGGGAGTGCGGGTGCTGCGGCCGCAGGCGATGTAGCACTTGTGGCAGGCCGAGCGTTTTACCAGGATGGTTTCGGCGATCTTCTCCCCGCTTATGCCCTCGGCGTCGTTGAACACCCCGCGCTGGAAATTGCGGGTGGGGAACATGCCGTGCTCGTTGATGATGTTCACCAGCACCGGCGTTCCCAGAATCTGCAGCGACTTTCCAGTCACCGCGTTTTTGTCGATGGCCCGCTCTATCCCTTCGAGCAGGTCTTCCAGCCCCTCGGGGTCGTGGATGCTTACCTCGAGGTTACCACCGGCGGCGATGGCCTTTAGGTTCTTCGCCCCCATCACCGCCCCCAGCCCGCCCCGGCCGGCGGCCCGGTCCTTGTCGTTCATTATGGCCGCAAAGAACACCCGGTTTTCGCCCGCCGGCCCGATGCTGGCCACGCTCACCTTCTTGGCGGCCTTTGCCACCACCGCTTCCCGGGTTTTGCTGGTATCGAGCCCCCACAAGTCGTCGGCCTTTTTTATCTCCACGCCCCCTTCCCCGACCTGTAAATACACCGGCGAGGGCGCCCGGCCGGTGATGATAAGGCCATCCAGGCCGGCCCGCTTTAGCATGGCGCCAAAGTCGCCGCCCGAGCTGGCGTCGAAGATGGTGCCGGTAAGGGGGGAGCGGGAGATTACCTGATACCTGCCGGCGGTGGGAATGGCCGTCCCAGTAAGCGGGCCGGTGAGGAAAATGAGAGCGTTTTCATCTGCGAAAGGTTCGACGGGCTTGGGGCAGAGCTGGCTGTAAAGCTTTACTCCCAATCCCCGGCCCCCTAAGTACTTGCGCCGCAACTGTTCGGATACTGCGAAATCTTCGATTTTTCCCGACGAGAGATCGACCTTTATCAATTTGCCGGTCCAGCCGTTCATGGCGGCCCTCCTTATTCGTAAAATTTATTGTATTTGTCCCGGTGCTCGCAGCTGTTGCACTTTTTCTTGTAGTAGGCGTAGACGGCCTTGGGCTGCTTGTCCAGCTTGGCCGCCCGCGAGGGGCAGATATGACAGGGAATTTCCGGCTCCAGCCAGGCTTTGGGGGCAAAGCGAAAGAGCGAAGCCCCCTCGATGATGCTGACGCTGGCGCTGGTGCCCAGGCGACTGGCACCGGCGTCGATGGCCCGCCAGGCGTCTTTGAAATTCTTGATGCCGCCGGAGGCTTTTACGCCGATGTTCGGCCCCACCGTCTGGCGCATGAGCCGGATGTGATGGGGATAAGCGCCGAAATTGCCGAAGCCGGTCGAGGTCTTTACAAATTTAGCGCCTGCCTCCACCGAAACCTGGCAGCCTTTTACGATCTCTTCGTCGGTAAGATAGCAGGTCTCCAAGATTACCTTGACCAGCGCCGGGCCGCTTGCCTCCACCACCCGGCGAATGTCTTCCTTGACCTCGGCCAGCCGGCCGTCGCGCAAGGCCCCGATGTTTATCACCATGTCGATCTCTTCCGCCCCGTCTTTTACCGCCAGCTCGGCTTCGCGGGCCTTGATTTCGGTCAGATTGGCGCCCAGGGGAAAGCCCACCACCGTACAAACTTTCACCTTCGTTCCCTGCAGCCTTTCTTTGCAAAAAGCGGTGTAGAAGGGATTTACGCATACGGAGAAAAAACCAAACCGCCTGGCTTCGTCGCAAAGGTTTTCGATCTTCTTACGGCCGGAATGGGCGTTGAGCTCGGTGTGATCGATCATCGCCGCCAGTGATTCTTTGGTGATTTCCATGACTCTCTCCTCGATTCTTTTCAACCTCCGCCCAGCGGAGGGAAAAACGACACCGTGTCGCTATCTGAAAGCGGAGTATCCAGGCCGGCCAGGGAATAAACGTTTACGCCGTTTACCAGAATGACCACCCCGGGAAGGAGTTGGCCACTTTCATTGAGCAACGCTTCCTTGAACCTGCCGTAGCGCGAGTCGAGCCGGGAGATGAGTTCCCGCAGGTCGGCCGAAGGCTCTATTTCTACCGACTTTTCACCCGTGATGGGGCGTAACAGTGCGAAAAAATTGACCTTCATCTCGGCGCTCGCCAGCCCCGCCTGGCGGGGCAAACAGAATGGGCATTTTTTCAGGGCAAGGCGGGAAAGTCAAGGAGAACTCCTTAATTTTCTCCAAAGAAATTAAGGAAATCTGCGTTCGAGCCGCTACTGAGGCCCTTAGCGTCGGGGCGCTTCCCCGCGCCTTAGGACAGCGAGCCAGCGCGCAGCGTCCTTGGCAGCGAAGGCCACCGCGTCCGGCCCCTCTTCGCCCAAAAAATCTATCACCAAAAAAGGCCTGAGCCCTACCTTTCCGAGAAACAGCCTCGAAGTGCTTACGGCGGTGATGGCCGAAAGCGGTATCTCCAGTTGCCGCTCGGGCCAGAGCATGAAAAAGCACAATTTGTCTTTTGCAAGCAGCAAAACCCCATTTCCCCGCAGTTGCTTGAGCCCCGCCCGGCGCCGGCCGGCGAAATTCACCCGGTCCATAATGGCTATATCGCCGGGGGAAAATTGCCGGCTGATACGCCCGGCCAGCCGGCGGAAGAGCCTTTCCACAAGAAGCTGAAGGCCGAGATAAAGAATGGCCACTGCGGAAGAAATCATGACAAATAACCATAACCCGCGGGGCATGAACCGATTCTAGCGCTAAAATTGTTTACTCCCACACAAAAAAATCGGCTAACATCTACCTCCGATGAAATTGCGGCTTGCGGAGGCAATTCCCTTTGTCGGGGTGTCGCTACTTGGCTCGCTTGCGGCTGGCTGGCCGAAGCCCCTGGCCCAAATCCTTCCAGTCTGGCTTGCCGCCGGCGGGGCCTTCTTCCTGCTTTGGTTCGCCTTTCTTTTCAACAACTGGCAGGACCAGCCAGCGGAGCCTCAAAACTCCGCGCCCGCAGGCAGATTGGAGTTTTCTCCGCAGACCAACCGCCTGCTTGTTCTGGTAGCGGCGGTAATCTCTGTGGGCCTTTACGCCGCTACCGGGAAAGTCGGTGTCTGGCTTTCCGCGCTGGCCGCTCTGGCCCTGGCCTTTTTCTATAGCTGGCGCCGGCTGCCGGCCAAACAGCTACCGCTATTAGGCACGCTGCTTCATTTGCTGGTGGCGGGATTGGTATTTGCCGCCGGCTGGATGGCCGCCGCAGATTTTTCCTGGCGGGCAGTCCTGGCCGGACTGTTCCCGGGCCTTCTTTTCGCCGCCGGGCACCTGCACCACGAGGCGCTGGACTTCGAAAAGGACCGGCGCAGCGGGGTGCTTACCCAGGCGGTGCGCTACGGCCCGGCCCGGGTGGTCCAGGCAGGAAGGGTACTGTGGCTCTTTTCTCCCCTGCCCTTTGTGTGGCTCTCCTGGGTAGAAAAAACTTTTCCCGAAAGCCTGGGTTGGCTGGCGGCGGCGCTTGCGGCCGGATATCTTGCCGCCTCTTTTCAGCTTTTGAAAAACGGCGTCTTTGCCGAGGCCCTCGGTAAACTGCGCCGTTTTTACCGCACGCTCTATTTGCTCGGCGGATTTGTTATGCTGGTTCTTCTCGAGCCGGAGAGGCTGCTTTGGTTCTGAAGCGCTTGCGGCCGAAAAAAGCCGCCTGGTTGTTGGCGGTAGTTGCTTCGGCTCTGCTGGTTTATCTTCCGCATCTTGACTTTCCCTTTACCTCGGACGATGTACTGGTCTCGATAGAAAATCCCCTGCTCGGCGACCCCTCCCGCATCCCCAGCTATTTTTCAAAGCCCCTCGACTGGCCGGTGGTGGAGAAGCTTTCTCACCTGGCCGAGGGCCGGCCCCATAGCGGCCTTTACCGCCCGCTGCTTCTTGCTTCCTATCATCTGGACTGGCTGCTTTTCGACCTCAGACCGGCGGGCTGGCGGTTTGTAAATCTCTGTTACTTTCTTCTGTGCACGGGGCTGGTTTTTGCGCTCCTTTTCCGCCTGCTCAAATCTTTTCCGGCTGCCATCATGGGAGCCTTGCTTTTTGCTGTCCATCCGGTACACCTCGAAGCGGTGGTTTCCCTGCTGGGTGGCCGGGCGGAAATTATGGCCACCCTGTTTTGCCTGGCCGGCTGGGTGCTTTTGTTGCGGGCGCTAGAAAAAGAGTCGGGCGCCATAGGCATTCTTTGGGCCGCAGCTTCGGCGCCTCTTTTGCTCGCCGGCCTTTTTTCCAAGGAAAACGCCCTGGTCCTTCCCATCCTGGAGGCGCTTTCGGCCGCTTTGGTGCTGCGCAGCCCGTTGAAAAAGTGGTTGGTTCTGCTCCTTCCGCAGTTGGCTGTTTTGGTTTTTTACCTTGTGCTACGCCTCTGGGTAGTTGGTCGGCTGGCGCCGGCAAGCTGGTCTGAGACTTTCGGGGACATGGCCGGCTGGCGCATCGCCCTTTTCGTCGGTTACCTCTGGCTGCGCTATCTTCTTATGGCCTGCCTGCCCTGGCCGCCGCTCCATCCTGATTGCTATCGGGATCTGCCTCGGCAGGCACCGCTGGCGCTCGAGGCCGGGGCTACGCTGGTGATGGCTGCGCTTTTTGCCATCTCGGCGGCGGCGTTTTGGCGTAGGTGGCGCGAGGGAAAAGAGCTAACTCCGGTCGCCGCCTGCGGGCTTTTTTTCGTAGCTCTACTCCCGGTCTCTCATCTGGTTCCCTTCGCGGTGGTCATGGCCCAGAGATTTTTGTTCCTACCTTCGGTTGCCGTAAGTCTGATGGCAGGCTGGCTTTGGCTACGCTATGCCAGCGGGAAAAAAATCGCTGTTTGGGCGCTACCCGCGACCGTAGCAGCGGTGTTTGCAGCGGTTACCGTTTTTTTCGGCAGCCACCTTTCCCACCCCGACTTGCTCTACCAGGATCTGTCCCGCTGCCGGCCTCATTCCGCCGATGCCTATAACAATCTAGGAACCATCAAGTTGCGCTCAGGCGATATCGAAGGCGCCCTGGCCCTTTTCGAAACGGCCTCGGAAATAGAACCTCTTCTTCCCGACCCAATTTACAATCTGGCTTTGTGCCTACAGAAGCTGGGCCGCTGGGATGGAGCCGAAAAAGCCTACCTGCGGGTGCTGGAACTCGACCCCTCTCACCCCCTGGCTCCCAACAACTTGGGAGTATTGCTTTCGCGCCGCGGAGAATTCGAGCAGGCCGCCCGCTACTTCGAACTGGCCATGCGCAACGACCCGGCCCATCCCGAACCACTGGTTAACCTGGCCATCCTGCGCGAGCAGCAAAACCGCCTCGAAGAAGCCGCCCGACTTTACCGTCTAGCGCTAGAAATCGACCCTCGGCTAGAAATTGCCCGGCGAAATTTGGAGCGAATCGAAAAAAACCGTTCGGGTGACTAAGGCATGGCCCGCTTTATAAGCAGCCGCAGGGAAAGCGCCCGGGGATAACCACCGGCGCCTTCGGTAAAGAACATCAGGGTGTTGAAGAGAGTTTCCATTTGCTGCTTGCTGTCGCCGCCGGGGTTTCTTATCCAGCCGGGCATGACCACCGGAGGCACTTCCATTACCATGGCGTCGGCCAGCCCGGTGTCGGGATCGATGCCCAGGCGGGCCGAAAGAGCCATGATCAGCCCCAGCGGGCCTCCGCTTACGCTCTGCACCGATGTGCCGGCGGAGGCATCGTAGACGGTGAGCGACATGTTGGCCACCGTGCCCTCGCCGGTCATGGTGCCCGCCGAGACGTTGGCCTCGCCGGGGAAAGTAGCGCCCACGCCATCTGGCACGGAATAGGTTGAAAAGACGACGCTGGGATCCTTTCCCGCAGCCGAGTAATCGGAAAGCCGTATACCCGGATTCTGGTGCTTGGATTCATTACTGTTTCTTTCATCGGCGCCGCGCACCAGCATGGAATTGACGCCGTTGGTATTGCCCAGCGCAGCATCGTCCTCGAAGCTGGCGCTAATCAGCCGGGGCACGGTGGTCACCGTGGCGTTACCGCGGCCGCCATCTAGGTTATTGGAACTCAAGCCGTTTACCGTGCCGATGATTACCGCCGCCCGCAGTGTGCCGGTGGCGTTGTCGCTTACCGTGGCCACACCGGTTGAAGAATTGGGCGCGGAGACCACCACGGCATTCGATACGGTGGTCTTGTCCGGGTTGTAGGCCCCAAGCGACAGCGTGGCGCCGCTTAGGGAAAGCGGGTTTCCGCAGACATCGAGGCCCAACAGGCGTACCTGAGCCGAGCTTCCCGCCTGGGTGCCGGTCTGGGCGAAGATGTAAATGGGCTTGGGCGATATGCGGAAGAAATTGGCTGACGCGGCCGCCCGGTTGGGCAAAAAGCCGAAGTTACCGGCCCAGCTGCCTCCGCAGGTGCCGGCCTGGCAATTGTAGCCTGTCGAACAATCGTTGGTGCCGCGGGAATTCTTGCAAACCGAAGTAGTGCCATCGTCTACGATGACCGAGGCCGCTCCAGGCGTTCCTTCCGGCACATTGACCCGGATCTGGGTGGTCGACTGGGAGACAATGGTAGCCTGCTCACCGCCTATCCAAACAGTGTTCCCGCTGGAGGAGAAATTCTGACCGCAGATGGTGAGCACCCCCGAAGCACCTACCGCAAGGTTGGGCAGCTCGCCGTCACCACAGTTGGCGTCGTCTATGGAAAGACCGGTGATGGCCAGGGTATAGGAGCTGAAGTTCGCCAGATAGCTGGGCGCATTGTCGTCGTTGCTGTACTTGGTCTGGCAGGAGGGGCCGAAGGCCGGGTTGGTGTCGGGGAACTGATCGGTCACCGTGGGCGGAGTGATGCTGCTCCAGAGCCGGGTGGTGGTGGCGGTGAAGAAATATACCGTGCTACCGCCGGCGGTGGCGCTGAACAGGCCGAAGCCAGTCTCGGGCGGGAAGCGGAAGCGGGCCGAAGCCTGACCCACGTCGTTGGTGTAAACGGTAAGCGACGCCACCTGGTTGCCGGAACCGTCGAGCAATGTGCCCAGTACGTTGGTGCACATTTTCAAAACGTTCATGGGGCAGATGCGGCCTTGACCACGATCGCTGCAGTTGTAAGTGGTCTTTCCGTCTCCGAAACACAGTGCGCCGATGTCCACCACCTGGAAGGTAACCGCCTCGCCGGGGCGAGGGTTGCCCGAGCTGTCGTTCAACTGCACCACCAGCGGGTAGGGAGCGTCGGCGTTTATGGGCCCAAACTGGCCGTTTCCGGATATCCGCTGCAAACCGGGCGCGGTGGAGTACGGTATCACCTCGGCGGCGATAATGGGATTGGCGTAACCCGAGCATCTTTCGTCGATGCAGCCATCGCAGTCGTTGTCTATGCCGTCGCAGCGGTTTTCGACGCGCTGGTAATTGGGATCGGAGGTAGGATCGGCAATCGGGGTATGGTTACAAGTGCCGTCACCGTTACAGCTGTCGGCGGTGCATGGGGAATGGTCGTCGCAACTGTAGGGTGTTCCATTGCAAGAACCATTCAGGCAGGTGTCCGGATAGGTGCAAAGATTCCCATCGTTGCAGGACGTGCCGTTGGGCTGATTGGCGTAGGTACAGGTCCCGCTGGCCGGCTGGCACACCCCGGGCTGTTTGCACTGAGCAGGCGGCGCGCAGGTCACCCAGTTGCTGCCGGTACAAGTGCCATCCTGACAGGTGTCGGTCTGGCTACAGAGGTTGCCGTCGTCACACACCGTGCCATTGGGCTTATTGGGATTAGAGCACACGCCCGTTGAGGGGTTGCAGGTCCCCACATCGTGGCACTGGTCCAAAGCCGTACACACCACAGGATTCGAGCCGGTGCAGCTTCCGTTCTGACAGGTGTCGGTCTGGGTGCACAGGTTGCCGTCGTTGCAAGCTGTGCCGTTGGGCTTATTGGGATTAGAGCACACGCCCGTTGAGGGATTACAGGTCCCTACATCGTGGCACTGGTCCAAAGCCGTACACACCACAGGATTTGAGCCGGTGCAGGTTCCGTTCTGACAGGTGTCGGTCTGGGTGCACAGGTTACCGTCGTTGCAAGCTGTGCCGTTGGGCTTGTTGGGATTGGAGCACACCCCGGTTGAGGGGTTGCATGTCCCAACATCGTGGCACTGATCAAGTGCCGTGCACACCACAGGATTCGAGCCGGTGCAGGTTCCGTTCTGACAGGTGTCGGTCTGGGTGCACAGGTTACCATCATTGCAAGGCGTGCCGTTGGGCTTGTTGGGATTGGAGCACACGCCCGTTGAGGGATTACAGGTCCCTACATCATGGCACTGATCAAGTGCCGTGCACACCACAGGATTCGAGCCGGTGCAGGTGCCGTTCTGGCAGGTATCCGTCTGCGTGCAAAGATTGCCATCGTTGCAAGCTGTGCCGTTTGGTTTATTGGGATTAGAGCATACTCCCGTTGAGGGATTACAGGTCCCTACATCGTGGCACTGATCAAGTGCCGTGCACACCACAGGATTCGAACCGGTGCAGGTCCCGTTCTGGCAGGTATCCGTCTGCGTACAAAGATTGCCATCGTTGCAAGCTGTGCCGTTTGGTTTATTGGGATTAGAGCATACTCCAGTTGAGGGATTACAGGTCCCTACATCGTGGCACTGATCAAGCGCCGTGCATACCACAGGATTCGAGCCGGTGCAGGTGCCGTTCTGACAGGTGTCGGTCTGGGTGCAGAGATTCCCATCGTTGCATGAAGTCCCGTTCGGTTTGACCGGGTTGGAACACTGCCCGGTTCCCGGATCGCATGTCCCGGCGTTGTGACACTGATCGAGCGGGGTGCACACCACCGGATTGGAACCGGTGCAGGTGCCGTTCTGGCAAGTGTCGGTCTGGGTGCACAGGTTGCCGTCGTTGCAGGATGTTCCGTTGACTACCGGCGTATACTGGCATACCCCGCCTACACAGTTATCCATGGTGCAAACGTTGTTGTCGTTGCAATCTGAAGAATTCTGGCATTGCATGCAGCCGGTGTCGTTCATGTCGGTAAAACTGTCGCAATCGTTGTCCAGGTTGTCCGAGCAGGTGGCATGGCCAAAAGGTCCTTCGGTGCGTCCGGGGTTGATCTGATTGTTGTTGTCGTTGCAATCGTTGCCTCCCGGACAGGCCGCGTCGTAATAACCGTCGCTGTCGCTGTCTTTGTTGGTGGCTCCAGCCGTACAGGTGCCGTTTTGGCAGGTGTCCAGTGTGGAGCAGGGATTGCCGTCGTTGCAGGTCGTGCCGT
>Ga0068707_1001512_pt1 | contig 16246 bp, 15 predicted proteins | sample YNPNPMetaG_FD_66600 | JGI IMG/M metagenome (GOLD analysis project Ga0068707, IMG submission 66600) | Anoxygenic and chlorotrophic microbial mat microbial communities from Yellowstone National Park, USA - YNP NP MetaG | ecosystem: Environmental > Aquatic > Thermal springs > Hot (42-90C) >...
CCCACGCCCTCGCCCACGCCCGGAACGGGATCGCTGGCCTTCCGCCTGACCTGGAACGGTACCAACGACCTGGACCTGTACGTGAAGGAACCCAACGGCACGACCATCTACTACAACAACCGCGGGCCCACCTCTACCGGCGGGCGGCTCGACGTGGACTGCAACGCGGGGTGCGACCCGGCGCGCATGTGCTCCACCCCCATCGAGAACATTTTCTGGCCCACGGGCGGCGCCCCGGCAGGAACGTACGAGTTTTGGGTGGACTGGTACAAGACCTGCAGCGGGCCCACACCCACCAACTTCACCCTCACCGTTTACGTGAACGGCGCCGTGGCCCAGACCTACTCGGGCTCCCTCAACGGTGCCGACAGCCAGCACTACACGTACACGCTGGGAGGAGGCGGTGGGGGCGGTAGCGTCAACATGACGATGGTCACCCCCTCGGGGTGGTCGGGGTGCGTGGTGTGCAACTACCGCGAGGTCAACCCGCCCGTGTATCAGTTCCTGTCCATCTACTACACCACCCACGTGTACTGGGCGGTGCAGAACACCGGTTCCTCCACCATTACCGGTGCCGTCAAGTTCGGCTTTTACCTCGACGGAACCCACTTCTTCACGGTCAGCTACTCCAACTCCAGCGGCTGGCCGGCGGGACAAGGCCTGGTCTTTCACTACGCCCTCGACACGCAGTCGTACATCTCCGCTGGCACCCACACCTTCATGGTCAAGGCCGATGTGGACAACGCCTTCGCCGAGAGCAACGAAGGCGACAACACCTGTTCCACCACGAAAGAGTGGACCACCATTGTCTTTTCGCCCGAGAATGGCTCGCTCGCGCCTGGCCAGAGTGCCGGATCGCTGGGCGTGCCGCCCATCCAACTCGCGCGGGACGAGGTGGACGTGATGCCCGTTGAGCACCTGGAACTGGTGGTGCCCGAGGAGGCGGTGCTGCCGAGACCTCCCAAGCGCTGAGCCGATCTCGAAACCTACGCCGCGGCCGGCGGAGCCCACGGGCCCGCCGGCCGTTTGCGCTTGGAAAGCGCTGGGTCCCAGTTGACGCGGCGGGCAAACCCCCATAGCCTGCGCGGCGGGGGTGGCACGTGCCGAGGGAACTAGGATCCGCCAACTGGAAGCTGCCCCACCGTCTAAGGCCTGCTCTCGTGTGGACCGTGGTGGCAGTGGCGGTGTGGGGGGGTGTCGTGCTGGAGCGCTCGGTGTCCGTTGCCGCTGCGGCGAGAGCAGCCGAGGCTCCACCAGCTGGCCCATCCCAGCCGCGTGTGCGGCTGCGCCCCGTGCCACCAGCCACGCCCACCCCGCCGCCCTCACCCACGCCCACACCCACGCCGCGGGCTACCGTCAACCTGGCGTTCGTCACCCCGCCCGAGTGGCCCGGGTGCGTGGTGTGCAACTTCCGCTGGATCAATCCGCCCGCCTACGAGTTCCTCTCCATCCTCCACCCCACCCACGTGGTGTGGGCGGTGACGAACGGCGGGCCCTCCTCGGTGTTCGGTCCCATCGACTTTGCGCTCCTGCTGGATGGGAAGCGTTTTCTCACGGCGCGCTACGACAACCCCACGGCGTTGCTGCCGGGGGCAGCTTTAGGGTTGCACCTGGAGGTGCGGGTCACCGCGCTGGGTCGTCACACCCTCTCGGTCGACATCGACCCCGACGGGCGCATCGCCGAAACCGACGAAAGCGACAACCTGTGCGCCTTTGTGGGGGTGTGGACCGCCGAGAGCATCAGCGGCCTGCCGCAGCCCACGCGCGACGGTGTGGCTGCAGGCCCCCTCCTGGTGGTGGACCTGGGACGGCGGTGAGCCAGGCTGCAGCTCGGACATGTTGAAAAGATCATTGTTTTCAGTGGCCTAGCTGGACTTGACAAAGCGCCACTCACACCCTATTCTTTTAGCAGTCTCGCGCGGAGAGTGCTAAACCGCCCCGCGCGCCGGACACCGACAACACCTCTACGTAGGGAAGGGAGACCTGGTATGAACGTACGTCCACTCAACGACAGGGTGCTTCTCCGGCGGCTCGAGGAGAAGGAAGTGGTGAAGGGCGGGATCATCATCCCGGACACCGCCAAGGAGAAACCGCAGGAAGCCGAAGTCATTGCCGTGGGCCCCGGCAAGCTCGATGAGAACGGCAAGCGGGTGCCCTGCGAGGTAAAGAAGGGCGACCACGTGCTCATCGGCAAGTACTCGGGCACGGACATCAAGATTGGCGACGAAGAGTACGTCATCGTGCGCGAGGACGAGATCCTCGGCGTGATCGAGAAGTGAGGGGGGTGCAACCATGGCTGCCAAGCAGATCGTGTACTCGGAGGAAGCCCGCCAGGCGCTGCTGCGGGGTGTCAACAAGCTCGCCGATGCGGTCAAGGTAACGCTCGGCCCCAAGGGTCGGAACGTGGTTTTGGAGAAGAAGTTCGGGTCGCCTGTGATCACCAAGGACGGGGTCACCGTGGCGAAGGAAGTGGAGCTGAAGGACAAGCTGGAGAACATGGGCGCGCAGATGGTGCGCGAGGTGGCCTCCAAGACCTCCGATGTGGCCGGTGACGGGACCACCACCGCCACGGTGTTGGCCCAGGCCATCTACCGCGAGGGGACCAAGAACGTCACCGCCGGGGCCAACCCCATGGACCTCAAGCGCGGCATCGATCTGGCGGTGAAGACCGCGGTTGCGGCCATCGAGAAGCTGGCGAAGCCGGTGGAGGGCAAGGCCATCGCCCATGTGGGCACGATCTCGGCGAACAACGACACGGAGATCGGCACCATCATCGCCGAGGCCATGGACAAGGTGGGCAAGGACGGCGTGATCACCGTGGAAGAGTCCAAGACCATGGACACGCAGCTCGAGATCGTGGAGGGGATGCAGTTTGACCGCGGCTACCTGTCGCCCTACTTCGTCACCGACGCCGAGCGCATGGAGTGCGTCTACGAGAACGCCAAGGTGCTGCTGTTCGAGAAGAAGATCTCCTCGATGAAGGACCTGCTGCCGCTCCTGGAGCAGGTGGCCAAGCAGGGCAAGCCGCTCTTGATCGTGGCCGAGGATGTGGAGGGTGAGGCCCTCGCCACCCTCGTGGTGAACAAGCTGCGTGGCACGCTGCAGGTGGTGGCCGTCAAGGCCCCCGGCTTCGGCGACCGCCGCAAGGCGATGCTCGAGGATATCGCCATCTTGACCGGCGGCAAGCTGATCAGCGAGGACCTGGGCATCAAGCTCGAGAACGTCAAGTGGGAAGACCTGGGCACCGCCAAGAAGATCACGGTGAACAAGGACGACACCACCATCGTCGTGGACGATGCCGACCCCAAGAAGAAGGAAGCCATTGCCGGGCGGGTCAAGCAGATCCGCAAGCAGATCGAAGAGACCACCTCGGACTACGACCGCGAGAAGCTGCAGGAGCGCTTGGCCAAGCTCGTGGGCGGCGTGGCGCAGATCAAGATTGGTGCCGCCACCGAGACCGAGATGAAGGAGAAGAAGGCGCGGGTCGAGGACGCCCTGCACGCCACCAAGGCGGCGGTGGAGGAGGGGATCGTGCCGGGCGGTGGCGTGGCCTTGCTGCGGGCCATGGACGACGTGGAGAAGCTGGCCAAGGAGCACAAGGGCGACGTCCGCACGGGAATCCAGATCGTGCTGCGGGCCCTGGAGGAGCCGACCCGTCAGATCATCAAGAACGCTGGCGTTGACGAGGCTGCCGTGATCGTGCGCGACATCCGCAAGAAGGGCGGCAACGTGGGGTTCAACGCCCAGACCATGGAGATGGAGGACCTGGTGGCCTCGGGGGTCATCGACCCCGCCAAGGTGACCAAGAACGCCCTCCAGAACGCGGCCTCTGTCGCTGGCCTCCTGCTCACCACCGAGGCGCTCGTGTGCGAGATCCCGGAAGAGAAGAAGGAGGGGCCCGCGACCCCCGGCGGTGGCATGGGGGACATGTACTGAGCCTTCACTTCGGGCGCGTGGAGGTCATCCCGAGCCAGCAAGGGAGCCCAAAGCGCGCCAGCGGCGAGCGACGAACGGAAGCATGGGGCGGGGCCGCGAGGCCCCGCCCTTTGCCGTCGAGGTGCAGCGGGGCTGCCGCCGTTGCCGAGACCCTTCGCCGCTGGAGCGCCTCAGGGTGACGGGAGAAAATGCAGTCATCCTGAGGCCGCGCAGCGGCCGAAGGATCCCGTCATCCCTGGAGCGCCGTTGTCCTTTGGCTAACCTGCCACCGTTGCCGGGATCCTTCAGCGGCCTGCGGCCGCTTCAGGATGACGGGAAGGCGTAGCGGCCGAAGGATCCCGTCATCCCTGGAGCGCCGCGATCGAAGAGCGGGCCTGCCATTGGCGCTCGCCTTTTGACTTGCTCCGGTCCCTGCCATACCCTTTCGCCGTTGTTCACGCCGCTGCGCGAGAGGGGGTGGCATGCGTTCGGAACCGTACAAGATCAAGGAAGTCAAGAAGTCCCGGGCCCTCGCTCCCTATGAGCGATGGAACATCCTCAAGGCTCGCGGGTTCAACACCTTCCGTGTGCTCTCGGAGGACGTGACGTTCGACATGGTGGCGCGGGGGATGTCGGCGTGGTCCCACTTCCAGAAGGCAGCCCTGATGATTGGGGACGAGGCCTACGCGGGGGCGCGGTCCTACTACACCCTGGAGGGGGCCGTGGGCGAGGTGCTGGGGGTGGGCTCCATCGTGCCGGTGCACAACCGCCTGGGTGCGGAAAAGCTGGTGGCCACCACCATGATCCAGAGAGGCCAGACGGTGCTGCACAACCGCGGGCAGGGGAGTGGGCTCGTCGCTGCCGCGGGCGGGGTGGAAATCGATGTGACCTCGGCCGGCGCCGCGGCCATGGGCCCACCGGACCGTTTTGGGGCCAACCTCGACCTGCCCCGCCTGGGCGAGGAGCTGGCGCGCCTAGGTGGGGGAGGTGCCGCCTACGTGCACGTGGAGCTGTGCCCCGACGGGTGGGGGGGCCAGCCGGTCTCGCTGGCTAACCTGCGCGCGGTGGCGGAGCTGACGCACCAGCACGGCGTGCCGCTGGTACTGGACATTTCCGACGTGCTCACCGTGGCCTGGTGGAACCGGGCGGCGGGGGAGGCGGGGGAGAGCCTGGTGGGGTTGGCCCGGCAGATGCTCGAGCTGGCCGACGTGGCACTCATGGATGCCAGCCACGACGCCCGCTCGGACGTGGGCGGCTTCGTGTGGGCCCGGGAGGCTCGGCGCCACGACGCCCTGCGCAACCAGGTGGTGGTGTTCGAGGGGCTGCACACCTACGGCGGGATGACCGGCCGGGCCATGGACGTGTTTGCCGTGGGGGTGCGGGAGATGGCGAGCCCCGAGCTCACCGAGTGGCACCAGACCCAGATTGGCGAGCTGGCCCACATGCTGGCGGCCGAGGGGGTGCCGGCGGTGCGGGGCAGCCGGGGGATTGTGCTAGACGTGGCAGCGTTCCTGCCCCACCTGGAGCCTCGCGAGCACCCCAAGTTCGTGCTGGCGGCGTGCCTCTTCATCCAGGGTGGAATTCGCCCCCGCCTCGACGGCACCTGGAGCGCCCACGCCCAGGGAGCTGGGGCGCGTTGGCTGCACCTGGAACTGCCGCGCTGCGCCTACACCCGCAACCACCTGCGGGAAATCGCCGATGTGGTGTCGTCGCTGTATGCGGCACGGGCTGAAATCTCGGGGTTGCGGCTGGTCAACGAGCCGGAGTTCGTGGACGAGGCGGTGTTCGAACCGGTGCACGAGCGGCTGTTCGTGACCATTCCGCGCGCCGAGCGATCGGTGCGGCGGCTCTTCGAACCGTACAAGATTGCCATCTTCGAGCCGTTGCGCATGCCCGACCGCGCGGCCCGGCGGGAGGCCCTGGAGAGGGCGGGGTACAACACCTTCCTGCTGCGCTCCGAGGACGTGTACATCGATCTCCTCACGGACTCGGGCACCTCGGCCATGTCCTGCCACCAGTGGGAGGGGATGACCGACACCTCCGACACACCCTACAACAACCGGCACATCGAGGAGCTACAGGCCACGTTTCGAGAGGTGCTGGGGTTTGAGCACATCATCCCCACCCACCAGGGGAGGGCGGCCGAGCACATCATGTCGCAGTGCATGATCAGGCCCGGGCAGCTCGTCCCCGGCAACATGTACTTCACCACCACCAAGCTCCACCAGGAGATGGCGGGCGGGGTGTTCGTGGACGTGATCGTGGACGAGGCGCACGACCCCACCAGCGACTTCCCCTGGAAGGGGAACATCGATTGCGCCAAGCTCTCTGCCGAGATTGAGCGGGTAGGTGCTGCCAACATTGCCTACGTTTCCCACGAGTGCTGCGTCAACATGGCCGGGGGGCAGCCGTTTTCCATGGCCAACCTCAAGGAGCTGTCGCGGCTGTGCCAGCGCCACGGCATCCCCATCATGTTCGACGCCACCCGCTGCGTGGAGAACGCCTGGATGATCCGCCTCAAGGACCCCGACTACGCCCACCGCTCGGTGCGGGAAATTCTGCGCGAGATGATGAGCTACGGGGACGGTTGCACGATCTCCTGCAAGAAGGACTTCCTGGTCAACATGGGCGGCATCCTGGCCTGCAACTCCTCGGAATTGGCGGGGCGGTTCCGGCGGATGCTGCGTATCTGGGAGGGGGAGGTCACCAACGGCGGGCTGGATACCAAGGACATCGTGGCCTTGACGCGGGGGCTCTTGGATTCCTTGGAGGACGACTACATCAAGATGCGCATCGAGCAAACCCAGGAACTGGGCCGCCAATTGATGGCCGCCGGGATCCCCATCGTCGTGCCCCCCGGTTCCCACGCCATCTTCATCGACGCCAAGCGCTTCCTGCCCCACGTGGACCAGGACGAGTTCCCCGCCCAGGCGCTGGCGGCCGCCATCTACTTGGAGACCGGCGTGCGCACCATGGAGCGCGGCAACGTCTCCAAAGGGCGGGATCCGGTGACGGGGCAGAACTACCGCCCCAAGCTGGAACTGGTGCGCTGCACCATTCCACGTCGCGTCTACACCAACTCCCAGATCGACTTCGTGGCCGAGGGGATCGCCCGGCTGTGGGAGAAGCGCGACGCCATTTCCGGTCTGCGCTTCGTCTACGAGCCCAAGGTGCTGCGTTTCTTCCAGTCGCGGTTCGAGCCGGTACGCCCCTGGAGCTTCTAGAGGGACGGGGAGGTGGCAATGCGGCGGGTGAAGCTCCACTGGTGGATCTTGCTGGGAATTGCTGTGGGGGTACTCTGGGGGACCTGGCTCAACCGCGCCTACTACGCCCAGCTGGAGAGCCGCGCCAAGGCGGAGATCCTGGGGCCCACCTGGACGGCCGCCGAGGAGGCGGCTGCCGCCAGGCGGATCCAGTCGGCGGTGGACGCGGGGCTCAAAGCCACCTTTTGGGGAGGCGCTGCCCATGGGCTTGCCGAGCTGTTCCTGGCGCTCCTCAAGATGGTGGTGATCCCCCTGGTGGTCTCGTCCCTGATCTCGGGCGTGGTCGGCATGGGGGATTTCAAGCGACTCGGCACGGTGGGCGGCAAGACGGCCGCCTGGTACGTGGCCACGGGACTCTTGGCCATTGTCACCGGGCTCGTGCTGGTGAACGTCATTGGCCCCGGGCGCGGCGTGGTGCTGCCGCTGCCGGCCTCGGGCGACGCCCCCACGCTGCCGGGTTCGCCCTGGGACTTCGTGCTCGCCATGGTCCCCGAGAACGTTTTCAAGTCCGCGGCCAACTTCGAGCTGTTGCCGCTCATCGTGTTTGCCATGCTCTTCGGGGTCTTTCTCCTGGCCTCCCCGGCCAGTACGCGTGCACCTGTGGAAGCCCTGGTGAACGGCGTGTTCGACGTCATGATGCGGATGACCGTCTTCGTCATCTCGTTCTCGCCGGTGGGTATCGCGGCTCTGGTGGCCAAGCTGGTGGCCTCCACCGGCCCAGCGGTGTTCGCGAGCCTGGCGGGGTACGCGCTCACAGTGGGGGCTGGCCTCGCCATCCACACCTTCGTGACGCTCCCGCTGCTGACGTGGCTCGTGGCCCGCCGCAACCCGTACCGGGTGATGCGGATCGTAAGCCCGGCACTGCTCACAGCCTTCTCCACCGCCTCCAGCTCGGGGACCTTGCCCCTCACCATGGAGCGGGTGGAAAACGGCGTGGGAGTCTCCAACAAGATCTCCAGCTTCGTGCTCCCCCTGGGTGCCACCGTCAACATGAACGGTACCGCCCTCTACGAGTGCGTGGCCACCATCTTCGTGGCCCAGCTCTACGCCCAGACTCACCCCGGTTTCGTGCTCACGGCCGGGGCGCAGGTCACGGTGGTGCTGCTGGCTCTCCTCGTGAGCGTGGGCGCGGCGGGTATCCCCCACGCGGGGCTGGTCATGATGGTGATTATCTTCCAGGCGGTGGGCCTGCCGGTGGGGCTGACGGCGCTGCTGTGGGCGGTGGACCGGCCGCTGGACATGTGTCGCAGCGCGGTGAACATCTGGAGCGACATGTGTGGCGCGGTGGCCATTGCCCACACGGAGGGGGAGATCGACGAAGCGGTGTTTCGTGGATCCTCCTAGGTGTGAGGTCCGTCTCGCAAGGCTGCGCCAGCGGGAAGCGTCGTTCACCACTGCCATCGACGTGGACGACCTGCCCTCCGTGCTGGAGCTCAAGCGCGACGACCCGGTGTGGGAGGAGCTGGGGAAGAAGTGCCTGTGCTGCGGCTCCTGCTCGATGGTGTGTCCCACCTGTACCTGCTTCACCGTGCGGGACGAGGTGCCGGAGGAGGGGAGGGCGGTGCGGGTGCGCACCTGGGACGCCTGCCTCTCCTCCAACTACGCGCTGGTGGCGGGCGGCCCTGGCATGGTGCCGCTGCGGGGCCTGCTCCAGTACCTGATCGACCTGCGCGACCGCTTCGGGCGGATCACCCTGCTCTACGGCACCCGCGCCCCCGAGCTGGTGCTCTTTCGCGAGGAGCTGGAGTCGCTTTCGCGGCGCGGCGACGCTGAGATCGTGCTCTCGGTGGACTCCACCCAGGGGCGGCCCTGGGCGGGGCGGGTGGGCGTGGTCACGGAGCTCTTGGACCAGGTCCAGTTGGACGTGGAGCACACCTACGCGGTGGCCTGCGGGCCGCCGGTGTTCTACAAGTTCATGCTGGAGAAACTCGTCAAGGCGGGGTTCGCCAAGGACCGCATCTTCTTGAGCCTGGAGCGGCGCATGGAGTTCGGCATCGGCAAGTGCGGCCACTGCGCCGTGGGGTACCCCTTCACCTGCTTGCACGGCCCGGTGTTCTCCTACTGGGACGCCATCAACTTGCCGGAACCGATCTACACCTAGGAGGAGGCCATGACGAATCCCAGACCCAAAGTTGGCATCTTTGGCCTCACCGGCTGCGCCGGCGATCAGCTGCAGATCCTCAACTGCGAGGACCGCCTCCTGCGCCTGGCCCAACGTCTGGAGATCGTGGATTGGGTGATGGCCAAGTCGGTCAACGGCCACACGTGCCGCCTGGACGTGGCGTTTATCGAGGGGGTCGTGGCCAGCGAGCGCGACCTGGAGACGCTCAAGGAGGTCCGGGCCCGCGCCACTACCCTGGTGGCGTTGGGGACCTGCGCCGTGTGGGGCGGGCTGCCGGCCATGCACAACGAGATCCCCCGGGAGGTGCTGGAACGGGAGGTCTACCACCAGGAGACGAGCTTCTTGGACACGGTGGAGGCGCGTCCCGCCACCCACTTCGTGCCCTTCGAGTTCACGTTGCCAGGCTGTCCCATCGAGCGCGAGGAGTTCTTGAAGCTGGTGAACGCCCTGCTCCTGGGCACCCGGCCGGAGCTGCCGACGGTACCCGTCTGCTGGGAGTGCAAGACACGGGAGAACCTGTGCCGCGTCGTCTACTTCGAGGAGGTGTGCTGCGGCAGCATGACCCGCGGCGGGTGCGGGGCGCGCTGCCCCTCCCATGGCGTTGCCTGCGCCGGGTGCCGGGGCCCCGTGGAGGAACCGAACTTTGACGCCAACATCACCATGTTCGCCGACCGAGGCATCTCTTGGGTGGAGATCGCCAAGAAGATGCGTAACTTTTCGGCGCCGGTGTGGATGACCTTGGGGCTCGAAAAGGAGGTGCAGCGTGGGCGCGAGCGGTAGGAGCATCGTCATCCCCCACCTGGGACGGGTGGAGGGGCACGGCGGGATCTTCATCACGATCGTGGGCTCCACCGTCCACGAGGTGAACATGGACATCTTCGAGGGCAGCCGCTACTAGGAGGCGCTGCTGCGGGGCAAGCACTTCCTCGAGGTGCAGGGGATCATCACCCGCTTCTGCGCCATCTGCTCGGCCAGCCACACCGTGGCGGCGCTCACCGCCCTGGAGCAGGCGCTGGGGATCGAGCCCTCGCAGCGGGTCCACACCCTGCGCGGTCTGCTGCTCCTGGGGGGCACCATCAAGTCCCACGCCCTCCACGTGTTTGCCCTGGCGCTGCCCGATTTTCCGGGGTTCGACTCGGTCCTCTCCATGGCCTCCTCCTTTCCCACCGAGGTGACGTTTGCGCTGCGGCTCAAGCAGCTCGGCAACCGCGTGCAGGAACTGATCGGCGGGCGGGCCGTGCACCCGGTCAACCCGTTGGTGGGCGGCTTCGGCCGGCTGCCCCGGCACCGGGAGCTGGAAGCGCTGCGCAGCGAACTGGCCGCTTCGCTGGATCCCTTGCTGCGGTTCGTGGAGCTGGCGGCCACCATCCCGGTGCCGGAGTGGGCCGCCCAGCCCACCGTGTACGTGGCCCTGCGCCCCTACGAGGAGTGGTGGCTCGGCTGGCCGCCTGCCCTCTGCCGCCGGGGGTGCGGGTCGTGGAAGGGGGTGCGGACTCCCTGCGCTTGCCCCAACTGTGGGAGGGCGAGGAAGAGGTGTGGGTAGTGGACGCGGTGACCAGCGGCGCGACGCCGGGTACCCTCCCCCGCGTCGGGCACGAGCAGCTCCTCCAAGAGCCGCAGCACCATGCCTCCGCCCACACCCTGAGCCTGCCCGAGAGCCTGCGCTGGCTCGAGTTGGCGTGTCCCGAGCTGGCCTCGGTGCGGTACGAGTTGTGGGGCATCGAGGTGGCGACGGCGAGTTGCGGGGAGGGGCTGTCGCCGGCTGTGGCGGCTGGGGTGGAGCGCCTCCTGGCCGAGATGCTGCGCTCTCTCGCGAGCCGCTAACGCCAGGGCGGGTGTCAGACGGGCAGCAACCAGCCGTGGGCGTCGGGGATGGTGCCGAACTGGATGCCGGTGAGGGTCTCGCGCAGCTTCTTGGCGATGGGGCCCTCGCGGCCGTCCCCCACCCGGTACACCTTTTCCTTCCCGTCCTCGAAATCCACCAGCTCCGACACCGCCGCTACCACGGCCGCGGTGCCGCAGCCAAAGACTTCGCTGCAGTCGCCCTTCTCCAGGCCCTGGAAGACCTCCTCGATGTGGATGGCCCGCTCCACGAAGGGGATCTTGAGCTCGCGGCACAGGACACCGATGCTCTCCCGCGTCACCCCCTCGAGGATGGTGCCGGAGGTGGGCGGCGTGGTGACCACGCCATCCAGCACGAACATGAGGTTCATGGCGCCCACCTCTTCCACGTGCCGGCGCTCCACCGCATCGAGCCACAGGACCTGCTGGCAGCCGCACCGTTCCGCCTCTTCGCTGGCGAGCAGGGAAGCAGCGTAGTTGCCACCGGTCTTGGCAAAGCCGGTGCCGCGCGGCGCGGCGCGCACCCACTTGCGCTCCACCAGGATCCGCAACGGCCGGTCGGTCTGGAAATAGGGGCCGGTTGGGCCGGTGATGATGAAGTAGAGGAAGCGGTGGGAGGAGTGGACGCCGAGGGCCTCCTCGGTGGCGATCATGGTTGGGCGGATGTAAAGGGTACCCGGGGCTCCCGGCACCCAGTCGCGATCGGTGGCCACGAGCCGGCGCATCGCCTCCAGCTGGACCTCCACGGGCAGCTCCGGCATCGACATGCGCCGCGCCGAGCGGTTGAGACGGGCCGCGTTGCGGTCGGGCCGGAACAGGGCGACGGATCCATCGGGTTGGCGAAAGGCCTTGAGCCCCTCGAAGATCTCTTGCCCGTAGTGGAACACCATGGCGGCGGGCGACAGGCTCAAGGGGCCAAAGGGGACGATGCGCGGATCGTGCCACCCCCGGCCCTTCTCCCACTCCATGAGGAACATGTTGGGTGAGAACTCTCTGCCGAACTGTAGCTTGGAAGGATCCAGAGGTTGTTGGGGGGGGCGGACGATCGACTCATCCCGGATGTCCATCACTGGTCCTTTCCCGGTGCGTCTCACCGCTCGGTCTTGCGCCGGCCGATCACCGGCGCGGGTAGGGTAGCCCATCCCCTACACCACCACCACGCCACCGGGATGGAGCCGATGTTTGTTCGGAAACAACTAGCATTTCCCGTTCTTCTTTTGGAAGAGCATCAGACCGGGTTCGGGAGTTCGAAGAATCGAACCTCCAGGTCGAAACGCCGCGCCAGGAAGTCGCCGAGGGAGCGCACGCCGAACCGCTCGGTGGCGTAGTGGCCGGCGGCGAGGAAGTGGACGCCGTCCTCGGCGGCCCGGTGCAAGACCCACTCGCGGGCCTCGCCCGTGACGAAGGCGTCCAGGCCCGCTGCCACCGCTTCGTCGTAGGCGGTGGGGGCGCCGCCCGTGACAATGCCCACCGAGGCAACCGGGTCGGCATCGCCGGGGAACACCAGCGGCTGCTGGCCACACACCTCGCCCACGCGGTGGAAGAACTCCTCGGCCGGGATGGGTGAGGGGAAGAGACCGGCAAAGCCCAGCGTCACGCCGCCAAACGTGCCGAACGGCTCCAGCTGCTCGAGGCCGAGCTGGCGGGCGAGAACCGCGGCGTTACCGTACTCCGGGTGTCGGTCCAGGGGCAAGTGGTAGGCGAGCAGCGACAGGTCGTGTTCGAGGAGCACGCGGATGCGCTTGCGCAGGGAGCCCACCAGACGGCACGGATCCTCGCCCCGCCACAGCAGGCCGTGGTGCACCAGCACCGCGTCGGCACCCCACTGGGCAGCCTCCTCGAACAGCTTGGACGACGCCGAGACGGCAGTGGCCAGGCGTTCCACCGTGGCCCGCCCCTCCACCTGCAGACCGTTGATCCCCACATCGTGAATCTCTTCCGCTTCCAAGAGATCGTCCAGGTAGGCGACGAGCTGGTCCCGGTCCATGCTGGCGTTGTACCCCAGGCGGGGCAGCGATTCAAGTAGAATCGCGCCATGCACGGCGGGAAACGGGCTGCGTTCGTGGCGGTGGGCAGCGAACTCCTGCGGGCGGATCGCCTCGACACCAACTCCCTCCTGGCCACCCGCCTCCTGGCCAGCTGTGGGTACACCTTCGTGGAGAAGCGCTGCGTCGAGGATAACCTTTCGGCCATTGGTACGGCCATCCGGGAGCTGTTGGGGCGGACGGAGCTGGTGGTGGTGAGTGGGGGGCTGGGACCCACGGCGGACGACGTCACCCGCGAGGCGGTGAGCCACGAGTTCGGGCTGGAACTGGTGCGGGTGGCGGCGCTGGAAGAGGCCCTGGCGGCCCGCTACCAGCGGCTCGGGCGAAGCTTGCCCGAAATTGCCCGGCGGATGGCCGACGTGATCTCGGGCGCGGAGATCCTCCCCAACCCCCAGGGCACCGCCCCGGGACAGCTGCTGGACACGGGCAACGGCCTGGTGCTGCTGTTGCCGGGGGTGCCCAGCGAGTTCGAGACCATCCTCCGCACCCACCTCCTCCCCCGCTGGCGGGGTCAGGGGGGGGTGCTGCTGCGGACGCTGCACCTGGCGGGGGTGTACGAATCGCAGGTGGAGGAGCGCGTGGCCCCCCTCTACGCCCGTTTTGGCCGGGAACGGGTGACCATCCTTGCAGCGCGCGGCCGGGTGGACCTGCTGCTCCAGGCCAGTGGGCCGCAGGCAGCAGCAGAGCTTGCCGAGATGGAGGAGGCGTTCCTCGCGGTGGTGGGCGAGGACGTGTTCGGGTACGACGAGGACACGCTGCCAGCGGCCGTGCTCGCGCGTCTGCGGGGGCGGGGGTGGCGGGTGGCGGTGGCGGAATCGTGCACGGGCGGGGCGCTGGCCAGTGCCCTGGTGGGGGTCCCCGGGGCGAGCGACGCCTTCCTGGGGGGCGTGATCGCCTACGACAACTGCCTCAAGCAGCAGCTCCTCGCCGTGCCGGCCGAGGTGCTCGAGCGGTGCGGGGCGGTGAGCGGCGAGGTGGCGGAGGCCATGGCCCGGGGGGCGCAACGCCTGGGGGCTGAGTGCGGCGTGGGGATCACGGGCATCGCTGGCCCCGCCGGGGGCAGCGAGGAAAAGCCCGTGGGCACCGTGCACATGGCGGTGGCCACGCCCCAGCTGCTGCGCCAGGCCCACCTCCGGTTCCCCGGCGATCGGGCCATGGTCCGCGAGCTGGCGGTGAACTTTGCCCTGGATCTGCTGCGGCGGGCAGTGGAGGTGCCCTGATGCGGCTGTTCGTTGCTGTGGAGCTGCCGGAGGTGGTGCGGGAGCGCCTGGGGCGGGGGCTGGTTGAGCTGCGCCGCGCCCTCCCGCCGGCACGGTGGGTGCGGGCGGAAGGGGTGCACCTCACGCTGAAGTTCCTGGGCGAGCAGCCCGAGGGTCTGGTGGCGCAGCTCGAGGCCGCGGTGCCAAAAGCCTTTTCGGAGCTCGCACCGGTGACGGTCCAGCTTTGTGGGGCTGGCTTCTTCCCCCGGCCGGAGCGGCCGCGAGTGGCCTGGCTGGGTGGTGTGGCGCCGGGGCTCGAGCGCTGGGCAGCAGCGGTGGAAGAGGTGGCGGCCGCCATGGGCGTGCCCCGCGAGGGGCGGCCTTTTTCCCTGCACCTGACCCTGGCGCGGCTGGACCGCCCCTGGGGACAGCGCGCGGTGGAGGATTTCTCGGTGCGGGTGGGGAAGTGGTCGTTCCCCGCCTTCGAGGCGCGCGAGGCGGTGCTGTTCCGCTCCGAGCTGCGGCCTTCGGGAGCCGTTTACACTGCCCTTGCGCGCTTTCCTGTGGGAGGAGCTGGATGCGGCCAGAAGTGATGCTGGTGGTGGGGTACCTGGTGGGTTCGATCCCCTTCGCGTACCTCTTCGTCAAGTTGGCGGGGCGCGGCGACGTGCGCCGCATCGGCTCCGGCAACGTGGGAGCTACCAACGCGCTGCGGGCTGGGGGGTGGAAGGTGGCCGTGCCCGTGGCCCTGGCCGACGTGGGGAAGGGGGTGCTGGCGGTGCTGCTCATGCGGCAGGTGGCCCTGCACCCGGCGTGGGTGTTGGCAGCCGGTGTCGCTGCCGTGCTGGGTCACTGCTTCCCCGTGTGGCTCAGGTTTTCCGGCGGCAAGGGGGTGGCCACCGCCGCTGGGGTGTACCTCACGCTGGCGCTGCCAGCGGCACTGGCGGCCGCGGCGGTGTGGGTCGTGGTGCTGGTAGTTTTCCGCATCGTCTCGGTGGCGAGTGTAGTGGCGGCTGCAGCGTTCCCGGCGCTTGTGTATCTCCTAGGCCAGCCTTCTCTTGCGGAAATGGCCATCACCGTGGTGGCCGCGGCGGTGATCATCCTGCGCCACCACGCCAACATCCGCCGGCTCGTGCGGGGGGAGGAACCCCGCCTGTGGGGGGGCAAGCCATGAAGGTGGCGGTGATCGGTGCCGGTTCCTGGGGATCGGCCCTGGCCATCCACCTGGTGCGCTCGGGGTGCCAGGTGGCGTTGTGGGCTCGGGAGGAAGAGGTGGTGGAGGGGATCCGAAAGCAGCGGCGCAACCCGCTGTTCCTCTCGGAGGCCGAGTTCCCGCACGAGGTGGTGGTGGACAGCGACCTGGCCGTGGCCCGCAACGCCGAGGCCGTACTCTTCGTGGTGCCGGTCCAGCACGCTCGCTCCATCCTCTCTCTCCTGCGCCCCCACCTGGGATCCGACACCGTCGTGGTCTCGGCCTCCAAGGGGATCGAGGTGGCCACGCTCCAGCGCATGGACGAGGTGGTGTGTGGCACACTGGATCTCCCCCGGGAGCGGTTTGTTGCCCTCTCGGGCCCCTCCTTTGCGGCAGAGGTGGCCGCGGGCCTGCCGGCGGCAGCGGTGCTGGCCGGTCACGATCGGGAGGTGCTGCGCTCCATCCAGCAGCGCTTCTCCACTGCCTCCTTCCGCTTCTACACCTCCCCCGACGTGATCGGCGTGGAGCTAGCGGGGGCCCTCAAGAACGTCATTGCCATTGCTGCCGGCATGGCCACTGGCCTCGAGCTGGGGCGCAACACCCAGGCGGCCGTGCTCACCCGCGGCCTGCACGAAATCACCCGCCTGGGGGTGCGCCTGGGTGGTCGC
>Ga0068707_1001515_pt1 | contig 16232 bp, 11 predicted proteins | sample YNPNPMetaG_FD_66600 | JGI IMG/M metagenome (GOLD analysis project Ga0068707, IMG submission 66600) | Anoxygenic and chlorotrophic microbial mat microbial communities from Yellowstone National Park, USA - YNP NP MetaG | ecosystem: Environmental > Aquatic > Thermal springs > Hot (42-90C) >...
TCCCTCCGAAGGGCTGACCCGACAAGCGGGTCCCTCCAAGGAGGGGAAATCCGAGGGGCGTGCTTATCACCCCCTCACGCCCATCGAAGCTATTTTGCCCTGGACACGGCGCCGATTTTCTGGTAACACATTCTCCCCGCGAGAATGACAAGCGAATCTGAGAAATGGTTGTTGTCGGAGTCGAAAAGATGAATCTGCGGTTTATTGTGAATCGATTGACCATAGTTCCCTTTGTTCTGACTCTGGCACTCTTGGTAACGGGGCCTGGTCGGGTCCTGGCACAAACCCAGTCCAAATCGTCATCGCCTACGAGTAAACTTCATTTACCCCACATCCCTAATCCGCTTGACGTGATTAGCAGCGGCGCGAAAAAGGTTACCAACACCGTTGGCTCGCTCATTCCCGGAAAGAAACAGGAGAAAACCGTGTCTCGCTATTATCCCCCTCAAGGATCGAAGAAAGCCCCCGAGAAAAAAGGGTTCTTCGATTGGCTGAAGCCAAAAAGCGAGCCTAAGAAATCGGAGACGGTTTGCGATTGGATCGGAAAAGAACCTTTGTTGCCTTAAACGGTGCCACAATTCTCGAAGACCGGGATTCGAGCGACGAAGTGACGCCTTCGGTTGACCATAAGGCTCCTTGACCACTTACTGATTGTCAGTTACAAGTTAGATGCAAGCGACCTATCTCAAGAGATTCCCAAGCTGGTGCCTCTTTTTGATTCTCGCAATGGGCTGCCTCTGTGGTTGCGCAGCCATCCAGGCGACGATGCCACACGACGATCGCACTTTACAGGAGCGTGTGGCCAACGATCCCTTTCCGACCGCTCACCAGGCCGGGATTCGTTAACACAGTGTCTGGTTAACTACGTGGCGAAGTGATAAGCAAATCGGAGGGGCATGCCCGTCATGCCCGCTAAAGTGAAATGGATAATCCAGCGTGATTCGGCGAATGCGACAAGCGCGTCCCTCCGTTGTCTGCTTTCCATGGGCAAATCGCGATTCGGCCCCACGTCGGCAAAATCGGAAGGGCGCTGCTGCACCTTATGCGAGAGACCTAGCCACGAAAAAGACGCGTTTTCCGAACGATGCTCATATCGGGAAGGGTTGCAGATGCGCCAATTGGGGGATATAAATGGGAGTAAGGTCCCGGGGCTCCTTCGCACGGACGGATTGTTGGTCTCCATTTAATTTGGCTTCTGCCGAGATCGGGTCCAGAGTTGGCGTCTTGGTAGAAGGATTGGGTCTAGCGCGAGAGCTAACTTCCGGTCATGTTTTTTTTGCTTGCCGAATTTCCCCCCCGAAACGTGCCTGGCTGCAGTGATGCCCGACGATCCTCCCGCCGTAAGCTTGTCGGCCTTAAGTCGTCATGTTTGTTGACGATTATCGGCAACAAATCTCGCTGGTTTAACGGTGCGTGTTTGGCAATTACCGTTTTGGGGGCGTGGATCGCTCTAACGACCGGGCTTGGGCTGGCTGTTGAAGTGCCTCGTTTAATTCACCCTTGGGGACGGTTTGAGCCGGGGGCTTGGAAGATCGTCCGCGCAACAACAGAGTCGTTTGATACCCGCGGTCAGTCTCTGAGTATCACCGAAACGAGAGCAGCCCTTGAAGAGGTTGATGCCGCGGGGGTCACGATCCGAGTGGAGGTTCTCGTTGAGGTGGCGGGCAAGAGATTTCGCCCCGAACCGCAGACCGTTCGACAGGGCTTTCATGGCGAACCACTGACCTCGGATTTGAGCATCAGCGAGATCGGTCCGGTTCAATTGACGGTTCAAGGACGAACAATTGACTGCCAGATGTTGGAGGTCAAATGCTCCAATTCGGGTGTTCGGACCGTTAGCAAGATTGCTTACTCACCCACAGTGCCGCCCTATGTGTTCTTACGAGAATCGACACGGACCGATCTGTCCGGGGAACGTGTCCTTGAAACGACCCGCGTCGAAGTCAATGTGTTGGAGGTACCGTGCCGGGTTGGTCTGCGGGTCCTCTCGGCCTCGCAAACACGGGCTGTTCAGACCTTTCCATCGCGTTCCGTCGTCACCCTATCTTTGATTTCCAACGAGGTCCCAGGCGGAGTGGTATGCCAAACAGCAAAAGAGACTGACGAAGCGGGACACCTGATCCGTCGGACAACCTTGGAGCTTGTCGATTTCGGTCTCCGTCCTGGATTAAGGTATTCTGGTGGACTCCGCTGGCGATTATTGCCCCGCCGAATCTACGAGTTGCCAGAAGACTGGGTTCGCCCAGGATTGTTGCCCGAAACACAGGGCCTCTCCTGGCCGGCCGGAACAAGAATCGAACGACAGCTTCTTCCTGAGGGACGTGCCTTTTGCTTCCGACCCGACTTCTGAGAGGTCAAGAGGATGTCTGCGTCTTGTTGTAGGTTGGTCTCTTGGCCTTGGCGCAATTGACCCACAAACCACCTTTCCGAGGGACCTGCTTGTCGCGTCCGCCGCCCCATATTGGATTATCCATTCCGCTTCGGCGGGCATGACAGGCATGCCCCTCCGATCCTGTCCTTCGGAGGGACCTGCTTGTCAGGTCCGCGAAATACCCTTTGATGGTCCATCGCACTTCCGCGGGCACGATAAACGTGCCCCTCCGAGCGGGCATGACAGGTATGTCCCTCCGACCCTGGAGGGACGCGCTTGTCGCATCTGCATAATACCTGGCAATTGTTGCCCGGCATCCTTGTCATCTTCGCCGGGTTATTCAATACTAAAACATTCGCTAGAAAAGCGTGAATGATGAGCTTAACGGAGGCCATCCATGGTTGATAACGCGAAAATCATTGGGCAAGCAATCACTTTCGACGACGTTCTTCTTGAGCCCCGCTTCAGTGACGTCGTCCCCGCCGAGGTCGACGTAGCAACCCGATTGACATCGCGGATTGAGTTACGGATTCCAATCCTGAGTTCCCCTATGGACACGGTCACGGAAAGCGCCATGGCGATCGCGCTTGCCCAGGAAGGGGGGCTCGGGATCATCCATAAGAACATGTCGATTGCCAGACAGACGGCTGAGGTCGAAAAGGTTAAGAGGACGGCGAACGGAATAATCGACAACCCGGCGACGTTGCCGCCAACGGCCTCAGCGAGACAAGCCCGCGAGTTGATGGACCAGCTGAACGTCTCCGGAATCCCAATCGTGCTTCCTGACCGACGATTGGTCGGAATTGTCACGCGTCGGGATCTCCGCTTTCTGGGAGACCTGGATGTACCCGTATCCGAGGTTATGACGAAGGAACATCTTGTAACGGCTACGGGGACTATAACGCTCAGTGAGGCTGAAAAGATCCTGATGGGAAAAAAGGTGGAGAAACTTTTGCTGGTTGACGAAGATTTTAGACTGACAGGGCTTATAACGATTAAGGACATTGACAATCAGCGACGGTTTCCCAATGCGTGCAAGGATGAGCTTGGACGCCTCCGCGTGGGGGCCGCCGTCGGCGTCCACGATTACGAACGTGCCGAAAGTTTGATTAAGACAGGAGTGGACGTCATTTGCGTGGACAGTGCCCATGGGCATTCGGCCAACGTGCTGGAGACTGTGCGCGAGCTGAAGCGACAATTCAGCGGATACAACGTGGACATTATTGCGGGAAATGTGGCGACCTATGAGGGTGCAAAGGCCATCATCGAAGCGGGAGCTGATGCCGTCAAAGTGGGTATTGGTCCCGGTTCGATTTGCACGACGCGGGTCGTAACAGGAGTAGGTGTCCCCCAAGTTACGGCGATCATGGCGGCTGTGGAAGCTGCCCAGGCCACGGGAACACCAGTGATCGCCGACGGTGGTATTCGATACTCAGGCGATATCACGAAGGCCCTGGCAGCGGGCGCACACGCCGTGATGCTGGGAGGACTCCTGGCAGGGCTTGATGAAAGTCCTGGACAAAGAATTCTTTACCGAGGGAGGGTATACAAGGCATACCGGGGGATGGGGTCTCTCGGTGCCATGGTCCAAGGATCGAGTGAACGTTATCGCCAGGGAGAGACACACCAACCCGAAAAATTGGTCCCAGAAGGCGTGGAAGGCCGTGTGCCTTACCGCGGTCCCCTAGGGCCCTTTGTGTATCAGTTAGTCGGTGGGCTGAAGGCGGGAATGGGCTATTGTGGTGCCCGAAATATCGAGGAGCTTCGTTCCAAAGCCCGATTTATCCAGGTTTCGGTTGCTGGGGTTAGGGAGAGTCATCCCCATGACATCACAATCACGCAGGAATCACCCAATTACAGTATTGATTACACTGGCGAGGAACATTGATTGCCACACGTTTCTCTGGGGACGGCGTCGAGTCGAACTCCTTCTGCCAGTTGTTTTGGTGATACTCGCGGTGGTCCAGCATCTCCCTCAGTTCCCACCGTCAATGGCTTCCGAGTGGGTTCCTCGCGGGAAACAACCTTCCGAAAGGCCTCGTACATCAGCCGATGAAGTGTCGCCTTCTCGGGAAATCCGGCTGACATCGCATACCGAATCGCAGCCGTCAGCAAGTTCTGATACCCTGCAGTGGCTACCTGTAGGGTCGGCAGGGAAATTGGATTCGTCCAAGGTGCTCGTCGATTCGGGACCAATTTTGGAGTCGCCACAATCGGTCCCACTTCTTTCCAAAGAGCAAGGCAACGCGGTGAATATTGCCGTGACGCTTGAGGCCCCGGTGGTCGACGCCAATGGCCCTGATTCGGAGGACCCGCTTCAGGACCCATTTGGGGATCTTGCCCGACCCGATTCAGGTACTCCTCCGCATCAATTGTTGCCGCTGCCATCATCATCCCAAATTGGCGAGCAAGCTTTTGGCCCGGGGCAGTTGGAAGTCTTGCCGCCGCCACCTCCGTTGCCTTCTCAACAAAAATCTCCCGACGGCAAATCGCAACCCGATGCCGCCACAACGCAAAGGCCGGTTAGTCCGGGCAGCTCAGAAACGATAAAGACCCCGCAGGAACTTCTGGAGGGTATTCCCTCGGCACCCGTGGACCAACGACCGCTGGAAGAACAACTGGCCCAGGCACCGCCATTAAAGCCAGACGAATGCCCCCCCTTTGGACGTATGCGGAGGATTAGCGAAATTACCAACAACATTGCCGCGAAGCCGGGCAAGCTACCAACAGAATGCCCTCTCGAAGGAGGTGATTTCATGCCGCGGCAGTGGGAGCCGATCGTGTTCACCTGGAAAGCCTCAGGGCTCTGCCATAAGCCACTATATTTCGAACAGGTTGCGGTGGAACGCTACGGCCATACAATGGGACCGATCCTGCAACACCTGGCTGCAGGGACCCACTTCTTCCTCACAATCCCGATCTTACCGTATAAAATGGGGCTGGAACCACCTGACGAGTGCATCTATCCCCTAGGTTACTATCGCCCGGGGAGCTGCGCCCCGTGGATTCTTGATCCGATTCCCTTGAGCGTCCGTGCGGGCCTTGCCGAGGGCGGGATCTGGACCGGGATGGTTTTCCTCATCCCGTGAAAAAGATAGAACTCTCCCGAGAACGGCCCAACGTGCTTGGCTCGGTGCACGACTGCGGAGCTTATACGGTAAGAAATCGCTTGCTATCAACCCGGAAATTGACAATTACCGCTGCAGCAGGCATTCGAATTCCCACAAGGTGGCACATTTTGTGTGCCAGATTGTTTGACCGAGACGGCAGGCCTGCTCAGCAATTTCGTCAAGTTGGGGGAACCGCATTTGGGGCATGTGACCATCTCATCCCCTCTGACCAACTGCTCAAATTGGTGATTGCATTTCGGACACTGGTATTCGTAGATGGGCATGCTTCGCCTCCAATCAACGAAAGAATCATGAAAACAAGATTTTCTCTTTGTCTGCGTACTTTGCGTTTCTGCGGCTGTCCAAAAAATCGGGACGGGTGGTCCAATGTGATTTGAAGGACCTGACAAGCAGGTCCCTTCGGATGTCGGAGGAGCACGCTTGTCGTGCCCGCCGAGGCGGAATGGATAATCCAACATTGTGCAACGGACCTGACGAGCGGGTCCCTCCGAGGGGGGAGGAGCACGCTTGTCGTGCCCGCAGAAGCTCAGGATGCCTACCTGCAAACAACACACTCTCATGAGCACGTACTAAAATCTGAAGCCCAAAGTCCATGGCCAGTTACAATTCAGCGTAAAGCAGTTGATCACGGAAAGACAAGTACGGGCAACTGCGACAATCAACCTTTGCAAACGCCTGCCGAGAAATTGACCATGACATTTGTACGGTGAAAATCAATTTGAGATAGTAACCGTTGGTCAGTCCTCGTCGACTGTATCTTGCAAATCCTTTAGGCATCGCAGCGAGATTTGATGTTCATCCATCTCGAATTCGATCTGTCCCGGCAAGTGAACGCTGACATGTGTGCCCCCTTGGGGCACGCCACGGACAATTAAATCCCGCAAGTTGAGGATGTGATGTCTTGTCAAGTTGCGCATCGGCCATCGTTGGATGCGCCAGATCTCAATCAGCGCTTCCTGTAGGAGCAAAGGATCAATTCCGCCTAGTTTTTGTCGGTCAATAAGGACCGAGGCTTTGTTTCTGCCAATGACACACCTATCGAGAATCGCTTCGACCTGGCGGCGAATAAAATCGTGTGTCTCTCGGGCCACCTCGCCCAGGCGGAGAACCCCATCGAGTGCGGCCGGATGCACTTGAAGGGCCGCCGGGATCACAAGATGCCTGACTCGATTCCGGGCAAAGGCGAGGGAATCGTTTGTCGCATCTCGCCGATAAGTTGCCCCAATCGTCTCGAGGTAGCGGACCAATTCCTGACGCGTGAAACCTAATAACGGGCGGACCAAGGCGGCGGGTCCGAAGGGACGACTGCGTGGGATTCCCCCTAGTCCGCGTAGACCAGTACCCCGAAAAAGTCGGTAAAGGATCGTCTCGGCCTGGTCGTCGGCGGTGTGGGCGGTGAGGACAAATCTTGCACCCTCACGTTCCGCCAATTCACGCAAGGCGGCATACCGGAATCGCCGAGCAGCCTCCTCAAGACCGTTGTCTTTCTCCGTAAGTTGATGGGCGACGCGGATGCATGCCTTGACTCCCAGTTTGTCGCAAAGATCTGCCACAAAAGTCGCATCCAGGTCGGAATCAACACCCCGCAGATTGTGGTTGACGTGTCCGGCAACGAGCTGCTCCCGTCTTCCCCCGGACCTGACCAGGAGATGAAGCAGGGCAACACTGTCGGGACCACCTGAGACGGCTACAATGACCCGGCATCCCGCCCAACTGTGAGGTGGGAAAGACTCTTGGAATCGGTGTTCAAGCTCTGAGGCGAATTCGTTTTCGAACACGATTGAACAACGAAAGGGCGCGAACCTTTTACTGAGAATCCACTGTCCAAGCGATTTGGCAACGATTGTTGCAAGACCCGGCAAACGCGAGTGAAAGATCGTTTTTGCCCTGCGCGGAGCGAATCCAGCAATCGTATCGACGCTTGACAAATTTGAATTTTAGCGGTTTCCCAGCGGCCTGGACGAGTGGCTTCGTCACGGAATTCTACCACAGAGGTTCGCTCGCCGTCGTGGCTTCGGTGGTTGGGGCAAGTGCCTTCGTTCGACGCTCCCTTTGGTCTTTGCCTCTTGCTACGTCCCGGTTTGGTCGCGTGACTGTAACTGTCCCATTTGAAGGACGTAAGGAAAGAGAATGATGGCGTAACTTCATTCCTAAAAATCACAAACGGCGTTGTCCCCCGCAGGAGGGTGGTCATGTGAGGAATGATGACGCTTGCCTAAGATGCCCGCACGGGCTGGACCGGGGAGAAACCTTCCAGGGGCTGGACATCTGAAATCTGCGATGTAAAATGAACCTATGCGTTACAATCGGCAAAAGGTCCGCGTATTACGTATAGGGGCATGTTATTAGGGCCGCTTATCTACGTACGAAGCAGTTTCTCGCCGGTTACGGGGCTTTGCGAAGCGATGGTAGGTTGAGAACAAAGCAACTCAAGTGGGCCTGAGACGGCTTTCCATCCCCCCTTTGCCCGTAAATATGTCTGATTATTAAGTTGTCGCTAACTTAATGCCTGCAAATAATTGATTGATCTAGCTTTAGATCCGGCGATATTGGCCTCAAGCGATATAATGGGCGTGCGCCCCAGCGGACCAAAGACATTAAAAGGATCGTCCTTAGACGATCACGGTAGATGGGTGCGGGTAGGGCCATCTCTCAGGGAGTCCTTTTCCCATGCGCTTTTAACAGGTGCTTGCCACGCAGCTTGGATCGTGATGAATATACTGTATTTCTAAATATAAACATATATACGCGGATAATAGATGAATATTGCGATTTATATTTAGCTGGATATATATCGGTTAATACAACTACTAGTGTGGCATAATATAGACTTCATCTGGCGATTTACAACGAGCGTAAGTGGGTAAGAATGTCGGGTCCCGTTTTCTGAGAGGAGAGTCGCAATGAAGAGATTCAAACGACACCGTGATCACAGTCGTTCTCAAGAAGAAAAGACTTCCGTTGCGCCACGGATTTGGTGGAACAATAAGGACCAACGGCTGTTGTGGTTGCATGATGCCCAGAAATACGAGATCAAGTCCCCGGAGCATCTCCAGATCCTGGCGGAAAATGTAGCCTACGTGTTGGTCTCCAGCAGGCACGACCAATACCCGGCCCGTTTGGCAGCCATCGAGGTGTTACACCCTCAGCGGGTGAAGATTGCCTTGGCTGACCGGTGGTCAAGCTTCGGTCATTCGGACAGGCAAGAGTCGGATCGAGAGAAAGGGAGGTCATCCGAAATCGAGAAGGTTCTTCCTCGGCCTGTCGTGGATGAGTACGATCTGCCGCTCACGTATCTGCAAGGGGCGGTCTTCAATGGAAACACGTTTGGAGATCCCCTCGAGGCATTTGCGAAGACGTGGATGGGTGAGTTCCACCAGTTCTGGGGACTTTCAATCAACCACGCAGCGGCGAGACTGTGGGCCTGCGTGGGAGACGTCCTCGAATGGCTGGCACCGCCTGAGGTGATCTCTCCCGACCTCTCTGACGCCGTGGAAATCTGTGAGAATCGCCGCCCAAAACAGGACGAGAAGAAACCTCACTTGGAATTGGGGAAAGTATTCCTTTTCCTCTTTTCTGCCGGGAAACGGCGGGGGACATTTCCCAGTGAAAAATGGCCGCTGGGTGAAATTGCTGCAAGAATCGTGCATCGCCATTCGATACGGGATCTGCTTCCCCTGGCCTGGGCCGGTGAGACGGATGCCGAGATGGCCCTCAAGGCGAAGGTATCGGATCCAGATCGGCCGCTGAGTGATCCGCGGGCGTGGCTCTGGCGAGGATTGCTCCGCAGTTCCGTGGAGAAAGTCAATCATGCCTATGTGGAATGTGTGATTGCCTGGGTGCTTGCGCGATTGATCCATCCCGAACTGTTCCCGCCGGTTCAGCCGCTCCTGGATCCACCGGCTCAGGATTACTGGCGCAACCATCGGCAGCCGCTCGGGAAGGAGAAGGTCTGCTGATGAACTTGTAACTCGCCTTGGGGGACAATCCTGGCTCTCTGGCCGAAATAGCCGGGATAGTGACAACGGAACCATGGGGCACAAGGGCTCGGTCAAAGTTGCCGGGGCAACCTTTGTGCCCTACGTTTTTTCCAAAACAAAGAAATGTCGGTCGGCTTCGGAGGGATGCGCTTGTCGCGTCCATTTTGTGGAGGGACCTGCTTGTCAGGTCCGCGGAAGTGGAGTGAGTCGTCCAATGTTGCGCAGCGGACACGACAAGCGTGTCCTTCCGTTTTCTATTCCCATAGGGGTGGATCGTGTTTCGCCCTGACTTAGTCGCTTCAAAACGGGAAGGCCCACCCCCGAATGAGATGCGGATCCGGAGTCGGATTGATTTTTTTCGCGATTTCGGGTAACTTCCCCAACCCGCGATTTGTCTCCCGCGGGATGAAATTCCGTGCGATGTGTGAAGCGACAAGTTTTAGGTGGTATGGGCAAGATAGAGAGCAAGAAAGAAAACGCGGCTTTCCTGTGCGCGAAATGTTTTCCTGGCGACGGCGAAGAATTGGCCTCTGCGTGAATGCTAAGTGCGTCGATGGCCTCAAGAAGATTTGTGCCCTCTGGATGCTCCTCGGGGCGGTGGGCGGATGTACCCATTTGCAGGCGCCAGCCGGCAATCCGCTAGTGCCTCCGCAGATGTCCAGTGACAGCGTGGCCATCGACATTATCTTTGCCCGGGTTCCCCTGTCCGACGGGGCGAACGAGACGCTCTGGGCCGATCTAGACGAGCAGATCCTTTCAACAGAGACGAGGAAAAACCTCTATCAAAATGGCTTCCGTGTGGGGCGGATCGCTGGGCCGGTTCCCCAACGGCTGGCAGAGATCATGAAGTTGACCGACTCAGGACCAGTTTCCGCGGAGATGACCACCGGCGATGCACTGACGTTAACGGATGACTCCGTCCCGATTCGCCGTCATCTTCAATTGCGGGCGGGACATCGGACCGAGATCCTGGCGTCTGGCATCTATGACGAGCTCCCATTTCTTCGTCGGGAAGAGGGGCGACTTGTGGGGCGAACACTTCCAAAGGCCCAGGGAGTCTTCGGGCTGACCGTTCGGCCGGGGACCTATGGAGGAGTCAAAGTCCGGCTTGTACCAGAAGTTCATTTCGGCGAACCGCGGATTCAACCGATCGCGACCCAAGGAATGCTCCACTGGGAATCGCAACGAGATCGAATCGTCCTGGACGACCTGGTGATTGAAACAGAGTTGACCCCCGGCGATTTACTCGTCTTAACGTCCTTACCCAATTGCCCAGGCAGTCTCGGGAACCGCTTCTTGACCGTGACGGCCCAGGGGAAACTCGAACAGAAGATCATCGTGATCCGTTTGTCGCAAACGCAGACATCTCCACTTTTTGCCGAGAGAGAATGAGCCTATCTCGGTTAATGGGGGAGCACCTCTGAGGACTGTCTGCGCCCTGTGTGCAGGTCGGTCTCCTGGGCTTGCGTGATTAAGGAGGGGCGAATCGTGATTCGCCCCTACAAGATAAAATCTGGCAACCCCTTTGGAGGGACCTGCTTGTCAGGTCCGCTTGGGAGGGACGCGCCTGTCGCGTCCGCAAAACAGCGTTTGAGAATCCATTCGAGATCAACGGGCACGACAAGCGTGCCCCTCCGAGTTTGTCTTTTGGAGGGACCTGTTTGTCGGGTCGGCGAAATACTGAAAAGAACCAAGCCGCGCCCCCTGCTTGAGAGCGCGGCGAATACTATAAGGTCACATTGACCGCAAATCTCTGCCTTTATGCTGTTCAGGCTTTACGGACAATGGCAGATACCGCTTTAAGTTGACCGGCAGAACCCAGCACTTTATTTTTGTGGATGATGTATTCCGCATAAGCGGCCATAAAGACCTTACCGGGGGTTCTGGGATCGAAGTCATCCGGCTTATCGCGGAACGACTCACGGTAAATTGCACACCATACAAGCCGTCCGTCAGTATCGATGTTGATCTTGCAAACGCCAAGCTTGGCGGCTTTCAGGTAGTCTTCCTCCTTGACGCCGCTTGTCTGTTTCATCTGTCCGCCGGCCGCGTTGATGCGATCGACCCACTCTTTGGGGACACTGCTAGAACCATGCATCACCAGCGGGTAACCTGCCGGGAGGGCCTTTTGGATTTCCGCGAGTCGGTCGAGGTGGACACCCTGAGAACCCGTGAATTTGTAGGCACCATGCGATGTGCCAATCGCGACCGCCAACGAGTCGCATCCCGTGAGTCGCACAAATTCTGCTGCCTGCGCCGGATCGGTCAAGCGGACACTTCCGACGACATCCTCTTCGACACCACCCAATTGGCCAAGCTCCGCTTCGACAACAACCCCCTTCTTGTGCGCGTAATCGACAACACGCTTCGTGATTTCAACGTTCTTTTCGAAAGGCTCGTGCGATGCATCGATCATCACGGAGCTGTAGAAACCGCTGTCAATTGCATCGTAGCAAACCTCTTCTGTACCGTGGTCCAGGTGGACAGCAAAGATCGCCTCGGGGAAGACCGTTTCCGCCGCGCGAATCATTGCCTCGAGGAATCGTTTGTCGGTGTACGATCGTGCCCCGCGCGAAATCTGAAGGATGAACGGGGCAGCCACGGCGTCATTCACCGGTTCCTCGTTTTTTTTGATCTTTCCAAGGTTGCCACGGAACAGTCCTACGGTTTGTTCCAGATTATTGATGTTGTACGCTCCAATCGCGTATTTCCCGTAGGCATGTTTGAAAAGTTCGGTGGTTGTAACGATCATGAAACGTCTCCTCCTGCCATGGTCCCAAAACGGCGAGCACGCCTGAATCAAACCGTCGCTCGAACAGCCACAATCCCTCCCTGACCAGGGGCGACACAGCTTGCCGTTACTCAGGAAGGCTCTGTCAACAGAACACAAGGGCCATGGACCCAAGACCGGTTGAAACTGTGGCTAGTCGCAACAACTGGAAACTATTATCAATGTATCGTTTTTTCCTCAATTTGACTAGCGGTTCATGAAAAATCAAGACACAATCGACAGCGTGGCGTCGCTACTGTGGTAAAAATTGTGGCGACCCCGAAGGTGACAAGGACCGTCGCTCGTCAGTGCCTCATCGGCTAGTGCCCCTTGCCATATCGTTCCCCTCTGACGTTTGTACGTCACATTTTACCAGCTCGGAGGGACCCACTGGTCGGGTCCGCCGAATCGCGATGGCTAATCCAACGTTGTGCAACGGACGCGACAATCGCGTCCCTCCGAGCAGACCTGACAGGCAGGTCACTCCGTGAGGCGGAAAGGCACGCTTGTCATGTCCGCCGACGTGCAATAGACTGGCAAATGCTTTTTGGCGGACCCGACGGGCGGGTCCCTCCATTTTGCTCGTTTTAGCATCTACAAACTGGAAGCATTTCGATTGAGTCCTCCCCACAGTTTCCACAATGGAGGTCCCGACATGACTGTGGCATCATTCTTGGGCAAGTCCATGAACAACATTCGACCGTTTTGTTTCACCAATTTTTTGTGCCTCATCCTGATGGGAGTGCTATTCCACTCGCAGGTCGCAGGCGGCACTGCGCCGGAAGGACGCGACGGGCGAGACACATTGATTCCCAATCCCGATTTCCGAGAGGGGGCCGATCTCCCGGCGGGCTGGAGGCTCTCCGCCGGGCCCGGGCGATGGTTGGACAGTGATATTCTTGAAATTGAGGGCCGGGGCCAGGGATCCTCCTACTGGTGGACAAATGTTACCCTCACACCGGGGGGAGTGTACCTGTTCCGAATGGTCGCCCGGCATCTTGACGCCCGGGGTGGCTGCGTTATCACCGGGCCTGCGCCGGTCAACCATGACTACCATTTGAGTGAGAGCTGGCAAGAATACAGCCACGTCTTTCGCATGCCGGATGGGCCAGAGCAGGAAACGTTATTCCGGCTGGGGCAATGGGAGCTGTCGGGGCGCGTTCAATTCGACAAGGTCGAACTTGTACGTGCCCTGCCGATCTATGCCCAATGGGACGATTGTACCTTGGGCGACGGCGAAAAGCTTCAGGATGGTGTCTATTCATTTGAAGGACTATTTGCGAGGACAGGCACCAACGATCATCGTGTGCTTCACCATGCCACAGCGGGATTCAACACGAACCGCTGGATCTTCTCGGAGGATCGCGAGGTCGTTTACAAATTCGATCTCCCGCAAACGCGATTTATGACAGGTCACCTTGCCTTCTCGGTCAATTATGCCACAGGTGGAGCGATCATCGCCGAAGTGGGGCGCGATAGAGAGTCCTGGCAGGAAGTTGCCCGACAGGAGGGGGTCGGCAGTCAGGATGTGGGACTGCCCGCAGATCTCTTTCCGGCGACCGCCATTTTTATCAGGCTACGCAGGATCGGCGCTCCGTCTTCGATCCAGGTCGATCAGATCGCGTTTCGTGGAAAAATCGATCGCAGCCTTCCTAACCTCCAGGGGGCAACAACCTATGCCATTTGGTTTCCCGCGATGAAGGACATCTCCGATTTACCCGTCAATGTTGTTCTCGACAGCCGCCACGGTGCGATGCCGAGCGGCCTGAGATTGCGGGCCAGGGATGGAGCGAAGCTCAAGCTAAACGGCAAGATCCTCGATAGTCAGCAAACGTCTCAACCTTTAGAGATTGTCCCGATGAGCGATGTCGCCGGCCAGGAAAGGGAGTGGAAGGTTACTGTTCCCCAACTCAGTCCCGGCCAACATCGCTGCTTGATGACCATTTCTGCGGAGGATCATCCCCTGGGAGTGCTGGAAATCCCCTGGGAGGTCAATGAGTATTATCGCACCGATTACGGGGAATTGCTGGAGGATCAGGCGAAGGTTGTCCTTTGGTGGTGTGAAGCGGACTGGAAGGTTCCGCGCGATCGTCCGCCGCCGATCGCCTCGGTTAAGAAGAACGCCGCTATTCACCTCTCAGCGGCTCGCGGCGATTATGAATCGGCGCAACTGGTAATTTCACCGCGGAGCGATTGTTCTTTGAAATCAGTCCGAGTCGGCCCGTTGACTCACAAGACTGGGGCCACACTCTCCAGTGACAATGTCAAAGTGTCTTACGTTTACTATCATTACGTTCATACGCCTACCGACAAAACAGGTGTTCGCGATTGGTGGCCCGATGCCCTGCCGCCGCTGGACGGCGCTATTGCGTTGTCTGAAGGTCGAAACCAACCTTTGTGGATCACTGTTCATGTTCCGCGGGACACACCAGCCGGCGATTATACGGGCGAAATCACAGTGGAAAGCGACGCATGGGAGGCAAAGATTCCGATTCTCCTGCATGTCTGGAACTTTGCTCTGCCTGAGCGCAACCACATCGAGACGGCCTTCGGGTTCAATCATTCTCTGGCTTTTCGCTATCACAATGTGAGCACAGAGGAAGAGCAGCGACAATTACTCGATCTGTATTTCCAGAGTTTTGCAGAACATCGCATCAGTCCCTATAACCCAACACCTTTGGACCCGTTCGTCGTCCGTTTTGATCCGCAGGCAAGCCCGCCTGGTGTGAAGATCGACTTTACACGTTTCGACCGGGCGATGGAGAAGGTCTTGGAGACGTTCCATTTCACTAATTTTCAGCTACGCATTCAGGGCATGGGCGGTGGGACATTCCATGATCGTGTCGAACCAACCATCGCGGGATTCGGGGAATCGACCCCGGAATACCAGGCGATGTTCTCCGGGCAGGTGCAACAGATCGAGGCCCATTTGCGGGAAAAAGGCTGGCTCGATATGGCCTACATCTACTGGTTTGATGAACCTGAACCAAAAGACTATGCATTTGTTCGGGCGGGGATGGAACGTCTCAAAAAATATGCGCCTGGGCTAAGACGCATGCTTACGGAAGAACCTGTCGAACCGCTTTATGGGGCCGTCGATATCTGGTGCCCTGTCACTCCGAACTACAATCACGAAATTGCCGAATTGCGACGACAACACGGGGAACGCTTCTGGTGGTATGTATGCACGGGACCAAAGGCACCCTATTGCACACTCTTCATTGATCATCCGGCTACAGAGCTGCGGGTTTGGCTGTGGCAGACCTGGCAGCGAAAAATCGATGGGATCTTGGTGTGGTCAACCAACTACTGGACTTCCAGCGCCGCATTCCCGGACGGTTTCCAAGATCCTTACGAGGATCCGATGGGATACGTCTCCGGATACTCCACGCCAAAAGGAGTGAAGCGGCACTGGGGTAACGGCGACGGTCGATTCATCTATCCGCCACAGATCGCGTCGGTTCCGGGAAAGACCTCGGGACCGGTGATTGCCAAGCCGGTTTCCAGCATCCGCTGGGAAATGCTGCGCGAGGGCATCGAAGATTTTGAGATGCTCTGGTTACTTCGTGACCTGCTTAAGCAGAAAGGATCTCGGCTATCGTCGGAGCGACGCAAGGCGATCGAGGCATTACTGACGGTTCCACCGGAAATCACGACCGATATGACGACGTTCACGAAGTCGCCAAAGCCCATTTACGATCACCGGAGCAAGGTCGCCCAAGCAATTGAGGAGCTGATCACCCTGGAGTAAACACGGAGGAGGAACATCTGCGGCATACGTCGCCCAAGAAACAAACAAGGCGCTGGGGCGTTTTCCCCAGCGCCGTGTCTTCATCAATCCTCGGTCCCGCCTATCGTTTCTCAGAACGTCAGGATGAAATCGCAGCCGAAGAGGAACTGGTCGTCGCGGTCGCCAGCGTCATAGGGGTAGAGGGCCACCGGTCGGTTTTCGTCGAACCAGTCCCAGCGGACCTCTGGCC
>Ga0068707_1001521_pt1 | contig 16219 bp, 13 predicted proteins | sample YNPNPMetaG_FD_66600 | JGI IMG/M metagenome (GOLD analysis project Ga0068707, IMG submission 66600) | Anoxygenic and chlorotrophic microbial mat microbial communities from Yellowstone National Park, USA - YNP NP MetaG | ecosystem: Environmental > Aquatic > Thermal springs > Hot (42-90C) >...
TCTCCTCGGGGGTTCAAGACCCTGAGGGGGGAACGGTCTCCCGGCCACCCCCTAATGATACCAGAGGGGGGACAAAGGGGGGTGAGGGGCTGTGAAGGCCCGAGGGGGCAGAAAGTGTTAACCAATTTTGAACCATCCCGGCGAAGCCGCCCAGAATACCCTATAATCCCGATCCCCCTTCCCTGCAAGGCGGGGATGGGGGTAGGGGGGATGGGGTGACACGCCTCAAAGTGCGTAACTCTGTACATGAAGGGTGTCGGCGGAGGCCGACACCCGGCACGAACTGCCCAGGGAGGGCGATTTCAATCGGCCTGAATAGTTGTTCTCATTCTACATGCCGCGGCGGGGCATGTCAACCGATTGCCGAACCCCGGCTTGCGCCAAGTCGCTGCGCACGCCTACCCTATCACCGGTTTGGCCATTCCTGCCCTCCGGCGGTAAAATGCCCCACGGCTGGCAGCATGATCGCAACCTTGTTCCTCCACCCTCTGGGCCCGGCACTGATCCTGGCCCTGACGAGCCTGCTTCTGGAGCTAAGCCGGAGGTGGCTGATGCCGCCTGGCACAGCCCCTCATCGGCGGCACTTTGCCCCTCAAAAAGCATACCTGTATCAGGGTTTGGCTGCCATAGGGTTGCTGGCGGCGTGGGGGATTCTGGTTTTTCTGCGCCTGGCGCCACCCGGCGCAGAGCTGCGCTGGCCATGGCAGCCACTGACAGTGGCCGGGAGTGTGCTTGCCTGGCAGCTAGACGGTTGGGGCTGGCTGGCCAGCCTGCTCATCTTGTTGCTGGCGACCACGGCTTTCTTGCTCCACGTAGCAGGGGCCGGCTCTCAGGATGCGGGCCATGTTGGGCGTACTTTGTTGCTGGCCGGCGCAGCCCTGGCCTTCATGGCGGCGCACAATGTGATCACTCTGGCCAGTTGTTGGCTGGCCCTGGATGCAGCCCTGGTGCTGCGACTGCGCCCGGGCCATGAGAGGGAACCGGCAGGCCGGGTGTGGGGTCTGCTGAGCCTGGCCAGCCCGCTCTTGCTGGCCGTCTTGCTGGCGCTGGGCGAGAAGGGCAGCCGGGCTACCCTGAGCGGGGGCCCGTTCAACTGGTGGGAGCTGGCCCTGCTCTGGGTTGCGGCCCTGATCCGCATCGGGGTATACCCCCTCCACCTGTGGCTCAGCAGCCGTTCGGGGTTGGACACAGGAGAACGGGTGGCATTCCACCTGATCGGGCCAACGGCGGGGTTCTGGCTGCTGGGCTGTGTACATGAAGTGGCCGGCCCCAACTGGCTGGGCCGGCCCCAGTGGGCCGCGGTGGCCGGCCTGGCCCTCCTGGGGAGCGCGCTATGCGCCTGGGCCATAGAGGACGAAAGAGCACGGTGGCAGTGGATCGCCATTAACCGGACCGGGCTGGTCTTGCTGGCCGTCTCATTAGGCGATGCGGTAGGGCGCCAGGCAGTTCTGTGGCCGATGGTCACCTTCAGCCTGGGCTGTGCTCTGTTGATGGCCGGGTTGGCTGCACGAGAGCGATGGGGATGGCGAGCTCCGGCCTTCCTGGGGGCACTGGCCCTCTGGGGGATACCGGGCACAGCTGGTTTTCTGGCCCGCACAGCGTTGGTATTTCCCACCCAACTTTCCATCGCGGCGCCATTATTCGGTGTGCTATTAGTGGCCGAAACGTTGCTGGTGGCCGCGCTCTGGCAGGCCGTCTGGGCGGGTGCTCCCGCCCTTGCGCCGGGTAAGCGGGAGCAAGGCGGAAGGCATGCGATAGAGCGGGTGGCGCTGACGGCCAGCCTGGTAGTGTGCGCCCTTCCTCTGCTCTTCTGGGGGCTATTGCCGGGCTACCTCCCTGCTGAGCTCTCTTCCTCCACCCTGCCGCAGGTGGTGGCCAGCGCGCGACGTTCGACCTGGGTGGCTTTGATCCTCAGTGGCCTGGCTGGCTGGGGCCTGGGCACCAGGCGCGGCCAGATCTTCCGGGAGCTGCGCGGGTGGCAGCAGGGGATTGTAGCCGTGGCCAGCCTGGAGTGGCTATACCGGGCTTTGGCAGGGCTGGGGGCGCTGCTGGCCAGTGGCCTGCGTTTCCTGGCCGCGTTGGGCGAGGGGGAAGGATATCTGGGATGGTTGGCTCTGGTCGTTTTGATCATATGGGTGTTGGTGCGAGGGTGAAAGGCGCTTTATGCGGCTAACCGATCTGATCCACCAGGTGAGCATCTTGCTGAGTCTGCCCATAGCGCTGCTGGCAGGCGGGATGGCAGCAGTGATTGTGATCGCCCGCGATTGGCGGCTGGTGTTGTTTTGCTATGCACTGCTCTCCGCCACGCTGGCCATGCTGCTGGCACAGGTGGTGCCGGTGGAGTGGGGCCTCTTGCAGGCGATCGTGGGTGGCCTGGTGGCACTGATTTGCTATCGCTCGGCGCGCCAGGTGCAGGGCCTGACCCGTACAGCCCTGCTGCCGGATGATGGGGGTCAGGATATAGGCCTCTGGCCCCAGATGGCGTCGCTGACCAGCTTTCGGCTCATGACCGTAGCTTTGCTGGCGGTGGCCCTCTTCGCGCTACGAGATCAGGTGCACCTGCCGCAGCTAAGCCCGCTCTTGCGAGACGTAGTGCTTTGGCTGGCCATGGTGAGCCTCCTCGGATTGGCTCTTCATGAGGAGCCTCTCCATGCCGGGCTGGCGCTGCTGACAGGGCTGGGCGGGGCTGAACTGCTTCTGTTCACCTTGATACAGCGCCGGATGCTGGTGGGCCTGGTGATGGGAGGGCAGGTCTTGCTGGGGTTGGTGGTGGCTTATCTGGTATTGGCGCGCGGGCTGGCAGGGACGGTGCACTCGGGGCGGGAAATATGATGGGGGGCGTGGCACTGCTTTTTGCCTGCCTGTTTGCGGCTGCTGGTGCGCTCTATTGGCTGCGGCGCATCGAGCCGGTAGCTGCGCTCCTGGCTGCCGGCCTGACGGCCATGTTAGCGCTCGGGCTGTGGAAGCTGCCTCTGGGGGTGCCCTTGCGGCTGGCTGGCCGTCCTGTGTTGCTCAGCCAACATGTGGTATGGGAAGATCTGTCGCTGCAGATCACCCCTGCGGCACAGGCGTTGCTGGTCTTTCTGCTGAGCACAGGTGCTGTGACCTTCGTCCTGGCCTGGCGCACCTATCAGGGCCGCACTTTCTATCCTTTTGGGCTGATGCTGCTGGCCTTTTGGGCGGCTGCTGCTCTTATGGAGCCACTCACCTGGACGCCGCTGGCCATGGCGGCGAGCGCTGTAGTGGCGGCCTTCCTGATCCAGGCCGGTAAGGCCGGCAAAACTCGCGGGGCGTGGAGGCAGTTGCTCTTCCCCACCCTGGCGGTGCCCGTCTTCCTGGTGGCCGGCTGGTATATTGACCAGGGGGCGCTCAACCCCGACAATCCGACACCCTATCAGGAGGCCGGCTGGCTCCTGATTGTCGGCTTCATCCTTCTGCTGCAGCCGGCGCCTGTGCATGTCGCCATGCCGGCTGTGGCTGAGCAGGCACCGCCGGTAGTAAGCGCTTTTCTGTGGATCGGCCACCAGGCGACGGTGTTGTTCCTCTTGCAACGTTTCCTGGTGAGCTATCCCTGGCTCGCGGCAGACATAGACAGCGCCCAGTGGCTGCTTTGGCTGGGGGTGCTGACCGCGCTGGTGGGAGGCATATTATCTGCTGTGCAGGGAACCCTGGGCCGTTTTCTGGGCTACGCAAGCCTGTATGACTATGGGGTGTTGCTGGTGGCCATGGGGCTGCGTGGGACGGCGGGGTTGCCCACGGTGATCTGGCTGCTGCTGACGCGCTCGATCGCGCTGCTGACCCTGGCCACGGGCGCCGCAGCCGTTCGGCATCATATGGAAGGGGATGGGCTGGAGCAGATCGCGGGGGCGGCCTCGCGGCTGCCCTGGTCGGTGATGGCCCTGACCGTCGGTGGTTTCGCTTTGGCGGGGATGCCGCTGACTGCCCAGTTCGCCTCGCGTTGGGCGGTATGGCAGCTTGTGGCCGAAAATGACCCACGTTGGGCGCTCCTCCTCCTGTGCGGCGCGTGTGGGGTGCTGATCGGCACCGTGCGTGTGGGGCGAGCCTGCTTCGGCCGGTTGAGCGGCTCGCCTGTGGAGCGCGAGCCGGCCACTCTAGCGCTTCTGGCCCTGGGGCTGGTGCTGGGCAATGCCCTGCTGGGCCTCTTCCCTCAACTTCTCACTGAGCCCGTGGCGGCTGTTATCCTGCCCCTCTCAACCTTTGGACCGTGAAACCTGGTAGTTTTTGATAGTCAGATGCGGGTATGGTGGGGTGGCCTTGGCAATCGGCCTGCCTTCGGCCATGGGGAGGAATAATGGTTACATCTTCCCGCCTGAGCGGATTCTATAATCTGACACTTGCTGAGCGTCAACAGATCGTTGTAGACTGGGCCGACCTCTCACCAGAGCAGCGGGCTGAATTGAAAAGCGTCCTGCAGTCAGCCGGGGGGTTGACGCCGGCCCAGGCGGATAAGATGATCGAGAATGTAGTAGGCACCTATGCGCTGCCGTTGGGGATCGCCACCAACTTTGTGATCAATGGCCGAGATGTGCTGGTGCCCATGGTGATCGAAGAGCCCTCGGTGGTGGCCGGCGCGAGCTACGCGGCCAAGCTGGCACGGGCAGGGGGCGGCTTTCGCGCTGAAGCCAGCGAGCCACTGATGATCGGCCAGATCCAGGTGTTGGACGTCAGGGACTGGGAAGGCGCGGCTGAGGCGCTAAAAGCTCACAAACAGCAGTTGCTCGACCTGGCCAATCAAACTGATCCGGTGGTGGTGAGCCTGCACGGCGGCGCGCGGGATATCGAAGTGCGCTTCATCCCCGACAGCCCGGTCGGGCCGATGCTTGTGGTGCACCTGCTCTACGATTGTCGCGATGCCATGGGTGCTAACATGGTCAACACAGCCTGTGAGGCCCTGGCCCCGCTGGTCGCCGAAATCAGCGGTGGCAGGGTCAACCTGCGCATTCTCAGCAACCTGGCCGACCGTCGCCTGGCGCGGGCGCGCTGTGTGGTGCCGGCCGAGGTGCTGGCCACGGATGAGCTGCCCGGGCCTCTGGTGGCACAGCGCATTGTGGAAGCTTATGCTCTGGCCGCGGTGGATCCGTATCGGGCAGCCACCCATAACAAGGGGATCATGAATGGCATAGACGCCGTGGTGATTGCCACCGGCAACGACTGGCGGGCCGTAGAGGCGGGGGCCCATGCTTATGCAGCCCGCACAGGGCAGTACCGCGCCCTCTCTACCTGGTCGGTAGATGCCGCAGGCAACCTGGCGGGGGCCCTGGAGCTGCCTCTGGCCGTAGGCACGGTGGGCGGCGCCACCCGGGTCCACCCCCTGGCACGGGCGGCCCTGCAGATTTTGGGGGTGACCAGCGCCCGCGAGCTGGCCGCAATCATTGTGTCGGTGGGCCTGGCCCAAAACCTGGCTGCCCTGCGAGCCCTGGCCACCGAAGGGATCCAACGGGGTCACATGGCCCTGCATGCCAGGCAGGTTGCCATCGCAGCAGGGGCCCAGGGCCGCGAAGTAGATGAGGTGGCCCAGGCGATGGTTAGAGAACGAGCCATCCGCAGCGACCGCGCTGCAGAGCTGCTGGCCGCGCTGAGGGCTTCACGTTGAACGAGGTGGATGAGGATGTTGAAACCTGAGCGAGATGTAGGGATCATCGGATATGGGGCATATGTGCCGCGTTATCGCTTACCTGCCCGCGAGGTAGCGCGCGTGTGGGGTGACACGGCAGGTGGGCTGCCGGTCAGGGAAAAAGCTGTGGCGGGTCTGGACGAGGATACTGTGACCATGGCGATCGAAGCCGCGCGCAACGCGCTGGCCCGGGCGCGCATTAACCCGGCGGAATTGTGCGCGGTATGGGTAGGCAGCGAATCACACCCATACGCGGTAAAACCCAGTTCGACCATCGTTGCCGAGGCGATCGGTGCCACGCCCGCGGTGCAGGCTGCCGACCTGGAGTTCGCGTGTAAGGCAGGTAGCGAGGCCATGGTGGCCGGCATGGGCATAGTGGGAGCGGGTATGGGGCGCTATGTGATGGCCATCGGGATGGACACCGCCCAGGGCCGGCCCGGCGACGCGTTGGAGTACACCGCGGCCTGCGGCGGCGCGGCTTTCGTGCTCGGCCCCGCGGCCGAGAGCCTGGCCGTGTTCGAAGGTTCCCTCTCCCATGTCACCGACACCCCTGACTTCTGGCGGCGTGCCTACGCGCGTTATCCCAGCCACGGCCACCGCTTCACGGGCGAGCCCGCCTACTTCGAGCACATCACCCAGGCCGGCCGACGGCTGATGGAGGCCTTGGGCACAACAGCTCAAGACTACACCCATGCCGTCTTCCACCAGCCCAATACCAAGTTCCCGCAGCGGGTGGCGGAGATGCTGGGCTTCAGGGCGGAGCAGATCAAGGTTGGGCTTCTGGCGCCTGAGATCGGCAATGTCTATGCGGGGTCAGCGCTGATCGGCCTGACCGCTATCCTGGACGAGGCCAGGCCAGGGGATCGCATCTTCATGGTCTCCTTTGGCTCTGGCGCCGGGTCGGACGCGTTCTCCATCCGGGTAACAGAGCGCATTGAGGAAGCACGTGAGCGGGCCCCGAAGACCCGCGAGTATATTGCCCGGCGGGTGGAGATTGACTACGCCACCTATGCTCGCTACCGACACAAGTTGCTCATGAAGTAAGTATCCGGGACACTGGCGATCTTCTTCGCAGTAACGACTTCAGTCGTTCAGGACGCGCGGAAAGCGACTAAAGTCGCTACTACGAAGCCTATATCTTGTGCTATTCAGGTTGCCGAGCCCCAGATGCGGGTGTCCCCAGAATTCGCCAGAGTCCAGCAAACATCTCGGCAGTAAATGTAGATTCAGGGAGTAAGCTCGAACATGCGAGACGTTGTAATCATCGGTATCGGTCAGACAGCGGTAGGGGAGCACTGGGATAAATCGCTGCGCCATCTGGCCCATGAGGCGATCGCGGCAGCTATGGCCGATGCCGGCATCGAAAGCGCCGATGCCCTCTATGTCGGCAATATGCTCTCGGGCGAGCTGGCCGGCCAGGAGCATCTGGGCGCGCTGATCGCGGATTTCGCAGGGCTGCGTGGTATCGAGGCCATGAAGATCGAAGCTGCCTGTGCCTCCGGCGCGGCCGCGCTCCGGGTCGGCATGATGGCTGTGGCGGGAGGCCTCCACCAGGTGGTGCTGGTGTGCGGGGTGGAGAAGATGACCGACACCATCGGCAGCATGACGACCAGCGCCCTGGCCCTGGCTGCCGACCAGGAGTACGAGGTCAGCCACGGGGCCAGCTTCGTCGCGCTGAACGCCTTGCTCATGCGGCGCTACATGCACGAGTTCGGCGTTAAACACGAGGACTTTGCCGGCTTCTCGATCAATGCCCACCGCAATGCGGTAAACAACCCTTATGCCATGTTCCGTCAGCCGATCTCTCAGGCTGCTTATGTCAAAGCTGGCATGATTGCCGACCCCATCAACCTGTTGGATTCCAGCCCGGTATGCGACGGCGCGGCCTGTGTGGTGTTGGCTCCGTGGGAACACTTCAAAAATCGTGCCAGGGCGCGTATCCTGGCCTCCAGCGTGGCCACCGATAGCCTGGCGATCCACGACCGCCGCGACCCACTCACCCTGGACGCGGTTGCCCTTTCCAGCCAGCGCGCCTATGCCCAGGCCGGGCTGAGGCCCCAGGATATCCATTTCTTTGAGCTTCATGATGCTTTCAGCATCATGTCGGCGCTGACGCTGGAGGCAGCCGGTTTCGCGGCCAGGGGGCAGGGGGTGCGCCTGGCGATGGATGGCGAGATCGCCATCGGTGGGCGCATACCCATCAGCACCATGGGTGGGCTGAAGGCACGCGGGCACCCCGTGGGTGCTACTGGCGTCTACCAGGTTGTCGAAGCTGTTCAGCAGTTGACGGGCCAGGCAGGCGCCAATCAGGTGCGGGGCGCTACTATCGGGATGACACAAAACATCGGGGGCAGTGGCGCCACGGTCATTACGCACATCCTGGCCGCGGTATAGCGCAACCAGATAGGGGCATCAGTCGCCCTTGCCCTCTCCGGGGCACAGGCAATGGATGCCCATCCCAAGGTGTTGGGCTGTCAAAACCTATCACAGGACTCTGGGGTGATGTGGCCAGGGGCAAGTCGGTAGGTTTTGAGAGACCGACCGGCTTATAATGGCGGCTGTGTTGAGCGCGAAGCTCCATGCGCAATAAGTTAGCACCAGAGAAACAATTTCAGGAGGATCAGGATCATGTCAATCCCTCGCCACTGGCGCACACGCCAGCAGCGTTACAGCCTGCAGGCTGAGGTTTGTCATACCTGTGGCCACACCATCTTTCCCCCGCGCGATGTCTGTCCATACTGCGCTGCCGAGAAACAAAGCCTGGTGAACTTGAGTGGCCGCGGGGAGGTTTACTCCTTTACCACTCTGTACCAGGCACCAAGTGGTTTTGAAGAATATGTGCCCTACACATTGGCACTGGTCAAGCTGGAGGAAGGGCCGTTGGTCACCGCGCAGTTGACCGATGTCGAGTCGGAGCGGGTTTTTGTCGGCATGCCTGTGGAGATGGTGACCCGCAAGCTGAGTGAGGAAGGAGAAGAGGGGCAGATCTTGTACGGGTACAAATTCCGGCCCGTGCTGCGTCAGGCCACCTGAGCAAGAGATTTGTCGGCTTGCCGACCGCGAAGGCCGCACCCAAAGGTGCGGCCTTCGCGCGTCTGGAGTTCCCGCCGGCCTGAGACTTGGCCTCGGGCCACGCATGCGCTACAATACATGTAGCTTCGTAGTAGCGACTTCAGTCGCTCTTTTCCACTTCGGGACGACTGAAGTCGTCACTACGAGGAAAGACGTCACCTTTGTAGTAGCGACTTCAGTCAGCACCGGGTTGACCCAAACGTGCCCATCGAAGACGTGGCAGGAGCAGTGAAAGACCCGATTCAGGAAGGCAAAGCCAAGCACTTTGGCCTAATACCCTGGCTCATTAGCCTGAACGGAGATACATCATGGCTCTAATCCATTGCGATTTCTTCTCTCATACCCTCCAGCTATGTACCTCCATGTACGTCATCTTGCCGCAACCGGCTCCCGCCCCCGGCCAGCCCGCGCGGCCGGCAGCGAATGGCCGCTACCCGACCCTCTTTCTGCTACACGGCCTCTCCGATGACCATACGATCTGGTTGCGGCGCACCTCGATTGAGCGTTATGTCGAAGGCCTGGGGCTGGCCGTGGTCATGCCTGCTGTCGGGCGGAGTTTTTATACTGATATGGCCCATGGCTATCGCTACTGGACCTTTATCAGCCAGGAGTTGCCCGAACTGGCCCGTTCTTTCTTCCCACTGTCAGCAGCCCGAGAGGACAACTTCGTGGCCGGCCTCTCCATGGGTGGCTACGGTGCCTTCAAGCTGGCCCTGAGCTATCCCGACCGCTATGCCGCCGCGGCCAGCCTGTCGGGCGCGCTGGACATGGCGGCGGCCGCAGACGCCGAAGATGAGGCCTGGCAGGCGGAGCTGCGACTCATCTTTGGCGATCCGCGCCAGATCGCCAACAGCCCTAATGACCTCTTCTATCTGGCCAGGCAGGCTGTGGCTTCGGCCAAGGCGTTGCCCCGCCTTTACCAATGGTGTGGCACCGAGGACTTCCTATACCCTCACAACGTGCATTTTCGCGACTACGCCCGAGGGTTGGGCCTGGATCTGACTTACGAAGAAGGGCCTGGCGACCATCAGTGGGAGTATTGGGACAGGCAGATCCGCCGTGTGCTGGCCTGGCTCCCGTTGCCCGGCCGGGAATGACGGCCGACATTCCAAGATGGTTCAATTCAGGTGGTGCTGATGGCTCTGACCCTGCAGCCGGTGACAAGCAGTCGCGACCTGCGGCGGTTTGTCACCTTCCCGTGGCTCATCTATCGCGGCGATCCCTTCTGGGTGCCGCCGCTGATCCGCGACCAGTTGGCAAAGCTCGACCCGGCGCACAACCCTTTCTGGTCGAACGCCGAACGCATGCTGTGGATCGCCTGGGAAGGGAGGTCCCCCGTCGGCACAGTGGCTGCTATCGTTGACCATAGCCTGATCCAGGCCCTCGGCCGGCCGATCGGCACCTTTGGCTTCTTTGAGTGTGTCAACGAGCAGAGAGTGGCTGACCTGCTGCTGGATACAGCCGCGGCCTGGCTGGCTGGCCGCGGCATGGTTGCTATGCGCGGCCCCTACAATCCCAGCATAGTTGACGGCATGGGCGTACTGGTCGAGGGCCATCACACCCGGCCGGCCTTGCTCGAAGCGCACACACCCCCCTACTACGCGTCGCTGCTGGAGAATGCCGGGTTCACCAGGCACTTGGATGCAATGGCCTGGCTGGCACGCGCCGATCCCACTGTCCGGGAGCTGGCTGAGGTGATGCCCAAACGGTTGTTGCGCGTGGCTGAACGCGTGCGCGCGCGGTCGGACGTCAGCATCCGCCGTTTGGACATGACCAATCTGGAGGGGGAGGTCGCCCTGGCTGGCCGGCTCTACAACGCCTCCCTGGCCCACTTGCCTCAGTACGTGCCACTCAGCGACGCTGAGTTTCGGTACTTCGCTGCGGCCTTCAGGCCTATTCTTGACCCCGACCTGGCGCTGCTGGTATCGGTGGCCGGCGAACCAGCCGGCTTTTCCCTGACCCTGCCAGACTTCAACGAGGCCCTGCGCCATGCTAACGGCCGGCTCTGGCCACTGGGCCTGGCGAAGATTTGGTGGCACAGCCGCCGACTGACCCGGGCCACTCTCAAAGTCTTGGTCATGTTGCCCCAATATCGCGGCCGGGGGCTGGAGGCCCTGTTGATTGTGGAGACAGCCCGGACCCTTTGGGCCAAGGGATACCGAGAACTGGACATGTCGCTGACGGGCGAGGAAAACCAGGAGGTGCAGCGTCTGCTTGAGGGATTGGGGGCCCAGGTTTACAGGCGTTACCGGGTATACGAGAGAACATTATCGCCACCTCTGCAATAGACGCAGTCCGGTCACCATGGCTTTCGATCCAGTCGCCTTTCTCGACAGATTGTGCCATGAGCGCGGCTATGCCGGCCAGCTCGTCTACGTGCAGACCATCCCACCCCGGCCCGCGCGCTATGCTACCCTGCGCGTCAACCTCAGCCCGCCGGTCCAGGCTGCGCTGCGCGCGGTTGGCGCAGCGCAGCTCTACACCCATCAGGCTCAAGCCATCAGTGCTGCCCTGGAGGGCAGGCATGTGGTGGTCGCCACCTCTACCGCCAGCGGCAAAACCCTCTGCTTCAACGTACCGGTGCTGGAAGCCCTGGCACGCGATCCTCAGGCCCGCGCCCTTTACCTTTACCCGACCAAGGCCCTGGCCCAGGACCAATTGGGGAAATGGCAGGGGCTGCTCAAAGGAGCCGGCGACGCCATCCCCAACCCCCACGCCGCTACCTATGACGGCGACACCCCACTCAGTGCACGTGCCCGTATCCGTCGGCAAGCCCGGGTAGTGCTCACCAACCCGGACATGCTGCATGCAGGTATCCTGCCCAACCACTCCCTCTGGGCCGACTTCTTCCGGCACTTGAAATATGTGGTGATTGACGAAGCGCACACCTATCGCGGGGTTTTCGGCTCGCAGGTGGCGTGCGTGCTGCGCCGGCTGCGTCGCGTCTGCGCCCTCTATCAGGGGGAGGGAGGGCGAAAGAGCAGGGACGAAGCTATCCCAGGCACGACCCGCGCTTCCCCCGCCCTTTTCCAACGTTCGTCATCGCCCGTCTTTATCGCCACCTCGGCCACTATCGCCAATCCCGCGGAGCACTTCGAGCTGTTGACCGGCCTCCAGGCCACAGTGATCACCGACGATGGCTCGCCGCATGGACCGCGTGTCTTTGCCCTGTGGAACCCGCCTTTCTTGGATCGGGCGCGCACAGCCCGCCGTAGCGCCAACCACGAGGCCAGCGACCTCTTCACGGCGCTGGTTGCGGCAGGGGTGCGCACCATCGCCTTTACCAGAGCCCGTGTGGTGGCAGAGCTGTTGCTGCGCTATGCTCGTGAGCAGTTGCGGCGTAAGGCGCCGGCGGTAGCCGAACGCATCGCCGCCTATCGGGCCGGATACCTGCCGGAAGAGCGCCGGCGCATCGAGCGCGATCTATTCAGCGGCAGACTGGTAGGGGTGACAGCCACCACCGCTCTAGAGTTGGGCATTGACGTCGGTGGGCTCGACGCAGTGTTGATGGTGGGCTATCCAGGCACCATTGCCAGCCTGTGGCAGCAGGCCGGTCGCGCCGGCCGCGGGGAAGACCCTGCCCTGACGATCCTCATCGGGCTGGACAACCCGCTAGACCAGTATTACATGCGCCATGGCGCGCTCCTGCTGGAAAAGCCCCACGAACATGCCCTGCTCGACCCAGACAACGTCTACATCCTTCAGCGGCACCTGCCCTGCGCGGCCCACGAGGCCCCCTTGACAGTGCCTTCCCAAGAAGGGGATGGCTTCAGCATGGACGACGAAGCCCTTTTCGGCCCCGGCTTTGTAGACGCCATGATCACCCTTGAAGAGCAGGGGGTCTTGCGCTATGTGCCAGCAGATGCGGCTGCAGGCCTCCAGCGCTGGTTCTATGCCCGCGGGGACTATCCGGCCCAGGAAGTCAACCTGCGTGATGCACAAGGGGAGCGCTTTGCCATCCTCAACGCGGCCGACTCCTATGCCATGTTGGAAGAGATAAGTGCCACCACCGCGCCTTTCCGCGTCCACCCTGGGGCGATCTACCTCCACCAGGGTGAGTCCTATCTGGTGACCGAGTACAATCCCGAGCTGCGCCACGCCATTGTCCAGCCGGTACAGGTTGACTACTACACCCAGCCGCGCGAGCTCAACGATGTGCGCATTGTGCGCTCCCTGCGCCACCGCGTTCTCCCCTCGACCTGTGCCTATTGGGGTCGGGTACGCGTGCGCAGCCAGGTGATCGGGTATCGCCGCCTACAGCAGTTCAGCGAGGCTGTGTTGGGGGAGGAAGTGCTTGAGATGCCGGTGATCGCTTACGAGACAGCGGCCTTGTGGTGGGACCTGCCCCCTGAACTGGCATCCCAACTGGCGCAGCAAAGGCTTGACTACCTGGGCGGCATCCATGCCGTGGAGCATGCCACCATCGGCATCTTGCCCCTGTTCGCCATGTGTGACCGTTGGGATATCGGCGGACTCAGCACCCCCCGCCACCCCGACACCGATGCCCCTCAGGTGTTCATTTACGACGGCTTTCCTGGCGGGGTGGGCATCGCCGAGAAGGGGTTCGAGTTGCTGCCGGAAGTGTGGGAGGCCGCCCTCGACGTGATTCGAAGCTGCCCCTGCCCTGCCGGCTGCCCGGGCTGTGTGCAAAGCCCCAAGTGTGGCAACTTCAACCAGCCGTTAGATAAGCAAGCCGCGCTCCTGATCCTGGAACGGCTGCTTGGTAAGGGCAGATCTTGATAATAGTTACCCCACATCTACCCGGCTGTTGAAAGGAGGACATAATGAGAGGGAAACCACTCTTGGCCTGTGGGGTTGTCCTGATGCTTCTGGCTGCCTGCCTGCCCGGCCCCAGTCCTACAGATTCGCTGCAATATAACGGCCCCTTTGAGCAATCGGTGGCCCTTGGCCAGGCAATCCCCGGGACGGATATCCGCTATGTGGAGTATACCGATGAGGGGGCGGTGGTGCTGATCAACGATCAGCGAGCGATCAAGAAGGTAGGCGACTCTCTCGACTGGCAAGGGTCACCGGTGCCTGGGGTAGAGCTTTCCCTGACGCAGCGCGTCCTGCTGGTTAACCCCCAGCGCCTCCAGACCGTGGGCACGGTCAAGATCACCATAAGGGAGCCGGCGCCGACGTCAGCCCAGTTTCCCGACCAACCCACTTACCGCTACCGGGTGGCGGTAACCTACACTGTGCGCCGCGGGGCTACTATCCCAGGCACCACCATCACCTACGTGGGGAAGAGCGCTGCGGGAGCAGAACTGGGAGGGGTGAGCGGTTATCCTTATCGTAAGCTGGGTGACTCTATCAGTTGGGAGGGCCGGCTGCGCTCCAATGCCTACCTGGACACCACTCTGCGGGTGGCAGCCTATACGGAGGGCTTCCTGCAGGTGGTGGGCCTGGCGGTTATTGGCCTGACGGAGGAATAAGGTAACCATTCAGGCGGTGACTGAAAGTCACCTCTGAATTTCTGACTGGGGTGGGCGACGGCATTGCCCGGGTGGGCGACGGCATTGCCGTCGCCCACCCCATTAGAAACCAGAGGCAAAGCCCGCCACAAAAAGGTGGGCAGTCGCACCGGTAGCAACACCCAAAAGGGGACCATCCCTTCACCCGAGTGTGAACATTTGCTCCCAACAAGTTGGGGACTACCCACCTTGCGAAAATCCACCCTGGAAAGGTCCTCCCCTCCTCCTGCCGGGTTCCTCACATGCCGATATAGCGCGCATACAGGCTGGCTGCCACTGCCTCATCGCTGGTGCCTTTGATGATCGCCCTGCCGTCGCCGAACACGGTAAACTCATAACCCTCGATCTGAGCGCGCAACAGGTAAGGGTTGAGCCGCACCTCTCCCACTTGCGCGGCCTGCAGGCGTTGTGCCAGCGCAGCCAGATCAAGCCGGTGGTCACCAGCTACACTCACCTGTACGGCATCCCTGCCGCACAGGGCGATGGTGCGGCTGCCAGCCTGGGCAGCCAGGAAGGGGAACTCCTGCCGGCCGCAGGTTGGGCAATCGGGCCGTGGCCCACCCAGGTCAAACCGCTCAAAACTGTTCGCCCAGAGGTCCACGTAAACCATGCCTGTGTTGAGGGTTCCCTGGCCGACGATCAGCTTAATCGCCTCTGTGGCCGCAATAGAGCCCATCAGGGTGACAATAGGGCCTACCACACCGGCGACATCGCAGGTGGGAACGGTGCCCGGCGCTGGCATCTCGCCCAGCACACAGCGCAGACAAGGGGTGATGCCCGGCCGGATGGTCATGGTCATGCCGTAACTGGCGAGCACTCCGCAATACACCCACGGTTTGCCCAGCTTGACGCACACGTCATTGATCAGGTAGCGGGTGACGAAGTTGTCGGTGCCGTCCAGTACCACATCGGCGTCTGCCAGAAAGCCGACGATGTTGGCGGAGGTGACATCGGCCACGATATCTTCGATCTCGATCTCGCTGTTGATGCGCCGCAACTTGCGGCCGGCCGCTACCGCCTTGGGCAGCATGGCCGCGATGTCGTCTTCGTCATACAGGAGCTGACGCTGCAAGTTGTTCAGCTCAATAAAATCGCGGTCTACCAGGCGCAGATGCCCAACCCCAGCCCGGGCCAGGTGATTGGCCAGGACCGATCCGGTGGCCCCAAGCCCAATGATCGTGACGCGCGCGGCCAGCAGGGCGCGCTGGCCTGCCTCGCCGATACCGGGATAGATGATCTGCCGGGCATAGCGGGCAAGGGTGGGCTCGCTCATCGGTTACGCTCCGGACATCTGTCCTGAAGCCGCATGGCTAACTGCAGACTCTTCCTCACGTGGCCTCTCCTGAAGCCTGTGCTGGCTCTGGCTCTTCAGCCTCGCGCAACTTACGCACGAGCATATTCAACAGGTCCGACTCGGTGACGATGCCGATCACCGAGTTGTCAGGCGCTACCACCGGCAGGCCGGCGATCTTATGCCTGGTCATCAGCTCTGCGGCATGCACTACGGGGGCTTCCGGGGTTACCGTGTATACCCGCCGCGTCATGATATCCTTTACCTGAAGACGGTTGAGCATGAAGTTGAGCTCATAGAAGTCGGCATTGATAGCATTTGAGATAGAAGCTTCCCGCAGGTCCCCGCGGCTGATGATCCCTACCAGCCGGCCGTTCTCCACTACCGGCAGATGGCGGATGTTATGTTGTCGCATGATGGCATTGGCCACCGGGACAGTGGTATCCGGCGTGATCACGATCGCCGGACTGGTCATGATGTCACGCACACGCGTCTTCTCCATAGCTACTCCTTGTCATCTATGCAAGATACAGGGGTCGTAACTATTCACGCCGATTGAAAATTGCCCTTCCTGGGCACTTCGTGCCAGGCCTCGCCCCGAAGGGCTCGGCCCGAGGGGTGTTGGCGGAGGCCGACACCCCTCATGTGTGCATCGCCAGAGAGGTCGGCGAAGGCCGACTACTGGCCGCAGGCCCCAAAAGGGTGACGCCGAGGGCTCGCCCGAGGCGTGTCCCTTCTAGTCACCGC
>Ga0068707_1001524_pt1 | contig 16212 bp, 11 predicted proteins | sample YNPNPMetaG_FD_66600 | JGI IMG/M metagenome (GOLD analysis project Ga0068707, IMG submission 66600) | Anoxygenic and chlorotrophic microbial mat microbial communities from Yellowstone National Park, USA - YNP NP MetaG | ecosystem: Environmental > Aquatic > Thermal springs > Hot (42-90C) >...
CCGCTGGCCAGCCGGGTAGAAGTAGACGGCGAGCTGCTTCAGCCTCTGCGGCAAACGGTCTGGCTGGCCCTGAACAAACCACGAGGCTACATCACCAGCGCGGCCGATCCGCGGGGTCGGCCCACGGTCTACCAACTTCTTTCTCCGCAGTGGAGCGCGCGTGGCCCGAATCGTGTATACTATGTGGGCCGACTGGACATGGACTCGGAGGGCCTACTCTTGTTTACCTCGGATGGTAAGGCGGCACACCGGTTAACCCATCCGTCGAGCGCCCTGCTGCGGCGCTACCGGATTAAACTGCTTGGCCGGCTGAGCGATGGCGAGAAGCAGCGGCTGTTGGATGGCGTCGAACTGGAAGACGGCCCGGCGCGCCTGAATAGAATCGAGATTTTGAAAGAAAGTGGCCGTATCTGCTGGGTAGAAGTGGAAGTTTGCGAAGGCCGTAATCGCCTGCTGCGGCGTCTTTTCCAGGCTCTGGGCAAAAGAGTACTGAGGTTGGTCAGGGTGGAATATGCTGGGGTGAAGCTGGGTCGGCTGGCGCCGGGCAAATTCCGGACGCTTACTCCGGCTGAACTATGCAGATTGGGCCAGGCCCTGGCGGAGGAGGAAAATTAATGAAAAACATTCCGCTGCTTTTTCTTGGCGCAGCAGCGTTGATTCTGCACTGTAACGATGAGCGGCAGGAAATCTATCGGGAGCTGAATAGCCCTGCGGTCGCGCGGCGGGCGGGAGCGGTGCGGGTGCTGTGGCGAGTCGGCGACCAGGAAGCCTATCGTCTGGCGACCGGTGCCCTGGATGACGATTCTCCGGTGGTGCGCCTGGCGGCGGTAAGGGCACTGGCCGACTTCAAACATATAGACACTTTCAAAGCGCTGGTGCGGGCGAGCCGCAACCAGGATAAATCGGTGCGGCGCCTGGCCGCCGAAAAAATAGCCGCCTCTGGCCGGCCGGAAAGCCGCAATGTATTGCTCGATCTACTTGCTTTGCACGAGCGAGAGGCCGAAAATCGCAGTCTCCTAGCCCGCTTGTTGCGCCAATCAGGCTTGAGTTTTGAGGAGCAAAGCCGGGAGACATCGGCCCGGCTGGTAAAAAGCTGGCTGGCCGACTGGCCCCGCACCCCTCTTGCGCAGCGGGCCAAAATAGCAGCTCTAGCCGCCTGCCTGGCCGACGAGCGGGCGCTGGATGTAGTGCGGTTGGCGCTGGCCGACGGCGAGCTCGAAGTGGTCGAAGCCGCGCTGAGCTATATTGACGGCCGGGGAGGTACGGAGATCACCCGTTTGCTGGCCCGCATTTACTCCGATTCCCCGACCCTGCGCGAAAATGTTCTGCAGGAGTTCGGTCGGCGGGGTGCCGAGGGCAGAGAATTCATCCTCGGTGCGCTTTATAGCGCCGACCATCATACGCGGAAGGCAGCCCTGGGCTTGCTCGAAGCAAACAGTGCCGAGCCACCGCTAATGAACCAGGCCGGAGCCGTCGCTGTCTGCCCCTCTGAAGAGTACTTACGTCAATTACTGGATGCGCCAGCGGCAACCACCGAAGCGCTGCCCGACATTTCGACTGTCCCTCTGGATGCGGCCGTGGTCGAAAAATTTCTGCAGCAACTTCCTACCGGTGATGCCCGCCTGGTGGCTGCAACATATTTTCTGATAAAAGGCGTGGCGGCGCCCTCGGCCGTGTCACTGGTAGACAATCGCCTCAAGCAGCTAATAAGCCAGCTTCGCATTTACCGCGAAGACTGGATTGCTGGGCGGATACTTCCCCTGAAAAGCGACCAGCAGAGCCAAAGCGACAAAGGCCCTCCTCGGACGGCGAGTGACCTGCTGGCCCGATTCCCCACCCGCCAGGAGGCATCCTATTATCGTCGGCTTTTTCCGGCGTTGGCCGAAGAGTTTGATGAGGAGCTGGTGCGTCTGGCGCGAGCCAGGCTGTCTTTGCGCCCAGCAGATGGCGCGAGATTGCTGGAGGAGCTGCTGCGGGCACCGTCGGCTGAAATTGTAGCCCGGGCAGCGCAGCTGGCCCTCGATCTACAACTGAGAGTAGAGATTGGACCGGAGTTGCGGGAAAACCTGACCCTCCGTCTTAACGAAGCCGATGGCGCGCAGGCCGAGGCTATCGGCAAATTGATGTTCTACTGCGGCGACCCGCAGCTGGTGCGGGCGGTGCTAGCCGAAATGAAAAACGCATCCTGGGAAAAGAATCGGCGGCTCATTCTTGCCCTGGAAGGCGAATTGCCACCAGAAGCGCAAAAGGCGCTGGAAGAGCAGCTGGACGGGGAAAATTCCTCGGCGGTGGCGCTGGTGCTGGCGCGGGCCGGCCGGCGCGATCTGGCGCCGAAGTTTAGAGGGCTCCTCGAAAAATGCGTGGGTGAAGCACGGCTGGAGCTTCTGGAGGCGCTGGCGCTTTCTCAAGATAAATCGATCCTGTCCGAAATCGAGACTTATCTCTTCGACCTGGATCCCAACATCCGACTGCGAGCACTCGATATTGCAGGGAAACTGAAAGGTGTAGAAGCTGGTGAGCTTTTGAAGCTAGCCCGCTGGGACATCGACCGGCGGGTGCGGCAAAAGGCCCTGGATATTATCGAAGCGGAGAAACAGCCATGAAAGAAGATTTGCGACGCCTGAAAGATGAAGCGGCCGAACTGTTGCAGAAGGGTCGTCACGAAAAGGCGTTGAAAACTTACCAGAAGATCTTGGAACTCAGTCCTGCGGACACCTCGGTGCTCAACATGACCGCCAACCTGCTGCGCCGCCTGGGAAGGCGCCAGGAAGCTGCGGCGCAGCTGGAAAAGCTGGCCGAAGTCTTCATCAGGGACGGACTGTTCCTGCGGGCGGTGGCCACCTGCAAGGCGGTTCTTGAGTTTGACCCGCAGAATGCCGTCGTGCGTGAAAAGCTCGAGCGGCTTTGCCGCCAGTCGGCGTCGGCCGGCGAAGTCAGGACAAGCGGTGCATGTGTCGAAGCCGGCGGAGGCGTTACTGAGCCGGAAGAAGACTTGCCGCTAGTAGAACCACAAATAGAAATCGAGCTGGAACCACAGGCCGCCGCCGAGCCGGCATTCGAGATAGAGATCACCACCCCGCTCGAAGCACTACAGAACGCCGCCGCCCAAGCACAGGCGGGCGCGCCCGCCGCTCCGGCCGAATTAGGCGGGCAACAGGAACCTGCACCACCCCGGCAGGATTTACCCCAGATACCGCTATTTTCCGAGCTTCCGCCCGAGGCCCTCAAGGCGCTATTGGAACGTATGCGGCTCATTACCCTGGCCCCGGGTGACTTCGTGGTGCGCGAAGGCGCCCAAGGTGACTCCATGTTCTTGGTAGCCAGCGGACAGGTGCGGGTGCTCAAGGAACGCGATAAAAAGCACCTGATGCAGCTGGCGGTGTTGGAAGCCGGTTCCTTCTTCGGGGAGATTGCTCTACTAAGGGGTGGTAAACGTGCCGCCTCGGTGCAGGCCACCCGTCCCACTCAGCTTTTCGAAATCAACCGCGAGCTCTGGCAGGAAATCGCCCGGCAGTTTCCGGGGGTGAAGAACATCCTGGACAAATTCATGACCCAAAGGCTGCTACGCAACGTCATGAATATATCCCCGCTGTTCCTGCCTTTCTCACCCCCGGAGCGGGTAAAACTCATAGAGCGCTTCGTCCAGCGCCAGCTTCAACCAGGAGAAGTGGTGGTGCGTCAGGGCGAGGAAAGCCCCGGGCTTTTCGTGGTGCTGCACGGAAAGCTCGAGGTCTTCTACACCATGGAAGACGGAAAGCAACTGGTGGTGGGCAGCCTGGAGGAAGGTGAGGTCTTCGGTGAAATAAGCTGCCTACGCAAGACCGGCGCCACCGCTTCGGTAAGGGCGGCCGGCGAAGCGGCGGTGCTGAGGCTACCGCGGGAAGAATTCGACCAGCTTTTCATCAGCCATCCCCAGATACTGGAAGTCATAGACCAGTTGGGCGAAGAACGCCTGGCCCGTACCCTGAACTCCCTGGCTGCAAGCGGCGTGTTGCTGTAAAAAAACACTTTTACGTCCAGCAGGTCATAAAAAGCGTCGCTCGAAGCTGGAAAATCAGGCTCCTATTGACCCAGCACCGCCGAAAGGTCGGAAATCACTTCCCGGGCGTTGGTCGGCGACACTTTCACCCACTGGCCGGTAAAGGGACTGCGAGCGAAAAAGACTTCCTGGCCTTTTTCGTCCTTGGAGGAATAAAGGGCAAGTTCTTCCTCTTTCAGCGATGTGGAACGGAACACCAGACGGGCTTTCGCTTCCGGCGCCGGCTGCGGCTCGGCCGCCAGGTAAGCCTCCGCTCCCAAAAGTAGCACCTTGTTCATCCAGGTGCCGGCCAGGGTGTTGGGCACGTCGGGCTGGTTTTCGTTTACCCAGACATCGGTGTTTTCTCGCTTCTGGCGCAGAAAGCGCCGGGCTTTGCCGCCGGTGGGGTCCGTCACCAACACCGACTCTATGTCGTTTCGCTCCACGCCCACCAGCCGCCTCTCCAGATAGCGCGGCGCCCGAACATCAAAGGTTCTTTCCAGCGCCGTCGAGACCAGATACACCGCTCCATCGGGAAGCTGGCGCAGGTACTGGGTGGCCCCGCCGTAGGTCTGGGCCCCCAAGGCGAAGGCCGCCTTTCGGTCACCGAACTGAAGCTCCAGCCGGCGAAAGTCCTTCTGCAGACCGAACTTTTCTAGATCCTCCACCGCCGCCTTCAACTCGCGCTCGACATAGAGCGGAAACAGCCTCTCCAGTTCGCGCTCGAACTCCTGGCTGGCCCGATAGCTTTCCTCCTGCCATTCGGGAGCCGGAACTGCCACTTCTTCTTTGCGGTCCGGCGCTTTTTTTTCGGCGATCTTTATGGTAAAGCCGCCGCCCGTTCTACGCGCCACTTCCATTTTTTTGCTGTCGGTCTGATAAAGCAGGTAGGTCAACTCTTTGGGCTTTACCTCCAGCAGCACCCGTCCCCGGTTTTTTTCCTCCTGCGGCCGGCTGAAGGCCACCCAGGCCAGAACGGCCGCGCCCACCAGTGCTATCAGGTGATAGAAGAAGTAGCGATAGCCGGTCATACCCCGCTCCTTTTTCGGCCCCGACCCCAACGGCTCGCCGCGCCCACGATGAGAATCAAGGCCGGGATGCCGAACACCATGCCGTAGAACCACACCACATCCTGGCGCCGGGTGTGTATGATCTTGACGTCCTCTTCGGAGCTGGCCACCCCCGGCACCGCTTCTTCGTCGAGCAGCCAGCGCAGAATGTCGGCCAGCAACTGAATGTTGCCGCCTACTTCGGTGTAACCCAGCCGGAAGGTGATGAAGCGATCGGCCAGCATATCGGCGTCGGCCAGCACTATTACCCGGGACTCGGACTGACCTTTTGCGGACGCCGGTTTTGGTTCGTCCTTAGTTGGTTCTTTTGCCTTCGCCTCAGGGGAGGTGCTCTTCGCTTTGTCCCCGCTGTCCTGCGTGGCTCCCTTTTCTTTCTCCTTGCTGTCCACCCCGTCTTGAACCGGTTTGGACTCATTCGCTTTTTCCCCTTCGACAGGCTTCTTCTTCCAGCTTACCGCCGCCGCCAGCTCGAAGATGCGGCTGGCTTCGTTTTTCCCCGGCCGGCCGTCTCCGTCCAGATCGGCCCAGGTTTCGGGAAGCGAGCGGACGGTAAAAATAACCGTCTTTTCCTTGGAGGCGTCATCCTTGCGCTCCAGATAGCCGCTCGATCCGAACAAGACCGGAAAGTAACGGCTTGCCCGGGACACCGTGGTCACCGAAGGATGAGCCGAAAAAGATGAAGTAATTATGTTATAGACATCGCCGGGGGCGTTGTCGGCCACCACGTAAGCCTTTTCATGTCCCAATCTAACCGGCTGGTATTTAAGTCCCAGCCAATCGAGCAGCTCCGAAGCCGCTCCCTGATGATCCACATCCAGCGCAAGAAGCAGCCGGCCTCCCTGCTCCAGGTAGCGTTTTATGGCGTCGGCTTCTCCCGCAACCAGCTGCCCCGCCGGATCTATCCACACCAGCAGGCCGGCGTCGGCGGGAACCTCGCGGGCAAGCCCCTCGACCGGACCGATAAATTTTACCTGTAAATTCAGCGCTTCCAGGAAACGTTTCAGTAACGATACCCGAGGCCGGGTCTCGTCGGCCACGTACTCGGCCGGCCGCTCGCCGTGGCCCACTATCATATAGACCGTCTCACGGCGCCGGGTAAGCCTAAGCATGCTTTTCTGGAATTCTTCGTCCAGCTTGCGCAGGGTGCGCCGCGCCTGATCTAAGGTGTCGCCGGTGGAGATGCGTTCGCTAGCCTCGCCCCTTTCGAGCACGATCACTCCGTCTGAAGCTACCCGGTGTTTGCGCGCCAGATCGGGATCGGCCGCCCGGTCAACCACACGGTAACTGAATCGCGGCGAAAGATCCTTCAAGGCCCTGAAATAACTTTCCACCTCAACCAGTACATCGTTGCTTGGCGGATAAAAAAGCAGCGCCTGGGTGTCCTGGCGCAAACCGGAAATCATTTCCCGGGTGGCGGCGCTGGGGGAAGTGGTCCGGAAGTAGCTGAGATCCACCTGTTTGTCCCAACGATTGGCTGCGGCGTTCAGAAAAAACAGGGTGCACAGCAGCATGGCAATGGTGGCGGCTGAAATCATGGACCAGTCCAGCCGCCGCACCTCGACTCCCTGCCCTCTTCCCATGGATGCGGCGCTTAGGTGGGTAAACACCAGAGGCAACAGGCAACAAAAAAGCAGCGTCGGCCAAAGCACCCCAAGCACTTCCCTCAAGCCCACACCCTGGTCGGTGGAGGCAAGAGGTTTCGGACCTAGCACCACATCCGAGCCCACAAAATACAGCACCAGGGCCAGCAACCCGCCCAGAGAAAGCCACAGGGAGCGCTTTTCCGCCCGACGGGCGTTGTCACGGGAACGAGCCGTGGCCCGGGCCCAAAGAGCAATGGCCAGAAGTACCAGCAACACCCCGGCGCCGCTTAGCAGCCAGCGCCAAACCCCTCGGCCACCGATGAGCCGCTCACCTACATAGATCGCCGCCAGGCCAATCAGGTAAATGGCCAGCACCTGCGGCCCGTAAAGCGTTCCCCATGGTTCACGATTACGGTTCATCGCCATCTCCTCGACTCCAGAACCCGCGCCGAGCAAAACAGGAAAAAGCCGGTAACCGACAGGTAGTAAACCACGTCGCGCAAGTGAATCTTTCCTGCCTTGAAGGGGGCAAAATGCAAGTTGTGAATAGCCAGGTAAGAAAAGATATCATTCAGTGGCCGGTCAGCCATCCGACCCAGCAGCCAGAAGAGCACCAGCGGGGCGCCGATGCCCAAACTTATGAACACCGCCACCATCTGCGAGCGCGAAAGCGCCGAACCAAAGGTGCCGATGGCCAGGGCCGCTCCGCCCAGCAAAATCACTCCCAGATAACCGGCCACCAAATGTCCCATGGAAATCTTTCCGTTCACCAGGATCATGGCTGGCATGTAAAGTGTGGCCAGGGTAAGCAGCACCAGAAACAACCAAGCGCCGGCGTATTTTCCTAGCACGATTTCCGTCTCGGAAAGTGGCGAGGTAAAGAGCAGCGGCATGGTCTGGGTTTCGCGCTCGCGGGCAATCAGCCCCATCGAAATAAACACGCTGAAGAACATGGTGAAGCCGGAAAGCTCAAAAAAGAAATTGCTCAACACGTCGGCCGAATAGGCCTCGCCTCCACCTATCACCCGGAGATTGAAATCTAGCCCCAGCAGCGCCAGATAGACCGCGGAGATCACCCAGCCCTGGGGAGAGCGGAAAAAAGACACGAACTCTCTTCGAGCCAGTAGTGTTATCTCTCTCACGCCGCCTTCTCCTTTCCCCCAGTCAACTTCAAAAAGGTCTCTTCCAGCTGATCGCGCCGGCGACCCAGGCCTAAAAGCTCAAAGCCGCCCTGCACCAGGGCGCGGCTCAACTCCCCTCGCACCTCCTGACCCCCGGCCGCCAAAGCTTCCAGATGCAGCCGCCCCTGTTCCCGCCCCACTACTTTCCAGGAAGATATTCCCTTTACGCCACCCAAAACCCGGCCCAGCTCTTCTTCCTTTCCCTTGACCTCTACCTCCAGCACCTGTTCGCGACCAGCCCCACCAAGAAGCTCTTCTTCTGAGCCGAAGCCCACCAAACGGCCCTGGTGCAGCACCAGCAGTCGGTCGCAGATCTGGCTGATCTCGCTAAGAATGTGGCTGGATACAATCACCGTATGCCCGCCGCGCAAGCCGCGGATCAGTTCGCGCATCTCGACGATCTGCGCTGGGTCCAGACCGGCCACCGGCTCGTCCAGAATTACCAGCTGGGGGTTGTGCACAATAGCCTGGGCAATGCCAACCCGCTTGCGGTATCCGTAGGAGAGGGTCTCAATGCGTTGTTCCGCAACCCGTTCAAGTTGGCAACGCCTTAGCACGTCCTGCACCCGCCCACCGACGTCCATATAGGGCACCCCGCGGATCTGGGCCACAAAGGCCAAAAAGTCGCCCACTTTCATCTCCTGATAAAGGGGAGGCTCCTCGGGCAGATAGCCGATGAGCAGGCGCACTTTCTCCGCTTCGGCCACCACGTCGTGACCGTCGATGACGATGGTGCCCGACGTGGGGGCAAGCAGACAGCTGAGCATGCGTAGCAGGGTGGTCTTGCCCGCGCCGTTGAGGCCGAGCAAACCTACGCATTCGCCTTTTTCAACCTTGAAATCGATCCGGTCCACGGCCCGGACCCGGCCGTAATCTTTGATTAATTGCTTTGCTTCTATCATGGTGCTCCGTTTATACGTACTCCTTCCCGGCCCTGTCAAGCGGCCGGCACAAAAACCGCCAAGGTGCTATTTTTATTCCCTGATATCCGCCCTACCGATTTCCAGCACCATTTTCTGGTGGAGAATTCCCGCCTCCCAGAACTGCTCACCCTCGGGGCAAAATCCCTGGCGGGCATAAAAACCGGCCGCCTGCACCTGGGCATGGGCGCAAAGGCTCTGCCAGCCCATACGCCGGGCTATCTCGACCGCCATCTCTAAAAGCGCCCGGCCTACTCCCCGGTTGCGCCAAGGTTTAAGCACCGCCATTCTACCCACCCGTCCATCGGGAGTCAGGCGGGCAGTGCCTATGGGATTTCCGGCACGATCCTCGGCGATAATATGCCGGCACTCGGCATCCAGGCCGTCCCATTCTTCTTCGGGACTCACTCCCTGTTCTTCTACGAACACCTGCTGGCGCACCCACCGCAGCTTTTCCGCTTCGACCTGCCAGCGGGCTTCCCTTAGCGTAAAATCCGCGTTCATCGCCCTTTAGCCTCGTCTGTGCTCTCCAAATTAGGATCGACATGAACGATCACGTCGCCCACCCCTTCGATGTCACGATAGATTGAAGAGCGCACCTGGTCGGCGATGCTGTGCCCCTGACGAACCGAGATCTCTCCGTCGACCACCACATGCACATGCATCTGTAGCAACCCACCCGCCAGCCGCACTTTGACATCGTGGGCCGAAAGCACGCCCGGCACTTTTTTCACGCAGCTATAAATGCGCTCGGTTATTTCGCTTCCGGGAGAACGATCGGTCATTTCACAGATGGTCTTCCAGGTAATGTCCCAACCAACCTTGACGATTAGCAGCGATACCACCAGGGCTGCCACTTGATCAAAAATATGCCAGTCCGGGTGGAGCATTGCTCCCCCCACCCCCAAAAGTACGGCGACCGAACTGAAGGCATCGGATCGGTGATGCCAGGCATTGGCCAGCATGGCCTGGCTGCGCAATCTTTTGCCTGCGGATATGGTCAACCGATATAGCACCTCTTTGCTGATAATGGAAAACACCGTCACCGCCAGTGCTGGCCAAGTGGGCCGGGTATGCTGGTGTTCGATTATACCGGCGACAGCCTGCACCCCCATCAGTGCCGCTACCCCAACCAACGCCAGACCAACCGCTGCCCCGGCTAGAGTCTCCAACCGGCCGTGGCCGAAATGATGATCCTCGTCGGCTTGGCGACTCGCGGCCTTCAAGCCCCAAAGAACGACCACATCGGTAGCCAGATCGCTCAGAGAATGCACCGCGTCGGCCAGCACCGCGCGGGAAGGAGCCAGCCAGCCGGCCAGGGCCTTTAGCAGCACCAGAAGCACATTTACCGCCAGTCCTAGCCAGGTCACCCGGCGGGCGGCGGAAAGTTTCCCGGGGCTGCTCTCATCCTGGAGCATATCCGCTCGTTTATCAAAAACATGATTTTTAGTCCACAGTACGAGCGATAATGAAAGTTTTCAGCCGGCTAAGCCGTCTACGAACCACAAGCCCCGTAGCCGGTCGAGATACAGCCGGCACAGATGGCCACCGCCTAGTTCAACCTGATAATAGTCCCGGGAGAAAGCATCGGGGCTCCACCACCGGCTCTCCAGACGCCAGGGGCCGCAAGCCTCCATCACCCGCCCGGAGGGGCAAACTTTCCCAGACGCCTCCAGTTTCACCGGCCGCCCTGCCCGGCATTCCACCTTTACCGGCGCCGGAGGCCTCAGCGCCCGCCACAGACCGGGAAGCAAAGCCGAGCAAGCCGCTGCCGCGGAAACCCACTTTAGATAAGGCACCAGGCGGAACTCGCCGGGCAGATAAGAATCGATCGGCTGAGCCTGCCAGATATTTTCAGCCGCCGGCAATCTCACGGGCGGGGGAAGTCCAGCTCCTCGGGCGTCGAAAAGTTCCGCCTGGCCGGCTTGGGGTGGGCAGGGCTCAGCCCGCAACACCAACCGTTCTACCGGCACCGAAAACTCCAGCCCTTCCAGGAGCCCTCTCAGCTCCCTTTTGCCTATCCGCCACAGCGGCCGGCGCAGGGTGATCTTCCTGTGAACTTGTTGTTGCTCGCCAGCCAGCTCCAGCGCCAGTTCTTCCAGCCAGCGCCCGGCCAGGGCCTGGCGGGAAGCGAGCCTTCCCCAAAGCAGCTCCAGCGCCGCCTGGAGCTGTTCTAGGCGTTCGAGCGGCTCTTCCGGCTCAAGTTCCTCACAGAGCTCCTCCGGCACACCAAGCGGCCGTAGCGGCTCGTCCTCCTGACCCTGGCAAAGGCGCCACAATCGCAGGCCCTCTTTGCCCAACCTTAGCCCTACCTGGGAGGCAGAAAGCCGCAAAAAATCTCCCACCCGTCGAAGACCCAGGGCGGAGAGCCTGCCTTCCAGCACTTCCGAGAGCTGCAGCCGCGCCAGCGGCAGGTCTTCCAAAAAACCCCTCTCCTTTCCGGCGGCGATTACCAGAAGCGGTTTTTCCTGGCGGGCGGCCAGCCGGGCCAGGAACGCCCGCCCGGCCACACCCACCCGGCACACCAGCCCCCGTTTCTCCAGGACATCGAGAAAGGCCTGGCCGGCCGCTTCTTCCGTGCCCCAGCGCCACAGTACCCCTCCCAGCCCCAAAAACACCCCTGCTCCATCGGCCCCGGCCACTTCCGGGGTAAAAGAAAACGCCGCGTCTATAATTTCACAGGGCCCGGCGCCAACCGACGGTTCTAAAAGGGCACAAGCAAAGGGGGGGGAAATTTTCATGCTTGGAGCTCAACCTTTATGAGGCGTGGCGTTTCCAGACAAAAGGCGCGCTCAATACGCAACCACAGGGAGAGACCTTCCAGAAATGCGCCCGCAGACCCCCGACGCCAACGAGGACGCAGGCCAAGCACCCGTAGACGCATCCTGGCTAGGTTTCCCGCCAGAGCGAAGGGCGCTCTCAGCACCAGCGCCCCCCGCCCCGTCCGAGCGGCTCCCCTTAACCGCAGTGCGGCGGCAGGCAAAGGCCGCCCTTTCATCCCCACACCGTCGAGCACCACCAGCCGCAACCCGGGCGAGGCGAGAAGGCTTTCTGCCGCGCATAACGCCTCGGCCCAGGAAGCTGGACGCACCAAGATTATCCTGGAAAGCACCACCCCTGCTCGGCAGGCCGAATCTATGTCGAACCCGTCTCCACCGTCTATAAGAGCCGGGCTCTCGCCCCGGGCGCAGGCAGCCGCCAGCATCGGATAAAGCAGTATTTGGGCACGGGGGCCGGAAGCTACCAGTTCATTGATTTCGCCCAGAAAAAAACCACCGGTCAGCCGGTCTAGCTCATCCAGACCTGAAGCTAGAACCGCGGGCCGCTGCCCCAAAAGTGCGCTGGCTCTTACCAGCCGGCCGGCGGGGTGCGGGCTCTTTTGCGGAAGTAAATAATCCACGGCAAACATTATACTGTACAAATATACAGTAATCAAGCACCATGACATTTCTTTTGGTGGCCGCTACTTTTTTGTTATTGAACCGACGGAATAAATCGCTTAGAAATCGTTGTCCCCATAGCACTGGAGGTATTTATGAAAAAGATAGTTTGTCTCTTCGCCCTGCTGACCATTTCTCTGGCTTCTTTGGGCTCATGGGCAGAAGATAGCGATAAGAAGCTGGAAAGCATCCGCCAGGCCATAAAAAAGCGCGGAGCGCGCTGGCAGGCCGAAAAAACGCCGCTATTCGAGTTGCCACTTTCGGAAAAACTGAAACTGCTCGGTGCCCGCGAGGATCCTACGGCTAGGGACCGTCTACCGCATTTTCTCCCCCCCGCCGCCAGGAAACTGCCCGGCACCCTCGACTGGCGCAACCATGGCGGCGACTTCGTCACCGGTGTGCGCAACCAGGGCGGCTGCGGCTCCTGCTGGGCTTTTGCGGCGACGGCGGTGTTCGAATCCATACACCTTATAGAAACGAATCGGCCTGATTTGGATCTCGACCTTTCCGAACAGGATCTTCTTTCCTGTTCCGGCGCTGGCAGCTGCGCCGGCGGTGGCCCGGAAGCGGCGCTCGAATACACGGTGCAAACCGGCATCGTGGACGAAGCCTGTTTCCCCTATTCTGCCGAAGATCGCCCTTGCAATGATAAATGCTCCGACTGGCAGAGTCGTGCCTTGCGCACGCATAGGGTGCTGTACGTAAACAGCGATGACCTGGAGACTATAAAGGCCGCCCTACAGGAAGGGCCACTTACCATGTGTTTTCCGGTATATGAGGACTTTTTCGCTTACTCTGGCGGGGTCTACGAGCACGTCTGGGGCGAGGTGGTAAGTGGGCATGCGGTGGCTGTGGTGGGCTACAACGACGAAGATCAGGCCTGGATCGCCAAAAACAGCTGGGGAGAACTCTGGGGAGAGCAGGGATTTTTCCGTTATCGTTACGGACAGCCCTTCGGCTGCTCCACCACCCTGCAAAAAAACCGCCCCCCACGCTTCGACCCGCTCTATACCCAAACCGCTCGGGAAGGACAGCAACTGGAGTTCTCCATCCGGGCCGTCGATCCCGACGGTGACCGGGTGCGTTACAGCATGATTGCGCCGCCCGAGCTGGCCGGAGCGTCTCTCGATGAAATCACCGGAAGATTCGTATGGACCGTACCTGCCGGGGCTCTGGGCATTTACACCGTGCGCTTTCGGGCCACCGACGACTGGAATCCCCCGGACTATAGCGAAGAGGAAATACCCATAAGCGTGTGTACCAGCGATTGCGACGATCAGAATCCCTGCACCGACGACGTCTGCCCGGCGGGTTTGTGCGAGCACCAGAACAATAATCGCTTTTGCTCGGACGACGGTAACTTTTGCACCGACGATCAATGCAGAGAGGGCAGTTGTTATCAGCCGCTTCCCGATTACAGCCCCTGTCCCGACGACGGCAGCGAATGCAGCGAAGATTATTGCCTGCTGGGTAGCTGCTTGCATCCGGCCCTTCCGGACGGCACGGTCTGCAGCGACGATGGTTCTTTCTGCACCGAAGATTTTTGCCAAAGCGGCCAGTGTGCGCACCCCAGTCTTCCCGACGGCACTGCCTGCTTCGATGGCGCACGCTGCACCGTCTCCGACATGTGTATCGCCGGCCAGTGCGTGGGCAAGCTTCCACCAGAATGCATTGACGGCATCGAATGCACCCTGGACAACTGCGCTGACGAGGCCTGGGTTTTTCGGGACCAAGCAAAGCCTTTCGCAGACATTTCCGCTCAGGGCCAGGAAATTCCGATCGAGGGCGACGATGCGGTCAGCGAACCCATTGAGATTGGCTTTGAATTTCACAGTTACAGTTCGAGCCAGCCTAAGAGTCAGTTTTGGATAAGCAGTAATGGTTTGATCACCTTCTCCGGCCCCAGCCTGGCTTTTTATGCCGAATGTTATCCTTCGCCCGACGAGCCCAACGACTTTTTGGCACCCTACCTTTCCGACCTGGAATGCCACCGTTTGGAAGGCTGCCGGGTTTACCTCATGCGCAGCGGCCAGGCCCCCGAGCGAGAAGTCACCATCCAGTGGACCGATGCGCGTTATTATGGAGTCAAAGAAAGTCGCTTCACCTTCCAGGCCGTGCTCTTCGAATCGGGAGGCTTCGAATTCCGCTACGGCCGCATGGAGCCGGTCGAAAAGCGTCAGGTGCTGATAGGATTCGAGGAGGACGCCCTGACCGGGCATTTTCATCAGTGTGGTCCGGAATGGCGCAAGGAAAACAGCGCCCTGACCTTTATCGAAGACGGCTGGCGGTGCGAAAATTACCCTGAAAAGGGAAAATGTTTGATTGCCGGAGTCTGCTACGACGACAACCAGCCTAACCCACAGAATCCCTGCCAGCTCTGTCTGGCGTGGAACAACAATACCGAATGGAGTTACCTGGACGGTACACCTTGTGACGATGGTCAGGAATGCAGCATCGAAGATATATGCACCAATGGCATATGCGCCGGCACACCTCCCGAATCATGCTACGACCATCACAAATGCACCATGGACACGTGCCGGGGTCATGCCGGAGATTTCACCTGCGAAAATTATCTGTTGCCCGATTTCTGTCTCATCGATGACAACTGCCTCTGGCGTGAAGAAACTCACCCCGACAATCCCTGCCTGGTTTGCCGTCCGGAGTTCGACCAGTACTCATGGACTCCGGACAACAAAGTCTGCGACGACGGCGATCCCTGCACCTTCGACGATCGCTGTCGCGAGGGCGTTTGTCAGGGCGAAAGCTATTTGTGCCCGGCCGGGCCTTGCGTGGAGAAAGCAGCCTGCGACGGTCTGGGCGGCTGCCATTATCTCTGGAAAGCTCCGGGCAGCGTCTGTTCAAAACCCTCCTGCCAGGATGGGCGACTGTTGGCAGAAGGCCACTGCGACGATTCCGGTCAGTGTCTGGCAGGCCAGGAAACGCCCTGCGCCCCATACACCTGTGGGGACGAAGTCTCCTGCCGCAGCGACTGTCAGAACAGCGAGCACTGTCATAGCGGTTACTGGTGCGACACCCAGCAGGGCCGCTGTCTGCCCCGGCAAAACGACGGCCAGGCCTGCCTTGAGGATGACCAGTGTCTGAGCGGCCACTGCCAGAACGGGTTTTGCTGCCTGAGCGGCGATTGCTGCAGAACCAATGATGACTGCCCGGACGAGTATCAGGTTCCTCCGGTGTGCGATTTCTCACCCGGTTGTCAGGGCCACCGGGGGCAGAAATTCTGCAACGCTCTTTCTAGCTGTACCACTCTCCCGGTGGACGACGACAGCGGCTGCAGCTCCTCCTATGTTTTCGAATGCCGCAATCAGCGGGTAGTTTGTAATGGCCAGAGCGAGCAGCAACCTCCTGCCTGTCTGGTAAGTTGCCAGGCCGATTCCGACTGTGCCAGCGGAGAATTCTGCCGCCAGAACGTCTGCCAGCAACTGCCTCCCCAGAACCGCCAGGAAGAGGGTTGCTCCTGTTCCACTCCCGATTCCGGAGCGAGGCCGCTGATGCCGCTGGCCATGCTAATGCTCTTGCTGCGTTTGCGGCGCGGGCGTAACCGTTAGTGCTTCTCCCCTGGACACCTGGAATTGATAGGCGATGCTGGATGTCGTCGGATGATCGGTTTCGTCGAGCACTCAAACCGTAAGCTTCAGCCAGCCGAGCGATATGCGCCGTTCAAGATAAATTTGACAAATTCCTCGGCATCTGTTAGCAACATCGCCCGGAGATGGTGAGAGTAGCTCAATTGGTAGAGCCCTGGACTGTGGATCCAGTTGTTGTGGGTTCGAGACCCATCTCTCACCCTGAGGCGGGTCGTTAGCTCAGCTGGTAGAGCAGCGGACTCTTAATCCGCGGGCCAAAGGTTCGAATCCTTTACGACCCATCGGAGGCCGGGCTCTCTGAGCCCGGCTTTGTTCTTTAAGTGTTGGCCACAAAGCAACGAAGGCATGCGCAAGATTGAACCGGTTGTTTTTATGAGGAGCTCCAGAAAAAC